>Ga0134126_10000820_pt1 | contig 39140 bp, 26 predicted proteins | sample KB31752_FD_96881 | JGI IMG/M metagenome (GOLD analysis project Ga0134126, IMG submission 96881) | Terrestrial soil microbial communities with excess Nitrogen fertilizer from Kellogg Biological Station, Michigan, USA - KB3-175-2 | ecosystem: Environmental > Terrestrial > Soil > Unclassified ...
GCGGCTGCCGTTGATGACCTGGTGGTGCTGGCGCTCGTGGTCGGTCATCGAGTTGATGATGGCCTCGGTGCGGGTGATCTGGCCCTCGTCAATCTGGCTCGAGGCCCGGTGCAGGTTCTGGAACGGTCCCACCCGCGGCAGCATCTTCACCAAGTTCTCGAGCGGCCCCAGCTTCTTGACCTGCTTGAGCTGATCGCGGAAGTCGGCCAGCGTGAAGCTGTCGGTGCGCAGGCGCTTCTCCATCTCCAGCGCCTGCTTCTGATCCACGGCCTGCTCCGCCCGTTCGATCAGGCTGAGGATGTCGCCCATGCCCAGGATGCGGCCGGCGATGCGGTCGGGGTGGAAGACCTCGAGGCCGTCCATGCGCTCGCTGGTGCCCATGAATTTGATGGGCTGCCCGGTCACGCGGCGGATGGAAAGCGCCGCGCCGCCGCGGCTGTCGCCGTCCATCTTGGTCAGCACCACGCCGGTGAGCGCCAGTTGCTGGTGGAAGGCGCTGGCCGAGCGCACCGCGTCCTGCCCGGTCATGGCGTCGGCGACGAAGAGAATCTCTTGCGGCGAGAGCAGCGACTTCAGCTCCCGCATCTCGGCCATCAGCTCGTCGTCGAGGTGGAGGCGGCCGGCGGTGTCCACGATCAGCACGTCGCAGCCCTGGCGCATGGCCTCGCGCTTGGCGCCGCGCGCCAATTCGAGCACCGTGGCCGTCGCGCCGCGGCGCTCGGCCTCGGCCATCACCGCCTCGCCCTGGAACAGCGGCGCTTGCACCTGCTCGGCCAGCAGCGCCAACTGCTCGCGCGCGGCCGGGCGGTACACATCCACCGAGACCAGAATCGGCCGGTGGCCCTGCTGCTTCAGCAGCCGTGCCAGCTTGCCGCTCGAGGTGGTCTTGCCCGAGCCTTGCAGCCCGGCCATCAGGATGGCCGCCGGCGGACGGTTGGTCTTGAGGTTGAGCCGCGCCTCGCCGCCCAGCACCTCCAGCAACTCGTCGCGCAGGATCTTCACCACCTGTTCGGCGGGCGAAAGCGCGTTCATCACCTCTTGCCCCAGCGCGCGCTCGCGGATCTTCGCCACCACCTCGTCGGCGACCTGCTGGTTCACGTCGGCTTCGAGCAGCGCCAGCCGGATCTCGGCCAGCGGCTCGGCGATGTTGGCCTCGCTGAGGCGGCCCTCGCCCCGCAGCGTCTTGAAGACGCGCTGCAACTTGTCGGATAAGGCTTCGAACATAGGAACGACAGGAACTGCAGGCAACGCAGGAACTACAGGCATTGCAGCCCGAAACGCCACCTCCATTGTACTGCTGGTACGATCCATGCATGCGAGGTCTGGCCGGCGGCTTGGTGTTGGCGTGGGCCGTATGGTCTGCGCCGCAGCATGGCGCGCGGCCGATTGGGCCGGACGAGGTGGCGATCACGGCTGCACCGTACGAGCCGGTGGCCAACTTCCACTCCAGCGCGAACGCGGTGCAGGTCGAGGTGCGGGTGCTTGATCGAAGCGGGAAGCCCGCCGCCGGGCTCGAGCAGAGCGATTTCCGCATTGAAGACGACGGCGCCGCCGAGCCCATCGCCAGCTTTGTCCGCGTCGAGCGTGCTTCGGCGCCGACCGCGCGGCTCCCAGCAGGCTCGCCAGGGGCGGAGTCGGCCCGCTGTCCGGCACTGGCCGCGCCGCGCTCCATCCTGCTCTACTTCGACGACTTCGCCGGCACCGCCAACGACATCGCCTATGCGCGCTCGAAGCTTCTGGCCTATCTCGACCAAGCCGCCTGCCAAGGCAGGCTGCCAGCGGGCGAGGCTATGGGCGTGGTCACCAGCTCGGGCCAGGGCGATCTGGCGCTGACCTCCGATGCCGCGGCCATTCGCCGATCGTTGCTGCCCATCATGCTGCACCCCCGCACGGGCGACGGCCTTTTCTGCCCGCTGATCACTCCCTATCAGGCCTGGGAAATCATTCATATCGGTCCCGACGCCGACGCCACCCGGTTGGCGATGCTGCAGGCCCTGAAGTGCAGCGCTTGCAGCACCCGCGACTGCTACACCGTGGTGCGGAACCGCGCTGAGCAAATTTGGGGCGAAGCCGATGCCCAGGCGCGTTCCACCTTGGCGCTGCTCAACAACTCGGTCGTGGCCCTGTCCAAGGCCCCCGGCAAGCGCACGCTCGTGCTGACCTCGGCTGGATTCCTGACCCAAGAGTTCGTCCTGCAGCAGTTGCAGCAGAAGGTCATTGATGCAGCTCTGCATGCTGGCGTCGTGATCAACGCGCTGGACGCCAAGGCGCTCGAGGCACCCCAGGCTCCGAACGCGCAATGGGATGATCCCTGGCTCGGCGATCCACAGCTGGACTCCTGGCGCCTTTCCAGCCAAGCCGGCGGCTTCAGCCCGGTGGACAGCGCCATGTGGGAGATTGCCGAATCCACCGGCGGCGACTTCCTCCACGACAGCAATGACCTGAAGAGCGGCTACCAGAACGACATCGAGGGGCCGGAGGTCTCGTACGCGATGACCTTCTCCCGCCCGGACCTCAAATACGACGGCGCCTTCCACCGGCTCAAGGTCAAGGTCACCCGCCCCGGCGACTGGCGGGTGGCGGCGCGCTACGGCTACTTCGCGCCCACCGCCGATGCAGCGCCGCTCACCTCCGAGCAGCAGCAAACCCTCGTCCGCGAAGTGCTGGGCAGCGACCGCCAAGCCAAGCTCGATGCCGTGCTCGGCGCCCAGGCCGCGCCCGGCGGCGTCCACGCCACCATCCGCCTCAACCCGAATGCGCTTGCGTTCAAGAAGACCGACGGACGCCACCTGGACCGGCTGACGCTGGTGTTCGCGCTGCTCTCGCCCGATGGCAAGTTCATCACCGGCGAGCGCGCCGACGTGAACCTCCATCTCACCGATGCCAGCCTCAAAGAAATCGCCCGCCCCGGCGAAGGCCTGCCCGTTGGCGCAACCCTCACCGCCCCGCCCGGCACCTACCGCCTCCGCGCCGTCGCCCTCGAACCCTCCACCGGCGCCCTCATGTCCATCTCCGGCAAGCTCGAGATCGCCCCCGGCAACTAGCGCTGCCTGCCGCCCAGCGCCACCTCGCTCCTTGCCGCCAATCCGGCTGCACAATCAGCTGTCAACCACCAACTGTCAACTCAGGCGTCGCCGGCGGCGACACCCGGCACCTGCGCAAAGGCTTGCTTCGCCATCGCCTCCAGCGCCCGCAGGTCGGCCTTGCCGGTGCCTAGCACCGGCAGCGCCTCGACCTTGAAATAATGTTGCGGCTTCGGCTTCCATCCATTGGGCAGATCGCTCGAGGCGACGCCCAGGTGCAAAGCGCGGATCTGTTCCTCGCTCAAGCAATGCAGCACGACGAGGCGCTCGCCCTCGTCGCTCGTCACCGCGGCCACGGCCAGCCCGTCGCTTGCGCCTTCGCAGAACCCGCGCAGCCGCTCTTCCAATAAATCCAACGGCACCATCTCGCCGCCGCATTTGGCGAAACGGCTGACGCGCCCGGCAATGGCCAGGAACCCGTCCTCGTCCTCGGTCACGATGTCGCCGGTGTTGTACCAGCCTTCCTGCAGCACGGATGCGGTGGCTTCGGGGCGTCCCAAGAAGCATTGCATCACGTTGGGACCTTTCACCCACAGCACGCCGGGTTCGCCAGGCGCGGCTGGCGCGCCCGTCTCCGCGTTCACCAGCCGGATTGCGATGCCCGGCAGCGGATGCCCCACGCTGCCGCGCTTCAGGCCCACCTGATGCACCCCCGGACGGCGCACGTCCGGGGTGTTCACCGCGATCACCGGCGCGCATTCCGTGGTGCCGTAACCTTCGATCGGGCGGATGCCGAAGCGGCGCTCGAAGGCCTCGGCCACCCGGTCCGGAAGCTTCTCGGCTCCCACCAGCACCCGCCGCACCCCGCCGAACTGCTCCGCCGCGCACTGCGCCAAATACAATTGCAGCAGCTTGGGCACGCCCAGCACGAAGGTGACCCGCCGCTGCTCGACTAATTTGCCAATCGCTTTCGCTTCGCGCGGATCGGGATGGTACACCACCTCGAGGCCGCGCAGCGCCGGCAGCCACAGCGTCATGGTGTAGCCGAAGGAATGGAACAGCGGCAGCGAACCCAGGAATTTATCTCTGCGTTCGAGATCAAAAACCTGGGTGACCTGCTCGATGTTGGCGGCGATGTTGCGGTGGGTGAGCACCACGCCTTTCGGGTCGCCGGTCGAACCGCTCGAAAACATGATGGTCGCGACCCGGTCGTTGCCCGGCTGCCGCGCCGTTTCGTTTCCCACCCAAGCCTCGAGCTGGGCGGCCGGAAGCAGCCAGGCGGCAGCCGCGGCGGCGAGCTTCTCTGCCAGCCGCGGGGCAGCGGCAACGTCTTCGAGAAAAACCAGATCGCCCGGTGCTTGCAGCGGGCGCTGCTCGAGGAACGCGCGCGAGGTCAGAACGATCTGCAGCCCGGCCTGCCGGACGCAGGAGGCCAGCAGCGCCTCGGGCAGCGTGTAGTTCAGGTTCACCACCTGCTTGCCGGCCAGTTGCGCGGCGAAATTGGCCAACGCGGCGCCAGCCGAGGGTGGAAGCAGAATTCCGACCGTGGCTTGCCCGGACCATCGCACACGCAGCCGCCGCGCCAGGAACACCGTCTTCACCAGCACTGCGCCGAAGCGGAGCGTGCCGCTGCGCTGGTCCGAGATCGCCCGGCGCAAGGGATGCCGACGGGCGGTTCTTCTCCAACTGCGTTCCAGCCGCGGCAGCCGCTCGGCGCGCTCGTGCCAAGCTCGGCATTGCATCTGCTGCACCGCCTCGCGCACGGCGGCAGCCGTGGCATCGGCCGGCAGCGGGGCGCCAAATTGAATGCGGATGGGATACGGAACCTTCCGTGGCAGCTTCCACAAAAAGCGCCGCCGCTCGAAGCTGAACACGCTGCCCCAAAGCCCGTCGATGCAGACAGGAATGATCGGCGCATCGGGCTCGCCCTCGCTCGCCGTGGCGCGCATGATCCGCTCCATGCCGCGCCGGAAGGGCAGCAGGTTGCCGGTGCGAGTGATCTGGCCTTCGCCGAAAATGCACACCAGGCTTCCGCTCTGGATCGCCTCGGCCGCAATCCGCAGCGATTCCGCCATCTCGCGCGGGTTCTGCCGCGCGGCGATCGGAATCGCCCGCGCCAGCCGCAGCAGCATTCCAGCCAGCCGAGTGCGGAAGAGCTCGCGGTAGGCCAGGAAGCGGATGCGCCGCGTGCTAGCGGCCGACAGCAGCAGCGCGTCCACCCACGAGACGTGGTTCGCGACCAGCAGCGCGCCGCCGCGCCGCGGCAAGTTCTCCTGCCCGCTGATGCGCATGCGGTAGAGACTGTGCGCCCCCAGCCAAAGCACGAAACGAAGAAACGCCTCGGGCAGCAAGTACAGCGCCCAGACCGTGCCCAGCAGCGTGATCGCCGCCAGCGCCAGAAAGGTCGCGCGCGTGTCCAGACCGTGGCGCAGCAGCGAGTACACGCCCGAGGCGGCGGCAATGCCGCAAAAGCTGAGGAAGCTCTGCAGCGCCAGCACTGAGCCGCGCTGGCCGGCGGCGGGCCGGTGCTGCATGATGGCGTTGATCGGCACCGCGATGAAGCCGGCGAAAAACCCGAGGACGATCAAATCGCCCAGCACGCCGCCGTAGCCGAGCCGCGCCGCGCCCAGCACCGTGCCCGCGCCCAGCACGCCGAAGCAGCCGAACGGCACCAGCCCCAGCTCGATCTTGCCCGCCGACAAATACCCCGCCGCCAAACTCCCCAGCCCGATGCCCACCGCCTGCACCGCGACCAGAAGCGCGGCTTGGGTGTGGGTCGCGCCCAAGACGTCGTTGGCAAACAGCGGGATGTTGAAGTTCATCAGCGCGGCGTAGAACCAGAACCAGGTGTTGCCGATGATTGCCAGCCATAGCACGCGGTCCGGAACCACCGCCCGAATTTGATCCAGCACCTCGCCAACGACGTTCAGCCTCGGCCTGCGCGCCGGGTCGGCGGCCGGCACGTGGCTGATGCCGAAGCTCGAGGCCAAGCCGATGGCCGAGCAGGCCAACAGGAACACCGCCACCGCCGCCGGGCGCCCCGTGGCCGTGTCCGAGAGCCAGGCGCCCGAGGCGGTGCCGACGATGATCGCCGCGCGACATTTCGAGCACGCCATTGCCCCACGACAGCAGCGGGTCTGGCAGCAGCTCCGGCAGCAAGCCGTACTTGGTCGGGCTGAACAGGGCCGCCTGGGTGCTGATCAGGAACAGGGCAGCGAACAGCAGCGCCAGGCTGCCCTCCAACAATCCCGCAGCCGCCAGCACCGCCACCCCCAACTCCATGCACTTGGTGGCAATGGTCACCGTGCGCTTGCTCCAGCGATCCGCCAGGAAGCCGCCGTACATCGAGAACAGCAGAAACGGCGCGCTGAACAGCAGCCCGACCACCATCACCAGCCGCCCTTCGGCCATGCCCGCGCCCAGGGCGAGATAGAAGATCAGGTTCTTGAGGGTGTTGTCGCTGAAGGCGCCTTGGAACTGGGTCGCGATCAGGCTCCAATAGCCGCGCCGCCATGGCTGGGGGTTGTCCACGGATTTCGATGCTCGCGACCACTATACACAGCCGGCAAGACGCGCGGCAGGCCTGCTCCCCGAGTGCTCCGCCAATCGCGGCGGCCTGGAGGCGCCCTGGGCAGAGCGGGAGCCCGCTGCCGGGGACCGAAGCCACGACTCCAAGCGGCCGTGGGGAGCGACCCAGGTTACGAGTGGAGTATCCACCGCGCTCCCCGAGTGCCCGGCCAACTCCAACAAGCCAAAGAAACTAAAGACTCCATGGGACAGTCCAACACCTCGACCGACCATGGCGGCGAGGGCAGGCTGGCCAGCGGGAGGCCCGGTCGCGCTGGCACTGTCACAGCAGTGCGCGACGCCGCGCGGCTCGGCAAAAGGCGGCCGTGCGACCGACCCGGACCGCAAAGCCCGCGCCGCATCCAAATTGGGCCAAACAACCAGTCCCGCTGCTTACGCCTCAGACCAAGATGTGAGCACATCTGCGCCATTGACCGCCCTGGCTCCGAGCTCTGCGCCACCTCAGCCTTTTCCATCCATCCCCGTCCCACGGTCAACTGCCAACTGTGAACGGTGAACGTTCTTCCCGCGTTCCCCTCCCCGCGAGTCCGCGCCAAAGCCCCTGCCCTGCGCTTGCGCAGCATCGGTCTACTGGGGTATCGTATGGGGTGTCTTGTGCGCCTGGGCCGTAGTGCCCGCGCCCCCCTTTTGGAGGATCCCGATTTTGCCCTTGCCCCGGATTTCCCTGTCCAGAACCGTGACAACACCCGCGAAGTTTGTGCTCGCGGCCATGCTGGTTTTTGGCCTTGGCGGCCTGCTCACCGCCCACGGGGTCGCCCAGCCGCTTGCGCATAGCGCCTCGGCACTTGCCGGCCATGCTGCCGCTCAGGCACCCGCAGCCCCAGCCGGTGGCGAGGCCCAGCTCATCCTGCCCGACCTCAATCAAGGGACGTTTCTCGGCACCAGCGGCCGCGTCATCTTGATGTGGGGGCTGATCGTCTGCGGCTTGGGCCTGTTGTTCGGCTTCATCACCTATTCCCGCCTGCGCGACCTGCCGGTGCATGCCTCCATGCGCGAGGTCAGCGAGCTGATCTGGGAGACGTGCAAGACCTACTTGCAGACGCAGGGCAAGTTCCTGCTGGCGCTTGAGGCCCTGATCGCGGTCATCATCATTATTTATTTCGGCTACTTCGACCACATGTCGGCGGTGAAGGTGGCGGTGATTCTCGCCTTCAGCGTGCTCGGCATCCTGGGCAGCTACTCGGTCGCCTGGTACGGCATCCGGGTGAACACCTTCGCCAACAGCCGCACCGCGTTCGCCTCGCTCAAGGGCAAGCCCTTCCCCTGCTACGCCATCCCGCTGCGCGCGGGCATGAGCATCGGCATGGTGCTGATCTCGATCGAGCTCACCATCATGCTCTGCATTCTGCTCTTCATCCCCGGCGACTACGCCGGGCCGTGCTTCATCGGCTTCGCCATCGGCGAATCGCTGGGGGCGGCGGTGCTGCGCGTGGCCGGCGGCATCTTCACCAAGATCGCCGACATCGGCGCCGACCTGATGAAGATTGTCTTCAACGTCAAGGAAGACGACGCCCGCAACCCGGGCGTGATCGCCGACTGCACCGGCGACAACGCCGGCGACTCGGTCGGCCCCTCGGCCGACGGCTTCGAGACCTACGGCGTCACTGGGGTTGCGCTCATCACCTTCATCCTGCTGGCGGTCAAAAGCCCGCTGGTCCAGGTCCAGCTGCTGGTCTGGATCTTCATCATGCGCGTGGTCATGATCCTCACCGCCGGCGGCAGCTACTTCATCAACGAAGCCATCGCCAAGGCGAAATACTTCCACGCCGACAAGTTCAACTACGAGAAGCCGCTGACCTCGCTGGTCTGGGTGACTTCGTTCGTTTCGATTGCGGCGACCTACCTCGTTTCCTATTTCGTGATCCCGGTGGTCAACGGCGACCCCTCGCTGTGGTGGCAGCTTTCGACCGTCATCACCTGCGGCACCCTGGCGGGAGCGGTCATCCCTGAATTGGTGAAAGTCTTCACCTCGACCGAATCGCGCCATGTGCGCGAGGTCGTGACCTCGTCGGAGGAGGGCGGCAGCTCGCTGAACATCCTCTCCGGCTTCGTGGCCGGCAATTTCAGCGCTTTCTGGCTCGGCCTGACCATGCTGGCCCTGATGGCCGCAGGCTATTGGGTTTCCCTGGGCGGCCTCTCCGACCCCAACCTGATGGTCGCCCCCGCGGTGTTTGCTTTCGGCCTGGTCGCCTTCGGATTCCTGGGCATGGGCCCGGTGACCATCGCGGTCGACTCCTACGGCCCGGTCACCGACAATGCGCAATCCGTCTACGAGCTTTCGCTGATCGAGCACCAGCCCGGAATCAGCCAGGACCTGCAAACCAATTTCGGCTTCACCCCCGATTTCGAGCGCGCCAAGATGAACCTTGAGGAGAACGACGGCGCCGGGAACACCTTCAAGGCCACCGCCAAGCCGGTGCTCATCGGCACCGCGGTGGTTGGCGTCACCACGCTGATCTTCTCCATCATCGTGGCGCTGACCAACGGGCTCACCGTCAACTTGGACAAGCTTTCAATCCTGTATCCGCCGTTCCTGCTCGGCCTGCTGGCCGGCGGCGCGGTGATCTACTGGTTCACCGGCGCGGCCACGCAAGCGGTCACCACCGGCGCCTACCGCGCGGTCGAGTACATCAAGGCCAACATCAAGCTCGAGGGCGCGACCAAGGCCTCGACCTCGGACAGCAAGAACGTGGTCGAAATCTGCACCAAGTACGCGCAGAAGGGGATGATCAACATCTTCGTCGCCGTCTTCTTCGCCACCCTCGCCTTCGCCTTCGCCGAGCCCTTCCTGTTCATCGGCTACCTCACCTCGATCGCCTTCTTCGGGCTCTACCAAGCCATCTTCATGGCCAACGCCGGCGGCGCGTGGGACAACGCCAAGAAGATCGTCGAGACCGAGCTCAAGCAGAAGGGCACCGCGCTGCACGCCGCCACCGTGGTCGGCGACACCGTCGGCGATCCGTTCAAGGACACCTCTTCGGTCGCGCTCAACCCCATCATCAAGTTCACCACCCTGTTCGGGCTGCTCGCGGTCGAGCTGGCGGTCTCGCTCACCGCCCAGCAGGGCGCTGGCCTGGGCAAGGTGCTGGCCGTGGTGTTCTTGCTGGTGGCGCTGACCTATGTCTGGCGCTCGTTCTACTCCATGCGCATCGAGCGTGAAGCGCGCGTGCCCGAAGCCGAAGCCGCGGTGCGCTGAGTGAGCGCGCGGCTGCTTGGGATTGCGCTGCTGCTGGCGGCGGCGGCGTGCGCGCAATCCCCCGCAGCCCGGGTGGCCAGCGGCCTCGACCATTACTACAACCTCGAGTACGCGCAGGCCACCGCGGACTTCCGCGCGCTGACCGCGCAGGAGCCGAACTCGGCCGGAGCCTGGAACCACCTCGGGCTCTGCGAGCTCTACGCCGAGATGTACCGCATCGGCGCGCTCGAGAGCGAGCTGTACGGCCACGGTGATCCCTTTCTCGAACAGAAGCTGCTGCCGCCCGATCCGGCCGCGGTGGCGCAGATCGAGAGCGATCTCAACCGCGCCCGCAGCCTGGCCCAGGCGTCCATCAAGCAAGATCCGAACAACGCCGCCGCGCACTACGATCTGGCGGTGGCGTGGGCGCAGTTGGGCACGCTTGAGTTCTCCATCCGGAAGTCGTATTGGAGCGCGCTCGGGGATGCCAAGTCGGCGCGCAGCGAGGCCGCCGCGGCGCTGAAGCTCGATCCCAAGCTTATTGACGCCGAGCTGATCGTCGGCGCCCAGAATTACGTCGCCGGCAGCCTGCCGTGGGCGGTGAAGATGTTCTCGACCCTGGTCGGCTACAGCGGCGACAAGGAGCTCGGGCGCCGACAGATCGCCGAGGTCGCCGCCCATGGCGAGCATGCCCGCACCGACGCCGCCGTGCTGCTGGCCGTGGTGGACCGCCGCGACGGGCTCAACTCCGCCGCCGCTCCCATCCTTGAAGGCCTCGCGCGCGAGTATCCGCGCAACGTCTTGTTTGCGGTCGAGACCGGCGAAGCCATGGAAGCCGCTGGCGAGCACGACGCCGCGCGCGCGCAATTCCAGCAGATCATCTCCCAGGCCGCCGCCGGCGCGCCCGGATTCGCGCACGCGCCGCTGGGCAAGGCCTGGTACGACTTGGGCAACATCGAACGCGTGTATTCGCGCTGGCAGCTTGCCGCCGACGATTACGATCACGCCCAAAATGCGTCCGGCGCCCAGCCCCGCTACCGCCAGGCCGCGGCGCTCGCCGCCGGGCAAGTCGAGGAGAAGGCCGGCAACGCCAACGCCGCCCGCGCCGAATACCAGCGCTGCCTCGCCCTCGATCCGGACACGCCCGCTGGCAAGGCTGCCGCCGAAGCCCTCGATCACTGACGATGCGGACCGCAGTCCAAGGCGTGCGCGGCTGCTTCAGCGCCCAGGCCGCGGCCGAAATGGATGCTGCCGCCGAGCTGGTGTATTGCCGCGATTTCGCCGCCGTGCAGCGCGCGGTGCTCATCGGTGCGGCGGACCGCGGACTGCTGCCGGTCGAGAACACCCTGGCGGGCGAGATTCCCGGCAATCGGGACTTGCTTGCGCATCCCGGCGTCCGCGTCCAGGGCGAAACCCGACTGCGGATCGAGCTGTGCTTCATCGTCCTGCCGGGCGCGGTCGAAATGCAAAGCATCGCGCGGGTTTATTCCCATCCGGTGGCGTTCTTGCAGTGCCAGAACTTTCTGAGGCAGCATCCCCGCTGGGTGCCGGTGAAATTCTTCGACACCGCCGGCAGCGTCGAGCACGTGCTGCAGTTGGGCTCGGCGGAGAATGCCGCGGTCGCCAGCGCTGCTGCGGCGGAGGCGTACGGGGCGCGCATCGCACTGGCAGGCATCGGCGACCGGAGGGACAATTTCACCAGTTTCGTGATCTTTGGAGCGGCTTCCGCCTAAAGCTGCGTGCATTGCTATCAACTTTTCTGCCTATGATAGAATCAATTTAATCCCAATGGCCACCACCACTACCATTCGGCTTCCCGACTTCCCCGCCGTGCTCCCGGTGCTTCCGGTCCGGGATACGGTGCTTTTTCCCCATGCGGTGCTGCCCTTGACCGTCGGTCGCCAGCCTTCAGTCAATCTGGTCAACGCGCTCGGGGAAGACAAGCTGATCCTGGTGCTGGCGCAGCAGGACGCGCGCTTGGATTCGCCTCAGCCCTCGGACATGTACACGGTGGGCAGCATCGCCATCGTGCACAAGATCGTCCGCCTGCCGAACCAGAGCCTGTTCATCTTCACCGAAGGCATGGCGCGCGCGCGCGTGCTGGGCTGGCAGGAAACCGAGCCGTTCATGCGCGCCAAGGTCGAGTTGCTGGCGGACCAGCCCGCGGTGGCGGGCTCGGAGACCGAGGCCCTCCAGCGCAATGTGGTGAGCGTTTTCCAGCAGATCGTCGGCATGTCCCCGACCCTCTCCGACGAGCTCCAGACCATCGTCGCCAGCATCGAAGATCCCGCTCGCCTCACCGATTTCGTGGCGGCGAACCTGCCGTCAATGGCGACCGCCGACCGCCAGGCGCTGCTCGAGACCGCGGACGTGCGCCTGCGATTGGAGCAGCTCAACCGCCACGTGGTGCGCGAGCTCGAGGTGCAGACCCTGCGCTCGAAAATCCAGACCGAAGTGCAGGATCAGGTGCAGCAGTCGCAGCGGGAATACTACCTGCGCGAGCAGCTCAAAGCCATCCAGAAGGAGTTGGGCGAGGGCGACGAGAACCAGCGCGACACCGAAGAGTTGCGCAAGAAGATCGAGGCGGCGGGCATGCCGGAGGCGGTCAAGGCCGAGGCGATGAAAGAGCTGCAGAGGCTCGGCAAGATGTCGCCCGCGGCCGCCGACTACGGCGTGACCCGCAACTACGTCGAGTGGCTGGCGGTGCTGCCGTGGTCGCGCAGCTCGGCCGAAGAGATTGACCTGGCCAAGGCCAGCGCCATCCTCAACGAAGACCACTACGATCTGGAGAAAGTCAAGGACCGCATCCTCGACTACCTGGCGGTGCGCCGCCTGAACCCCACCATGAAGGGGCCGATCCTGTGCTTCGTCGGACCTCCCGGCGTGGGCAAGACCTCGCTGGGCCGCTCGATCGCGCGCTCGCTCGGCCGCAAGTTCTTCCGCCTTTCCTTGGGCGGCGTGCACGACGAGGCCGAGATCCGCGGCCATCGCCGCACCTACATCGGGGCGCTGCCGGGCCAGATCATCCAGGGGCTGCGTCGCGCCGACACCAACGATCCCGTGTTCATGCTCGACGAGGTGGACAAGATCGGCCGCGATTTCCGCGGCGATCCGACCTCGGCCCTGCTCGAGGTGCTCGACCCCGAGCAGAACTTCTCCTTCCGCGACAACTACCTGGACGTGCCCTTCGATCTCTCGAAGGTGCTGTTCATCACCACCGCCAACATGCTCGACACCATCCCCGAGCCGCTGCGCGACCGCATGGAGGTGATCGAGCTCAGCGGCTACACCGAGGAAGAGAAGCTGCACATCGCCTACAAGTACCTCATCCCCAAGCAGGCGGCCGAGAACGGCGTGGCCGCCGAGCGCCTGGACTTCCAGGAGGAGGCGGTGCGCCAGGTGATCCGGCATTACACCCGCGAGGCGGGCGTGCGCAACCTCGAGCGCCAGGTGGGCAGCATCATCCGCAAGTACGCGCGGCGGATTGCCGAAGGCAAGGTGGCGCAGGCCGAAGGGGAAACGCCCGAGAAGCTGCCGGTGACGCCCGAGGTGGTGCGCGAGTTCCTCGGCGGCCCCAAGGTGCGCACCGAAACCGAAGTGGTCGAGCGCACCCGCCGCGCCGGCGTGGCGGTCGGGCTGGCCTGGACGCCGACCGGCGGCGACGTGCTCTTCATCGAAGCCAACCAGATGCCCGGCGGCAAGGGTTTCACCATGACCGGCCATCTCGGGCAGGTGATGCAGGAGTCCATGCAGACCGCGCTCACCTGGGTGCGCTCGCATGCGGCAGACCTGAAGATCCCGGAGGACTTCTTCAAGGAGCACGACCTCCACATCCACGTGCCCGCCGGCGCCATCCCCAAGGACGGCCCCTCGGCGGGCATCACCATGGCCACCGCGCTGGCTTCGCTGCTGACGGCGCGCCCGGTGCGGCCGCGGCTGGCGATGACGGGCGAGATCACGCTCTCGGGCGACGTGCTGCCCATCGGCGGGGTCAAGGAGAAGGTGCTGGCGGCCAAGCGCATCGGGGTGGACCAGATTCTGCTGCCCGTCGAGAACAAGATCAACGTCGAGGAAGACCTCAAGCCCGAGCAGCTCGAAGGTGTCGAGCTGCATTACGTGCGCAACATGGAAGAGGTGCTCAAGCTGGCCCTCCCCGATGCGCCTGCGGTCGAGGCCAAGCCGGCGGGCACCGTTCCGGCGCCCGCCGAGCCGGCCGCGCCCCGAGTCGCCGCGCCCTGAGCCGGGGTCGAGGGGCGGAGGCCTGCCGGCCAGCAATTTTCGGCCGCATAATATGAGCTCCGAAGTAGCGAACCTTCTTTCAGCCTGAACCGGGCCGACGCCAGGCACGCAGCGAAAGCAGATTCGTATGTCCGATGCCATCCCGCTCCCGCCCCGCCCCAGCCTGGAACAGTACAAGAACCTTGCTCGCGGATTCCGCAACGCGTGCGATTCCGGCAGCGTTGCCGCGGTGCAGTCGTGGGCCGCGGAGTGGCTGGCTTCCCTGGCTCGCCTCCTTGGCCCGGTTGGCCCGGTTGGCCCGGTAGAAGACGAATCCTGGATCGGCTGCGAGGCGCGGAAAGTCGCGCAGCGATTTAACCAGACTCGAAGGCACGCTCCGCAATGCACGCTGGCGCAGGCCCAGATTTTTCTGGCGCGCCTCCACGGCTTCGCCAGTTGGGCGCGATTTTCCCGGCACCTCCAGGCGCTTGCTCGCGCGGCCTCGGCAGATTCGCAATTCGAGGCGGCAGCCGACGCCATCATCGCCGGGCAATTGGAGGCGCTGCAAGCGCTGCTGCACGCCAACCCTGGCTTGGTGCGCGCACGGTCCGCGCGGCAGCATCGCGCGACCCTGCTGCACTATGTCGCGGCTAACGGCGTGGAAGATTTCCGCCAAAAAACGCCAGCAAATATCGTCGCCATCGCTCGGCTGCTGCTCGATGCCGGCGCGGACGTCAACGCCGAGTCGCTGGCCTATGGCGGCAAGGCGACGGTGCTCGGCTTGGCGGCCACCAGTTGCCATCCCGAGGCGGCCGGGGTGCAATTGGCGTTGCTGGAATTGCTGATGGAGCGCGGCGCCATCGTGGACGGGCGCGTCGTCCATGCGTGCTTGAACAATGGGCGCGGCGCGGCAGCGGAATTTTTTGCCAGCCGCGGCGCCCATCTCGATCTGGTCGGCGCAGCAGGGGTCGGACGCCTGGAAGCGGTGAAACTGCATTTCGATGCGCACGGCAGCCTGCGGCCACCCGCCACCAGCAAAGAACTGGACGAAGCCTTTGCATGGGCCTGCGAGTTCGGCCGCGCCGACGTGGCGAGGTTCCTGCTCGGCCGCGGCATCGTGGTGAGCGGAAACCCGCGCCACCGCGGCCTGCATTGGGCCGCCTACGGAGGGCACCCCGCGATCGTGAAGCTGCTGCTGGAACTGGGCGCGCCCGTGGACTCGATTGAGCCCACCTTCCAGGGAACGCCGCTTGCCTGGGCGCTCTATGGCTGGAGCGGAGCAGGGCCTTCGACGCGGGAGGAGCATTTTTGCGAAACCGTCGAATTGCTGGCCCGAGCCGGCGCGCGGCTGGATCGCACCTGGTTCGAAAACGGCGATGCCGAGCGCGGCCGTGCCGCAAGGAAGCTGCGCGCCAGCTCGCGGATGCAGGCGGCGCTGCGCGGCGCGATGCCGGCGCCGCTCTAGGCGCCCGGCCTAGGCCCAGTAGGTGCGGTCCAGCGTCCGGTATTGGATGGCCTCGGCGGCGTGCTGGGGCTCGATCTCGCTGCTGCCGGCGAGGTCGGCGATGGTGCGGGCGACCTTCAGGATGCGGTCATGGGCGCGCGCGCTCAGCGCCAGCCGCAGCATGGCCCGCTCCAGGAGCTGCTCGCCGGCGCTGGTCAGCTCGCAAAAGCGCGCCACTTGGCGCGGGTTCATCTGGGCGTTGCAGAAGATGCGCTCCTGGTGGAAGCGGTCGAGCTGGCGCTCGCGGGCGGCGGCCACGCGCTCGCGGATGCGCTGGCTGCGCTCCTGCTGGGCCGCGGCGCCCTTGAGGTCCTGGTACTTGACGGCCGGCACATCGAGGTGGATGTCAATGCGGTCGAGCAGCGGACCGGAGACGCGCGAGGCGTATTTCTGGATCTGCGGCGGCGTGCAATGGCACTCGCGCGTCGGGTCGTTGAGGAAGCCGCAGGGGCAGGGGTTCATGGCCGCCGCCAGCATGAAGCGCGACGGATAGGTCACGGCCTGCGCCGCGCGCGCGATGGTGACGCGGCCGTCTTCGAGCGGCTGCCGCAGCACCTCGAGCACCGAGCGCGGAAACTCCGGCAGTTCGTCGAGGAATAGCACGCCGTGGTGTGCCAGGCTCACCTCGCCCGGACGCGGCCCGGCGCCGCCGCCGATCAGCCCGGCATCGGAGATGGTGTGATGCGGCGCGCGGAAGGGACGCCGCGCCAGCAAGGAGGTGCGCCCGCCGGACTCGGGCTGCGCCAGGGTGCCGCAGACGCTGTGGATCTTGGTGGCCTCCAGCGCTTCTTCGAACGTGAGCGGCGGCAGGATCGAAGGGATGCGCCGCGCCAGCATGGTCTTGCCCGAGCCCGGCGGCCCGATCATCAGGATGTTGTGGCCGCCCGCGCATGCCACCTCGAGCGCGCGCTTGGCCGTCTGCTGGCCCTTGACGTCGGCGAAATCTTCGCTGGAGGCGCGCCCCTGCTCGAGCAAACCGGCGGTATCCACCCGCAGCGGCGTGGCTTCGACCTGGTGGTTGATCCAGGCCATCACCTCGGGCAGATCGCGCGCGCCGTAGACCTCAACCCCCTTCACCACCGCTGCCTCGGCAGCATTCGCCGCCGGCACCACCAAGCGCGGAATCCCGCGCTCGCGGGCCATGATGGCGATGGGCAGGCTGCCGCGGATGGGCCGCAGGCTGCCGTCGAGCGCCAGCTCGCCCACCAGCAGGTAGTCGTCCACGCCGTAGCGGCCGTGGCCGTTGCTGCTGCCATTGCCGCTGCCGCGCGCCCGCGTCACCGCGCCCCAGCAGCCGAGCAGCGCCAGCGCCATGGGGAGGTCGAATCCGGAGCCCTCCTTGCGCACATCCGCGGGGGCAAGATTGATGACCACGCGCGCGACCGGCAGGTCGTAGCCGCAGTTGCGCATCGCCGCCCGCAGGCGCTCGCGGCTCTCGCGCACAGCGGCGTCCGGCAGCCCGACGGTCGAAAAGGAAGCCTCGCCGCTCGAGCAAGGCGAGGAATCCACTTCGACCTCGATCAGGCGCGATTCGATCCCGATCACCGAAGCGCTGAGGGTGCGGAAGAGCAAGCCTCCACTTCAACCCCTCGGCGCCTTCGGGTCAATCCCCCAGACGGGTGGGGCGGCGGTGGGCTCGGGGCTGGCGCTGGGCGGCGGTCTTTTCCATGCGCAGCTGCCACGCCGCCCCGTAAGGTCCGCCGCCCAACCTTCGCTCCGTCGCTGCTCGTCACCCCGCTAGCTTGCCATCCACCTGCCCCTGCCGCCAGACCGCCGCAACAGAACGCTTGCGAGTCGCCGATGCCCTCTCCGGTCAAATCGCGCGGACGCGGCTTGCTGTGTGCGGCACCGGATTTGCTGTGCATTGGCGGACCATGCCGGTTACGATTAGCGACAGTGCGTATTCACCTTGTAAATCCCAGCCATCTTTCGTTTGGCATCGCGGTCATCACCCCCCGTTGGCTGTTCGTGCTGGCTTCGGCCACGCCGGCGGCCTATGGCGACCCGATTATTACCGATGAGTGCCTGACGGCGCTGGACCCCGCGACGGTCCAGCCCGGCGATATTTGTGGCATCGGCATTCATACCGGCAACGCGCTGCGCGGCTACGAGCTGGGGCGTCAGCTCCGTGCCCGAGGCGCGATTCTGATTTTCGGCGGCATCCACGCCAGTCTTTATCCCGAAGAGGCGCGCAGCGAGGGCCAGGCGCACTCCGTCGTGCGCGGCGACGGGGACGTGATCTGGCGGCAGGTGCTCGCCGACGTCACCGCCGGCTGCCTGCAGCCGACCTACGAGGGCGGACGGGTCTCGGCCGACGACTTCCTGCCGGCGCGCTGGGATCTGCTGCCACCAGGGCGTTATATGTGGGGCTCGGTGCAGACAGTTCGCGGCTGCCCCAAACACTGTTCGTTCTGCTCGGTCTGGCGCACCGACGGCCAGAAACCACGCCAGCGCACAGCCGAGTTGGTGGTGGGCGAGGTGGTCGAGCTGCGGCGGCGCGGCTATCGCTTCATCGCTTTGGCCGACGATAACTTCTACCCCGTCTCGCTCAGCGATCTGCGGCTGGCGGAGCGGCAAGTGCAGAGTGGCAGCGGACCCGCCGCTAACGCCCGCCTGGCGGAGCTGCAGGCGATTCGTAGCGAGCGTTTTGAGCTGATGCGCCAACTCGCCCAACTGCCCAGCGATCTGGTCTTCTTCACCCAGATTACGATGGAAGCGGCCGAGGATCCCGAGTTCCTCACCGCGATGCGCCAAGCCCATATCCGGGGTGCGCTGGTGGGCATCGAGGCGGTCACCCCGGCTGGGCTGAAGGATGTCTATAAGGACTTCAACTCGACCGGCGAGGCACTGGTGGAGCGCCTCGCCGCCTTCCGGCAGCATGACTTGCATGTGCTGGGATCGTTTATCTTTGGGTTGCCCAGCGACCGCGCCGACACCTTCGATGCCACGCTGGATGTGGCGCTGCGGGCCGGCATCACGTTTGCGCAATTCGTCATGCTGACGCCGTTCCCGGGCACGCTCGATTTCAAGAAATGGGAGGACGATGTAGCCACTAAGGCGCCCGCCGTTGCTGGCGTGCCGCTGGCCCGCCATTGGCTGATTCCGCAAGGCGCGCGCCCCAAAGTGTACGTGCCGCATCCGACCATGCCCGCCGACGAGATCCGGGCCCGCACGCAAACGGTGTGGGACCGTTTTTATAGCTGGCCCTCCATCTGGGAGCGGTCGCGCTGTGTGGGCGGGGTGAAAGGGCGCTTGGCGTTTCTGTTCGTCTCCAAACTCTACCGGCAGATGTACGCAAACACCGGAATTTCCAGCGACAGCGCCCGGGTCGCCAAGTCGGCGCGCTGGGCGGCGCTGCTGGCCCGCCCCACGCGGCGGCTGTTCACGGCCGGTCCCATGCCCGGGCTGCAGGCGCCGCCGCCGCGCTCGCTGGAGGCGTCGGCCCGGGCGGCCGAGCGGGTGAACGAGTGAGGCGCCGTCTTCGTGGTGCCGGATCTCGCGGCATTCGCTGCCCGAGGCTGATACACAGGCCAAGCGGCTCGGATTGCCCGGCAGGCTCTTGGGTGCGTGGAGCATGGCCCAATCGACTCGGCGAAGGTTGCGGCGAGAGGGTGACGGGTCAGCTGCGCCAATCGTAATCACTCCCGCTGCGTGCTTTAGCGCGTTTCATCCCTGCAGGGGCAGGGGTTCATGGCCGCGGCCAGCATGAAGCGCGAAGGATAGGTCACCGTCTACGCCGCGCGGGCGATGGTCACGCGTCCGTTTTCGAGCGGCTGCCGCAACACCTCGAGCACCAAGCGCGGAAACTCGGGCGACTCGTCGAGGAACAGGACGCCGTGATGCGCCAGGCTCACCTCGCCCGGACGCGGCCCGGCGGGCGGAATGGCCGCCGCGCCAGCATGGTCTTGTCCGGGTGCGGCGTCCCGATCATGAGGATGTTATCGCCGCCCGCGCACGCGACCTCGCGCGCACGCTTGGCGGTCTGCAGGCGGGGGTCGCGCGGTTGGTACCTTGCGAGCGTCGCAGCGAGCACGCCCTGTCGAGCGTCAAGCGGGTCGCACCGCCGGCGCAGCAGCACGATGGCGGCCAAGGATGTCCGCCGCATCGCGCTTGCCCTCGTCTGATTGGCGCGAACCCCCGCGCGGCGCCGCGCGGGGCCAAGTCGGCGCGAAAAGGCCTTGAAATTCCGATGGGCGGCCCGCCCCCGGCATCAAACGAACCGGCGCGGACCCTGCAGGGCTGGGGCCCCGGGGTGCGCAGTCGCGCGCGTGGTGATCAATCTTGATTCCGCGACCGGCAGGTCGTAGCCGCAGTTGCGCATCGCCGCCCGCAAGCGCTCGCGGCTCTCGCGCACAGCGGCGTCCGGCAGCCCGACGGTCGAAAAGGAAGCCTCGCCGCTCGAGCAAGGCGAGGGGTAGGCGTATACCGCCGGGAAAAAGGGACCATCCCTTTCTGCCCCCCCCCCCGGTAAATCGAGGAACGATAAACTTCCATACCTGATAAGATGTGTGCCTACACTCCGCGCTACGATCCTGCAAAGCGTTTTCAGCGTCATGATCATTAACAATCTACCTCTTGCTTCAACGGAGACCACTGGGTAAGCTGAGGGACATGCCACTCAAAGCCATTTTGGCCGCTCTTCATAGCGCAGAACTGGTGCGCGCAGTCGCGCCGCCCGTGGCTGCTGGGCTTCTTGCATGGTTTGGAGGGGTGTTCTCTGAGCGCCGCAAGATCGGAAGCGCACGCCACAATATCTATAGAGAATTGATGAACAATTACAACATGGTCTACCGATACGCGACGCCATCCGGCAACCTTGCCTCATTGAATCAGTTGGGATTTTCACCGCTCTATATATCTACCCTTTATTTTGACTATCTGTGTAGGGATGGAGACAAATTTGTGCACATTCATGGGCAACCGGCCATTGCAGCGTTGTACCAAAATCTAAAAGTGCTTCAAGACGGTCAGGTTCCATCACCTGTGCATCTAATTAACTTGATGACTGCGCTTGCTGTCTCCTACAGCAGTGGATCGCTGGACAAGCGTATGGTAAAAAAGTTTGCAACGCGAGAACTCAATAGAACGTTGAATTCTGCACCCGATGTTCGGGCAAAGGCAGTCCATTAGGTCTCACGGGCATTCAGTCCCCGCCGTCACCTTCGCCAGCGTTGACGGCTTCACCTTCTTGCAATTGACCACAACCCTAATCGTCTTCCCAATCAAGCCCCGTCTCATTCGCCAATCACTAGGCGCTAGGCGGTAGCGGCAAACTCGTTCGAGAGGGTGGGTGAGGGTCAATTGCCTGTGGCTGGGGAAGGGGCTCTGCTATGCGGATCGGGCCGAGCACGGTTGTTGCAACCGGTCGCTGGCCTTGCAGCACTTCTAACACCGCTGCTCTAATGCGACGAAATTCCTCTTCCGAATCGGCATACCCCTGCGGCAAATAGGTATTGTCGCGAATTGTGGCCTTATCAATGCGACCGTAGCAGAGAACGCATCCGATTTGATAAATCAAATCTACCAGCAAGTCAAACTTCTTGTCGTTCCACTGCTGCACTGAATTTGCCCGCTGGTTTAGGTGAGATACATATAATCGCCATGAGTCAATAACTAACTTGTCGTGGTAGAACACAACGTGAACACGATTGATTGCGTCAACATGCACCGGGGCCAGTGGAGCTTTCAGCGTTGCCAAAAGCTGATTGAAAATCAGCAGCTTGGCCTGTCGCGCCTCTCGCCGGTTGTCTCGACGCCTCTGGACTTCAAAGGCCAACAGCGGGCTGATAAGAATCGCGACGATTGTGAGCCAAGCTTCCAGGTTGATTCCCAACCACATAAAAAAACCCAAAGGCTACCCAGACACGCGAAGTATACTACAAGCCAGTGGTAGCTGCAGAAACGCGACAATGCGCGGTCGGGCCGTGCGCTGGAAGGGCAAACGGAGTTTGAACTGTGACGATTGAAGGCTTTTGGACGGTTGATTTCCGGTCGGATCGCGGTTCTGGGAGTGGCGTTGCGGTGTTCGCAAATGCGAAAATATTCGGCGGCGACAATGGATTCACTTGGATCGGAGCATTCGAGGTGAACGGCGGAATCGTTCAAGCTCGTCTTCGGATACACAACTTCAACAGCGAAATCGAGTCCCTGTTGAAAACGCTAGACGATTACGATCTGGATTTTGTCGGGAGCGTCAGCGGCGACGTGATAACGGGAACTGCTGCAGTATCAGGCCAGCCGCACCTTCAATTGTCCCTGCACCTGGCCAAGCGCGCCGATCTCTAATTGCACGCGACACGGGCGTTGAAGCGGGCGCCCACTACAAGGTACGCTCTCGATCGCGATTGTTGACCAAGTTGGTTTCCAGCGGCAGGTAGGAACGATCACAGTGGGTGGCCCCTGCATTCCAAATTCCGGTAGCATTTGCGCCTGTCTGCAACTGATGCTCTGGCAGTGTGCGGATCATCACCGGCGCTTCTCCTTGGCATCCAAAATCTGCTGAGCGGCAAGCTTGGCGAAGCCAAGCACGATTCCGGAATTCGTCAGCACAGCGCCCGGCCACATCTTGTCAGCCGCGCGCTTCAGTAGTGCTAAATCGGCTTCGGTCATCTTGACGTTCACCTGGGTCGTTCTCTTCATCAATCATGAATGGCGACTCCAGCCATTGCAATGCAAGGTTACTAATGGTACTCTTGATATCACGCGAAGATGCATCGGGCACTCTGGCTCGATCATCACGCCGAGGATGAACCATGGAACGGGATGGGCTGCTGCGCGATTTGGTGAGATTTTTCCGGGCTGCGCGCCACCTGTGGGGTCGGTGCCCGCATTGTGACAGGCCTTTTCGACTCTCGGACGCCGCCATCTCCACAAGCCAAGAGCCGCCCCGAGACTGGATACGTCGCTTGGAGCGAGAACGCACTCAACTTGAGCAGAGACGTGATGCTCTGGAGTCAAGAGAGGGAGACGTTCAGGACCGTGAGGAGTCACTGGAACAAGGCGAAAATGCCCTTGAAGAGGCGAGGAAGGATTTTAGCGGCCAAGTCAATGCCCAGGCGAAAGAGATGCTCAAGCACGATTCGACAATTCGGGAAATGCTGCGCGATGCACGAAGGAGCGCCATTCAACAGTCGAAGTCCACAATGGGTGGCCGCGTCCTTGAACGGCTCATTCCGCCGCTCAGGAGCTTTGGACATGATCCGCGAGACGTGCGCGCCATGTTTGATCCGATTGATTACGTTCTTTTCAACGGGCTGACCACCCGAGGGAGCGTTGACGAAATCCTCTTCATCGAGGTCAAGTGTGGCCGCAGCGGCCTGTCTTCAAGGCAGCGAAGCATCCGGGACGCGGTAAAGGCGGGCCGGGTTGATTGGGACGTATGGACAGTCGGTGATCCACGCTTCCCAATCGCCCGCCAACGCTCAGCAGCGAAGCCGCCGAGCCTGCTTCGATCAGGTCGCCGATCCAACGGACGGCTATCGGTTGAAATCGTGGATGCCGCACAAGGCCCTTGGGAATGAAGATGCTCCACGCCCGCCTCAATTCGATCTGCTTTCGGGCGTTGCCATCTCCTTGAAGAAATGCTCTGACCCTTGCTGCCGATCCGGGAAGCCTCAAGCTCCCGCAAAACCGAAACCGACCTGGAGCGGAAACCGTCACACCACCCGTTTGGGTGATTGCGCTGTGGTGCCTAGTCTCCTTAGGCTTAATGCTGCCCGAAGGAAAGGAGAGACTGCATGGCGAACTACTACGTTGTTGAAGTGATCGCGGCAGAACCGGACTCGCCGGTGCAACCCGGCAACGTCGTTGCCGAGTTCGAGCAAGAAGAGGAGGCATTGTATTTTCTCTCGGTGGCGGGCCAACTGCGCTCACTCAGACGATGCACGCTCGGCGTCAAGAGGCAGCGAAGCTTGCCGCAGCCCACATGGATGGCAAAGGCGGCGTAGTCGTTGTGGATCGCATCCGGCGCGATGGCGAGCTTGAAGGGAAGCTGCGGGCAGCGCTTCAGGCTGCAAGCAGCAAACGGATACGGTTGCGGTCCTTGAAAATCGAACGAGGGTTGCTCAGCGAGAACTCGCCTGTTTTCGCAAGCTGGTGGGTGCGGTGCTGGCCGGGGAGTTCATGAACATCGGCGCAGCTTGCCATTGGTGCGGAATGCGAATCCACCAGAACGGCTGCATCTATCCGCTGGCCTTGATGTTCTCTTCGGGCGGAACGATCACTGATGCAGTTGGGCTCGGCCTGCGTTCATTGAGCCGCCTGCAAACCCGGTATGCCAGCGCCGCAATCCGGCGCGTCAAGAGCCGTCTGCACTTTTCCCGCAGAACAGCGAATTTCGCTCAATCACCCGAAAGGGGGATTGTGGATGCGATGCAGCCTCTGCATACTCACCCGATGACGCCACCCGAACTGCTCGCCAACTTGATGAAGCTACGCGACGAAATCAGGGCTGACAACAGCACGCACGTGTACAACACACCTGACGATGGTCCCCTCCGCGTCACGCAAAGCGACCGGCTGGCCGCGTGCGACAAGGCAATCGAAATTCTGCTGCGCGGATTGGCAGAAGCCAAGGCCATGGCTGCTTAGGCATGTGGCCAAGCACGCGAAGCAGGACTGCGCAGTGTGTCCACCCGCGTGCTGGACAGAGCCGCAACCTTGACGTTCGGGCGATTCCAAATCGCATGGACCGTGTGCACAACTCTCCCGAGAGCAGCCCATCAACCATGGGCGCGAGCCGACGGCTTGCCGCTTGCGGCAAGTGCATGGGTGTGCTGCTGCTCGAATTGGCAGCCGCCGCGTAGGTGCCCGCACCGACGTGCTGATGGCGCTGGCTGTCGCGGCTAGTGTCCAGCCAGTTGCGTCAGCACCTGCGCCAATTTTGCAAGTTCATTGTCGCCGTTATTTGCCTCCCCAGATGGGCTGGGAAACATGACAATTCGACCCTTGGCCGGACGGGCTCGCCTGACAACCGCAAGCTCCGCCGCCAAATCAAGCACCTCTTGCGACTGCTCCGGCGTGATGGGCCGGTGTCGCAAGATGCGCACTGTCAGTGCTTCAAATCGAGCCTCTTTCGGGGCTTGATTTTGTGGAAGTCTGCTCATGGCAGGGAGGCTATCGCAAAACGGAGTTTTGCACATCCCCACAGATGGGTGGGTGCTCGCGTGCCAGGGAGCAAGCGGGGCAAGGGGCTGGCGCAATCGCTACTGGCAATACCATTTGCCGAGTTGCTCTTGCCTGTTCCCCGCTTCGCGAGGCAACGCGAGGCTGTCGCTGATGGCGTTCACTTCAAATCAGTGCCGATGCGCAGCTTGTACCGCAAGAACAGCATTTTCCTGAACCCCTTGCCGGTGATACGGTACTCCGTCCAAGTGTGGCCGCCAATATCGCAGCGTGTGCAACGGTATGCGAGGCCGCGACCCTCAAGCCGCCTTAAGTAGGCGTACCCGCAACTGGTCGGCCAGAATCCCACACGCTCGGCCCACTCCGGAATGCTCAGCCCACGGCTGTCCGCGAGTGTGGACAAGCACCGATACATAAGGTACTTGAATGCGAGTCGGCGCCTTGCGGAATTGCGCGGAAGTATTGCAAGCGTAGAACTATTCTCAATAAGCAACCGAATTGCGGATGAGGATTTGACTGAATCATCAAACGTCATGCTCTGTCTCCCAACCAGCCAGCACCTTTGCCAGCGTGGAGCGCTTCACGGCTCGGCCTTGCGAGATTGCACGGATCGTCTTCCGATCAATCCCAGTCTCAGCTGCGGACCGCCTCAGCCCGCGTCGAGCAATTTCTGCCTTCACATTTTCATTGGCGGCGACGCGCCCGCCGTCGTATTTGATGCACACATCGTCAATGTTTTCGATGAACTCATCCTTGCCTTGTTCAAACCGCGATACCTCCTTCCCGATGCAATGGTGCAAACCGGCGTTGATCGTCTTTCGGCGGAGCAGCCCGCGCGTGTCGGCTTTGCACGGCTTCCCGTCCGGCCCAAGCGATTTCACTTCGGGGTGTCGGATGTAGCCGGTGAGGATGTCGCCCAGCGTGACAACCTCGGATCGGGAGAGTTCGTTCAGGCGGTGGCAGGCGCCGTCTCGGGTGTTGACGCACGGTGCTTGCGCCCAATCCGCGCGCTTCTTGTTGTAGGGCGTCAGCAGCGTGAGCTTGCATTTGTCATGGAGTCGCGGATGCAGGACGAACCCGAAGGGGCTGGCCTTGCCCTTCATTTGCGCTAGACAATGCGGCGTTGACATCCGCATTTTCAGCATCGCTGGCAGTTCGATCCATGCCGGATTGCCGTCGCATTCGTTGCCGGTGGCCGCGCCTACTGCCCGACCGCCAAGCATGACGATGTTCAATGCGGGATTCAGAATCTGCTTGAACTCCAAGCCTAGGAGGTAGCGCCATAGTTCATACCACCACTTCGGCGACCCGTTTTCGCGGTCATCGCTGGGAGGCACGAAAATCAGGCCATGCGCTTTCGGGTCCACGATGCCTACGCAGTTGCGGTGTAAACAATGTGAGCGACCGCATTTCGTCGTATAGAGCGCGTAGCGCTTCGCCGCTATCGAGTAGCCGAACAGTTGGCGCTGAGTGCCGTCGGCGAAGTTGTCATCGGTGAGCCTCAGAAGATTCGGAACGATGGCCCGATCATACGGCGACAGGGCATCGAACCGTTTTGCGATGCGGTCAACATCGCTCCAGGACAGCGCCCGGATGGGCGGAGCGGCGTTCGGCATCTCAACCGCCCCCCCGTTCTCGCTGGCGACGATAATCAGCGAATCTGTGTCGCAGCAAAGGTACGTGCCGCCTGCATCCTGCACGCAACGCTCGATCATCGCCAGCAGCAATCTGCCGCCAGCCGTAATCAGCGCTCCGAGCAGCGGAAAGTAGAATTTGCCCGGTTGCTCGATGATGTCGGGCGCGGGCTGGACGAATTCATGCTCGCCCGAGTAGACGGTGATCTTCGGGCGCGCGCTCGGGTCAACCTTGACAGCGCTCAGTTCCAGGTACGTTCCGTAGGACGTGCTGTTGGCCAGAATCTTCAGGAAATACTGCAAGCGCTCATGGTTCTTGTTCTGCTTGCGGTACTCGATGACGCGGGTGAAGAAATCCTCCTTCGCCGGGTCAACCGTCATTGCTCCCCGAAGCGCAACCGGCTCCAGCCCCGCCTGCTTCCCGTGCGGGACTATGCGGAATGCTTCGAGAACATTTGGGGCATGTCCGCTGAGCAGAACGCTGGCAACAAGATCGGGACCGGCAACCCACAGTGGCGCGTTGGAGTGCAGATGATTCAGGCCAATGTTGCAGGTGCCGGACTTGTCGCCGTAAACGGAGCGCACCGGCAAAATATCACCGTCTGGAATGATCTTCGCGTAGAAGTTCAGGCGTGCCCAAGTGGGGGGCTGGAAGAGTTGATCCAGCGTGATCTTCTTGACGAGCGCCTGCACTTCGCTCTTTGCATCCTCAATTGCCAAGCGCTCGGCGGTCAGCATGTCAAAGATGCCGAGCAGAGCGTCAACGCTCGGGTATTCGCTCGTTACGTCCACTGGAACGACGGGCACGGGCCAGCGCCGAATCCGACACTCCGCGCGTCCGCCGAAGTACGCCTGCATCGCAATGCCGTGAATTCTGGGCGGAATGTCATTGAACTTCTGCAATGGTTCGGCAATTCCCATCGCCCGAAGGTAAGCCTTGCCGATGGACGCGGGACTGTAGGCACGATCCGGCGGAAGCTCGATGGGGTGCAGGTCGTATTCATGCTTCAACGCGTTCAGCAGGCCGAGCGTTGCGCGAACATCTTGGCGCGCATACGTGATCTCCTCCCCACTGACTGTACCTGTGGGTTCATGCAGCATCTTTTCAGTTGGCGCTCCGAACGCTTTGGCTGCACTGGCGAGCGAATGGCTCTTATCCGTCAGGGCAAACGCAAGCGTGTGCAAGTCGAGGAACCGGCCCCGCTGCCACTTGGCTTTCTGCTCGTGCTTCCAGCGCACGGCGGACAATTCGATCCGCTCCGCAACGCCGTTGAGCGGTGAAACCACCACGCGCGGGCGGTGGACGTTATCGAGCTTCTTGTTGGCCAATTGCGAAAGCACGAATGAGAATCCGCCATTGCGCGCGGCCGCCCACCGCACTGCAATGCGGGAGATGTCGAACGGCAGGTTGAATCCGACGATCAATGCGCCTGCCCGGATTGCCTCCCAAAGCACTCTTTCGACAAATGATGCGCGAGGGAGCACGGCCAATTGGCCACCGGACTTCTCGGCAGTGCTGTCGGCTCGATGCTGTCGCGCGTAAGATTTCAGGGTCTCCACACCCGGCGCGTCCAGGTCATCGTTGTAAAAGGTTCCCTCCTGGACGGTGGTGTACTCCGCGCCAAGAACCCGGCAGAAGCGCCACACTCCAAACGTTAGTTCTTGTTCGAGTCCGACGGTTGTCTCTGTGTCCCAAACGAGCGTATATTCGGGCCACTTCTCGGGTGTGCGCGAGCGCTTCTTGGAACCGTTCGCGCGCTCTTGCTCCCGACCGGGAACTGCGACATGCGCCCGCAGGTATAGATCGTGAATCATTTGCGGCTCTCCTTCAGTTCTGCCGCCCACCGCCGTATGCTCTTGGCGAGCATGTCGAAATGCACAGCCAAAGAAAGCAAAACGCTGGCAGTGCGCCTCACAGGGTCAGGCTCGGGTTCATAGCCGACGCTTTGATCCAAGGCATTTTCGTGGAACGTTGCATGGCAATTGCGGCACGCATAGACGGTCAATGCCGGATCGTGGCTCCGCCCAGCAACGTGGTGCTCTTCCAAGAGCGGACGCCGGATAAGCGTCAGCAGGGGGAGTTCTGCGCAGCCGCAATAAATGCACCGGGGGCATTCGCTCCCGAGTCGCTGGCGCAACTCGGTTGCGCGCCGGGCTGTGCGGATCGGATTGCCCGGAGAGTCCGCCATCACGCCTTCGCCTGTCCGCCGCGACGATAAAGGGCATCGAGCTTGACTAGGCCGGCGTCGGCAAACTCCCGGATGCGGTCGGGATCGGTCAGGAGTTCGATGCCGTTGACAAACTTGCCCGCGAAGGGCTTCAGCAGTGCCGCATCGCCGCTGTTGAGGTACTTGTTGACAGCCGTGAGGTGCCGGGATGCAAGCTCGGCAAGTTTCGATGACCGAACCGCCGTCGCCGTGAAGCCGTCAGAGCCAAGCAGGTTGAGGTCGCGCCGGAGCGTGTCTCCACGGCTGGCCCGGAATCGCCTGCTGCGGTCAAGCCGGAGCTGCTTCCCGAGCTGCTTCTTGACCGTGCGAACTGTTGTGTGCTCCAGGCGCGCGGCCTGGGACAGCGACCTGCCTTGGCGCATGTGCGCCAGCACCGATAGGGCGCGCAGTCTGCCGGGACTCTGGTAGCGAGTCGGCTTGGCCGATTTTTTGCTCATGGACCCGGAATTTAGTGAGCTTCCGGGTCCGCGTACAGTACTCGCAATTATTTGCGAGTAGGGCAAGGCCGTTCCAGGCCCGGATTTGCAGGCCAAAAATATTTCGGCGTCGCGCGGATTCCGAGCATGGCTCGGAGTTCGTTATCGGCGTTTCATCGCCTCTTGGCGCACCCGACGAATTTTCTTCTTCCAGCCGGAGTTCGCCCATGCTTCCGCGAACGTCAACCCAGTCCGCCACTCGCCCCTCTTGATCCAATCGTGGAGAGGCTTCGCGTGATGCCTGTCCAATTCGCGACAGAATTCGAGCCCTTCCAAGCTCGGGTCTTTCGTCAAGAGTGTACGGATGAGATTGTGGAGCTTTTCCCTACCCTCCCGACCCTTACGGTTGATCCGTTTCCGCTGCTCGACATGCGAAGCACTGGGGGCGACCGAACCGGCTGCCACCAATTCTTGATCGCGGGCAAACTCGGCAGCAACCCTCAAGTCTCGCAGGAATACCCGGTGCGCTCCAGTCAACAAAAGCCGCGTGTGCGCAGCGCTCAGTTTTTCGTCGGAGTCGCTGGGCGGCATGTGAGCCTTTTTCATTTTGCCAATGCCACGATAAACGGCGGAAACTTGAAAAAGCCAGGCAGGCGCTCGCCAGGAATTCGCCGACACAAATTCGGACATCGCGGTCGGGAACTCATCGCACGCAACAATGCACCAGTCATCTATGGCTTCCAGTGCTGCATTAATGAGCGGTTGCAGTTCACTCCGCGTCCATCCTTCTGGCTCGATCTTCAACGCCGCCGAGTGTGCCAGCGCAAGCTTGAACAAAACCCGGTATGCATCTGCAAGCAGAGCCGTGAGTTCCACCTGCCATTGCAAGAAGTGGCGATAGAAGTTCACAGATTTCGACTTCGGCTCGACTCGCTCGTTTGCTCCCGCAACGCCGAGTGCTACCATTCGGGCAGCAAAACACGATTGATTTAGCTTCTGCTGCGCAAGTCGCAGGGCTGCTTCTTTCGCGGCGATAAACGCGCGGTTGGGTTGGCCACGCAGGCGCGGCATTCCAGGCAATTCTGACAGATGGGAACGCACATCCCGTCAGCCTTTGGCGCAGTGCTCCGAACGAGCCACGCGGTAGGCTTTCAAAATGCTTTCCAGTTCTGCTGCGTTTTTCTTGCCGAAGTTCCGCACCATCCGAGCCAAGTCCTGCTCCTGAGCCAGTTCGCCGAGGGTCACATCGCTGCCAAAGCGGATGAGCAGTGGCCCCTTGGTTCGCTGTGACACTTGCAGGTGGCGGATTTTGATTTCACCGGGCGTCTTCGCGATGGCGATACCTCTCCGGCACTCCTGAGCCAGTTGGTGTCGCCGCGTTCCACCGCGATAATCTTGCAGACCCGCTGCTTGGAGATTCCGAGCGCACGGGCTATGGCTGCCCCACTCACACCCTTCCCCGATTCTTTCAGAATCCATTTGCGCCGCGACGTTGGCGTCATCGCCGCTTCCCTGTAAGCTCCTTTGCCGGAGCACCTCCAACCCTCCACGATGTTGCCACAGGTTTGCTCACGCCTCACTCGTTTCCCCGAAAGGGTGGCGTGGGCTGCATGAGATCTATGCAGAAGACGCTAGACGCCCCCGATGACGCCAGCAAGCCCCGCCAGCACCTCCCAATGCCTTGGGTGTGGCCAGCGTGCGCCGGATCGAATCTCTACTGCGTATCCATTCGAGATGCCAAGCGTCCCTGCAATCTTGGCCAACGACACCGCCCCGAGCTTGGGGATCACCTGTGTACGCAGCACCTCTTCAGTCAACCATGCTGGCTTCTGCGTTTGATCCCAACCTCGTAACGCTGCTCGATGACGCTTGATGCTGGCCGAACGCTGAGCCTTGGTTTCGTCGGACTCTCGGGTTGCACTAATGCACTCGAAGCAATACGACTGTGCGCTCCCCACCGGGCGACCGCATTTTCGGCAAACGCTGTTGCCCAGGGCTGGCACCGGCATAGTGCGCACGATTCGAGGGTGACCTTTCGCCATCCGGCGTCGGGTTTGTGTCAGCGGCGTTGCAGGTACATTCGCTGGGTTGGTTCTGTTCGCGAACTTCCACAGTGTGTGCGCCACATGCTCCGCGAATGGTGCCACTCGCTTGGCCCAGACGGGCATGGACCGCGCTAGCTCGGCGCAAAGCCCGCTCATAAGCCTGCAATTGCCGTTGCGCTCCTCGAAAAAGTCGGACCGCCGCAGTGGTCCGGCCATGATCCGGTCGAGCAGCCATTCGTCAATCATTGGCCGAATCGGCTCCTGCAAATCGCACGCGAGCGAATCTCGCGGTCTTGTGCTGTCCGCGTGAAAGAATCCGAGTCCAGGGTCCAAGCCACAGGCATTTGCCGCGAGCCGCGCTTCAGCCTCCAATAGTGCGTAAGAAAAATTCAGCATCGCATTCACCGGATCGGCAGCCAGCCGTGGCGAGACCGAAAGTGGCGAGCGCCGGGCGCTGAACGTCAGCCAGTGGTGCGGCACGCGGTCAGCATCGCGCTTGGCAAAGCCGATGGGCACGCTGCGCCATGCACTCCAGTACGCCTTGGCCCCAAGCATCTCGCAGAGCAGGACATCATCCATGGATCGAGCGTCGGCAACGCCGGGCAATTGACTTTCGATAATCTCCGCAGCGCCGGAGTCCCGCAGCTTCTCTCGCGCAATTCGTGCCTGACCGCTGAGCTTTTCGGCAATCAAGTGCTGCGCGATTTCAAGCGCTGCACCGGAGTGCATCGCGAGAGCCTGAGATCGTCGCAGCCGTGCATCGGATGGATAGACAGGTCCGCATACATTGAGCACTCGCCCTTGCCGGTCAAGCATGATGAATGCAGCGCTTTGATCCGCGAGCCAGCGTAGCGCCGCAAGTGAAATCAGCCCATCATCGCCGATTACAACCAGCCTCCGTAGGCCATGTGCAACGCGGGAAAGACTCTCGGCCCATCGCTCGCCGCACATCCCGTCCTCAACGTGAAGGTGGCCGCGCCGAACGTTGATGGATATTCCGTAGCCGCGAAGCACCAGCACGCCGGAGCGCTGGTACGCTGAGATGTTTGTGAATTTGCCAGACGGGGGGCGTTGCGGTAGGGTTGCAGTAGCTGCCATTGGAGCCAATCCCTCCTTCGGTGGTCAGGGCTTGCCGTCTGTTGATAGCAGATGGCAGGCCCGCTACTTCCATTGTACGACATTACTGTGAGTTCAACTGCTGATTTGGAAGCGCAAATAATGGCCGATCTTAAACGGTCGCGCCGGGGATATCAAGCTTTTGCTGCGAGCATTGATCTGATCGCCATGCGGTCGTTGATGAAATTGAACCCCTCTGAGGCAAGGCAACGCGTCAACGATCTGCAACAAGGGCTTGGCGAAGCACTGCATTTTTTCCCTGGCGGCGAGCACTATCGAGTATGCTTCGCTGGCGATTCAGCCTTCGTGATCCGCGAGATTGACCCGGATGAGACTTCAACGCTGCTGTGGCCTATCTTTTGCGGGCACATCTACGCCCTTGCATCGTTCATGCATGAAATGGAGACGCGGATCGGCAATGTGGGAATCCGCCTCATTCTAGCCTACGGTGCGCTGTTCCAGTTGACCGATCCCGACAGTTGGAAGCGGCTTCCGTGGCAAGACGAAGTTCACAACTGGTTTGTACTGACAGGCCCATCTATTGCATTAAAGAAGTGCTGGGATGCGGAAGCCGCAGGCAGCAAGCAAGGATTCCTTCGCGGATATTGCTGGCATGAGTGCCTTGAAGAGGAGGGAGCCTTTCTTGGTAATCCGTTGCAAGCGCTACCTCTCGAATGCGCCATGCAGCCGGAGCTTTACGCGGAGTTCCACACTCGGATGATCGCAGCAGCAAATCGCAGGGCAACATTGGTGACGGCGTTCTGACGGTATAATAGGCCGATTGCAAGAGGCGCATCTGGACCATGTTCAATCAGGATCTTGCCGAAAAGATTGTCCAGGCTTTGCATCATGCATTTCCCTTGCCCCAGCAACTCGATCAACTAAAGGCTTCCGTCCAGCAATTTAGCTCCCTGTCAGACAGCGAATGGCTCACAGCGTTGGACGCTCTGCAACAGGACGGCCGTATCGAGTTTAAGGGCATCCGAACGGGAATTGCCGACACACTCGGAATGGCTGCAAATATTCGCCTGTCGAGCCGAGAACGCGAGCGGGGGCGAGACGGCGACCGGGCTAACGTTAGACCATTGATCTTTATTAGCTGCGGCCAAGTCTCAAATGACGAGGTAGCGCTTGGCAAAACTGTCGCAGCACTTGTGGAACAGCATGGATTTACTGCGTATTTTGCCGAAAACCAGCAATCCCTCGAAGGCGTGTCGGAGCACATTCTGAAAAAGCTCGGCGAAGCGGTTGGCATCATTGCGATTCTGCATCCGCGCGGCACAGTTTGCGATGGCCGCAACGGGACCACCTCAATTCGTGGATCGGTATGGATTGAGCAGGAAATCGCAATAGCTGCCTTCATTAGCCAGGTGTTAGGACGTAAGATCGAGGTCAAGATTTTTATCGCGCCCGACATTGCGCGAGAAGGCATTCGAGATAAACTACTCCTCAATCCTACCCTGTTCAGCCGAGATTCGGACATTCTCGAAGAGCTTCGATCAGTTCTTCCACAATGGCTTCCTAATGCTGCACACTCCGCTCGGCAGGGTCGCCATCTCGTAGCGTCCATAAGAACACGCCCGGCTCCGATGCCTGGCGGCGCAGTGAATGGCGAGCGCTTGTTTAGGATTGAAGCAGGGGTATCGAATGTGGGGACAGATGACGCACAGGATTTTCTACTTCAATTATTTTTTCCGGCCAGCTTGGTGGACGGCTCACTTCCGTACAACGTTTCGCGGATTGATGCACCGCCGCTAGGCTATATGGGTTTGCAGCTTGGCCGCGAGGGACAGCACCTTTACCCCGGACAACAAACCGCACCGCTGATGTCATTCAATTTCGTGCTCCGCAATACTGAGCAGGAACGCTCGACACTGGAGACCGTAGTTTCCTCTGGAAACATGCAGCCTGTACGCGAAAAGATACAAATTGGGATGCTTATTCGTGGATCGTCGGAAAACTAATTATTCCGCGAACATCTCTCGCCAGCGATACAGCCACGCTGATTGACGACCGCATGGATACGATCAATCGCCAGGGTCAGCGTCGTAGGGGACTGGTGGCCCGAAGTAGGTCGCCCACCGTGTATTCCCGTTTACTTGTTTGTTGGCAAATTGATCGGCCTCCGCAACGGTTGGAAAGCCTTTAAAGACCTTTTCCGTTCCTTCCAGGTCGCATAGGGTCACTTGCCATCGCTTTAGCGTTCTTGACTTCCCTTGTTGATCCATTGCGTGATTATAGCGGCATCGTGCAAATCAGCCTCGTTCAAGCCCCCCCCCCTGGGTGGGTGGTCCCTTTTCCCGGTCCGTATACGCCTACCCCTCGAGCAAGGCGAGGAATCCACTTCGACCTCGATCAGGCGCGATTCGATCCCGATCACCGAAGCGCTGAGGGTGCGGAAGAGCAAGCCTCCACTTCAACCCCCCGGCGGCTTCCGGTCAATCCCCCAGACGGGTGGGGCGGCGTTGCAGCCGGCGCTGGGCGGCGTTCTTGTCAACCCGCAGTTGCCAGGCCGCCCGCAAGGCGCCCTCCAGGGTGGCCCGGTCGGTCTTGGCCAATCGCATGTGGGTTGCTCCCATGCGGCCCCAGCCGCCGCCGACCGGCAGAAAAACCTCGGGTGCATCGGCGACGAATTCCGCTTGCATCCCGGGAGTGAGCATCAGGTTGCCGTAGCCTTGTGCGATCGAAGCCAGGGTGGCAAAAATGCGGCCGCCCACGCGGAAATCGGCGGCCCCCATGTGGGAACCCTCTTCTGCGCCCTCGAAGCTTAGCGCGATGCGGCGAAAATCCTCGGCTGTCATTTTGCTCCGGCGCCGGCGGTGTCGCAGCGCAACGGAGGTGCCAGGCCGCCTCCGCCGCGTGCCACCCACGCCAGCCAGATCAGCCAGGCGGCGGCACAGGCCAGCAGGAGGAATCCGGCCATGCGCGCACCGGCCGCCGGAAGCAGCAACCAGCCGACGCCAGGTGCGATCAGCGCCGGCACCAGCGCTGCGCTCAGGTAGGCCAGCGGGCTTTCACGCAAGAAGAGCCGGGCGAAGCCGAACAGCAGCAGCAATCCCGTGCCCGCGAAAATCGCCGCCAGCGCGAATTGGCTGGCGTGGCGGACGGTGGGGAAGCTGCCAATCCAAAGCAAGCCCACGGCGGCGATGCACCAAGCCCGATGGTGGGGTGTGCGCCAGGCGTGCCACAGCACCGGCAGCAGGATTCCGAGCGCGGCGGCGATCCAAAGCGCATGCAAGGGCGCGCCGAGCAGGTCGCTGAGGCCGGGCACATAGGAGACGAGCCCGGCCGGCGGGGTGGGGAAATTGGGCGTGCCGGCGGCGTGCCAGCGGGCGTTGACGACGGTCTGCACGCGGTCCCATCCCAGGGTCCAGGCCAAGCTGAGCAAACCGATCCAGAGTGCGTCCCAGGCCGTCTCGCGCTCCAGTTGCCGGCGGGCGTTGACGCGGGTCAGCGCGGTGGCTTGGGGCGCGGTCAGCGCCAGCGGCGCGAGCAATGCCAGCGTCAGCAGGAATGCGCCGACGCCGGCCAGGCCGACGCTGAGCAGCGCGGCGAGCTGGAATGCGGTCCAGGGCAATTCCGTGCGGTACCCGGCCATGGCCGCGGGGTAGCCGTTGATGGCCATGCCCAGCGCCAGCGCCCCGCCGAAGGCCGCCAGCTTGAGCACCGTGCTCCAATGGAACGCCCGGGATCGCGCAAAGCGGTACAGCAGGAAGAAAAGCAGCGCCGCCGCCGCCGCATAGAGCAGACCCTTGAGCACCAGCAGCACGATGCCCGCCAGCGTGGACTGATTGAAGGCCAGCACCCGCGCCTCGGGAACGTAGTACCACGCCGTGAACAGCGACACCTGATCTCCGGACAGGTTCGCTTGCACGCGGTAGGTGATGCCGCTGGGCAGCAGGCGGGCACCGGCGGCGGCCTCCCAGACCAGGGTGGTGTCGGTGCGCGCCGGCAGCTTGCGTTGCTGCGCCAAACGCACCAGCATGGGAGCGACATCAATGCCTTGTGCCTTGAGAAAACGGGCTGCGGCCGCTTGGGCGTCGGGCAGGGTCGGCGCGCCGCCGGCGGCGGTCTCGGGCAGCGTATGCACAAAGGCGATCACCTGCTGGGTGTCGGCGCGCAGATTGACCTGGAACTCCTCGGGCTGCAAGGGCCGGTAGAAGCGAACCTGCCAATACTCGGCGGGCACGGTCGGCGTCAGGCCGGCGAAGGCGGCCAGCAGGCTGCGGCGGCCGCCTTGCGCGAAGATGTCGTTGGCGGCGATCGCATTCAGTTCGCCGTGGCCGGAATCGGCCGCGGTGGCGACGCTGGCCGCGCTGCGGTAGCCAGCCAGCGGGTAGCCGTGCGCATTCAGGAACTGCCGCGCCGCGGCGATGGCTTCGGCCTGACTGGTCCGCCAAGGCAGCACGCGCTCCCAGCTGGTGGTAGGCACCGCGAAGGCGGAGAGCAGAGCGGCTGCAACGATGAGGCCGGTCGTCCAATCTTGGCCGCTCACCGGCGCGTAGGGCGCCAACGCCTCGGCCTCGGGTTCGATGGCCGCGCCCTTGGGCAGGGGAGGAGCGGTGCCGGCGGCGGCATTGGTCATGCCGGCTTCCGCGGCAAAGCCGCGATGCCGGCGGTACGCCCAGATGGCCGCCAGCAAGGGTGCCACGGCGAGGAAGGCGGTGGCCGCGCCGCTCCAGAGCAGGTAGGCGTCATGCGCCCGCAGCAGCAGCATGGCGGTATAGAGCGCGTCCACGGTGTAATGCCACACCACCGTGGTCAGAATGCCGTAGCGGATCATGATCCAGCTGAGCAGCACGCCGCCCAGCCCGACCTCGACGCCGCGGATGTAGAACGGCTGGTTGGGGTAGGTGGCGTGCCCGAAGCCCCACAGGAATGAAGCGGCGATCACCGCCACCCACAGCCAGCGGAACCATTTCTCGAACAGCGGGATCGCCAGCATGCGGAATCCGAACTCTTCGGAAATCGCCGGGAAAAAGCCGCTGAACAGCACGAACGCCCAAGGCAGCTTGGTGTTCAGCAGATCGTCGTAGGGAATATCAGCCGGCGCCCACGCGCCGAAGTGGTTGGCGACGAGGTAAAAGACGGTCTGGTAGGCGAAGAACAACGCCGCCAGCGCCAGCCCGAGCACCATGCTGAGGAAGAAGCTCTTGCTGCGCAGTCCGTTCCAGCTCAAATAGCGGCTGACCTCCAGGTGGCCGCCGAAGCGCTCGCGGTACAGCGATTCGGCCGTGGCCGTCAGCACCAGCAGGAAGACGCCCACCCCCACCGCCGACGCGGCATCGGAGATCAACTGCCCGGACAAGAACGCCAGCCACGAGGCATCGGTGTTGTAGGCGAACCGCGCCGCGCCCAGCGAGTTGAGCGAGGCCAAGAAACTCAGCACCGCGCCCGCCGCGCCCACCCACAAAGCCAGCCGCCATCGAATGTCGCCGCGGCGTATGCGCATCACCAGCACGAACACCATGGCCAGGAACAGGCCCAGGATCAGGTAGGTGTCCACCAAGCCGGTGGTTTCGTTTTTCGAGCGCAGCAGGCTGTAGTCGCGCTGCCACTGCTCGGGGACTTTCAGATATTCGCGGTAGCTCGCGACTTCGGCCCCTTGCACCCGCACCTCGTGCCGGTGCTCGGCCTGCGCCATGAAGCCGCCCCCGCCAGGCTGGAGCGGCGCGGCATCCTTCCAGGTGAAGACATAATCCACCCGGTGCGCGCGCACCTGCCGCTCGGCGCCCACTTCCAACCAGCCGCGCCAATCCAAACGCATCACCGCGCCGAGAAACTGCTGGGCTTCGGTGCGCGCTGCATCTTCGCTCAAACTGGCGCCAGCGGCATCGTCGGCGATCACATGATCGAAGCCCACCACCTGCCCCGTGGTGGCGACGGATACGTCCAGTTCCTCTTTCTGCAGCGGCCGGAACCAGCGGTTCTGCCAGCGCCACAGGTGCAGACGGTCGCGCAGCAGCGCCTCGGCCCGCTCCAGGCCCAATTCGCGTTCGAGGAACGTCAGCGCGTTGTCGTCGTAGCCGAACTGCTCAGCGTGCAAATATCCCGCGAGCGGCAGTCCGCGCGCCTTCAGGAAGTCCGCCGCCACCGGGGTCGAGCCGGCGCCGGAAATCTGGAAATCAATGGAAGCTTCAGGGAAGGCTTGGTGAAAATACCGCCAGACCACGACCAGCGATGCCGCCGCGACCGCAATCGCGACCGCGATCAGGCGCCAATCCCTGCGCTCGAGCCGAACGGACGGGCTGCCGTCGCCATTCTCCATACGGAGCATTGTAGAGCCCGCGCGCCGCAGGCCTCCTTGCACGGACCTCGTGTACACTATTTTCGCGAAAAATATCAACCTCAGCGCCGACGAGCACCTGATCGAGCGGGCGCGCGACGAGGCGCGCAGGCGCAAGACCACGCTCAATGCGGAATTCCGCCGGTGGTTGGAGCAATACGCCGGTCGGCCGCCTTATGACCAAACAGGAATTCGATGCGCTGATGGACCGCCTGAGCTATGTGGATGCTGGAAGAAAGTTCACTCGCGAAGAGATGAATGAGCGGCAATAGGGCATTCCTCGACACCAATATTCGGGTGTATGCGCTCTGTCCATCCTTGCCGGAGAAGCCGTTCCTATAACGGTCAGTGCGCGTAGTTCCAGCTCAGGTCCGCGCCCGGCGGCGCGGTCTTGAGGATGCGCTCGAGCATCTGCGGCATGTAGAGCTGCTCTTCCGACATTTTCCCGTAGGTGCCGTCGTAGCAATGCGGCTGCTTGCGGCCGAAGTCGAACTCGGCGGTGATCTTGGGATCGTCGTGCTTGGCGATGGTGTCTTGCATGAGGTAGACGGCGTTGTCGAGGTAGTAGGTGTCCATGTCGCCGACGTGGATGTGCAGCTTGCCGTCGAGCTTGGGGGCGAGCGTGGCCCAGTGGCTGTCGAGCCAGGCGTCGAGGTCGTAGTGGTCGTGCCAATACTGGGCGACGCTGTGATCAATCGCCCCGGTCAAGGGATCCCAAATCTGCGCCGGGTAGCCGTCGGCGCCGACCGGGCCGAACACCGCCTGCCAGATGTCCCACTGATCC
>Ga0134126_10000821_pt1 | contig 39133 bp, 31 predicted proteins | sample KB31752_FD_96881 | JGI IMG/M metagenome (GOLD analysis project Ga0134126, IMG submission 96881) | Terrestrial soil microbial communities with excess Nitrogen fertilizer from Kellogg Biological Station, Michigan, USA - KB3-175-2 | ecosystem: Environmental > Terrestrial > Soil > Unclassified ...
AGACATCCTCATCAACGGCAAAAAAGCCGACAGCTATACCTTTAAAATGAACTACTACTGGATGATGGGCGATAACCGCCACGACTCGGAAGACTCGCGCTACTGGGGCTTCGTGCCCGAGGACCATATCGTGGGCAAGGCGCTGTTTATCTGGATGAGTTGGGATGATAATGGGTCGTTCTTCGGCAAGATCCGCTGGAGCAGGCTGTTTAGGGGAATCCATTAAGGAATTTCGGAATTCGGATTTACGTCCCGATAGCTATCGGGATCGGATTTGGTTTTTCCGTCATTGCGAGCCTGCCTGCCGCAGGCAGGGAACAGCCTGTCCCGATCAATTCGGGAAAGCAATCTCTATGCTATGCAGATCAATTGGAAAGATCATGTTTAGAACGAAAGCAGCTTGCATAGCTTCCCAATGCTTACTGCGTGCGCATAACGGTGTGCACGGATAGCACATTGTTCTTGCCGCTCAATTGCCGCTGGGCTTGTCCCTTTTGTGGCGACAAAAGGAACCAAAAACGCTTTTCATCAGAAGGCTTCTTTGCCGCACAGGCCTTGCGCTGCAAAGCAAGCAAAACCGGGGCCGCGATCTTTTTGCCCTTGTTTCGCACCGGCCACGCTTCAGCAAAAATTCGCAATGCCCTGCCACGCACGAGCCATCATTGTTTTGCCTGCTTTTGGCCGAAGCTGTCTGCTGAGGAGAAGAAAATATAAAACTATGTCATTGCGAACGAGGGACGAGTGAAGCAACCGCGAACTTTGCAGTTTACTCCGCGCGTTGTTGCGAGCGGGTGGACATGGCTTCCCAATGCTTACTGCGTGCGCATAACTGTGTGCACGGATAGCACATTGTTCTTGCCGCTCAATAGCCGCGGGGGCCTAGTCCTTTTTGTCTTGATACAAAAAGGACCAAAAAAATCAAGTCAGCCGCAATGCTTCTTTGCCGCACGTGGCCTTTGCGCTGCAAATCCGACAAAACCTGGGCTGTCCCGTACGTGCGGGATTTTGCGCATGTGTCGCGCTGTCCGCCGCTTCTGCAAAAGTTTCCTATGCCCTGCTGCCCGCAAGGCCGGCATTGTTTTGTCGGATTTCGCCCGAAGCTGCGCCGCTGACGGGAGACACTTTCACTTGGCCATCATTGCGAGGAACGAAGCAATCTCTATACTATGCAGATCAATTAGAAGGATCATGTTCAGAACGAACACGGCAACCGCGCATTAGTTGTCGGCATTCAGCACGTTATCAAAATCCTGCTGCGTGTAACCTTTTTCGGCAACCACCCGGGTCACTTCCTTTTTTAAGAGCTTCGAATAATGTTTTACAAGCACTCTTTTCAATTCCAGGGTTTCCTGCTCAGACATCGGCCTGTTAAACAACCTTAACAGGCTTACCTGTAAAGCATTTAATTCGGTATGTTGATTCGCTGCGGTCGCCATAATTGGTATTTGTTACAAGCAAATTAAAGATTCAAATTGGCTTTATTATAATCACATTTTTAGTGAAAACCTAATTTTTTCTATTCTTTGCTCCCAAAGGGTTTCATTCATCAATACCTCAGTATATGGATTTTGTATGATGGTAGGAATATATTCAATATCATTTATTTTATCCCTATCCACCAAGTATAAATAATATTCTTTTTTCTTTATTCGTGCAATGTCGATTTCATTTCTGGACCAAAAAAAATACGGCTGGCCACTGAAGGATTTAACCTCGATAAAACGATCATTTGTAATTGATTCCTCAGCATTAAATGAGGCAATATCATAACCATCATTAACCGAATATTCTGCCACCCAATCGATTTGCTTATTACCATTTAAACGATTAAACTCAAACCGCAAAACAAATTTTTCAGCTTCTTCACCGTATATTTGTTTCTGTTCTAATGTGATTTGAAATTCCTCTATTCCAACTTTTCTTTTTTTTATTTCAGGTAAAATGGTTTTGTCAAATAACTTTTTGTAGCGAGAATTGATAATAAATTTTTTTATTTCTACCGTCGGATGGATTTTAATTACGTCAAAATCTATTAATAGTTGTTTAAAGTTAGCGTACTTTAAGCCGAACGCACTATAGGTAATTTGGATCGAATGATAGATTATATCGTAGGAAATATTCTTGGATGAGAAAATATTTTGAAAATCATCGTCGTCTCTTAGGATAAGGAATAAATGCTCTACGAATCTATCGCACATCTGTTTTTCACTAAATAAAAAGTCCGCAAAAACCCTATTTAATGAAACAATTCCTATCTCATTGATAGTTAGAAGTCCAATAGTAAGTGCTAAGTCAAGGCAACCATCAAATACCGACCTTCCGTTGATATTTCGATTATAGAATAATTGCTCTAAATCCCTTTTTGTACATATTGTTTCCTCGTTGCTTTTCAATGAATTAAACAATTCAAAGAAATATTGAGGCGTTCCTAAATTATCAAAGATTCTAAGGTCTTTTAGCATAATTCGCGATAAGATCTCTAATAATATCGGTTTCGTCGCTATCGTTTATTCGATTGAACAATGGAATGTCGTCATTAATAATAGCTTCCATTCTTTCAATTTTAGTTCTTAGCCTGTCATTAATAATTTCGTCAATGGAATTTCTTGAAATAATATAGTAGTAGTTAGTTATTTGATCGTCTGCTAAGCCGACACGATGTATACGATCCTTAGATTGAAGGAAGTTGGAACAATTGTAATCGCGTTCCAAATAGATTGCATTATGACAGCCTTTATGTAAGGATATTGATTCTGCTACTGCAAAGGGATTTGCTATAATTACCTGAAATTCGGTATTTCTTGGGTCATTAAATTTGCTAATTGTTGTTTCCCTCTCACCCTGTTCAATTTCACCTATCAACAGTTTTGATGAGATATTATGGCTCTGCAAATAGCCTTTCAATTCTTTTGCATTTTGTATAAAAATTGTCCAAATAATAGCTTTCCCATTTTTACTTAGAATATCATTATCAATTATTTTTTTTATTTCGACGAATTTTTGCGGGGTTTCAAATTTGGTATAATTGCAAATTTTATTGAAAAATTCGGAGTCATGTACGAACTCCTCATTATATGTCGTAAATTTTGAATTTGGGTCATACTCACCAGTAAATTCATTATTAGCTAAGGAATCCTTTAATGTTTTACCGAGCAAACCGGGGTTTGTAGATGCTTGCCTTAACCGTATTAATTTTGCCTTATTTAATATATCCTTTATAGTCGCTGATGAATTTTGATTGAAAGAATTGACGTAAGTAGTTTCGATAAAGTCATAGATTTCCCGCTGATATGGTTCCATATCAATCAAGACGGTTTGTTCACTAATTGGAGGAAGTTTAAGATCATCTTTCTTGATACGTATAAAAAAGGGCGATATATTCTCTTTTAAATGCTGTACGCGATTACTGTCAGGAAGACTATTATATGTCATATCCTCTAAATTCTGATAATGTACCTTGAGAATATCCTTATACTTAAAAGGATATATAAACTTATATAGATTAAAAATGTCCTGGTATCCATTAGGAACGGGTGTCCCGGTGAGTATTATTCGCGATGTCGCCTCTTTGGATATTTCCACGATACTTTTTCCCCAAACGCCTTCTGGGTTTTTTATTCTGTGTGCTTCATCGACCACAACCATCGTCTTGTTCTTTTTAAGGAACTCTATTATATCACGTTGAAGACCGTCAACTCCACCATGAAATATTAATGTAACCTCGGCAGGTGAACCTGAATATAAGTGTTCTAATTTTTTATCCTTGGAAATAGAACTGTCTCCGGACAACCGTTGAAAGCTGGTGTTACGACCAAAGCAAGCTACATATTCATTTTCCCACGGAGCAAATGAAGATAACGGGCCGATCACAAGCAACTTATCGACGCGTTTAGGGTTATCTGCAGGCAAAGATTTCAAATAAGAATACGCCCCATAAACAATTCTGGTTTTTCCGGCTCCCGGAACGGCAAAATTGCAAGCATTTTGTGCAAATGCCATATGGAAAGAAGATAATTCTTGTAATGGATAAAGATTTTCGGCTAAAATTTCGTTAAGTACCGTTTTAAAAGACTTATAATCTTCGATCAATTCAGGATATATTTGAAATTCATTGTTTCGAATAGATTTTGCCTTTAATTCAAATTCCTCAAATAACCTATTTTCCCTATCGAAACCTTGAACATCTTTAACTACTTCTATTGAAAGCGAGCTTTTAAGGTCGTATTTAATTAATAATGCTTGTATTTCCTGAAGGACTTTAACTTGTGTTTCTTCGCGGAAAGGGATAAATATTGAGTTTTCTTGAGTAGTATAATTCAACCGCTTTAAAGTTAGAATTAAGCGCTTATTAGAAACTATATCACTGTAGCCGCCTCTAATAATAAAGCCAGGATTTATCTCATCGGCACTTACGTCGATTATTACGTTCTCCATTAAAAACGTTTGGTAATTTGATAGCCTAATTGTTGTATTTTTTTCGCTTTATCGTGAATTTCGTCTTGTTCTGCTTCGGGGATATTTTTTAAATCTAAAGATTCTAACAATCCAATTACATGCGATAATGTCCTTGTAGTTGATTTTTGCAATAGCATTCCAAATACCTTATTGCCTAATGCTTCTACTTGTTTTTGCACATCTTTATTTGCAAAAGATTTGTGCCCTGTTTTGATTGCGTCCAAAGCATCCAAAGCTTTGGAAACTAATTTTTGAGGCTCGTCAGATGCCCGATTATAACCAAGCTTTTCTTCATGTATCCTGATATTCTCTTCTAAAAAGCTGATGGTACTGCCGAGTTTGCTGCTTTCGACAAAAGCGCTATCTCGAGCATCAAGATGCTTATTTAGATTTTGTGAGCTATAATCGATCTCAACTTCTTGTATGGTTTTTATTCTATCATTATGGTATTTTGCAAAACTTGCCCATATCTCTTTGTCTCCAAAAAAATGATTTGGTCTTTGACCTTCCGCTAATATTCTAAACTCTTTGCCTTCATATTTTGCTCTTATATAATCAAATGCTATTGCTTTTAGTTCATCTACATCATCATCGGCATACCCATCAAATCCCTTTTTACTGGCCTCACCGTAAAATGTTTTAAGCCATTTGGTCAAGTTTAAGAACTGATCTTCTCTTTTGTCGAGTTGCGTATAAATTCCATCATATTCTAGAAATTCAAGATACTCATCCATTACCTCCATTGTGTTAAGATACTTTAAAACTTCAGAAGGGTCTTCACCCATCCAATTTGCGATCTTTTCAATGACCTTAGTATCGGGTGTGTGTTTATCGGTATTTGATGAATATGTTTTTTGTGTTAATTTTTTATATAACAGTTTTGATTTAATATATTTTTCAGTAGCATTATACCCGACTTTCTCATCTTCACCCATTTGATAAGTTGTTTCTAACTTCTCAATTTCTAATGGATTCTCTTCAAGCGTTACATCTAACACTACAGCCTTAAATTTATCAAATTTTTTTCCCCTATTTAAGAGCATCGCTCTTCTATTACCATCTATGATGATACCATCTTTAGTAATGATACCGACTTTCTGCTGTCCGTAATCATTCAGACTGGCTAAGGTTGTCTTATTTCTTGATTCATTTGAGTCAAAGAGTAAGTCCTCTATCTTTTTCTTCCCTTCGTCGGTTTCTACATCAATTACATAATTTTGTTTTTCGAGGGATTGGGTACGACTCAATATTCTACCATTATATTTATTGTAAACCAAAAAGTCTAATGGAATTAAATAAACGTTTTTGGTTTCTAATCTGTCATTCCAGGGTATCTCCATCTTACCAAACGGGTTTTTCTCGTCCCTGGTAATAATCTCTTGAATTTTTTGTATTCTGGTTTCTTTGTTCATAGTCTAATTGTGATTAGCGATGGTAATTACTTTATTGAGTGCATAAAGCGCAAAAAGTTGTTTTTTTGGAACTGCATCTTTGTTGAATATTTTTATATTCTTTTGTTCAAAAATCGGTTCCTTAAATTTTAGGTTATTAATTAGTTCGCCTACATATTCAACTAAAGCAGTTGGCTCCAAATAATTATCAATACCATGCTGCTCCTCATACATCCTCTGGAGGTGCTCCTTTGTGGCTATTCGCTCTGAAAATCCATTATTTATAATTTGAATAAATTCCATCCCATTTTCTAGATCTTTAATAATGGGCTCTATCTCTGTATAGAACCCTTCTTTATAGTCGAATGAAGGAAAACCTTCACCGTTGCCATATTGGATTGACGTAAGCCAGTTACTTGCCTCTTTTTCATTTTTTAATATGTCATAATTAGATAACGTTACGGTTATATTTCCTTCTTTAAATGGATGTCTTCTAAATCTTGATCCTTTTTTCCTTTTTTTGGGACTATCAAAGGCTTTTTCCTTAAAAGAATTTAAGTTCGGAACATTTTCAATATCAAATTCGGGTTGTAAACAATTGGCATCGATTTCGTTCATCTTTAATTCACTTCGAACTACCGCTGCAAAAGCACGGCTTACCGACGGGCAAACTGCGTTACCTACTAACCTCCATTTTGTACCTTCGGACCCTATAAATTGATAGGTTATAGGGAATCCCATAATACAAGCAGCCTCGCGTACAGTTGGAGTTCTATACTCACCGTCACCGATCCTATTATATTCGGATTTGTAAATCAACGCTTCTCTAGAAGTACCTATCTTAGTTGCTGTTATGGTTCTACTTGGTTTTTCCTCGTTTTCTGGAAAAGACATTGTGCCCATGTAAGGATGATTTATCTTTAGAAATTGGGAGTTTTTCCATTCGCTTAAGTATAAACCAGTATCGTAAAAATGATCTGTGAGTTCAGCCTGTTTTATTCGTAGATCAGGATATAAAGGGTCTAAAACTATTTCATTCGGATTAAAAATATTAGGCGTTGGAAGAGCCGTTTTTATAAAACCCAATTTTTTAAATGGAAGCAAATTACCCTCAAAAATTTCCTTTATTTCTCCATGCGTTTTCATCGGGCTGATTAACGCATTTTTCGATATGATTTCCCCCGTTACAACACGTTTCCTAACTTGGGGAGATCCATATTCTGCAGAGTTGATGATTGTGCTATTTCCTTCTATTTTGATAGCAATTTTGGTTGGACTCAATCTATGTTTTTTAGCCCAATCATGCAATCCCAGATCATTAAAATTATACTCTCTCGCTAAATAGTTTGTGGAATTAGTGACATTTTCCATAAACCAAGCCTTCAATTTTGACTCAGGATGAAATTTCTTAACGGCAATTATTTTTAGAAATGTTTCCGTCAGTTTAACCCCTAAAGACTTATCAGCTTTTCCTGAGTTATTAGAATTTGAAAAACTCACACAAGGTGGGCTGCCCAAAATGACGTCGGTATCCGGTAGAGATTCTATTAGTTCAATAGAATCTTTAAAATCTAAAATATTTTGAAGAATAGCTTTGCCTTCTCCATAATTATGATTGTAAGTGTCAACAGCAGGTTTCCAATAATCATAACCCTTAACTATTTCGAAATCTTGTTGTCTAAACCCCTCAGAAAATCCACCGGCACCACAAAAGAAGTCAATAAGAGTTAATTTTTCCATAGCGGAAAAATTAATGTATTTTAAACGAAGTCTATAAAATATTTTTCAACTTCTCAACAATTGTGCTTAGGCTATTCTCTATTTCACATTCCCAAACTGTTAATACCTTCCAATTAAGCTTTTGCAACAGTTCAATTTTTTTTATATCTCTACTAATGTTTTTATTGAATTTTTCTCTCCAGAAATCGGTATTACTTTTAGGAAGATTGTACTGACAATGTGGACATCGGTGCCAAAAACATCCATTTACAAATACAGCAATTTTCTTTCCCGGAAAGGCCACATCCGGTCGTCCGGGCGCTTTTTTCCAATTTAATCGATACCCTTTTATTCCAACACTCCAAAGTGCTTTGCGCAGTTCCATTTCTGGACGTGTGTTTTTTCCTTTGTTGGCGCTCATCACCCTTGACGTTTTCTCATTTTCAGGGATTGGCGCTCGTCCGTCTCTTAAATATGGTTTCTTTGCCATTTATTGGTGTGCCGAATGTCATCCAATTCAGCACCAAATTTAACTATTTGTTGAGGCGTTCCATAGCAAAATGTAGTTCCCGCGTTAGGGATACCAGCGGATACCGCCTAACGCTTGAGGCATTTAGCAGACAGCCGGGTCGGTAATGCCCGTTTGAGTTAGCAATTATAAGTTTGCAGTTAGCAGCAGAGTCCAAGCGAGGCCCGATTTATGTTATTCCTCCGAACTATAATGTCTTCGCTATTCCAACATCGTATACTTTGCACCGGGAGAAGATGCATTCGCTTTGCTCAGCATGACAAAAGAAATTACCCCCCTTTAAACACATTTCCGCCATGCCATTCCAGGTTAGCCGGATCAGGGTGATAGCGGCGGTCGGCGGGGAGGCGGATGGTGATGCCGTTAAACTGCTTTAAGCTATAGGGGTGCCCGGCATTTTCGATGACCCCGGCAGAAACTTTTACCCGGTAGCCGCCGTCGATGGTGATGAGCCCGCGATCAAAAGCCCGGTGAAGGTTGGGGCAAAGCGCTATGCCGTTTGTGATGGTATCGTTATGCGTGAGGCTGAACGGCACAATATGGCAGGCATCGATAAACGTATGCCCATAGACGGATTCGACGCGCATGCCGGTGATGCAGCAGCTGTTGCTGTACATTTGGGGCACCATTTTTTTGAACAGCCCGCCGCGCACAAACTGCTCGTCGTCGGTAATTACCCGTACGGTTTTGTATTCGAGGTCGGGCTCGTTCAAAATATAATCCTTTAAGTCGCTGACATAGCCTTCGCCGGTTTGTTTGCTGCGCAGGTAGGCGGTCTTCTTTTGCGGGAAATAAGTATCCAGCAACACCATCTTCACCAGTTGGCGGCTGGGCGGGTCGGTGAGCAGCATAAAAACTTCGGGCGCGAAATATCCATAGTCCACCACTTCGGCCAGTGTTTTCGCGCTCGAGATATGGGCGTTCACCTGGCAGCCGGGTTTGGGTTTTAAAAACCAAAAGGGCCGGCCGTTGAATTGGTCGGTTTGCAGGTAATAAAAGGGTTGGGTAAAGTCGGCGGAGTGCGGGGTATCTACCAGCAGTCCCCAGTTTTCGAGGAAGGCGCCGACGAGGTCGGCGTCGACATATACCTGGTTTTGGGTGAGTATGCCTTTATCAAACAGGTCGGTAAACGCGAGCAGCAACACGGGTTTATGCGGCGCCGCGCCATATTTGGTAACGCCGCGTTTGAGGCGGGTTAGTTTATCTATGAATTGCTGAAGCAAAGGCACGGTGTAAAATACGGTATTTTCTCCTTATGGTGATGGTATAACGCAGGGTCCTCTGCGAGAGATCCTGCCGGGACAGAAGAAGCAGCTTGCATAGCTTCCCGATGCTTACTGCGTGCGCATAACTGTGTGCGCGGATAGTACTATGTTCTTGCCGCTCAATGGCCGCGGGGCCTAGTTACGTTTTTCGCAGTTGGTTTGTTTTTTTTCGGCGCTCAAGATTGCTTCGCAATTTGGCTTGACCCTTTGCGTCTCCGCAGGGTCTCTCGCAGAGGACCCTGCGGTGGGTGAAATCTCTATGAGTCGAACCAATTAACCCGGTAATCGTGTATATTAGCAGACGGATGCGGCACGCCCAGTTCGTAAAACGCTGCGCTGCTGTGTGCATAACCGGTGAACTCATCGCACAGTTGCCATTTACCTGTTACCGGGTTGTGGTGAATATAATCCAGCTTTTGATATAGAAAATCGAGCGTATAAATTGATTTTGCGTCGAAAGAGGGTTCAAAGACTTTATGGCGCTGTCCTTTTGCACGTTCTTTTTCGGTACAGGCATTTGTCAGTGTATTCAGTATATCGTGTTGGCCCTGTTCGGTCAGCCTTTTCACCAGGTCGTAAGCCATAAACCTTTTGGCATTTGCCATAATGGTATTCAAATTCACTTTCAGATTGGTTAAATAAAGCAGGACGTGGGCATGATTGGGCATGATAACGAAGCCCGTAGTTTTAATGCCATGGTTATCGTCAATGAGTTTTAGCCATTTATAAACCATCTCGTAGGAATTTGTGACCTGGAACAATGGCAGCCAGTTGTGGCAGGTAAAGGTTACAAACCAGGTGTCTTCGTTTATTTCGTGCCGCGTACGGATAGCCATGGATTAAATATAAACAATTGTGTGTGAATGTAGAACGCAGGGTCCTCTGCGAGAGACCCTGCGGGGACGGGATGTGCCGAAAAATGTCGCACGGCATTAGATTTGATGATATTAGAGTATGCGACAATTTAATTATTGAGGGGCATCATAGATATCTAAGTGCGTTGATCTCGGACTTTGCACTTGGTCGGGTACCAACTAATTCTACATCGTCGACTACGCCGATTGCATGGGATTTAGTAGAATTTGATGAAAATGATTGGGACACGCCGGCAAAAATTGCTCATTTAAACAAATTAGACGCAGAATACAATGGACTGGAAATAGATTTCGTGGCCCGGCTAACTTTAAGATGAACAATTAATAGTAAATTTGTAATAATGCTGATTTTATTAGACATAGATGGCGTATTGGTTCCTGCAAATTCCTGGAAAAAACCGGAATTTATGGAAGACGGGTTTCCTATGTTTAGTTCAAAATCGGTGAAAGCGCTTCAGCGAATCTTGTCTGAAACGAATGCATCTGTTTTGTTAACCACTTCCCATAAGTCGAAATATAAAATCGCCCAATGGAAGGATTTGTTGAAATCGAGAGGGCTCAACCCGAAGAAAATACACCGGCTGGCCAGCAACAGCTTGCAAACAAGCCGGAAAGATGAAATATTGCAATGGTATAATCAGAAACGTTTGCCTAACGAAGAGTTTGTGATTATCGACGACGACAAAATGTTAAATGATTTGCCGGAAAACATAAGGCATAACCTGATACTGACCAGCCCATCCATTGGCCTTACCGACGACCTTGCAGATGAAGCCATTTCGATTCTGCAAAAGAACGCGTATCAATTTCATTAATACTTTCCGGCCAAACCTGCTGATCCGGCACCTCTTTGAATTCGCTCGAATTTGATATAATAATCACATAAAAACATAACCAATTTAATAACAACCCGTTAACTGCATTTACTTAAAGGGCACTGTGTTCAGGTGCGTTCAGGTGTGTCGGCACACACAGTGGGGAGTGGGCAGTGGTGGTGAGATGCCGGGTGGACACTTCCCGTGATAGCCTACCTTTCACCTTTTACCTTTTACCTTTCGCCTACTACCAACTAAAGTTTGCTTATTCCGAATTTCTCCGCAAGGGTGTTCAAATCGGTTACTACGGGGCCTATCAACGGGACGCCGTTTCGTGACCGGTCGGCTTGGGCGGTTAGCTCGGGTTCGCCGGGTATGATCACCTGCTGGCCGGGCTGTACCGTTGCGGCGGATTTGAACCGGGCGATCCAGTTGTCGAGGTGCGTTTTGAACTGGTCCACCGGTCGGAAACCATCCACACGCATAGCGCCCACAAAATGGCCGATGCCGAGGCCCACGGGATCGGCAGGTGGCTCTAAGAAAGACACGAACGGCGGCACCCAGGGACCATAATTCGCGCCGGACAATACCGCCGAAAGGATATCCACCGTGGCGCTTAACCCGAAGCCTTTATGACTGCCATGGGTGTAGTCGCTGCCGAGGGGTACCAGTGCGCCGCCCTGTGCCAGGGCATGGGGGTCGGTAGTGAATTGGCCTTCTTTATCCTGTATCCAGCCTTCGGGCACCTGGCTGCCGAGGCGCTGCGCTATTTCGAGCTTGCCGTTGGCCGCCGCCGAGGTAGCCATATCCACCACCACGGGCGGGTACTTGCCGGCCGGGAAGGCATAGCACATGGGGTTGGTGCCCAGCAGCCGCTCGCTGCTGAACGTGGGCGCCACCAGCGGGCTGGCGTTGGTCATGGCAAAGCCGATCATATCCTGCTTAACGGCCATCAGCGCGTGGTAAGCGGCAATGCCAAAATGGTTGGAGTTGCGCACCGACACCCATCCCGAGCCGTACTGCGCGGCCTTTTCAATAGCCAGCTGCATGGCAAACGGGGCCACCACCAGCCCCAATCCTGCATCACCATCAACGGTGGCCGTAGTAGGCGTTTGGTGAACGATGGTGATGTTTGGCCGCGTATTGATGCGGTTGTTTTCCCACAGGCGGACATAGCCTTTAAGGCGGGCCACGCCGTGCGAGTCGATGCCGCGCAGGTCGGCCGAGAGCAGCACATCCGCAGCGAGCGAGGCATGGGTATCGCTGCACCCCATGGCCAGGAAAATATCGGTAGTAAAAGCACGTAAAGCGGCCGGCGATATCAGCATGCCGACAAATATAGGGAATGCGGTTTAAACCCGTGTTTTCGTGGAGATTAAAAGGATTTCGACCAGGTTACAATTAATACGATTTGAAACAATTTCTGCCGGTTTTTTGTAATTAGTAGGAATATGAAAATAAATTTACTTATTGTTTGCCTGTTCGTTTTAGTATCAAAGGCATACAGTCAGTGTACTTTAAATGTAACTGTAAGCTCTTCGAGCCAGGCGATCTGTTCGGGAAATTCGGTGACCATAACGGCCACCGCGTCGTCGGGCACGCCTGCCTATACCTATGCCTGGAACACGGGCGAAACCACTTCATCCATCACGGTAAATAAACCCGGCACATACAGCGTTACGGTTAGCGATAACTCCAGCTGCGCGCCGGTTAAACAAAGCATCACTATTTCGAGCGCCAACACGCCGCCCGCGCCAACCGCGGCCAGTACAAGCACTTGTCCCGGCGGCACCGCCACCCTCACCGCTACGGCACCCGGCGGCGCGTATCAATGGTATGACGCCGCCACCGGCGGCACTTTGCTGGGCAACGGGGCCACCTACACCACGCAGCCGTTAACCGCCACCACCACGTATTATGTGGAAACATCAAGCGGGCAGTGCACCAGTGCGCGGACGGCAGTAACGGTAAGTATTGTTAACACGCTGAATACAGCGGGCGCATCTGTTTGCTCGGGAAACGTGGCCACCTTATCCGCGGGCGGGGCCACCACTTATCAATGGACGGACGGGAACGGGACTGTAGTAGGTTCGGGGCCCACTTATACCACGCCGCCGCTTTCGGCTTCGGCTACGTATTACGTTGTAGGATCGGGCAACGGATGTACAAGTCCCCGCACACCGGTAACCGCCACGGTAACCCCCACGCCGCAAAGCCCTACGGCAGCCGGCGCGTCGGTATGCTCCGGATCGACGGCAAATTTACAGGTTACCTCATCTACCAGCGGGCTAACCATCGATTGGTTCAGCACGCCCAGCGGGGGCACATCGCTTATCACCAGCCCGTATTATACTACGCCGCCGCTAAATGCCACCACAACGTATTATGTGCAGGCATCGTCGTCAAACGGCTGCGTAAGTCCGCGTACAGCGGTAACTGTTAACGTTACGTCGCAACCCTCCGATCCAACAGTAAGCGGGACGACGATATGTGCGGGAACAAGCGCCACCTTAACGGCATCGGGCTCGGGCGGCAATTACCAGTGGTTCAGCTCGGCAAGCAGTTCTACGCCATTGTCAAGCGCCAACCCAGATCAAACCCAGGTATTAAATAAAACCACGACCTTTTACGTTCAGTCGGTAAACGGATCATGCCGAAGCGCGCGGGTGGCGGTAACCGTTACGGTCAATGCCGCGGTGCCTGCCCCATCGGCGGCGGGACAGGTGGTTTGCTCGGGCAGCTCAGCCACATTAACAGCCAATGCCAAAAGCGGGTCGTTTGAATGGTACGACGCTGCAACCGGGGGAACTTTGTTATCAAGCAACGCTACGTACACCACACCGCCGCTCACTTCCAACACCGCTTATTATGTGCAGTCGGTTTCAGCGTCGGGGTGTGCAAGTCCGCGTACAGCGGTGCAGGTTTCGGTGTTACCCTTGCCATCAGCGCCGACATCGCCTAATACCACAGTATGCTCGGGGAATAGCGCCACGCTTGTAGCAACGGCATCAGGCGGTGGCAATTTTGAATGGTACGACGCGCCAACCGGCGGAACGCTGTTAAGCTCGAACCAGGCGTATACGACCCCGCCGTTAACCGGCAATACGACTTATTATGTTCAAAATACATCTTCAAACGGTTGCGCCAGTCCGCGTACCGCGGTAACGGTTACGGTAACACCGGACCCTACACAGCCCACCGTATCGGGCGGCACCACAATATGCGAGGGAAACACGGCAACATTAACGGCCAGCGCGCCGGGCGGAACGATCCAATGGTTTGATGCCGCCAACGGCGGTAACCTGTTAGCAACCGGGAATACTTATACTACGAAGCCATTGTCGGCTACCACCACATTCTACGCGCAGGATACACTGGGCCAGTGCGTAAGCAGCCGGGCGCCGGTAACGGTGAACGTAACGCCCACGCCCACACCGGCGTTCCAGTATTCGTCGGGCACCTATTGCCCTGCAAGCCCCGATCCAACGCCGGTAAAAAATGTGCCGGGCACGTTCAGCGCATCGCCTGCCGGGCTAACCATCGACCCTAATACGGGGAAGATCACGATTGCAACCAGCGCGCTGGGTAATTATACCGTTTCGTTTACCAGCACAGGCGTCTGCGCCGGCACTACCTTCGCCAACATCGCCATCGCAACCGCGCCAAATGCCCAGTTTTCTTATTCGGGACCCTACTGCCAGGACGGAGCCAATCCCCTGCCGGTTTTCCCTGCGGGGGCAAGTGCCGGCACCTTTAGCGCCGTGCCCGCCGGGTTGGTGTTTGCCAATACAAGCACGGGCGAAATAAACCTGGCACAAAGCACGCCGGGCACCTACACCATCACCAACACCATTACCGCAAACGGCTGCGCGCCTGGCAGCGCCACGGGTACGGTAACTATCGACCAGGCGACGTCCGTAAGCGCCGGGCCCAATCAAACCGTGGGGACAGGGCGGCCGGTACAGCTGGCGGGCTCGTTCAGCGGCGGACCGGGCGTTACCGTTCAATGGTCGGGCGGCGGCGGGTCATTTTCCAATCTTACATCGCCAACAGCTATTTACACACCGGCAGCAGGCGAAACGTCGGTCACCTTAACGCTGACTACGGTTAACCCGCCGGGACCATGCGGACCGAAATCGTCCACCGTTAAAATAACGATAGGGAACCCGCCCGCGCCTCCGACAGCCGCAGGCGCTACGGTTTGCTCGGGCAGCACGGCCACGCTGGCAGCAACAGCACCGGGGGGCATCTATCAGTGGTATGCTGCCTCCACGGGGGGCACCCCCTTATCAACAGGGGCAGCTTATACAACACAACCCATCACAACAACGACATCATTCTATGTGCAAACAACAGTAAACGGCATCCCCAGCAACCGGACGCAGGTGACTGTTACGGTTAACCCGATCCCGACAGCTCCTGTGTTAAAAAACGATACCATATGCGCCGGCAATGTCGCCACCCTAACTGCCACCGGCTCAACGGGCACCTATCAATGGTACGATGCCCCTGCCGGGGGAAATTTACTTTCGACGAATAGCACCTACACCACCCCAACGCTATTAACCGATACCAGCTACTACGTGCAAACTACGGTTAATAATTGCGTAAGCAGCCGTACGCAGGTCAGTATAAAAGTAAACCCGGTGCCGTCGATAACCAGCGCTTTAATCGCAAGTACATGCAGCGGTACGGCGCTGAATTATACCATCACGTCGGATATCGGTGCAAGCTATTCATGGAGCCGGGCTGCGGTACCGGGTATCAGCAACGCGGCCGCAACCAACCAAACAGCTAACCCCATCAATGAAACACTAATAAATAACGCCGACACGGCGATAAATGTAACCTATGTTCTTACGCCAACGGCAAGCAATTGCACCGGCAGCTCCGCAAACCTGGTTGTTACGGTGTACCCATCCATTGTGATAACAAGCGCTAAAAGCCAAACGGCGTGCAACCAAACCCCGGTAAACTATACGATTGCTTTTAATTACCCGCCTAATTCGTTTTCGTGGAGCAGGGGCCAGGTGAATGGGATAAGCAACGCCGCTGTCTCTAACCAGGCCGACCCGGTTATACAAGAACAGCTTAACAATACGACCACCAAACCGATAGTTGTTGATTATATTTTCAATATAAATACAAGCCAATGTCCCATTCCGGCCTTTGATCTGCCTGTTACCGTTTACCCAACGGCTCATATAACGAGCGCTGCCGTCGTTCGTCTGTGTTCGGGCACCCCGCTTAATTACCTGATCACATCCGATGTCGATTCAGTTACTTTCCAATGGACCCGCGCAGCCGTGGCAGGCATCAGCAACCCGGCAAAAACGAACCAAACTTCGGCCACCATTGCCGATACACTGATCAATACAAGCTCCGGTGCGATTGGCATTCTTTATAATATTACGCCGATTGTCAACGGGTGCCCCGGGGCTGGTTTTAATCTTACGGTGGTGGTCACTCCGCCATCGCCGAACCCTAAAGCAAACAGCAACTCCCCGGTTTGTTTAAGCAGCACGATTAAGCTGAACGCCGACCCGGTAAACGGGGCAACTTACACTTGGACGGGCCCCAATGGCTTTACATCCAACAGTATCAACCCAACCATTTCCAATGTCACCAAAGCAAATGCGGGCGCGTATGTGCTGGTGATGAACAGTAACGGCTGCCCCAGTTTGCCGGATACGGTAATGGTGTCTGTCGATGATTTTCCGCAGGCGGATGCCGGACCCAACCTGGTAGCTTGTCAAAGCGATACATCGGTGCAGTTAAACGGGAAGATCGGCGGCGGAACTACCACCGGCGTGTGGTCGACAAGCGGATCGGGCAAATTTTCGCCCGCCAGCAACCAGTTGAATGCCAAATATATCTTTTCGGCGCAGGACAAAACGGCGGGGAGTGTTACACTGACTTTAACATCGACCAGTAAGGATGATTGTAACTTCGCGTCGTCAAAAACAACCGTCACTTTTCAACCGCTGCCTACGGCTGATGCAGGCCCTGGCCAGGATGTTTGCAACCAGGTTACCAGCGTTCAGTTAAATGGCAAAGCGACATTTCAAAGCGGCGTTTCGTGGAGTACGTCGGGCTCGGGAACGTTCAGCCCATCGGCAAACGTTGATGCGCCTTTGTATTTACCAAGCAGCTCGGATATCCAAAACGGATCGGTCACCCTCACTTACCAGGCAACAAGTACAGTTTGCAGCAATGCAACAAGTCAAATGACCGTGCGGTTTATACCGCCGCCAACCGTTAATGCAGGCAAAGTGGTTTACGCCATAAAAGGCAAGCCAACGGTAATAACCCCCGTGGTGAGCGAGAATAACGTGCAATACTTATGGTCGCCTAGCGTAAATTTAAACAGCGATACCGTAAAGGATCCGACAGTAACCCTGCTACAGGACATGACCTATACGCTGAAAGTTACGGATGTAAGAGGCTGTGTATCTGAAGACCAGGTTTTGGTTAAAGTTGTTTTACCTATTTCGCCACCCAATACTTTTACGCCCAACGGCGATGGTATCAACGATACCTGGGTTATCCCTGATCTAAACCGGTACCCAAATGTTACCGTGGATATTTTTACAAGATACGGCCTGAAAGTTTATCATTCCGAGGGTTACGGGGTACCCTGGAACGGCACCGCTGACGGTCGGCAATTACCGGTCGGCGTTTATTATTATGTGATCAATACGCGATACAAAGATGAGCGTGTGGCGGGTTATATTACGATCATCAGATAAAACCTATTCTGTTAACACGGTAAATTTAAATGCCAGGGGCTCAAAGTTGCGAATAAGCTCGTCAATAAAGCCTTGCCCCCATTTAACATAAAACAGACCGAAGTTTTCGGTGCGCTCCTGTAAGCCGTCTTTTGGGAAAAGACTGTTTTTTATGTGGTCGGCCTGTTCCAGCCGTATACTGTAATTTTGTTTTTCGGCCTTAACCAGCTTTTTCTCAAGATTGCCGATGGCATGTTTCAGCCTTGCGTAGACGGCTTCGGCAGATGGCACAAGCGTACTGTCCACTTTTTGGGCACACTGCTTTATGGTTTCGAAAACGGAAGATAATTCGCTGAGTTCTTGCTGTAATGACAAAGTCTTTTCGCTGTGTTTTTTTACCCAATCGTTTTTCAAAACATCAACGGGCTTAAAAAGATCGGCGGCTTCAAGATCCATTTTGCTTATTTTCAAAGCCTGCTCTTTATTTACGATCAAGCCGGAATTACGCAGGATCAAAATGGGGAAATCTACGTGGTAATGCTCAAAGTTTGATTTGAGCTCGAGCCAATAAACAATTTCCGCACCGCCGCCTACGTAGGCTATATTGGGCAATATGCACTCCTGGTACAGCGGGCGCATCACTACATTGGGGCTAAACCGTTCGGGGTGCCGGCTGATCTCCTGCTTTAATTCAGCTTCCGTAAAACTGATCTCACTGTTGAGTACCTGGTAGCGGCCGGCTTCTAATTCTATTCGCTCACGCAGCCCGTCGAGGAGGTAAAAGAAGTTGATCTCACGCGGATTGACCTGTATATGTACTCCCAGCTGAACCAACTTTTCATTCGTTGTGCTGATATTTTTAAAGCTGTTTTGTTCAATGATATCTTGCTCGATTACCGGCGCAAATTGCTGCTTGAACCGGCGGTCATCCGCGTCCATAATAACCAACCCATGCCTGCCAAACAATGCATTGACAAAATACCGGGTGGCATCAGCGAGCTTATCGAATTTGGTGTAAGCAAATTCAACTATTTCGGCAAGCTCATGTGCATGCTTTTCAATCCCTAGTACGCCTTTATACTGGTTAAGGGCCTGGCGCATGGTGTCGGGGTTTATCCGCCCGGTTGCTCCCGACGCCTCGTACCACCAATGCACTTTTTTACCCCCTATGTTGGTGTAATTTATTTCGGCAAAATCATGGTCTTCCGAAGCCATCCAGTAAACCGGCACAAAATTTTTATCAGGAAAATGTTGCTTTAGCTGCTGCGAGAGCTTAATAGCGGTAACTATTTTATAAATAAAATATAATGGACCGCCGAAGATGTTAAGCTGGTGACCGGTGGTAATGGTATACGTATTTGACAAACCGAGGGATGAAATATTGGCCGATACCCGTTCAAAGTCAGCAACGTTTTCATATTCGGCGCCGTATTGCTCTTTTAAAACATCAACCAGGATATGGCGGTTAGCGACCACCTTTTTACTTTTCAGCAGTTCGCCGAATCCGTTCAGATCGGGACGGTTATTGTAAAACGGCCTGAGCGTCTGAACATCGTCCAGGTAGTCGGTAACGGTGTGAGAAAAATATCCCGTGTCTTTATAGTCTATGCAAGCCGCGTCCATGTTTGTGATTTCGGTCCCGATCTCAAATGAATTCGAATTTAGATTTTAAATTCTTAAGAATAGATAACCGGCACTTTATTTTACAATATGTCCATAAAGATCGAAATCCTCGGCGGTATCGATCTGTACATTTACAAATGCACCAACTGCGGCATAATCTTTTTTGGCATCTATCAGCACTTCATTATCAACCTCGGGCGAATCATATTCCGTACGACCAACGAAATAATCGCCGTCTTTTTTATCGATCAACACTTTGTACGTTTTACCGACCTTTTCCTGGTTCTTTTCAAAAGAGATCGCCTGTTGTATTTCCATGATCATATCGGCGCGTTCCTCCTTTATCTCATCAGGTACGTCATCAATCAACGAGTGTGCATGTGTTTTTTCTTCGTGCGAATAAGTAAAACACCCCAACCGGTCGAACCGGGTATCTTCAACCCATTGCTGCATCTCTTCAAAATCATTTTCGGTTTCGCCGGGATAACCGGTGATCAGGGTCGTACGCAATGCGATTCCGGGCACTTTATCGCGAATTGAATCGACCAGGTCGATCGTTTTTTGTTTGGTGATGCCACGGCGCATAGATTTGAGCATATTATCGCTGATGTGCTGCAAAGGCATATCCAAATACTTACAAATATTATCCCGCTCGTTCATGGCATCCAATATTTCCATAGGGAAGCCTGAAGGATAGGCATATTGCAGCCTTATCCATTCAATACCGTTCACATCCGAAAGCCGCCTGAGCAACTCATCCAGGTTACGCTTACCATATAGGTCCAGCCCGTAATAGGTTAGGTCCTGCGCTATCAATATCAGTTCTTTTGTTCCATTTTTTGCGAGGGTCTGCGCATCTTTAACCAATTTCTCAATAGGCTGTGACAGGTGCTTACCCCGCATTAGCGGAATGGCACAAAACGAGCAAGGGCGGTTGCAGCCTTCGGCTATTTTAAAATAGGCGTAATGCGAGGGGGTTGTTAAAAGGCGTTCGCCGATCAATTCGTGCTTATAATTAGCGCCTACCGAGGTTAAAAGATTTTGCAGGTCGTTCGTACCAAAATAGGCATCGATGTTGGAGATCTCCGCTTCCAGCTCGGGCTTGTAACGTTCCGAAAGGCAGCCGGTAACGATAACCTTCCCTACCTTGCCTTCGTCTTTAAGCTGACTGTATTGTAAAATGGTGTCGATCGATTCCTGTTTGGCATTATCAATAAACCCGCAGGTGTTTATCACGATGATATCATCACTGCCAAGCTGAGCCGATTCGTGCACAACATCAAACTGGTTTCCTTTCAACTGACCCATCAATATCTCCGAATCGTAAATATTTTTGGAACAGCCCAGGGTGACAACGTTAACACGTTGTTTTGATTTCACCGATTTAAGATTTGATTTCACCGATTGTTCATTTTTTTGATTTCACCGATTTGGTTTCGATTTCACCGATTGTACTTTCTGTTGATTTCACCGATTGTACTTTGATTTCACCGATTGTGCGTTGATTAATGATTAAACGCTCGAAGTTTAAACGGATATTCGTTTTATTTCGCAGCTTGGGTTACCAAAATTGATTAATAACCCCGTTTTCACAGAACTCGCCTTCAGATACGAAAGCAGTTGGCTTTTAAACAGGGTTGGAATATATCCTGTAACCGATTTAAGTTCAACTATCACTTTGTTTTCTATAAAAAGGTCACATCTGAATTTCCCAATCATTTGATCTTTGAAAATAACATTAAATTCTTTTTCAGCTACAAAGCTTAAATTTTCAATTGTTAACTGGTGAATTAATGCTTTAGCGTAGATCTTCTCTACAAACCCGGGACCTAATGAGCGATGAACCTCGTAACAGCAGCCGATTATTTTTTCTGTTAACGCATCATGTTCAAAGTTCGACATAATCGGTGAAATCGTTTTCAAATCGGTGAAATCACACTTTAAATAAACTATCCACAAACGCCTGCCTGTCGAACAGCTGCAGATGGTCAGCGCCTTCGCCTACACCTATATATTTCACCGGGATCTTAAACTGATCTGAAATGCCGATCACAACCCCTCCCTTTGCCGTACCGTCGAGCTTGGTTAATGCCAGCGCATTAACGGCCGTTGCCTCGGTAAACTGTTTGCACTGCTCAATGGCATTTTGACCTGTCGAGGCATCCAGCACCAGCAGTATTTCGTGCGGCGCACCGGGTACTACCTTTTGCATCACGTTTTTTATCTTGGTAAGCTCGTTCATCAGGCCAACCTTATTATGCAAACGACCGGCTGTATCAATAATTGCCACATCATCGCCATTGGCAACAGCCGAACGGAGCGTATCAAAGGCTACCGAAGCCGGATCGGAACCCATAGCCTGGGCGATAACCTTCACCCCTACGCGCTCGCCCCATAATTGTATCTGGGCAACCGCCGCCGCGCGAAAAGTATCGGCTGCGCCTAAAACCACTTTATTGCCGGCCTGTTTTAATTTATGGGCCAGCTTGCCGATGGTGGTTGTTTTGCCCACGCCATTTACGCCTACAACCATGATCACGTAAGGCTTATGGCTGCCATATTCGAAGTTCACAAAATCGTTGCTGTTATTTTCGGCAAGCAGCTTTTGTATCTCGTCTTTTAGCAGGCTGTTAAGTTCGGAGGTGTTGATGTATTTGTCGCGGGCAACACGCTCCTGTATGCGTTCGATGATCTTTAAGGTGGTTTTTACGCCGACGTCGGAGGTTACGAGCACTTCTTCCAGGTCGTCCAGCACATCGTCATCAACGGTCGATTTCCCGGCAACTACCTTGGTTATTTTCGAAAAAAAATTATCCTTGGTCTTTTCCAGACTGGTGTCGAGCGCCGCCTGTTCCTGGGGCGTGCTTTCCTTTTTCTTGAAAAAATCGAATAATCCCATTTTTTTGAGTCTTAAGTCGATAGTCTTAAGTCGTTAGTCATTGCCTCCTTCGATTTCGACTCAAGACTTAAGACTTTGGGCTTATGACTAACAAAGAGGCCTAATAAAAAAAAGCCTTCTCGTTATACAAGATGGCTTTTAAATTCCAATCAAACTATAACCGGTTATAATTTTCCGGCAATCGCGTCTTTGATGTTATCGTTAGCTACGATCTGTTCTTTAAATGAATAAGCACCCGTTCTTGGCGACTTGGTCATTGTAATTACTTTCGAAAACTCTTTTCCTTTTCCTGTACGTAAGGTTGCTATTGATTTCTTTGCCATCTCTTTTTAATTAGCGAATTAGTGATTTAGCGAATTAGTGATTTAGTCACCATCCTCCAATATTACTTAATTTCTTTATGCACGGTTACTTTTCTTAAAACAGGGTTGAATTTCTTCATCTCCAGTCTTTCAGTTGTATTTTTCTTGTTCTTGGTGGTAATGTAACGCGACATACCGGGCATGCCGCTTGTTTTATGCTCGGTGCATTCTAAAATTACCTGAACCCTGTTGCCTTTCTTAGCCATCTCTTTTTAATTATTGAGTTATTGAACCTGCCTGCCGGCAGGCGGGTTAGCGAATTAGTGATTGTTTTTAAGCGTTAACCTAATCAACTCAATCAACCATTCAACTTAATCAACTATATATACCCTTTTTTTACAAATTTATTGATACACGCGCTAATCCCATTTTTGCTGATAGTTTTAACAGCCGAAGTGGATACTTTAAGCGTAATCCATTTATCCTCCTCAGGAATATAAAACTTCTTAAGTTTTAAGTTTGGATGAAACCTGCGCTTGGTTTTAACGTTTGAGTTTGAAACATTATTACCAACCAAAGATCCTTTTCCTGTTAGATCACAAATTCTTGACATGACAATCTTTTTAAACCTCTTTTCTTAAAAGAGTTTGCAAATATCAGGATTTTAAGTCAATTATTCAACAGGGATTTAAAAAATATTTTTGAGGAGTTGTGAGCATGCGCGGAGCAGGGAGTGTGTGATGAGATACAGTATTGTTTTATTGCTGTACTGTTTTATTGTTGGTTGCTTAATTCTTATTGTTGGACTAGTAGAAAGTTGTTTTTATTAGGGCGCCTCCCCACCGGTGGTGGGGACGGGCTATCCGTTCATACGCCTGCAGGCCTTAAGCGCGGGGCCGGTATCCACTGCTATCCCTGGCGCAGTTTGTTGAGGGTTAATAATAGGTGATTTTGCGAGTGATAGTTGTGCTCAATCTACCGTCTGAGAGAACAACCTTCGTAATCCAATTATTCATTGGATCAAATTTTTTATATAGATAAGTTAATTTTTCTTTTGATGAGTCATCGAATTCAGTTAATAATTCAGTTACTAAATGTCGAGAATCATACTTAAATCGCTCCTTAGACTGAATCTGTCCATTACTATATTCATCGCTTTCAATCAAATCTCCAAACTTATTGTATTTATAGTTGCAGATATTCCCATTTTCCACACCGCCCATCTTAACCAATTTGATTATTTGGCCCTTGGTATCATATTTATAAATCCCGGACATGGTTTCATTATTTAAACCCTGATTGTTCTTAGAAGTAGAAAGAAAACCTATAAAATTCTCGGTGTTATCGTTCTTCTCATATTTTGACACATACCTGGTTTTTAGCTGAACATCGTGAAAATGCATAGTCAATTCAGTTTCTTTACCCTGTTTGTTTATGTTAATTACGTAATAAAAGTTTTTAGCTACAGGTCGGTCACTAGTAATGGTTATTTGCCTAACATCCCCAAGTAGCTTATCTAAATCTTCATCGACATGCGTCCACACAACTTTGTTGCGTTCACTCCTACATCCCAATAACAATACGAGTAGTACCAATAATGCAGATTTCTTTAAGTTCATACGATTATATTAAGAGTATACCTAAGATATAATTAATGCCCGAGTTTACACTGAAAATCTCTAATTTCATCCACCAATTTTTAAGTCTATGAAAGCCCGATACCTCGTGTGGGAATCGCGTACTGACGCGCAGCATCGGACTTCTCGTGCGCCGCTGAGCCATGACTTCCAATACTCAGCGGGGCACGACTGCACCACTCTTTTGGTCCGCGCTGCACACCTACGCTTAAGAACTGACAATATCCGGTAAAATCATGGTTTACACTTTTTGGGGATTAATTTCAGTAAATATTTGATTATTAGGTAGTTATGTCGATATAAGCCATGAATTGTGTAAACCATTGTAAACCCTGTACTCACGGGGTTGGCGGCTTCTTCTATTCGTCCGGTGCATACGCCCGATAGAAGAAAAATGGTTGGGAATATTCTTAAATCATTTTAAAAAGCGATCATTTAATTACTTGCTTAACCTGAAATTTATTAATTTTCACCCACCAATTCATAAGTCTATGAAAGCCCCGATGAAAGTCAGCTCGTTTGAAGAGTACCAGCAGGTTTACAAGCAAAGCGTTGAGCAACCCGAACAGTTTTGGGAGGGCATAGCCAACAATTTCCAATGGCGCAAAAAATGGGATAAAGTGCTTGAATGGAACTTCGAAGAGCCAAAGATCAAATGGTTCCAGGGCGCGAAGCTGAATATTACGGAGAACTGCCTGGACCGGCATTTGGATACTTTGGGCGATAAGCCGGCAATTATCTGGGAGCCGAATGACCCGCAGGAAAATCACCGCATATTAACCTACCGCCAGCTATATGACAAAGTTTGCCAGTTTGCCCATGTGCTGAAAAACAACGGCGCCAAAAAGGGCGACCGGATATGCATTTATATGCCGATGGTGCCCGAACTGGAAATTGCTGTGCTGGCTTGTGCGCGGATAGGCGCGATACACTCTGTGGTTTTTGGCGGGTTTTCGGCACAATCCATCGCCGACCGTATCAAGGATGCCGACTGCAAGATTGTGATCACGGCCGACGGCGGCTTTCGGGGCAACAAAGAAATTTTATTAAAAAACATTATTGATGATGCGCTGGTACAATGTCCGTCTATACAGCGGGTGATTGTACTTACCCGCAGCCGTACACCGATTTCGATGATCAAGGGCCGGGACGTTTGGTGGGAGGACGAAATAAAGAAGGTGGAAACGCAGGGAAATACCGACTGCGAGGCCGAGGAAATGGATGCCGAAGATATGCTGTTCATCCTTTATACATCCGGCTCGACAGGAAAGCCAAAAGGTGTAGTGCATACCTGTGGCGGATACATGGTTTATACCGGCTATACGTTTACCAACACGTTTCAGTATAACCCGGGCGAGGTTTATTTCTGTACGGCTGATATTGGCTGGATTACCGGGCATTCGTACATTACGTATGGCCCGCTTTCGCAAGGTGCTACCACAGTTTTATTCGAGGGTATTCCATCATGGCCGACACCGGGACGTTTTTGGGATATCGTTCAAAAATTCAAAGTGAATATTTTATATACAGCCCCGACCGCTATACGCTCGCTGATGAGCTTTGGCGACGAAGCGCTAAAAAATAAAGATTTCAGTTCATTGAAAAAGCTGGGGTCGGTTGGGGAGCCCATCAACGAAGAGGCCTGGCATTGGTTTGATGAAAAAATTGGCCAGGGAAAATGCCCCATTGTCGATACGTGGTGGCAAACCGAAACCGGCGGATTTATGATAGCGCCAATTGCCGGTATCACCAAAACCAAACCCGGCTATGCCACATTGCCGCTGCCAGGGGTACAACCTGTTTTGGTTGACGAGCACGGCAAAGTAATAGACGGGAACGGCGTGAGCGGGAATTTATGTATCAAGTTCCCATGGCCGGGCATGCTGCGCACCACTTATGGCGACCACAAGCGCTGCCGTACCACCTATTTCGCTTCTTATCCCCACCTGTATTTTACCGGCGACGGTTGCCTGCGTGATGAAGACGGCTATTACCGCATTACCGGCCGGGTGGATGATGTGTTAAATGTATCAGGCCATCGTATCGGCACCGCCGAGGTGGAGAATGCCATTAACATGCACAGCAGCGTGGTGGAATCGGCTGTTGTCGGCTATCCGCACGAAATAAAAGGCCAGGGAATTTATGCTTTTGTGATTTGCCCGAACATGCATGGCGACGAAGAGCTTGCCCGCAAGGATATTATGATGACGGTTACCCGGATCATTGGCGCCATTGCGCGCCCAGATAAGATCCAGTTTGTTTCGGGCTTACCCAAAACACGCTCGGGCAAGATCATGCGGCGTATTTTACGCAAAATTGCCGAAGGTGACACGGCTAATATGGGCGACACCTCTACATTGCTTGATCCGGCTGTGGTTGAAGAAATAAAGGCGGGAGCGTTGTAAGGAGGGGTAAGAATCAAGAGCCAAGAATCAAGATTAAGGCAAAAATTAAGAGGCAAGGATCAAGAACCGGCCCGTATTTGTTCAGACAAAGCCTTCCCAAATTATTAGCATAAAAACGCCTCCGAAAAAACTCCAGGGGCGTTTTTATTATTTGCTATATCTATTTACTCTTTCCCTGCCCTCGTTTGGCAAAATAATACACCACCTGGGGGTTTTGCGGGTCGAGCTCGCGTGCCTTGGTAAACATATCCAATGCCTTCGCCTGGTCCTTTTCCTTATTCTCCGCGTAAATACCTAAATAAACATAAGCTGCCGCAAGATCTCCTTTTGTTCTATCGTCAAGGGTGCCTCCTTTTGCGGTTATTAGTTGAATATACTGCTCGAACAAAGGCTTTGCCAGACCCTTAATGTTATTCCGGTCTCCGTCTTCAAAATCCTTTACGTTCGCGTGATAATAAATTATTGAGGCATTCGGCGTTGGAAGCTTATGCTCAACATAGGTAAAGGCGGAATCGGCCCGTGTAAGCAAAGTGGAATCCGGTTTTACCGTTTTATCTGTTTGCGCTTTTATGAGCTGGGCCTTATACGCCTGGTAATAACTAAATCCTTCAAAAAAGTGATCCTGAAGAGTCGCTTTCCTGGACTTTTCACCATAAACCCGGTATGCCTCGGCGGCATCCACATATTTGCCCGATGCATACAGCGACTTGGCAATCTCACCATAAATATCGATTTGCGAAGTATCCAGTGATAGGGCTTTCCGCAAATCGCGTACGCCCAGCGAGTCGTTTTTTTGCGCCAGTTCCAACCGGCCTAAATAAAGGTAATCACTCGGTATAATCCTTTTCGATCCGGCCTCGTTAACCCACTTTTTTAAAGCATTTAAACCGGCCTGGTAGTCTTTATTTTCGTAGGCTGCATACCCCAAATAACGGTAAACCCTTAAATTGGTGTGCGCGGATGAGGAAAGATCCGAAGCTACTTTTTGCAGCGTAACATAATCCTTTGCCCTGATCAGGAAGTCGGCATAGTGCATTTGTGTTTCAACCGAATAATCGGTCAGGCTGATATATTTTTTATAGGCATCCGCAGCTTGTTTAACCTTGTCGGCATAGGTAGCCGCATCTGTCGGCGCCTGGCGCAGGTAGGTTTCGGCCATTTCGCGGTAAGCGGGACCATAGTTAGGGTCGATGGCTAACGCTGCCTGGAATTGCTGGTACGCGGCGTCATAGTTATCCGCAAACCTCCATAAAACGCCCGTGGCGACCATGGCGGCAGTCGACCTCGGATCGATTGCTAAAGCTGCCGAATAGTTGGTATAGGCGTCATTGCTTTTAAGCTGTGAGCGATAGGCGTCGCCAAGTGCGATCAACAATTCAACATCGCGCGGGTTGATCGCTTTGCCTTTATTTAACACTGCGATGGCCGCATCCGCGTCGGCAGGCGCGATATGGGCGCCATTGGGCCCCACAGCGCTTCCATTAACCGGCAACAGGTATGCCAGGCCCACATATACATAAGGCTTGCTGTCTTTTTTCACCGCCATTTCTATGGCCTGGTTAAAATTCGACAGTGCACCTCCATTATCCTTTTCCACGTGTGCCACAGCGCCTAAGCCAGCATAGTTTAATGCCGATCTGGCGTTTACTGCAAGCCCTTTATTAAAAGCAGTTTTTGCGGAATCCGAGTAATCCTGCTTAAGATATACCCAGCCCAGGTAAAAAAAGTTTTCATCTTTAGTGGGCTGCGTTACCGTCAGGTTTTTTAACATTGACTTCGCCTTTTGGTACTGCTCGGCGTCGATCGCCTTTTTTGCATCAGCCAGGCTTTGCGCAAAAACCGATGAGCCGGCTAAAACCATTGCCAACACAACGCCGGCTATTTTATGGATCATTTTCATCTTAATAATTTAATTAACGATACAGCTAACAGGCTGCTCAATTTATTATCTAAAGTTGTTAACTGTGCAATATTATATTTTTTTGAATGATTTTCCGAATATAAGTTTAACCACCGTTTTTTTTATTACCGTACAATGTTAATTTCCCTGCCGGGAATTGCATTTGGCAATAAACCCGATTTCAAAATGATCCGTTGCCCCCTGTCGCCTTCCAAAAACGTCGCAAATTCCATTCCTAAACCATATCTCCCGGTGCAATTTATAAAATATAAATTCCGGGTTAGCGGGTACTGCTTTAATGCCAGCGTGGTTTGCGACGGTATAAAATACTGATGCGAAGCATTTTTTCCTGTATCGTCGCTTACGGCCACCAGCTTAACATTTTGAACCGCATCGGCATAATCCTTATCCGGATCGTTCAGCCACCCAAAACCCACTATTCCAATGGCATCGGGGTGCTCACTTACATATCTGATCACTTCTTTATTGGATTTAAGCGCAAAAATGTTTTTTTGTTTTAAATCTTTATTGCCCGAAAATTCTTTTAAATAGCGTACCAGGCCAGAGTTAGGATTATCAAAAACGATATTCTTATCCAATTTAGTATGGCCATTCAGCATTTTTTTTATTTCGGTTACGCTCATCGTAGTATCAGCGGAAGATCTATTTACGATGAGCGCTATGGCGTCGATAGCAAAGCGACTCACTTCGGGTAATATATTTTTGCTCCGCAGCAGGCTATATTCATCCTTCGTAAAATCGCGCGAAATGAGCAAAACCCGCACACTGTCTGCAAGCAACAGGTTTACCGCGGCATTTTCCGGAACGTACGAAATTACGGGGTGTGCGTTCGGATTAAGCGCTTCAAAAATATAAAGTTCCTCGTCAACAATAGGCCTGAAGGATTCATCGACGGCAAACCTGGTTGTATTTGAGGTAAAACGCGAAAGATCGTCTTTTTTCGTCTTTTCCTTGCAGCGCGGAAAAAGCAACACGCCCATGAGGGCCACCAGCAGCGAAAAGCTGCCTAATTTAAAATCAATCTTCCTCATCCGGAGCACGTTTTAACAATCGTGAAAAACGTAAAAAAGCATAGAGAATAATAATACCCCCGAACACCGTTTTTTGGCTTTTGGGCATATTGGGCAACATTTTGTCCCAAAAAAGCACCATTATTCCAAAAGAGCAAATGGCGATAAAAGCGGCAGCGCCTAAAATGAGCAAAAACCGCCTTTTGGGCGATTTTTGCCAGTTATTTTTAAAAAACATTGTTCAATTATTCTGACAATGTAAACGCGATCGGTACGCTATATTGAACACGCACAGGTCGGCCGTTTTGAATGCCCGGTGTCCATTTTGGCGAGTTTTTAATTACACGTACCGCCTCTTCGTCACATCCGTCGCCTATACCGCGGGCCACTTTAACGTCGGTTAATGATCCATCGCGTTCGCAAACAAAACTTACAATTACACGGCCCTGGGTATTATTTTCCCTCGCTACAGCCGGATAATGAATGTTTTTTTCAAGGTACCTGCCGAAAGCCGCAAGTCCTCCGGGAAATCCGGGCTCCTTCTCAACAGCCGTAAAAATCTTGTTGGGATCTTCTTCGGTCACCTTAGCGTCCGAATTGCCCACCGGTACATCAATGGTAACAGCGGCGTCTTTGTCTCCCTTAAGGTTCTTCTGCCCCGGGTCGGCAACCTTCAACTCTTCAATGGTTGGCGGTTTTTCCTTCACCTCCACATCGGGCTTTACCACCGGCGGCGGGAATTTCACCTGGTCAACCTTTGGTTTAGGCGGTTCAGGCGGTGGGGGCGGAGGTGGTTTTTTTACATCGGGCGGGGGTGGCTGCAATACGACATTGGTGATCTTCACCTTTTCTTTTGCCTTGGGTATAAACCCTGCAATCGTATTGATTATCGTATTCGCCGATATAAGAACAACAAACACTATTACACCAATGATCAAAGCGGTCCGGGTATTGCGCCCGTTATCCCTCCTAAGCTCGTAAGCGCCATAATTTTTATTGCGGCCCGTAAATACAACATCGATCCATTGCTGGTTAAATATGTCTAATTTTGATCCTAACATTTTTTTTAGGCTTTAATAATTATTAACGTAAACAGTAACTAAAATATTACTAATAAATATTGTTCTTTTTCAAGTCGTCAATTTCTATTTGTGTGATCGGCACGATGGCGTATATTTTGATATTGGTGATACTCATTTCGTCGAGCGTGGCCACAAGGTTTTCATAAGTCGACTTATCACTCGGCTTTATCACAACTTCCATTAATTTTTCATCGGCATTGTGCGTATCCGCAACTTTTTTTGCATTTTCAATCAGCGCCTTGCGTAAACCATCTTTTCCGTAGTTATCCACGGTAGGGGCCGACTTTCCGGCCTCGCCCATATACCATTCCAGTTTATTGTGACTGCCAAGTAATAAGGTCATAGAGCGGCTGGCAGCAATCGGAAGCTGCTGTGTTTTTACCGAGTTATCCGGCATAGCCAGGTCCATCGCTTTTGGTTTTTGCAGCGTGGTGGTGTACATAAAGAACGTGATCAAAAGAAAAGCCAGGTCGACCATCGCCGTCAGATCGACGCGTGTAGAAGCCTTTTTACTCCTGATCTTCCCGCCTTTATGTTTACCCCCGCCGGAGGTATCTAATTCTGCCATTTCCTTTTATTTTTTTGGCGCTGTTTTCAGCGATGTGATTAATTGAAATTTAAACTTCTTTTGTTTTTCCAGCACACTTATCACCTTATTGATCATTGGATACTCTTCCGCCCGGTCGGCTTTGATGGAAACATTCAAATCTTTCTCATGTAAAGCTTTTTCGGCCTGGCGCGATTTGTATATCCAGTTGTACAATTCGTTGTTATTGGTCGTATCAACCGGAATTCCTGCCTGGGGAAATTTTTTAACATTCTCGGGATCGGTATCCAAAAAGGATTTCAGACTTTTCATGGGAACGCCAAACACTTGGGTAAGCTCGAACCGGCGTGTTTCTTCGGGGGTAAATTTAACGCCGTATGCTTCGCCCATGGCTTCCAGCGTTTTTACGCGCACATCCTGTTCGGTAACGGAATAGAATGCCTTATCCATGCCGACATGAATCGTGATCATATCAGCATCCGCAACAGGGATCATCATTGTTGATGGCGGAGTTTCGGCGTGCGAAGGGTCCTCTATCTTAGGTTTTGCTGTTAATATGAAAAAGGTAAGCAACAGGAAGGCCACATCGCACATGGCTGTCATATCAATTGCTGTGCTTTTCCTGGCAACTTTTACTCTGGGCATAATGATTAATTTTTTTAATGATGTATGATAGGGTTATACTATCCCCGGTACAGGGTTGCCATAGCGCGCCTGTAACCGGGATAAAAACTAAGCAATAGCTTTACCTTATTTATTCTTATGGGAAGCAGCAAATGTTTGTACAATGCTGAACCCGGTTTCGTCGATGGCATATGTCAGCTTGTCTATCTTAGATGTAAATACGTTATACATGATAATAGAAATGGCCGAAGTGCTGATACCTAATGCAGTATTCACCAAAGCTTCGGAAATAGCAGTTGACAAAGCGGTTGTATCAGGAGCGCCGGAAGTAGCTAAAACCGAAAACGCTTTGATCATACCTATTACCGTACCAAGCAATCCTGTTAGTGTACCAATGGATACTAACGTTGCAATTACGGTGAGGTTTTGCTCAAGCATCGGCATCTCAAGCGAGGTAGCTTCTTCAATGTCTTTTTGGATGGCCAGCGTTTTCTGGTCAACATCAAGGCCCTGTTCATGTTCCATTTCGCGGTATTTTTTCAGTCCCGATTTGATCACATTTGCCACTGAACCTTTTTGTTTGTCACACTCGCTGCTGGCAGCATCGATATTGCCTGCATTGAGGAAAGCCTGTACTTTTCTAACAAACACATCGACGTTGCCAGTCCCCGAAGCTTTGCCGATAACTACAAAACGTTCTATAGAAAATGTAATTACAATTAACAGGTACGACATGATAAGCGGTACAATAACTCCTCCCCTGTGAACGGTACCATAAATATCAGATGGTATACCTTTATCTACATCGCCGCCTTGATAATGACTTGGATTTCCTAACACAAGCCAAAATATCAAAATTGCCACCGCGATACAAATAGGAATGGTGAGTGTCGCAAACATGCCTGATGCACTTGAGCTTTCTTTTTTAACAGGTGTAGTTGGTTTTGTTGGTGCGTTTGCCATTACTTTAGTTTTTAGTTTTAGTTTTTAGTTTATATAATAAGTTGTTTTTAATGCGGTTTGATTAGCGAGTAACAAAAATAGAATTTAAATGAAATAAAAAAACTATTTTTATTATTCTTTTATTTTTCTGCTCAAACATTATGTCGTTGGTTTATTGGCCGATACATAACGTAATAAAAAACAAAAATTGTCTGCCAGGCAGACAATTTTTTACAATGAAACTTATTTTTTTTTATAATAGCAAGCGGCTGGCGCAAATATTTTTGTAACTATACTGCTATACTCGCATTTGGGCCCGCGTTCAAAACCCCCGAAGTACACAATGCGGCGTACTGCTCGAAATTTTTATTAAACGCCAGCGCTAAGCTCTGGGCTTGTTCATCATAATGGCAGGCGTTCGCCCAGGTGTTCCGGGGATCGAGCAAAGCATCGGGAACGTGAGGGCAACTTAATGGCATTTGCAAATTAAAAACCGGGTGTTCGCCATAGGCTGTATTATTTAACTCGCCATTTATAGCGGCAGTGATCATGGCCCGCGTATATTTCAGCTTCATTCTTTTTCCAACGCCATAGGCGCCGCCGGTCCAGCCGGTGTTGATCATCCACACATTTACCTGGTGCTCCCGAATTTTGTCGCCGAGTAATTTTGCATAAAATACCGGGTTAAGGGGAATAAAAGCCTCGCCAAAACACGCCGAAAAAGTTGCTTTAGGCTCGGTAACGCCGGTTTCTGTACCCGAAACTTTGGCTGTGTACCCCGAAATAAAATAGTACATGGCCTGCTCGGGGGCTAATTTGGAAACGGGGGGCAATATCCCAAAAGCATCGGCAGTTAAAAAGAAAATATTTTTTGGCGATGCGCCTATCGAGGGCACCACAGCGTTGCCGATATGATACAGCGGGTACGCGACACGGGTGTTTTCCGTTTTATCGGTATTTGCAAAGTTCACGGCGCGCGTACCTTTTATAAAGTTGATATTCTCGAGCAATGCGCCAAATTGTATGGCATTAAATATCTGAGGTTCCTTTTCGGCGGTCAGATCGGCGCATTTGGCATAGCAGCCACCTTCAAAATTAAATATGGTGTAATCGCTCCAGCCATGCTCGTCATCGCCGATAAGTCCGCGCTCAGGATCGGCAGACAACGTGGTTTTTCCGGTTCCCGAAAGGCCAAAAAATATAGCCGTATCGCCTTTGGAACCAGTATTTGCCGAACAGTGCATGGGCAGCACCTTTTTTTCGTGGGGCAGTATAAAGTTCAATACCGAAAAAATGCCTTTTTTTATTTCGCCTGTATAGCCGGTTCCGCCAATAAGAATAATTTTTTTGCTAAAGCTGATGATGGAAAAATTATGCTGCCGCGTTCCGTCAACCGCCGGGCTGGCTTTAAAACCGGGCGCCGCTATGATGGTCCAATCTGGAATGGAATGAGCGTTTACGACTTCGGGGCGCAGAAACAAATGATGGGCAAATAAATTCTGATAAGCCGTTTCGGTAACTACCCGTATATCGATGTGATATTTTTCGTTGGCGCAGGCGCACGAGTCGCGCACAAAAATGTCACGGTCAGCTAAATACGCCGTAACCTTTTCCAATAGTAAATCAAATTTACCGCTGTCAAATTTCAGGTTTACCTTTCCCCACCATACGGTGTCCCTGGTAATTTCGTCTTCAACAATAAACCGGTCCTTTGGCGAGCGGCCTGTAAATTCGCCGGTGTCGATAGCCAGCGCGCCGGAGTCGGCTAACACACCTTCATTTCTTTTTAGCGCCTCTTCAACAAGTTCAGTTGGGCTCAGCTGGTAATAGATATTCCTGGCCCGATCCAGGCGCAAATAGCCCAGATCAGGTAATTGGGTAGTACGATTTATCATGAATACAGTAAATAATTTGGTCGCAGCAAAAATACCCGGTTTTGCGGTTCCTGACAAGCAATTTGAAAGATTTTTTTACATAATGTACGTTTTACACACTATGCAATTGACTGATTGTTAGATTGTTGTATTGTTATAAATTTTTTGTTCGATACACTATGCCTGTTGGGAAAGTTGGCAGTTTGCGGCAGGCGGTTTGCGGGGTGATAGACCTAAGAGACTAATACCATTTAAAAAATAATTGCAACGTCTTCGCCATCTGCAATTGTAACGAAAAGCGGTATGTGATTTTTAGGTACTTTATCCAGGTACGATTTATCTGTTGCCTGAACGATGTGTAAGTTGTCACTTGCATAATAGTTTACTTGTACAGTTTCTTGAATGAATTTATTGTTTGAATGCTAAAAGTACAGAGATTATCATTTTTCGGGCTTTACATATATTATACCCCATTGCTTTACATAATCTTTTAACGGAGGCAATCCAACAGCGGCCCTTCGTGTATCAACATTTATTTCATCTTCGATGGGCCTTATATAAAATTTTCCGGTTTTCTCATCACGGCCGATCTGGCTGCCGTAAATTTGCTTTTTGCCTTCTTCCAGGGCTACCCTGTCTTCGAGTAGCGCCAAATTAGCGGGGGCCGCTTTACCGTTGCTTGCCGCCTCGCGCATGGCCGGTAGATATTTTTCCTGTGTTTGCTTATCGGCATGCTGGATAACCAAGAACAAGGTTAACGAACCGCTATTACCGATAACATCTGGCCCGAGCCAACCATGTTTGTCTAATATCGCTTTCACTTTAACAAGGTTAACAGAATCCCTCCTGTCAATATCGGCCCATAACTCGTTCATTTGGGCAGAATTGTATCCATATTTTTTGCTTACAGAATCAATCTTTAACCGTGGGCCCTAGTCGTCTTTTAATACTTGCGTCAACTCATCCATTAGCGGTTTATTAAAGTTTGCCTCTGCCCTTGCTTTATTTTGTTTAACCATCGCAAGCAATGGCCGCCAGCGTTTGTCCTTATAGAGGTTCTTTAAATCGGCGTCTGTAGAGATATGCTCGTAATTAAAATAATGAGCATTGGTAACGATATTTTGAAGATTTGAGAAAGCACTGTCAGGATAGTTAGCAAGCGCCCAGGAGCACGCCGCATTATACCTGTCATTCACGGTGCCGGTCCAGTCATTTGCTTTAAAAGCGTCGGAATAAGTAAACGCAGACGCCTTATAATTTTTTGCATTATAAAGAGAATCCGCTGTTTTCACCAATGTACTGTAGCGCTCGGGTGAAGTTTGTGCTAACGAATGGATCACAACAATAAAGCTGAGAAGCAGAAGGAATTTTTTCATGAAGTAAATATAATTAACCTAACCAATTAGCTATATATTACGATTTCATCTCTCTTTTCAAAAACTGGCCAGTAAAGCTACTTTTTATCTTACAAAGGTCTTCGGGTGTACCCGAGAACAGGATCCTTCCGCCGCCGTTGCCGCCTTCAGGTCCCAGGTCGATCACATGATCGGCCACTTTGATCACGTCGAGGTTATGCTCGATCACGAGCACCGTGTTTCCTTTGTCGACTAACTGGTTTAGAACGCCGAGGAGCACGTTGATATCTTCAAAATGCAACCCGGTGGTGGGCTCGTCCAGTATATAGAAGGTATTACCGGTATCTTTTTTTGAAAGCTCGGTTGCCAGCTTAACGCGCTGCGCCTCGCCGCCAGAGAGCGTGGTTGACGATTGCCCCAGCGTAATATAGCCGAGTCCAACATCAAGCAGGGTTTTTATTTTACGATAGATGGGCGGGATGTGCTCAAAAAATGGCGTAGCGTCTTCAATGCTCATATCCAGCACGTCGCTGATGGATTTTCCGCGGTAACGCACTTCCAGGGTTTCGCGGTTGTAACGCCTCCCGCCGCACTCTTCGCAAGGTACCTGCACGTCAGGCAAAAAGTTCATTTCGATAACCTTCTGACCCGCTCCCTGGCACGTTTCACAGCGGCCACCTTTTACGTTGAATGAAAAGCGGCCGGGCTTATAACCCCTGATCCTTGATTCGGGCAGCTGCACATACAGGTTGCGGATGTCGGAAAACACACCAGTATAGGTAGCCGGGTTTGACCGTGGGGTACGGCCTATCGGCGCCTGGTCTATCTCGATAACTTTATCGATATGCTCCAGCCCTTCTATTTTTTCGTAGGGCAACGGGTGTTTTTTAGCCCGGAAGAAATGATGGTTCAGTATCGGGTATAAAGTTTCGGTTACCAAACTCGACTTTCCGCTGCCGGATACGCCCGTAACACAGATGAGCTTACCCAGCGGAAAGTCAACAGAAACTTTTTTTAAATTATGGCCTTCAGCTTTTTTCAGGGTCAATTTTTTTCCGTTGCCTTCGCGCCTTTTGGCTGGCACAGCAATTTCACGCTCACCGTTTATATACGATGTGGTCAGCGTATGCTGCTTCATCAATTCTGCAGGCGTTCCCTGGGCAACTATTTCGCCGCCATGTACACCGGCAGCCGGGCCCATATCGATGACGTGGTCGGCGTGCAGTATCATATCCTTATCGTGTTCCACCACCAATACGGTATTGCCAAGGTCGCGTAAATGCTTTAATGCGTTGATCAACCGTTCATTATCGCGTTGGTGCAGGCCGATACTGGGCTCATCGAGAATATACATCACATTCATCAGCTGCGAACCGATCTGTGTAGCCAGCCTGATGCGCTGCGCCTCGCCACCCGACAACGTCTTCGCTGTCCGGTCGAGTGTTAAATAGCTCAGGCCGACATCCAGCAGGAAGACGATCCTTGCCCGAATCTCCTTTAATATCTCACGGGCGATCACATTCTGGCGTTCGCTGAGCCGCTCTTCCAAATTAGCAAACCATTCCTGCAAGGTGCGGATATCCATGCAGGCCAGCTCAAATATATTTTTGTCGTCGATCTTAAAATGCAGCGATTCCTTTTTTAGCCGTGCGCCGTCGCAAACCGGGCAGGTTTTTAACACGCGGTAATTCTCCATGTCGTCCATACCCTCGTCGCCGCGGCGTTCCTGCTGTTCCTCGAGCATACGAATGATCCCGTCAAAACTCACCTGGTAGCTTTGAACGTTCCACTTGTTATACTCAACCGCCACCGTGATCATTTCGGTCGAACCGTTCAGGATAATATCCAGGTGTTCCCTCGAAAGCTTTTCGATGGGCGTCGATAACGAAAACTCATATTTTTTTGCCAGCGCCTTCAGTACCTGGAATATCCAGGTCTCGCGGTACTCGCCTAAAGGAGCCAATCCGCCGTTTATAATACTCAGTTTAGGATTAGGAATTACCGAAGCTTCGTCTATTTCAAAAATATAACCCAGGCCGCTGCATTTTTCACAAGCGCCATAGGGCGAATTAAAAGAGAACGTGTTAGGCTGCGGCTCGTCATACGATATGCCCGAAGCCGGATCCATCAGGTATTTACTGTAATAGGCTACGCTATTGTCTTTATCGGCAATACGAATAATGCCTTTGGCTATTTTTAACGCTGTTTGGATCGAGGTATATAACCGTTTGGCATTTTCTTCATTGATCTCAAGCCTGTCCACAACGATATCGATATCGTGTATCTTATACCGGTCAACCTGCATTTTAGGTTCTACGTTAGCTATGGCGCCATCTATCCAAACCTTCAGGTAGCCTTGCTTGCGTATTTGCTCAAAAAGCTCGCGGTAATGGCCTTTCCTTGCCTTTACTACGGGCGCCAGGATATTTACCGGCTCCCCGTTAAATTTTTCGGAAATAGTTTTAAGTATCTGGTCTTCAGACATCCGCTCCATCTTTTCGCCGCTCACGTACGAATAAGCCTCGCCGGCGCGGGCAAAAAGTAAACGCATAAAATCATATATTTCGGTGATGGTACCGACAGTAGACCGCGGGTTTTTGCTGGTCGTTTTTTGCTCGATGGCGATCACCGGGCTCAGGCCGGATATTTTATCGACATCGGGCCGCTCCATTCCGCCCATAAACTGGCGCGAGTAGGCCGAGAAGGTTTCCATATACCTGCGCTGCCCTTCGGCATAGATGGTATCAAAAGCCAGCGACGATTTTCCGCTGCCGCTTAAGCCGGTAATTACTACCAGCTGGTTGCGCGGAAAAGAAACATCGATATTTTTTAGATTATGAACCCGGGCCCCGTAAACTTCAACTTCGCTTTGCTCGCCCAGATCAACGGGTTTTGTAATCATTTTTTCAATTATTGATTTATTGAATTAGTGAATTATCGAATGGTTGTTATACTGATTAATTAAGTAGCAGATCAATGGCCATAGGAAACACAATAATGCCTCGTATCAATCAATTCAATCGATTTCGTCAATCAATAAATCACTAATTCAATAAATCACTAATTAGCTACAAATATAGCAAAAAGGCCGGTCCCCGGATTGAGAACAACGGCCCTTATATTCGTAATAATGTA
>Ga0134126_10000824_pt1 | contig 39108 bp, 43 predicted proteins | sample KB31752_FD_96881 | JGI IMG/M metagenome (GOLD analysis project Ga0134126, IMG submission 96881) | Terrestrial soil microbial communities with excess Nitrogen fertilizer from Kellogg Biological Station, Michigan, USA - KB3-175-2 | ecosystem: Environmental > Terrestrial > Soil > Unclassified ...
AGTGGAGATGAACTCCACCTGCGGATTATGACAGATACGTTCCACTGCATCGACATCTGGGTCGCCTATGATAAGCATCTCAGCGACGCCAACAGCGTACTCTTCATTTGCAGTGGGTAGGTGCTGCGCGTGACGTTGTGATATTGGCATACCACGGTGAACGGTGGGTGGGTAGTTTTGTGATCCGGGATTCCACCACTCTGTGTTACTCGAAAACGTCTTATGAAGTCGCTCACACCGATCAATGATCGCGCTAAGCTGACGATCCATGGTAGGAAATCCATCATCATTAACGGTAATGACCCAGTCAGGTTTGAGAGTGATTGCCTCGAGAAGAGCGATGTTTCGCCGTTGGATGGAGTTCCAACCGATAACCTCTGAGCTCGCCCATTTTCGCTGGCCGTCGGGCGAGAGGTACTCTGCGCAGACGCCGTACGAGTTGCGCAATCCGGTAATGAGGTCACCTAGTTGCACGTGTGGAGTCTTGAGGTCACCGGCGATGATGATGACGTCATCCTCGGTGAGACACCCAGCCCACTCGGTAAGGTTGTGCGGTACGTTAATCGTTGTCGTGATAAGCGCCTTCATTCACTCATCCTTCGTCATAGGGGAGGGACGATCGAGCCTCCACTGAGCACCGTGAACCGGTAACCTCGCCGATCGTCCCTCGAAACCTAACTCTATCAGAACGGCAGAGGTGGCGGACCACCTGTGTTCGACTGTGACGTTGGTGCGGCGGCGGTCGGTGCCGGAGTCGGGGTTGGAGCGGCCGGTGCGGGCGGCGTACCACCCGCTGGAGCCGTCGCGATGGGCGGGCCGGTTACCGTACCCGGAGCCATCGGTCCACCACCGGGGAGGTCTGGCAGGATATTCTTGACTTCATTGCGATCGACTCCCTGCCACGTACGGTGGCCGAGCTGCATACGACCCATGCGACCGATGAGTGCCTTCGCAGCGATCTCCAGACCGGGTAGACCAGGCGGCAGCTGTGACCAGTAACTCGCGTCGAGACCCATCGTCGCCATGCTACGAAAGAAGATGGCGAGTGCCATCTGACTGTCTACTGTGAGCACGAAATTTTGTAGGATCTTACGTCCTGCGTGCGCGCCTTCGCGGATCTTCAACTTGGCGACGATCATAGGTGCACCGGTTGACGCCGTCGCCGACCGTGCGTCATCAACGATGAATGGATACTCACCATCTGGTACCGGCTTGAGAGCGTCCGCCGATCCTTGGATGAGCTCGGCCCATGTAATTTCAGTCACGTGGTTACCTCCGTACGTTCGATCTCCGCGAAGATCTTCTTCATCATGTCTTCGATGCTTGGGTTCGTCAGGCAGTCACCGAGAACTCCCTGTACTCGCTCACCTGTCTCAAACTGTGGATGTGAGCCGATCCACAACCGATTCACTCGTTTCGTCTTTCCTCCGTTCTCATCTTCATCATAGTCTGGGTAGAGATAGCCGCAGATGTCTACCCAGTATGGCAGCGATACGTTGATTTGTCCCTGCATGTATGGGCGCCACTTACCTTGTGACTCACGTGTTTCACCGATGAACACGGCGCAACGCACCGGACCGGGCATGATGGTGAGGTCGCGGTAGCCACGGATGACGGCATCCATCTTACGAAGTAGGTCATCCCAGTCAGTCCACTCCGTCTTACGATCACCTACGAGGTTCTGCTTACAGCGTCGCTGCATCTCGGTGATAGAGTCGAGGACGACCGACTGAAAATCGTGCTGTCCTGTGACGAGCCACATGTACACCTGCTGGATCGTTTGCCAGTCGGTGACGTTTACGATACACGCTTCCCACTTCGTGTCTTCGGTGTGACGTGGAATCGGGTCTTTCATTGGATCCCAGTGAATCTTGGGAATCTTAATGAACCGCCACGAACCTTCCGCATCAAGTACGAGAATTGGTCGTGGTGCGGTGGAAGATAGCGTTGATTTACCGATCTTCGCGGCTGCGTGAATGAGAAGTGAGAGAACCTCACCCTTGCTTGGTGTCACTAGTCGCTACTCCTTCGTCATATCTCTGTGATAGTAACTAAGTGGGTCACCTTGTGCGAAGTACTCTCGAATCATATCACCAACTCTCGAGCCATCGTCGAAGAGTGGGCAGACGTTGATGAAGTCACAATCCCACGAGCAGTCACCAGTTGGGTGCGGATAAGCGAGAGTACTTGGGTGTGCCATACTCGCGGTAAGTGCCTGCTCGGTGATGAGCATGTCGCTGATGATACCTTGCAGCTTCAGCGTGTACGATTGAAGCTCGTGATAATTGTGACGAACCTCGGTGCGCTGATAAAACGGTGGGTTTGCCTTCGCGGTTCGCTTCACTCGACGAAGCATGTTGTAAAGCGCACCATCACAACGTTCATCCGAGTCTTCCAGCGACAAAAACTCGATGAGATGATAGTGCAGCATCTGCGGGTCCATGTGCAGTGTACGCGTCTTACGTATGAAGTCACCGACGGTCTTATGATCAATGAAGAGCTTGACGTCGTCACTCACCCGCTGGACGCGTGCATCAAGCTTACCGATGAGATACACGGGCAATGTCTCGCCCGTGACGGGAAAGCGAACTTGAATGTATCGCTCGCTGGCGAGAGTACGGATGTTGGCGTCGGCACCGGTCTCTTCGAGCCACTGGACGTAGCCAGAGATCATCGCGCGCTCGAGGTCGGCATCCTTGTGAAAGTCAGTCGCAACTCCCGGAGGTACCTCGCTCGTACCACCGTAGTGATCAACGAGAAGATGCCAGTCGGTAATGATCTCTTCTTCGAGCGCGTCACGTGAGTCGGTACGTTCGCTGTCTTCGGTTACGTACCACTTGGCGAGTGCGCGATGCACACGGTCACCAATGGCGCGTACACCAGTGGGTGATTCAAGCTTGGGTCGTAGACCGAGATACCATGCGAGCCACCACTTTCGCCGGCAGCGAAGAAATGTTTGCACCTCACTGTTCGAAACTAGCCGAGCCGACGCCGTAAGTGTCGCAGTAACCTGTGCACGATCATCGTAGTGAACGAAGGACGGCGGTGTCGCCCCCGTGATCTCATTAGTCATCATCCCCCCAAGAATATTGAAAGTGCGTCGTTCACGACGTGCGCGTTGAATGCTTGTAAGTTACTTACATTCGTCATTGGCACGCCGAGGTTGCTGTTCATAATGAGTGTTTCAAAGTTATCGAGATCGCCTGTGTTTTTACCGGCCGCGATGAGTGTCGCGCGGTCACGGTTGATTTCCTCGAGACGACGCATCTTATCAAGAAGACGATGAAGCTGTACTTCCTCAACAGTTCCTGTTGTGATGATGTCAATGATCTGTACCGACTCGTGACGTTCCGAGCCAATACGATACACTCGTTTCTCTGCCTGCGCGTTGTCGATCATGGACCACGAACGTTGAAGACGAATCATCGTGTCAGCCGCGGTCATCGTAAGTCCGGTTCCACCTGCCTTGAGCGTGAAGAGTAGCGCCTGGCTCTTACCATCTTGGAGGTTGTCGAGAGCGGTTTTACGTTCATACTGGTCAACCTCGCCTGTGATGAGTCCGTGCTTCACACCAATCTTAGCGAGTCGCGCCGACGCGAGATTAATGAGCTTACGCGACTCGGCGCAGACGACGAATTGACGCTTACCGAGCTCGGTAATGATTTCAACGAGTTCATCAATCTTAGGACTTGGCTCACGCAGCGTCACCATCCAGCCGGCGATGTCATTAGGATCACCATCGGGTGGGATACCTACGGTGCAATACGATGAAGCGAGCTGAAGTAGTCGAATCTGCGCGGCGAGACTATTTGGTGCGACGAGAATCGTACCGTCATCGAGACGTGTCACGAGTCGCCTGTGAACTTCATCATAAGCCTTGCGTTGCTGTGGCGTCATCTCAACGGTGCGTGTAGACCGAATGAGTGGTGGCAGCTGGTCAAGCACGAGCGTGGCGGGCATGCGACGAAACCTTGGGTCGAGAATCTTAAAGAACTCATCTCGTGTCGCTGGATTCACTCCGACGACATCAAGTCCACCGTACTCGTTCCACGCTTGGAGGCAGTAGCGATCGACGAACTTAGACTTCGTCGGATACTCCACCTGCGAGACGAAGTGCATGATCGACCATAGATCGCTCGGATCATTAGCAACTGGTGTACCTGTGAGAGCCCATCGACGACGTACGCTGTCATTCCGTCCGAGAGCCCAACAGGCACGGGTTTGCTTTGCCTTCGGATCCTTGATTCGATGTGCCTCATCGACGATGACAGTCTGAAAAGGTATCGTGTTGAGTTCACGTTGATGCACCTCACATGAAGTCGCCTTAAGTTGCGGATCACCCCACTTCGTGTCGCACTGCTTACAGCGTCGAAGTGCAATTGACCCAAAACCGGCGAGTCGCGATAAACGCGGTGTCGACTCATAGTTTACGATGACTAATGCCTTCGAGTCTGTAGCGGCCGCGGCAAGTATCTTCTTACGCTGTACTCCGGGAATAATGACATACGTGTTTGCTTCAGGAAACCACTTTACCGCTTCGTCAGCCCAAACGGTCTTCACAGAGTTGGGACAAATGACAAGTGCAGGAAGTACACTGTCCTGACGCTGAAGTGATGCGAGAACTTGAATTGTCTTACCGGTACCCATGTCATCACCGAGAAGTCCCGACTTTGCAATCTCTTGAAAAAGAACTCCTACCCGCTGAAATGGATAAAGTCGATCATCGTTAAGATTCTCTGTCTCAGTTAGTAAGCGAATATTCATCGACGGCTCGACACGACTTTTATACTCATTCCACGACCACTGCGTAAGTTCAGGTCCTACGACGAGTGTATCGCGAAACACGCCACGAAGTTGACAGCACGCTGCCCAGGTAAGTGGTACCGTCCAGCGCTTATCACTTGCGTGCCACCGCGAACCGGGAATAGACTTAATGAGTTCTTTCTCATTCCACGTTGTGTCGACGGCGATGGTGCCTTCCCAGATCTCAGCGGTAGGCATAAGTATCCTTCTTCATTGGTCATTTGATCAAAATCAAATTATATACGATCGAGAAGCTCTAAGTAGCGCTCTGGGTCGTGAGTCAGCAACGCGTGGCAAATATGCCGTGCGGCGTCATTAGCGTGACCGTCCTTTGTACGTGTGTACCAACCAAGCTTACGAAGTGTCGCGTCGGTAACCTTCTTAGCACTTGCTCTATCTTGTAACGCAAATGTTACCTTGCATCGTGTGGTGATGTACCGAAGAGCACCGAGTGTGTACATAGCTTCAAGCTGCTGCGTCAACACTTTCTTAGCGCTTGGGTCATAACGTTCGCCTACGACGAGATCTATTGCGTTTAACTTACTGTGACGCTCGACCATTTCGATGGCTTGAAACGGTGACATCTCAAGTGAGTCAAACGCGCCGTCGATCCAGAACCCAACACCACACCACTCACCTGGGTCAACCGAGATGATTCTCATGCGTCATACGCTCGCTTCTGCCCCCAGCTCTCACCAACGGAGACACTCGCTGTGATCGGTACCGAGAGAAGTTTCTCGTCATTCATTACCTGCTGGAGTGCGTGTGCCGCGTCATGGATGTGCTCGGCAGGTACGTCGAGGATAACCTCATCGTGAACGGGTAAACACATCCACTCACCAAGTCCAGCGGCGTCGAGCTCGAGAAGCTTCATCTTGAACATCTCGGCGGCGAGACCCTGGATCAGGTAGTTGACGAGTGCGTACTCCTTGCCATCATCAGATGGATGACGCCGACGGGTGAGAGGGCTACGAACATATCCCACACCCTCGCTGGACTTACGATCAAGTGCTGTCCGCTGGACGAGGTTCTGAAAGCTGCGTACCATTGGGAACGATGCATCAAAAGCATGCATCGCCGCGGCTGCTTGCTCTTCCGACACGCCAGCAGTAAGCGCCAACTTAGCGATCCCGGCGCCGTAAATCTTACCGTAACCGACGTTCTTAGTGATTTGGCGACGAGCATCTTTCTTCTCGATCGTATCGTCCCGAAAGACCTGACGTGCCAGATTAACGAAGAAGTCACCAGCTGAGAGAAATGCATCTTTCATGCCCTTGTCTTGGCACAGGTGAGCGAGACCACGCATTTCGATCTGGTCGAAGTCGCAAAACATCATAAGCCCGCCAGACTCGCGGTAGCGGGTTGTGAACCCAGTTCGTACGGTCGTAGCCGCAGGCTTAGCCTCTGAGATGCGAGGAAGGTTTTGAAGGTTTGGATCTGACATCGACATGCGGCTCGTACGTGCACCGAGCGGGTTGATGGACGGATGAAGAAGATCATCTGCGTCATGCTGTGTGAACATATGGAGTAGGTATGTTGATGCGATCTTCTGTAGTTGACGCCGTTGGAGTACCGCCTCAGCGAGTGGGTGCTGAATCGACTCAAGAACATCTGAGTCCAGCGAGAGCGCGCCACCCTTCGTACGTTTCGTGAACTCAACACCGTCCCGCTTGAGAACCTCGATGACAGCTTGGTTTGAACCTGGACTCACGTTGTATGTGTTCTTACACCAAGCTTCAACCTTGTCGCAGTAGTGTGTGAACTGCTCAAACTTTGTTCGTGCAAAGTTCGCATCGACGTGAACACCGTTGCGTTGCATACGCTGGATGATCCACTGCACCGCGCGTTCGAGTTCATACGCAACCATCACGTCATCACTGACGAGACGTGGCCACGCTTCCTGCTTAAGACGTTTCGTAAGCACTGGATCGAGTGCGGCGTATTGCCAGTAGGCACCGAATGTCACGGGAACTGACGCCCACGTCCAGCCGCCACGTGAACCGATCGCGGTGTCCAGTGCCTGCTGCATGCCGGCCGCTCGTGCATCGATGTATCGTGCGGAGAGGTTCTTCAGCGCGGTGGAGTACGTCGGTTCGAGGATGTGAAACATCGGGCGGGTGTCGTGAATCTTATTACGTGGTATGACGACACCCTCACGGTCGAGGAAGTCGGTGTCGAAGATCGCGTTGTGGAAGTCGTAGTCACCACCCCACTTACGCACGAGTTCCTCGAAGACACCACCCCATCGTTCCCACGGTATCGACCACCCGGTCATCTCGTCACCGACCTGCACCATGCGCAGCTTATCGGTGCGAGTGTTGAGACCGGTCGTCTCCGTGTCACAGCCGATACTGTCCTCGTGACCACGCTCACCGAGCCATGTCATAAGTTCAGAGGCCTCGGCGACCGAGTCAATGAGATGTAGGTTGACGCCTTCGAGAGTCACTAACGCTCCCAACGTGGAGGTCGTTCGATTGGACACACAGCGCAGAGTGTCGACTCAGGTTCATCGAGAAGTCGAAACATACGTGATGTCGCGCCGCAACGCCATCGCACGATGGCACCGCGGTAGCTGCCGTGGCGCCATAGTAGGTAAACTTCGTCAACGATGTGAGTGAGGTAACCACGTCCACTTGTTGTGCGACCGTACGGTAGGTTATGCTCTCCTAACGTGATGAGAAACTGTTCGTAGCGCATCGGAAACGTTCGCCGTGGTTCACCGATACGTCGTCGCTTACGTGATGCAAATGACGCAGCCCAATGCATCTGGGTCGACCATGACATCGGTATGCGATGCGTCACGTAAGATCTACCTTTAATCCACACTGCTCGAGAAATTCGTATGATTTGTCGGAGTTACGATGCGCAAACTCAGCCTTGACGAGTACGACGACACGCTTAAGTCCTGAATTTGCGGTGAGTTTTGCACAGTTCCAGCAGATGTTGCTCGTGATGTAGATCGTACCACCCTCGCGGACCGAGCGTTCACACACAGAGAGTGCGTTGGCCTCGGCGTGAAGTGCGGGACAATCGGAGTAGTCTTTTTCAAGTTGCGCGTATTCCGGTGTGAAACCCATTTGCCGTGCAACTTCATCGGTGAGTTCGATTGGATGACTGCGTGACTGTGGATGCACGAGCCACGTCTTACCGTCACGAAACTCGATTTCATACGAGTGATCATTTCTCGGCATTACCCAACCGAGCCGACGTTTCGCCTGTCCGCGAAGACACCAGTCACTGCACGGTTGCTCATTGTGACAGAATCCAGCGGGTGGTCCGTTATATCCCGTCGCCACGATGCGCTGCTGCGGTGAGACGATGACGGCACCGACCTGGTCACGTACACAGAGTGAACGCTTAGCGACGGCACCCGCGACGGCGAGCCACGTCTCATCCCAACTTGGGCGGGTGAAGCTGGTCACGGTACCACCTCTCACTCTGGGTTAGCGTCTTGATATCTGCCGTGTCGTCTAAGACGTGACGCGCAGTCTGTGAGATAGGTGCGAATGACTGGCCGAGGCTACCGAAACCTCGTGGCTGGAAGATGTCATCATAATCTTGCTTAGGAGGTTCGGTATCCATGTTGATGAACATCGTCGCTTTTGGGATGTCTCGCTCGTAGAGGTGGAGTGACCAGACGGTGTGGTAGTAGTAGCCGACGTCGCACGCGAGAGCGTTAGCGAGTGACAGCTGGAGCTGCGTGAACTGGAAGAGGTCGTACGGTAGACCGAGCCACACGTCATTCGATCGCATGAGTGTGTTCATCTCGAGCTTACCGAGACGTATGAAGAAGTTGAGTGCGACGGTGCACGGGTAGTCTCGCGCACCGTCGAGGTTGTCAAGCCACGGGTCCCAGAGTGTCACAACGGCCTGACGAGTATCGGGATCTGCACGCAGCTTACGCTCGACGCAGAGCATCTGGCCACCAATGCGTGCACCGTACGCACCGTGGAAGTGCCCGTTCTTTTCGACGTACTTCTCAAATTGAGGTGCGACGCGAAGCACGGTCTTTGGGCGAGACACGGCGCCGACGAGCTGCGCGGCCTCCACCGCGCCGATCGCCGGGTTGAGGTTGCGACCGATACCGAGCGGCATCGCCTTGCGTGGGTTAAAGAGCGTGATCACTGTCGCACCAAGGTCACGAGTCAGCAAACCACGAGGTGACCTACGTGTCGACTCGTTCAACACACGGCGAACGACGCTGACGTAATCACGTGCGTCTTCCATGTAGAGATTACGCATTACAGCACCTTCTCGAGTTTCGACACACGCCACACCGATGCGTCACCGGCCGCGAGCCACGCAACGAAGTGCTCCCACGTCCACCCCATGCGACGTGCGTCGATCTCAGACATCTTCTGATTCAGTATCGTACGCTGAACTTTTCCAGTTAGGTAAAACCGATTCGCAACTTTGATAGCTACGTAAGTGTATGAACCTTGGGTGATACTTTTACTAGATGGTGGATATGTCATCATGATTTTCAAGATATCGCCGTTACGGAACGGATCATCTCCGTACGAGACGCGTGAACTAATGCGACGATCGAGTTCGTCAAGCTCTCGCTGCTTAGCTTCACGCTCACGCTCGAGTTCTGCCATTGTCTTCACTTCTCTTCTCCTTCGTCGTTTGCGATGACTACGATCGATACTATCACAAGTAAGATCATGCTCATGATGCTGCAGAGACACGCATCAGGCCAGCTCATCGCATCGCTGCCTTAATGAGCTGTCCGTATGACTTGAACTCTTGATGATGGAACCGGCGCATGTACTGCGGATGAGGTATCGCCTGCGGTTCGACGGCATCTACCATCCGCCAGGCACGTTCGGCGTTACGTCCTAGGGTTACAACGGGGGGACGTTGCAACATCTGCCAGAGTGCGTTGAGGTCGCAGGTTTCGAACTCGTTCGCATTCGCGATCCCGACACGCATGTGATCGACTTCACCGGCGATGAACGCGCCAAGCATCCAGTGACCTGACGTCGCGCGATGTGGTACGAACGGCCACGGCAGTGAGTTGTTGTTGCGACGATCACCGAGGAGCAGCACAGCTGGTTCCTTAGGTCCGACGTACCGGCCGGGAAACGGTGATGTGTATGTGACGTCAAACGTGCCATCAGTTGGAAAACCGTTAGGCCACGTCTCCCAGTGAGCCTTGTCCACGACGTAGTGAAAGTAGGCACCACGGATACTTGCGAGTAGCTCACGCTTGACGAGGTCATCCGGGTTCTGGTCCCAGCGCGACTCAAGTGTCTCGACTGGTGCGCTGAGGTGAACGAAGTGACAGCCGAGTGACGCCATCACCATCTCGATGTAGTTCGCCTGACGCACGGTGAGCTTCGACTCGCCGCGAAGAAGTGGTCCGTAAATGAGCTCACCCACGTGCCAGCGATCAAGAATCATGATACGCTCATGATGCTCAACGAGATCAACGAACGGTTCGAGATACTCCGCGATCGGATCCAGCTGGATGGGCCCACGCTTTAGTACGGTAACTTGTGTGTTGAAGAACATAAAACACATGGATCCGAGTTGGTGAGCGAGTGTTGTCTTACCCGCGCCGTCCGGACCCTCGAGGCAGATAATCACCGTCGGCTCCTGCTACTCACCAGAAATATCAGAATGAACGCACCACCAATGAAGAAACCGATGATTATTGCGCCTACATTGGGTAGGTTAAAGAAATGAACGAGCACGTACGTAACCGCGAGTGCTAGTGCGACGAACACAGCGAGACGCAGGAGATTCACTTTAAATCTACCCCCGTGTGGCACATACTTACAAGTAAGATGATGGCGAGTAGTGCCACTGCGAAGATGATAAGTGTGTCTTTTCTCACGTTGCACGCACCGGAAGTGGCATGTTCGCAAAGAAGTGTGCGCCGTAGCTCGGCGCGTAGAGCGGAAGCTCGGTGGTGTTCGTCGTTAGCAGTGCGATACGTGAGTTACCAATGACCGGTCGCCAGTCCCGCTGGACGATCGTACGTGTTGGGTTGTCGTGTGCGTGTTTACCGAGTGGACCAGTGTACGGCTTGCGATCGTCGACTACGATAAGTTTAAACGGCTCGCGTTGAGGAGGCTGCAGCGCGTAGACGTCATCCCACGTGAGGTCGTAGTAACCAACGACGGTGTCGGCGCTGTCACCGTGTCGACGAATGACGTGCATGAGCTGCGCCACGGTAGCGACGGGAAGTTCAAGATCAGTCGACCTTCGATCGCGTATGACAGTTGCGATGATGAACGCTAGACACGCGAGCACACCGAGTACAGACGGTCCAGCGATGAGATACGTGAAGATGTCGTTCACTGTCTCCTCCTATTTTGTCTGCCGCCAGAGGGGTGGGCAGGACTCGAACCTGCAACCGATTCGCTTTCGCGAGTGATTTCATCGTACATATCGATGCCGCTCTCCCACATTGAGCTACCACCCCGCGCCGGTGAGGCCACGTGGATTGGCTACCGGTCGTAGCCCCACCGCGTCTAGTTCCCCGTGTGTCTACTCTACTACTTGAGTGAGTCTCGTAGCTGATCCCACTTACGTGCCTTGTCGCGAAGCTCAGTAAGCTCTTCCCGCGTGACTTGCGTTTCGTTGACGCTGTCCGTTACGAGGTTGCACGCATCACGAATGAGCTCGTACGCCTGCGAGAGTGTCGTCACGAGTCGTTGTACGCTCGAAGTTTCGGTGGGGAGTGTCGCGACTGGTTTGGGCGACGGTGTAGGTACCGGCACAGTTGTCGTAGGCGGCGGCTGTCGATGCCGTGTCACCTTGAGTGTGCGACAGTGTTTGTTATAGACGTTGCTTGTCACGGTTGACGTCCACGCGACGCCACGCACTGTGGTAAAACCGCGACGATTCAACGCATCGGCGGCGCGCTCCATGAAGTTACGTCCACCGCCGTCGTTCATCGCGTCGTAGACTGCCTGCGCAACGGCTCGTAGCACACGTGGTTCATACGCGGTATGTGACCTGTTGGCGTCGTGTGATGCGGTGTGTGCCATCGCAGAGAGAAGTACGTCCCACGTCTTTCCACAGAACTTCTCGTTTACCGTCTTCGTGCAAGTGAACATCGTAGCGCCGTCGATGTGAAGTTCGTCTTCAACGAGGATCTCAACGATGTTTGCGAACGCGACGACGCGTCCCTTGAGTTTGGGATTCGGGTGCTCACCCATCGCTTGCTGTGTGCTTACGATTGGAAGTGACTTACCATTAGGGTAAACGAGATGCGTAAGTGCGACGTCCGCGATGGGACGTTCGATCGGTGTGGTTGGCATACGCACATCCTCTCATTCTTCGTTGTTCATTACTATGATCATACCAGGAGATAGGATCAATGTAAAATCGTTTCTCGTTAGTGCTCATCCATGAACTGAACCTCGAGGATCGCCGACGTCGAAAGTACGCGCCATCGGCCCATGTAGTCGTTGAACACTAGCTGCGGTGCGAGGTATGGGTTGAGTGGTGTAGCGACGTTAACGATCTTCGACGCTATAATCATCTTTCGCTTCGCGTAGTGGTCACGGAAAATGATTCGCGCGGGACCGTCGATGTATTTCGTGAGCATACGAATGCGTACATCACGTTGGATGCGTCGAATCTGGATACGTTTCTCGCTTGTGCTCATCTACACCACGGCCCGGTCTACGTACGCACGGCGAACACTCTCATCGAGCTCGGCGGCGCGTGCGAGAGCGCGAGCCGCTGGACCGGGGAGGAAAACCTCGCCGTCACGGGGTCGAACGGTGAGAACCTCGACGATCTCGTAGCCGCCGCTTACCCACAACGTGCGACACTTCGTGAACTCATTAGGCACGATCGACAACCCAAGCGTGTGTACGAGGTAGTGTGAACAGTCACCGGTTTCGACTGATGTAAACTTAAAGATGCGTACCTCATTCCAGCGACACGCGGAGCAGCGTTGACTCTTACTCGCGAACTCACGGCCACCATCGACGTGATCACGGTGATGCTCGACGCGTGAGCTACCGTAGCCGATGAGCTGCGCGCGTCCGCGAATCACGCCGTCACGCGACTGGATCACGACATCCTGGATCTCGTGACTTGGCATCCGCGTTAGCGCGTCGTTGGTGTGCGACATATTGACGTACACGTACGTTCACTTCCCTTCGTTGAGTCATTGGTCGTTTCTCGTTGGTGAGTCTACGGTATCAAGTTTACCGTCGTGATGACACCGGTAAATCATAGCACTGGGTGATCAAGTTGCGATATCAGGTTGATAAAATACAGGTATGAGTGACGATCGCTACAAGATGCTGCTCAGGATTCCGCGAGACATGGCCGCGGAGATGTTCGAGGAGGCTCGTCGCAACGGTATCGGACGCACTGCGATGATCACGACACTCATGCGTGAGGCACTCGACGCTCGAAAGGCGCGACGTACGTCGCTGCTGACGTTGGAAGCTGAGCTCGCGAAACATCACTAGGCCCGGGCCGCTCTTCAGTCGGTCCGGGCCTAGCTTGTCCCCATCGGCAGCAAATCGATCAGGGAGGGTACTCGGTGTCAGATCAGATAGTACCAGAAATCGACAGAGATGAAAACTCACAACTAGACGCAAAGATCAGGTGGGCCGCTCGCTACATCCAGTGGGAGTGGCCCGTCTTCGTCCTTGGGCATAAGAAGACACCAGTCAAGAACTGCGAGATGTGCGACTCGCAGCTACCTGGCTACGTGCCGCACCCGATGGAAGACTGCCCGTGTCTCATGTGTCACGGCTTCTACGCCGCGACGTTGTCGCTGGATCGGGTGTGCGACATGCTGCGGATCCGACCCAACGGCATGCTCGCGGTTCGCACGGGTGGGATGAGAGGAGTGGGTGGTGGGCTACTGGTCATCGACGCCGAGGCAACGGCTGACCCACGAGATGAGGATAACCTCACGGGCCTTGACGTCCTGGACGACTGGGAGGGATGGACTGGTTTCGAGCTGGCCTGGCGTGCGACGCTCCGGCAGCGAACCGCGAGTGGTGGACTTCACGTCGTGTATCGGATACCGGCCGACGTCCAGGTCGGGTCGCACAACCGGGTTCTGCCGCAGGTGGACGTCAAGGCGAACGGCGGCTACGTCGCCGTACCTGACGGTACGAACGACCGCCACTGGCGGCCTTACGACCCGTGGGGACAGTGGCAGGTAAACTTACCGGTGGAGGCTCCGGCAGACCTGCTGGAGTGGCTACAGCGAACCACGGGTCGGACGTACCGTGCGGGTAGCGGAGGCGGTGGCAGTCGCGGCGCGCTGCTCTCGGAGGCAGACTTCCAGCGGGCGTACGAGCACGGAGCCACCGCCGGTGAGCGTGAGCCGTTCTTCGCGATGCTGTCATTCCGACTGTTCAAGCGGGGAACGCTGCCGGACGCGGTGCGTGAGGAGTGTTGGCGACACTGGCAGCGATGCGAGCAGCCGCCGGGAGATGAGTTTCGCTGGGACGCGGTGGAGTACAAGATCCGGCGGGACGCGGTGACCGTCCAGCGCGACGCGCCGATGAGTGACAAGCTGCTGGAGTGGGTTAACACGTTTCGAGATAAGAATGATGACGGCAAGAACAGGCGTAGTAGTACGACGACTAGGTCGCCGCATCGCAACGTGACCGTGGTGCGGAGGCAGAGGTGACGGTACCCACCGCGCAAGAAATCATCGCGCTCAATGACGCGGATGAGATCAACTCATCGGATAAGGGCAACGCTCGGCGGTTCGCACTGCTGTACCGTGATGTTATTCGCTACGTGATGGACCGTGACCAGTGGCTCGTGTGGAACGGTAGACACTGGGAACCGGATGAGGGACGCCTGCGCGTCATCGCGCTCACCGCTGGGGTGACCCGCGCGATTCGCCAGGAGGTCGAGGCAACGGCACCGGGTGATGACCCGGATGACCCGCGCTCCGCTCGCAACCGGCTCGCACGCCACGCGTTCACCACGGAGAGCCTACCGTCGAAACGCCGCATGGTAGATCTCGCCGCGACGGAGCCGGGCATCCAGGTGACGGAGGAGCAGCTTGACTCGGATCCCAACCAGCTGGTCGCGTCGAACTGCACCGTGGACATGCTCACCGGTAAGTGCACGCTCACGAAGAGCTCGGACCTCAACACGCGCTGCGTCCGGGTACCGTACGACGAGGACGCGAAGTCACCGTTGCTGACGCAGTACCTAGAGACCTTCATGCCGGAACCCGCGGGGCAGGAGGTGCTGTTCGCACTGCTGGGAACCGCACTTCGGGGTGGCAACCCCTCGCGGCTGCTGCCGTTCATTCTCGGGCACACGACGTCGGGCAAGTCCCAGCTGGTCGCGGCCCTAGACCGGCTGCTGGGACCGTACGTCTGCACCGTGGGAAGTACGATCTTTCGCGGCAACCTAGACGACAAGCCGCGACCGGACCTCGTGCGAGCGATGTACACACGCATCGCGTACGCGGTGGAGGCGTCGAAGGTCTGGGAGCTACACGCGGACCAGGTGAAGCGCATCACGGGTGGTGACGCCGTCCCGTACCGGGATCTGTACAGCAAGGTCGTGGAGGCCACACCGCGGTTCACGCCGCTCATCGTCACGAACGAGATGCCAAAGATCAAGGGAGCTGATCCAGCGTTGAAGCGGCGGTGCCTGGTCGTACGCTTCGACAGAACGCTGCCGCCGGAGAAGGAAGACACGACCATCAAGGAGCGGTTCATCCACGACGAGAGGTGTCTGCAGGCGCTGCTCGCGCGAGTGGTGAGAGGTGCGAGTAGTGAGCTCATGCGGAACGGCGTCCGGTGGGACCTCATACCGTCGAAGTTCGCGCTGGACACCATCACGGCGTTTGGGCAGATGGACAACATAGACGAGTTTCTCATGTGGATGCGTGACGAGGGACACCTCGTCGAGGATGACGATGACCTGGCGATGATGCACTCGGCGCGAGTGAGCTCGGTTCACGGGTGGTACGCGCACTGGATCTCGAAACACGGTGACAAGATGGATAAGAGTGAGGCACTCAACCTCACGAAGTTCAACGCGTCACTGCGTGAACGAGGCTGGCAGAGTGCGGTGAGTAACGGTACACGCTGGATGGGTAAGCGTCTCTTGAGTGAAAAACCCACGCTGTTCGAGCTCTAGACACTGTAAGTGGGTGGAACGCAAACTGCTTACAGCGGGCTTACAACGTACGTTAAGTAAGATATGAGAGATCAACTTTTGCAAGCAAATGGCACTCTGGCGGCCAGCTGTAAGCGGACTGTAAGTAGGTTGCTTACAGAAGTTGATCATGTGGAGTACCAGGTAGAACAATTAGTATGTATTATTTTATTCTCTTATTGTAAGTCTGTAAGCAGGGGTGTGCAAACTACTGGCTAGTACGTACGCGATGTACGCGCAGCAGCTACGGAAATAGTTTCGTGAAAGTTGCTTACAGTGTACAGCAGGAGATCATGAGAGAAGTAGAAAGAGAGATAAGAAGAGAGATAAGAAGAGAGATAAATTGAGCATAGAGAGGATAGATAAGCTTAAGATGGATACGCGAGTAACGGGCTTACTTAACTGGCAACGTAAGGGATATGAGGAGGCGGTGAGGAGATGGAAGGAAGGGATACTTGACTGTGACGCGGTGTACCAGCGAGGATATGACAAGGGAAAGAGGTGTCTGTCGCCACCGGGAAAGGGAACGACGCACGAGGGGATAGGAACATGCATGGCTCACGGTGGAGCGCGTGGGGTTGGAAAGGCGATGGGAGCTTGGCTCATGGCACATAAGTACGCACAGGAACTCGATGTGACGCCCTGGGAGGCGCTGCTCAAGGTTGTGAGGATCACGGCTGGGAAGCTGGCGTACATCGAGGAAGTCATTGGTCGGGCGACGTCGGATGAGGAGATAGAGGGCCGGCTCGTCGTGGAAGACATGCCCACGACGGTGGGACCGAACGGTGAGGTCACGACGGGTAGGAACCTGACGTGGTGGGTGGAGCAGTCGTATGATGAGCGGAAGCTGCTCGCACGGGTTTCGAAGATGGCCATCGACGCCGGGGTGGCGCAACTGCTCATCACGCAGGAGATCCAGCAGGGGCAAGAAATGGCGACCGTTCTCGTTCGTACGCTCGCCGCGCTGGAAGAGGCTGGGTTGTCGGCGGAGATGCTCGACCTTGCTCGTAATACAATGAGATCTGAGATACTCGCGCTGGAGTCTGGTCGCGCACCTGGTGGGACGGATATGACTACGGTTGCGAAGATGAAGGTCATTGAAGGAGGAACGAGTAGTGATGGAGAAACGTCTGAACCACCGTGACGCACCGGTCACACGAGGTGTCGCGCTCACGGTTGTGGCTATCTTAGTGGGAGTGGTGTTAGCGGTCGTACTTTGCCTGCCACTACTCATGGTGGTTGGGAGTATGCTGTGAGTAGGTGGGGTTTCACGCACCGCTGGACGAGGAGTGACCTGCTCGACTGGGTCGAGCTCGTGGTCGCCATCGCGTACGCGTACAGGTACGCACAGCTGAGAGTCTTGTACGACGTATCGGTCGTGAACGGAGAGTTGAAGTGATCTGCTACGTATGTCGTGCCGCGAATGACTGGAACGTCACGGCGTGGCACCACTGGTGCAAGGCACGACGCTTAAGGGATGAGATGCCAACGTGGTGCGACTGCCAGCACATGGGGGAGACATCGGCGGACGGCGTCGTAGCGCCGCCACATCACGTTATGATCGCCGACATCCAGGTGGACGACGCGAATGATGAGTCTTGGGAAGACATCGAGAGACGTGAAGTGATGAAGTCGCTATGAGTGCGCTGAACATACTCTTCGTCTTTTTGATTGGTTTCTTCGTAGGTTTCTTCCTCGCGGGACTACTGTTCCTGGGTGACGGTAAGAAGGTTCGAACGACCAACGACTGGAGAAGGAGCCAGGCGGAGATCCGAAGGCGCCGACACCGGACGGGTGACCTTCCAAGCGACGTAGAACCGCTCTAGACGGAGCGTAGCGGAGAGTTGGTGCCAGGTTGGTTGGTAACCGCTGGTGGATGGATGGGATTCCGCCAGGTGTGTTAGAGGAGGTCGTCAGCGGGACGACACTGGTGTCATCACTGCGTCAACGAACACTTCTCGAGACCTTCGACCGGCAGGCCGGCGGCTACCGACGTGACCCAGTGCGGTGGGCGAGGGAGAGGTGTGGTGTCAAGCTCTGGAGTAAGCAACGAGAGATCATCGCGAGTGTACGTGATCACGCTCAGACGGCGGTGCATTCGTGCCACGCCGTCGGAAAGAGTTTTGTGGCTGCAACTACGGTTGCTTGGTGGCTGGATGTCCATCCTGTTGGTGAGGCGTTCGTTGTCACAACCGCTCCAACTGACAAGCAGGTTAAGGCTGTCCTTTGGCGAGAGATCAACCGTTTACATACACGGGCTCAACTTGCGGGACGGACAAACTTAAGTGAATGGTACGTGGGGAAGGAACTGGTGGCGTTTGGTCGCAAGCCGGCGGATCAGGATCCTACAGCCTTCCAGGGCATTCACGCACGGTATGTACTGCTTGTACTTGACGAGGCATGTGGCATACCGAAGGAACTCTGGGACGCGGGTTCATCGATCGTCTCAAACGAACACTCTCGTACTCTCGCGATCGGAAACCCTGACGACGCCTTCGGTGAGTTCGCGGCGAACTGCCGTGCGAGCTCGGGGTGGAACGTCATTCACGTTGGCTACCGTGACACGCCGAACTTCACGGATGAGCACGTTGAGCCGATCGTACGTGACTCGCTCATCTCACCGCGTTGGGTCGATGAGCGTGCGAAGAAGTGGGGCGTAGGAAGTGCCATCTTCACGTCGAAGTGCGAGGGTCAGTTCCCGCTGGAGGGTACTAGTGGAGTCATTCCATACGCGTGGGCGTCGGCGTGCCGGATCTTGGATCTTCCTGAGTCGACCCCCGTCGAGGCCGGCGTTGACGTGGGCGCGGGCGGGGACCGTACCGTTATACGTGAGCGGCGGGGACTTCGTGCTGGCAGAGAGGAAGTCTTCGTCGACGCAGATCCTATGCGTACGGTGGGACGTCTGGTCGAGAAAATCAACGAGTGGGGGGTGACACGTGTCAAAGTCGACAGCATTGGAATCGGTTGGGCGCTTACGGGACGCCTTCGTGAGCTTAGTTCCATTCATAACCCAGCTGGCTCACTCGCTGGAGAAACTACTCACCGAGCTGAAGTCGTTGGTGTCAACTTTGGTGAGCGGCCTACAGAGGGTTGGGAGCATAAGTTCCTCAATAAGCGTGCCGAGGTCTACTGGCAGGTTGGACGTGAACGAAGTCGTCTACGAAACTGGGATCTTACCGATGTCGATGATGACACGATCGCTGAGCTCACCGCATCGACTTATGAAGTGATGGACTCGTACGGTAAGATCAAAATCGAGCCGAAGGACAAAGTCATCGAGCGCCTAGGTGCGTCACCTGACCGGGGTGAGGCACTGCTGCTCGCCTTCTACGACCAGCACCAGCCCGTGCAGGTGCGAAGTCTCGGTGACCGCGACCTACTGACGGGTAACACCGGGCCGACCGTGGGGGTTGGCTCTGCATACCAGCGTGGTGAGTCTCTCCTGGGTGGGCCACTCGCTGGACGACGTTGGTGACTAGAGAGGAAATCATGGACACACCGAACATGCACAAGAGAGTGTACGACTCGGTCGTTGCGAGACGTGTGTTTCACCTGCCGAATGACACGATTCGTGAGTACGTTGACGACGACACGTACGTCGAACGTTCGGGTATCGTCACCACGATGGCACTCGCTGGATACATTGAACTTGGTGATGAGGTAAGTCCACCGCAAGCGAACGGTGAAACGTGGCAGGTGTACGTGGAAACTGATCTCGGTCGCGAGATCACGAAGCCGTGATATGTATCTGCCTGTTTACATTTCGCATTAATCTTGGTATGATTAACTAGTAAGAGACCAAACGACCAAGGAGGAATGAAGTGGATCTCACGTACGTGGGCATGTCGGACGAGGGTTACGAGCAGTTCCACCTGCTCGCTGACGGCAATCGACCGGTGCTCAACGTCATGATCGACGCGACCGACGCCATCTGGGTCTCTGCACTCGACGACGGCGTGGCCATCAACGTCCCCCAGCGGACGAAGGGAGTCGTACATCGACACACCGACGCGGACCTTGAGGCGTCAGGCATCGACTCATCGCACGTCTGCCTGGGGGCGGTGGCGTCGTACGTTGTGCCGCGTGCCGTCACTCTCATGGCCCGCGTGTACTGCCCCGTTCAGACACAGGAGGTTAGTGAGTGACGCAGCGGACGAGCTCTGCGGTAGGATTCATCAAGCTCGTGATGGTTGTTGGCGTGATCGGCTTACTCGCGGTTGCGTACAACGCGATGACGCACAACGACGAGGGTCGCGTGACGGTGAGTGCATATCTCGAGTACAAGCCAGTCGACCGTGATGTTGTGGCCAGCTGGAAGCTCGGCTTTGACGTCAATCACGACACCATTCATCACTCGCCGTTCGGCACCGCCGGTGCGGCACACGTAGGCGACACGATATTCTTCGTAGGTGTTCCTGTGAAGGGTGTCGCTGAGATGACTGTGACGCTTAGTGTGCGAGGTAAGGCCGTCCGAATCTGCGATCGGGTTGAAGTTGAAATGAGTCAGTGCACCTGGACGGTGACGTGATGCCATCTTGGGACGACAGCATGCCTGGTGGCGGAGGCAAGGGCGGGTGGTGGATACTTCTCGGCTTCATCGCAGTCGGGTTGCTGCTCGCATTCATTTGTAACGCTCTCGGCGGGTTCGAGTTGCTCGACAATATCATGGGGGAGCGTAATAAGTGACCCATCCGACGCAACCCGCTGGAGTACCTAGGCCGGGAACGACGGTCCATGTGCCTGTACCGAACATACCTACAGAGCAGGGCGCGACTAACTGGGCGATCCAGAGCGGCAAGTTGATCGGTGCCGTTCTGATGGTTGTGCTCGTAATGTGGTTTCTCAAGTTTCTCTTCGCGAGCGTGCAGGTTCGGATCATCGCCACCGGCATCATCTTCTTGTTCATCGGCTACATGATCTGGGGGAGATAGATTCAACGTCGCACTGTGAGAAAAATCTCAGAAACTTGGGATTTTTCTCACAGTGTGGTGTCTAATTTACTTAATTCCTGATACAATTATCTTATAAAGAAAAAGAAAAATGAAGAGGGAGTTGAGATGGTAGTTTTCGAGGCAATCCAGCTGCTCACGTCGCACTACACACGACTTGTTCGCACCATCTTCTGTGATTACTTTAGGAGGAATGAGAAATGATCGTTGCAACCTCGTTCGGAATGTTCATGCCCGCACTACGTCCTGCGAAGTCGATTCCGCCAGGTGACAACCGCACACTGCAGGTCCGCTCACGGCGTAAGATCGATCTCGACCGGCTTCGCGCGCTCTACCTGCCCGACCTCGGGCCGACCATCCAGCTACCGAAGACCGACTACCAGTACCGTGCGTACTGCACACTCGCGCAGTGGGGCGAGGCACTCGCACTCATGGCACTCGACATCAACTACACGAAGTTCAAGGACACCCCACTCGACTACTTCAAGGACTCGGCGCTTTCGTACGCGTACTCACGCATCTGGTCCGCCGCGCTCGACGCGTTCCCGGAGGGTTCCGTTTACCGGTCGTGGCAGCGGTCGCGGACGAACGCACCGGCTGCCACACGTACGTGGCGTGGCAGCGCACCGATTCGCACCTGGTGGGATGACGCTGCGCACTCACAGCCGACGCACGCCAGCTACCGAGACACCGATCACGTTCTTGGTCACGTTTTTCCCGACCGCGAGCCGACGGCAATGGAGTTGCAAGAGATTGCCGATGAGCTCGAGCGTGATGAGCGAGAGTCACGACACAAGAACATGCTCGATGACCACTACGAGAGTATGCATACCGGTCCGGTCGTTCGCAACGGTCGTGTCGACCACTCACGGTGCGAGCACGCACAGAGCAAGAACGCGCGGGAGCGGTGCCGCCGACGCCTGCGTAAGGCGGGGCAGCTGTGAAGATTCCACATGAGGACGCGGAGCGACTCGCGCGAGCGAAGCTGGTCGCTCCCGAGCTTCGCAAGCTTACCGACGTGCAGTGGACGTCGTTCTACGTCATCGAGACGGCGTACCGGCATGACCTGCTGGATCGCTACGAGAGCATGGTGCGCGCGACGGTACACGCTCTCCAGGTCTCCGAGGAACTCGTTCGTTACATCATTCAGCCGCCACGTTAGGCAATGAAGTCACAAGATCGAGAAGTTGCATCGCGGTCTCTTGACTTGATAGAGTTATCCGGTCGACCCGAGCAGATCCTAGGCACCCAGTTCGGTGAGACTCGGTGGGTAGCAGGGGAAGCGATAATGTCTGGTAGCTCGGACATCGTGGGAATTCGGTTGGAAAAAGCGAGTTAAGCCACTCGCCAAACGCCGATCCTGACTGCCGAATGAAAGATCGTTTTCTCTACCCGGGTACGTGGAGGACGCCGTACGCGGTGCGGCCTTCTGTGAAGCGGTTGATCCGGGTAGAGGAAACGATCGTACAGCGGGATAGAGCAGGTCGGTAGCTCGCTGGGCCCATAACCCAGAGGTCACCAGTTCGAATCTGGTTCCCGCTACACAAGCCTTTACCGCGCCAGGGACGAGAGACCGAGCGGACCAGGTCACCGCTCGGTCTCTTTTTATGCGTGATATCTGTTTACATTAGCTCAATGTCTTGATATGATTAACGTATGGAGCTAATTGGAATCGTTCTCATCGTTGCACTCATGCTAATCGCAATCTGGATCTTTGGGAGGGCACTCTGATGAGTAAGTTCTGGAAGTCACTTACGGTTAGTCTCGCGTTTGGTCTCGTGGGTGCGCTTATCGTACTCGCACTCCCAACGCTGGTAGAGTGGGTACGTGTATTGCCGAGCGTGATCTTGGGATGGCTGTCGTGAAGGCTAACTCCGTTCTCACCGTTCGTGCGGTGGAGCTTCCTCTGCTGGAACGTACCGCGAAGAAACTTACCGAGTGGGGACACGAGGTCGAGGTTCGCCTGGGCGTGTACGACAACGCCGTTCTGGTCACGAACGCGCTACCACGCACGCTTCACAAGGCCAAGATCGCCGACAATGAGACGAAGCTTCTGGGTATGTGGGAGCCGGGCAAGAAGATCTCGTACTCGTCAAAGTAGAAGGAGAAACGAGATGAATGGTGATTGGGAGAATGATTTTCGCCGGGCCATGATTAACGCTCTTGTTCGCGTCGGCACTCCAACCGGAGAGGGTTCCGGTTTTTACGGCATGATTGCAAATAACTGGCAGGAAATCGTCGAACGTGTGAAGCGTGTGGGCATCGACTACGAGAAGTCGAAGTGGCAGGATGACTACTGGGATGAATTCAAAGGCACTTTTGATGAGGGTGACACTCGAGTGTATGGTGTTCGTGTAAAGCTTGTCCTACTTGATGAATCACTCGTTGAGTACGTTTACGCTGGATCAATTGGAGAACTTATTAGTGAGGTGACGAGGTAACGGTTACGTTCCGATGGATTAGAGAATTCGATCATAACCGTACAAATGGAACAACACACCGCCATTCAGCACACTGGGTGGCGGTGTTTCGTTTGCACACCTAGTGGTACGCCGCACGGAGTAGCGGAATGTTGTACCGTAACCGTTGGGAGGGGTGGAGATCGTGGAAGCCGTACCGATCTGGTTGGTGATCGTGCTTGTCTGTCTCGCAACGCACCGCGTCACGAGGTTTGTGACGCGGGACGCGTTTCCGCTCGTGGCGGGTCCACGCCGCTGGATCGAAAACCGCTGGGACCCGTTCGATGACGCCACGTGGACGAAGTGGCGTGGACTGAACCGTAAACAGCGGCGAGAACTCGTTCACCAGATACGTGAGCAGGGTTCGAACATTGGCTGGCCCAACGTGTTTGGACGTTCGCTCGCGTACCTGGTCACCTGCGACTGGTGCACCTCAATCTGGGTGGGAGCGGGACTCATCGCCGTGACTCGCTGGTGGCTTGGCTGGGACTGGTTGCTCGCCGCGCTGGTGTGGCTTACCGCGAGCACGGTGACCGGACTCATCGCGCAGAGGGAGCCGGAGTGAGAGACATCACGTATCACTGCCAGGGACCAGACTGCGTGACGCACATTGTGTCTGCCGCTCGTCGCGCACCGGTCCGTGGTTTCATCGAGGTACGTGAGAACGTGGGCGATGATATTGTCGTGCATGACTTCTGCTGCTGGGACTGTGTGATGAAGTTTGCCGCGAAGATAGACGCACCACTGGAACTCGACGTCGAGGTGTGATGTGACAGATCGTCGCCGCATGACGAAACCCGTGTCGACCTCCTTCAACGCGCTGGTCGCCAGTGCGGCGCGCTACACGGGAACTGGGCTCGATCATCTCATCCAGAACCGTGAGTGGCAGCGTGAGGGTTGGGACTTCTACCACGCCATGGGTGAGTTCTGGTACGGCGTTACCTGGAAGTCGAACGCGCTGTCTCGGGTGCGTCTGGTGGCCGCTAAACTTCAACCTGGTGGTGGCGAGCCAGAGATCCTGGGTGAGGACGCGACCGGCGATGACAAGATTGTAGTCGACGCGGTCGAGCGTCTCTGTGGTGGTGTAGGTGGTCAGTCCGCGATGATCAAGGACCTGTCCATCCAGCTGGAGGTGCCGGGCGAGGGATGGCTCGTCGGTGAGCAGCGCGAGCTCGGTAACGGTCAGCTTTCCGAACCAGAGTGGAGTGTTAAGTCCGCCGATGAGATTAGGCGGCGAAACTTTAGCGAGACGAAGAGTCGGTCACTTCGCGGTGGACCACCGCGGCAAGAGTCAGCGTTCGAGATCCAGGTGGAAGAGGGTCGCTGGCGACCACTAGGTGTCAACTCACTGGTGTGTCGGATCTGGCAACCCGACGCGCAGTACTCGTGGAAGTCGATGAGTGCGACACTTCCCGCACTTCCTATCCTGCGTGAACTTGACCTCTACAACCGACGCATCATCGCCGAGATGATCTCGCGGTTGGCGTCGAACGGGTTGCTCATTTACCCGGAGGAGGCGGTCTTCCCGACGCGTCCTGAGTTCAAGGACGCACCTGACCCGTTTATCGAGGAGCTCATTGACGCCGCGAGCAAGGCCATCAAGAACCCAGGTTCCGCGGCGGCCGCGATTCCGATGCCGGTCAAGGTTCCAGCCGCACTCGCTGACAAGTTTGTTCACCTAAAGTTCTCCGACGTCCTTGATCCTAAGCTCATCGAGGCGCGTGACCGTGCGATTCGCCGCCTAGCCGTCACACTCGACATGCCGGAGGAAGTTCTCACCGGTGTGCAAAATGTTAATCACTGGACGGCGTGGCAGATCGACGAGTCCGGTATCAAGATTCACATCTCACCGATGGCCGAGGTTATCTGTCACGGTCTGACGGTAGGTTACCTCCGACCGACGCTCGAGGCGCAGAGTGTTCCGACGCAGGCATCCGACGGCTCGCGCTACCTGATCTGGTACGACGCGTCTGAGTTGACGACGAAGCCAGATCTCGCGGCCAACGCCGAGGAGGCACACCAGTCAGGGACCATCAACGACACGGCGTATCGGCGTGAGAAGGGCTTCTCTGAGGATGACGCCCCGACGGATGATGAGCTGAAGACGCAGCTTCTTCGCGCGCTTGTGCTGCAGGGTGGCGCCGACGCGGCACCCGCACTTCTCGAACTTACCGGTGTCGATCTCGCACCCGAGCCTCCTCCAGTTCAGGCTCCGGGTGTGCAGGGTCCAGCGGGCGGTGGCACGCCACCCCACCCCGCACCCGCGCAGGGGCCGCCTCCCGCTGGACCGAATCCACCCATGAACGGAAAGGTTCCCGCACCCACCACCGCGACTGTGAGCGCATGATGGTGAGCAACGAGCTACACGCGGTTATCTCGGACGGTAAGGCAACCGTTGTTTCAGGTGTGCTCGAACTCGGTAAGAACATTTGGATCTCTGCTAGCGGTGAGTTCACGGTAGACGATGTGGTCACCACGACTGCACTACACGGGTTCAACTTTGATCCTCATCAACCACGTGACGCAGAGGGTCAGTGGACGAAAAACCCGGTGAGCAGCGTTAAAGACTTCCTTAAGAAGCTGAAGAACGCACGCGTAGGTGACAAGGCGTACGGCATCGTTGCGAGTACGGATGAGTTCGGTGCGAAGGGTCCAGGCGGCTACGGTGAGCATCACTCTGACACGGTTCAGGGATTCCCGAGTGTCGTAGGTGACTACCAGGTGGATGGTTTTCGCATTAACGGTGATCTTCGCACGGGTGGTGACAAGAAGTGGCACACTACCTCCGAGGGATGGGTGCAGGGCTGGCGACCGGTCACCGATGCGTTCGATGAGGCAATGGGGAAGAAACGTTCCAAGCTTAAGAGTGACATCATCGTGGAGCGTGGCATCCAGGACCCAACTGCCGTGTGGAACGGTGGCTGGTCGTCAAGTGACAATGTTGGCTTGACGTGGATCGATAAGGGATACGCGTCGACGACGACAGATGCGAGTGTTGCCACGCACTTTTCGTCTAAGGCGCACGAGGGCGTGATTACTGGTCAACCGGTGATCATGCGTATCGTTGTACCCAAGGGTACACCCGCACTTAGGTTCGGTGAGAACGGTACACACGCTCAGTACAACTGGGAACGTGAGGTTCTTCTACCGCGAAGTTCACGCTACCGTGTCATGGTGGATCACGGTGTGGACGAGAACGGTATTCATCGCCTTGATGTGGAACTTATCTCACACAGTGAGGGTTTGACGGCTGCGGTTGTGTCTACGAACACCGAGGCAAAGTCGCAGCAGACGAAGCAGAAAGACCTACCTAAGACACCTCCGTTCATCGACGTAGGACCGCTCGTTGAGATCATTGATGAGCCTGAGCATATCGTTGCCGCGGTGAACGCAGAGTTCAACGCGATGCACCCACGCGGCAAGGACGGCAAGTTCATCACGAAGGGTCACGTAGGCGCGGAAGTTTTCGACGTCATTTCTGATGCTATAAGTGACATCGGTAACATCACTTACCAAGACTTGCTTACGACGGAGAAAGACAACTTCATCGCACAGGTGAACAACTTCGACCTCGGCACATGGCACAACTTTACCGATGACCAGAAGAGCGTTCTCACGAAGGCCGTCGAGGACGCGCTGGACGACGGCATCCCGGGTAGTGCCACCGCGATGGCACACCTCGAAGAGCTCGATAACACCGACGTCAACGTCGAAGATGTCGCACCGAATGAGCTGCTCTTCGAACCTGACGTGCCACTCCCACCTGCTCCGAAATCAACACTTAAGTCTGAACCTAGTGATGTGACATCGCCACCGTCAATGACGACGGGTAAAGCTACACCCATTAAGATGACGCACGCACTCATCCACGCCAAGCACGGTAAGGGTGAGGTCATTGCGCAGACGAATGATGACAAGGTTCGTGTTACGTGGAACGGTGACGCGTACGAGGTTGGCTTTAAGCACGGTGGACCAACCGAGACGCTTAAGAAGTCGCAGCTTTACGCATACCTGGCGAAGAACTTTCCAAATGAGCAGTGGAACGCTCCTGGTAAGCAGAATGTTGAGGTAAGCGCACCATCCGTCACCGAGGCACTGCCCTCAGCACCGAGTGTGCCACATCCGGTCGCGCCAAAACACCAGGCTGACGTCATTGACATGGCTGGTTGGAAGCAGATCGGTGGGCAGACTGGTTCGAACAAGGGAGGTCTCTTCGAGGCGCCGAACGGCGACAGGTACTACGTTAAGTCAATGAAGTCGGCGAAACACGCTAAAAATGAGGTGCTTGCTGCGAATCTTTACAAGATGGCGGGCATCGACGTCCCCGAGGTGCGACACGGTGAGAATCACCCACTTGGTTGGGGCAACGCTATCGCGTCAAAGATCGTGCCAAACGCAAAGACCGACCCGGGTAAGCTGAAGAATGATGTCGTCTTCAAGGCAAAGGTGCAGCAGGGTTTCGCGACCGACGCGTGGCTCGCAAACTGGGACACTATGGGACTTACGCTCGACAATGTCGTTGACTCGGACGGTAAGCCGTGGCGCATCGACTTTGGTGGTTCGCTGGAGTATCGCGCGCAGGGAACACCGAAGGGTGAGGCGTTCGGCTACGTTCCGGTTGAGCTGCAGACACTACGTGACGCAAAGCTGAACCCGTCATCGGCGGCCGTCTTTGGTGGTATGTCGAACGGGCAGATCCGCGAGTCGGCGAAGATGCTGCTGCCAATCACAGATGAAAAAATTCGGCAGGCCGTCAAGGACCAGGGACTTCCCGATTCGCTCGCGGACAAGCTGATCGCACGTCGTAGCTACATTCTCGATGAGTATAATCTTCAAACGAATAACATCGATACCTCCGCATTGCCTGAGATTGCAGAGCCACCTAACCTCGAGGCACTGCAAATTAAGAAAGACGCCGCGGCGGCTCTGAATGCTGGTAAGATCACTGAGGCTGAGTTCGACAAGATTCACAACTGGATCGAGCAAGGATTGCTCAAAGATGCGCAGTTCGACCTAGACGCGTTTTCAAAGGGCAAGTTTGTTGCCGAGGCTGATCTCAGTCCACTTGAGTCGCTTGATGACATCGCAGCAAAGTTCGCGGTGCCACACTCGTCTGAGCAAGTCATTACGAACTGGCCGGGTGTCACAGGTAAGAAGTATGAAGAGGGTGACGTCGTCGCGCTCGCGACCGACGGCATGTCTCGCATTACGAAGGGTCCAGGCGAGTCGTTTGTTATCGAAACGAAGCCGATAGGTGCCCTGTCTCCTGACGAGCCATGGAAGGTCGATGACGTCGTCGACTTTCCGGATCAGGTACCTGGGTGGGCGGCTGCGTACTCAGACACGTGGATCGTTCCGTCACTTGCCACGAAGTCGGTAGTTGGTAAGCCGATCAACGTCCCGCAGATTCTTGAATCCGCGGTGAGTGCGAGTCCGGGTAAGTTGCTAGCTACCGGTACGGCGTCGACATTCCCCAACGCAGAGTATCGTGTCATTAAGAACGCCACTGGTGAAGTTTCATTCCAATACCGTTTGAAGGGTGGTGACGGCACCTGGAAGATTCCACAACAAAAGGGTCTCTTCGAACTTACAAACATGATTGGTATCGAGTGGGTGACGCCTGGTAAGACGAATGTCGTAGAAGTCACACCTACAGTGTCAACACCATCGATACCTGAACCGGCTACACACAAAGTCGGCATCGCGCACCTTAGTCCGACGCAGAAGCACAACTTCTACATGACGTTCAAAGATGAAAAAGTCTCGCCGTCGTGGAGTGGTGCGAAGATCTACACGAGTTTGCAGGCCGCAAAGTTGAAGATGTCAGGTGATTCTGACATCGCACAGCTCACCGATGAGCAGATGCTCGAAGTTGTCGATAACCAGCTTATGCACTTGAAGTACTACGGATACCCTCCCGCTGGAGTTGATACACATCCATTTGCCACGAAGGTGCTCGAGTGGCTTAAAACTCCGAACGGCAAGAAGGCCGCACTCGCTGTGAAGTCGGGAAGTATCCCGACTTCGTCGCCGGTGAAGTCTCCTGCGCTTAAGATTGCGACGCCTCTTAAGCAAATTAATCTCGGTACCGCTGGAACTGCACACATTTCGGCGAATGATAAAGAAGGCATCTACTCTCTCTTTAAGAGTCAGTCGTACGGTAAGTACCTTAAGGACTCGCCGGCCGACATCTACTACAGCGCGTATCATCTCTCGCAAAACGCAACATTCAAGAAAAAGCACGGTGATAACATTTCAGCGATGCAGGTCCTGCAGATCGTTGATGAGGAGAACGCGAAGAAGTTTGGTTCAGGTGCCGCGACGCCGCCTGACTTCTCATTCGTACACAAGGTTGAGAAGTGGCTCAACACGCCGAACGGCCAGAAGTACGGTAATGATGTTCAGAACGACACATACGTTCCGGGATCGACCAACTCATCCGGTGCTAAACTTCCCACGAAGAAACTCGCTAAGAAGGCGAAGAAGACTTCATACGGTGGCTACGGCGGTGGTTACAGCTCACCGTCATACGTTCACGCCGCCGATAAGCCACATTCTGAAAAGATTACGGCACCAACGTTTAACGTACCGTATGACGCAAGTAAACCAGAGAGCGCATTCAAAGTTATCTCGACGACGAGTGCGTCGACGATGTGGCAGAAGCAGACGGCCGGCAACGAACCAACAAGTGCACAGATTAGTGCGTTGAAGTCGTACACCGGCTCCGGTTACGTTGCGATGAACAACTACCTACGTGGCCAGTCGGGTGCGTCACAAGACACGCATAACAAGGTCAACGCGGTGCAGGCGATGATGCGTCCATCGACACAAGACATCATACTGCACCGTGGTAACGGTTGGTTTGCCGGTTGGAACAGCTACGAGCAGGCACTTAGTAACGTTGGGAAGACCATGCACCAGCAGGGTTTCTTCTCGACGAGTGTGGGTGGCAAGGAAGCGTTTTCCGGTAAGTCGATCCAGTTTGTCGTCGAGGCACCGGCCGGAACACCCATGCTCTGGGCGAAGAAGTACTCACACTTCTCAACTGAAAATGAGATGCTACTCGCCGCAGGTCTTCGCTACAAGGTTATTTCCGTCACGAAGCCTAAGCCGGGTACGTACGGAACGCAGGCAGTTGTTCGTCTTCGTGTCATCGGAGAGGATGAACCATCATGACGACACCTCTTCGATTCGATGACCCAAACCTCGTCTTTGTCTTTGACGGTGAGGAGTTAGGTCGACCTGAGGTAGGTGACGAGGGTTTCTCCGACGCGGAGGCGCTCGCGTTTCTACGTGGAGAGATTGGGCAGAACGCGATCGTGGCTAGTGATGAACCGCAGACGGGTGCCATGATTGCGCTCGTTCCAGACGCGGATACGATCCAGCGACTTGCAGTTCCAGGTGGGGAGGCGCCGGAAGACCTGCACATGACGATCTGCTACCTCGGTGAAGCGGCGAAGATCGTACCAATGCGACGTGATCACATCATTGACTCGATGAAGTTTGCGTCGCAGGAGATTCCGGTCGTAGAGGCCTCCGCATTTGGCGTCGCGGAGTGGAACCCAAATGACCCAGAGAAGCAAACATCGCTGGTGTATAACATCGGTGGCGGTGAAGTCGATGACGCGTATGAGATGCTGTATGACATCATACGTGGGTTGATGGGTGACCAGCTTCCGGAACAGTATGAGCCGTACGTAGCACACGTGTGTGCCGCATATAGCAATGACATAACACTTCTTAACACTATGGTGCAAAATCTCGGCTACGTTCGTTTTGATAGGCTGCGTGTTGCATTCGCAGGCGACGTGACGGACTTCGACCTGTATAATGGTGAGCAACCGGATGTCACACCGGGAGATAACGAAATGAGTGATGAGTACTCGCTCACCGCTGACGGCTTGGATGAGTACTACGCCGTGACGTTTGCCAACGCGCTCGACCGCGAGTCACGCATGCGTGCCGCGAAATCCGGTAAGGCGATGCCTGATGGTTCATATCCGATTCGCAACGTGGGTGAACTTCAGAAGGCGATCCAGGCGTACGGTCGTGCAAGTGACAAGGCCGCGACGAAACGCTGGATCATGCGTCGCGCTCGCGAACTTAACCGTGTAGATCTCATTCCCGACAACTGGACGGCCGCGGCCGGAACGGACGTAGAAACGTTCGCGCAGAAGAAGGAAAGTGACGTCAACCTGCCGGGTGGCAGCCATAACCTACGTAACTACTGGGTGCGTGGTGAGGGTGCCGTCAAGATTGGGTGGGGAACAGACGGCTCGTTTGCTCGCTGTGTTGCTCTGCTTGGGAAGCATGTGACGCGACCGCAGGGTCTCTGCGCCGAGTATCATCACGCAGCTACCGGTGAGTGGCCAACCGAGCACGGTAAGAAGGGAATCCCATCTAGCGTGGATATCGCGGTGACCGCCGACGGCACGGAGACGGCCGATGCAACGCAGATCGATAGCGACGGCTGGTGGGAGGGTATCCTCGCCGTCGAGGACGTAGAGACGGGTGACCAGCGGAAGTTCTCGGCAGGTTCGTTGACGTGGCCTGATCCGGCATCGGTGACGGTTCCGCTTATGTGGACGCCGCAGTCCGAGGGTGCACACAAGGGTGCCGTCGTAGCAGGCAACGTAAGTGAGATCTGGCGTGACCATGTTGACCAGCGAATCATTCGTGGGCGTGGCCGGTTCGACCTTGGCGGTGAGTACGGCCGTGAGGCACATCGACTCACCAAGGAAGGCATGCTCTCTGGCATCAGCGTTGATCCTGACCAGGTAACCGACGCGAATGTTGAGCTCATCTATCCAGCGAAGTTCGACGGCGACCAGACACTCGTGAAGCCTGAGCTGACAGTGTACCACGCTGGACGTATCCGCGGCGCAACACTGCTTCCGTTCCCTGCGTTCGTTGAAGCGAAGCTTGTTCTCACTAACGCTCCTGAAACCGCTGTTACCGCTGACGGTGCTCACTACGTCGCGGCGATCGAGGAACCGTGGTCGGTCGTTCAGCACGAGATCGCTCTCGGCACCGAGATGCCACTTGAAACCGCACTCGGTGCGTTCGCGCACGTGCACGCTGACATTGATGCTGAGACTGTGTCACGCACTGCCTGCCGACTTCTTCATCACTCGGTGTTCGCCGACGGTGCGGTAGGTGACCCAAACGTCACCGCGTGTCAACGCGCGATCGCGCAACTCAATTCGGGACGGTCATTTGGTCTCGATGGTCGCGCACGGCGTGAGACGTACGAGCATCTCGCGGCTCACCTACGAGCGGCGGGTATTGAGCCTGACGCGTATGTAAGTGATGATCCGATCGTCGCGTGTGGCGACGTTCAACATCCGAAGAAGGAATGGTTTGACAACCCAGGCCTCACCGGTCCGTCACCGCTCACCGTAACAGATGACGGTCGCGTCTTTGGTCATGCGGCGTTGTGGAACTCGTGTCATACCTCGTTCGCTGGATCGTGCACCGCACCGCCGTACGAGGCAGACTACTCATACTTTACGACGGGTGAGGTCGTCTGCGATGACGGAAGTCGCGTCGCCGCTGGACAGATCACACTCGGTACGTCTCACGCTCCGACGAGTGGGGTGACTCTCAATGCGGCGATTGATCACTACGGCAACACGGGGACGGCGGTCGCAGACGTTGCGGCTGGGATGGATGACCATGGAATCTGGGTTGCTGGCGCTGTACGTCCTGGCACCAGCGGCGAACATCTTCATGCCCTCCGCGCTTCTGCCCTGTCTGGTGACTGGCGCCGGATTGGTGGCTCTCTCCGTATGGTTGCTCTCCTTGCCGTCAACGTACCCGGGTTCCCCATCCCACGCACTGCGGCATTCGTTGCCAACACGCGACAGCTCAGTCTCGTGGCAGCGGGTATCGTCGATGAGAAAGCCGTGATGAGCGCGGAGGTTGACTCACTCGCCGCGATGATCGGACGAAAGCGAAAGAAGAAGTCTATGTCGCCGAGCACAACGTACTGCAACTCCGACGTTGAGGCTCTAGCGGTGTCGATTGGTCGTGACCCACTGTCGTTGCTTCGACAGCAAGTTCTAGGATAGGGAAAACAATGGCATGTGGTTGTGGTAAGACGCGCTCTGAGACGATGACGACAAACATGGCGCAGGCGCTTCTTGACCAACAGGAAGCGCAACAGCGCGAGCAGGAAGCGATGATTGCCTCTGCAGCGCGTGCATCCGGTAACGCCGACTCAAATAGTACGGCGCAACGCTTCGCGGCGTAGTTTCACACGGTTTGCTATCCGCGGTAGTGATCCAATATTATGGCCAACAAGGCGTCACTGGACCGCATCACACCAGGCAGTGAGGTACATTCATGGCGAAGAAGGATGAGGGAGTCGTCTTCCCTGAGGACATCACCTCCCTGTCGAATGAAGAGATCGATGATCTCGAGCAGAAGGCAGTCGCTGAGTTCGACTCGCTTTCTCAAGGTGATGTCGATGCGGAAGGTCTCGAAAACCTTCGCACGCTCGCCACGGGCATCCAGTCTCTACGTGAGACGCGCACCACGCGTACGCAGGAAGCCGAGGCTCGCGCCGCCGAGCAGAAGTCACTCATCGAGGGCGTGAACGCGGGTCGGCAGAACGGTGATGGAACTGAAGATGGCGGCAGTGACGGTGGTTCTACCGAGCCTGCTGCACCGAGTGATTCCGCTGGTGCACCTGTCGCGGTAACCGCGGGTGGCGCCACTACGAAACCTCGTGAGAGCGGTACTCGCGGTCTCAACAAGCCACTCTCGCTGGCAGAGATCACGCAGAAGCAGGGTTCGCAGAAGGTTCCTGAGCGTCGCTCCGAGTCGGTGCTCGTCGCATCCGCCGACATTCCAAACTTCGCGGTCGGCTCGCGACTGAATGACATGAACGCGCTCGTCGCTGCAATGCAGTCACGTGCACGTGCGCTCCCGATCCAGGCTCGCGGCGACGACACCTCACGCTACCCGATCGCGTCTCTCCAGCGGGAATACCGTTACACGCTGGATATGATGGCCGATCCGAGTGAGGTCGACGCCGTACTTCAGGCTGCCACCGACGTCGACGCTCTCGTAGCGGCCGGTGGCTGGTGCTCGCCGAGTGAGATCTCGTACGACTTCTTCAACATCGTCTGCGTGGATGGTACGCTGGATCTGCCGACCGTCGGCATCAACCGTGGTGGCATGCGGTGGCCGACGTCCGCCTCGTTCGGTGATCTCGTGGGAAACGCTGCGATGTGGTCGTGGAACGAGACACAGGACATCGCGGCTGCGACGGGTACCGCACAGTCCGGTACGAAGACCTGCGCGCGTGTTCCGTGTCCGTCGTTCAACGAGGCGCGACTCGCCTGCGACGGTCTCTGTCTCACGGTTGGTAACCTCACCGAGGATGCCTACCCAGAGCTGATCGCAAACCACACTCGCTTGCTGTTCGCTGCGAACGCTCACAAGATTAACGGTAAGCGCATCGCGCAGCTGGTCGCGGCATCGACGGCCGTCACGGGTGACGGTAACGCCACCGGTGCCGGTGTGGTCGCGCCGGTTCTCGGGTCGCTGTCGCTGCAGGCGATCGATTACCGTGATAAGTTTGCGATGTGTGACGGCGCGATTCTCGAGGTGCTGCTCCCACGCTGGATTCGCGGTGCGATGCGTTCCGATCTGCGGAAGCGCATGGGTGGCGGCATGGAGATGCTCGAGGTTGCCGACGCGCGTCTGATGTCGATGTTCGACGCCGAGGGTCTTCGTGTTCAGTGGGTTAACGACTGGCAGGTTCGCGCCGCCGGCTTCCCGGGTAACAGCACCGCGATCACCGCGTGGCCGACGCAGGTGCGAGCGCTCATGTACGCGCCGGGTACGTTCGTGCTCGGGCAGGGTCTGCGGCTTGATCTTGGTCTGATCCGTGACTCGGTGATGAACGCGACAAACGATCACACCGCTGAGTGGATGGAGGAGTGCTGGCTCATCGCGCAGGTTGGTCACGAGTCGCGCAACATCCTCGTCAACATCTGCCCGGATGGCACGACCGGTGCGGCTGACCTCACGGCCTGCGGCGTCTAAGACGTGTCTTCATACGACATTCACGACTGACGAGGAGGTTGCGAGATGGTTCTCTCAAATCTTCCTCGTCAGTATGTGGATGACCCGATCGACCGACAGACGAAGCCGTACGGGCTTTTTGACGTCATACCTCCTACGACGCCACCTGGAAGTCACTGGCTCGCTGGTGTTGAGTATCAGCCACTCTGTGGTGGTGGCGGCACGACAATTGACTTCTGCGTCACCGGTTCCGCGCCAGCGAGCAAGGTCGAAACCGGTGACCGAACGATGCGTGGTGCGCAGCCGTTTACCGTATACGCCGAGATCGACTGTTCACCGCAGGCAGATGTCTGGGACACGCAGATCGCACGTGTCACTCGTATGCTTATGGAGAATGAGCAGTTTATCGCCGAGAAGGCGCTCTGGGACGGTAGGGCTGCGAATCTTGACATCGTTTACCCACACCTCGCGGCGAACACGGCGGTCGTCGACACTCGCAACGCGTTTGCGGTGACACTACAGACCGCGGCGGTGCAGGTCTCTGGTTCGAACCCAGCCGCTCCGGCGCGTGCGCTTGGTCTGCTCGAGCAGGCGGGCTACCAGTGCTACACCGCGGGTATGGGTCTTATTCACGCGCCGCTCATCGCGATACCGTCACTCGTGAACCAAGGTATGCTTTACCGTGATGGTTCACAGCTTCGCACAATTAATGGCAGCACGATCGTAGCGGGCGCCGGTTACCAGAACACGGGTCCGGACGGAACCGCCGCACCGCCGAACACCGCGTGGCTCTACTTCACGGGACAGATGTTCATTTATCGAGGTGCGATCCGAACGTTCCAGCGTGAAGAGTCGCTGGATCGGAACGTGAACACATTGAAGGCGATCGCTGAGCGAACTTACGTCATGGGTTGGGACTGCTGTCACTTCGCGGTTCTGGTCAGTATCTAGGTGAGGGTTGAGAGATGGCTGATCGCCAGGTAGCGCCGATCAAGGCGAGGGTAATTCGTCTTGTGAAGCTCGACACGTGTGGCAACCCGGTCACCGGATCGTCCAGCGCGATGCTCGTAATGAAGGGTTTCACGCAGGTTCAGGTCTCGCCTGACTATGAAGAGGGCGAGGAGTTCCTCACCAAGCTTGCTGACGGTAGCGCGTGTGTGAACCAGAAGGACGCGGCGTTCCTAAAGCGGATGGGCATCGAGGCACACTTCTGCATCTTGAGTCCTGACGCGGTGAGCATCATGACCGGTGAGACTGAGATCTTTACGGGCTCCGGCACGGTTACCGGCACGGGCATGATGTTCGGTACCGATCCACTCACCGCGCGATTCTCACTGGAGTTGTGGCAGCCGGTCTCTGGTCTCGGTGCGTGTGACGCAAGTGGGTTGCCGCAGTACGTCTACTGGGCGTGGCCGAACGTGACGAACACGAAGCTGAATGACTTCACGTTCGAGAACGGTGTGTTTGACTTCGTCATTGCCGGTGAGTCAGATGGCGCCGGTCTCTTGTGGGGCGATGGGCCAGGTGCGACGTCGTGGCTACCCGCTGGAGTTACCGTGCCGCAGGGTAAGCATGCCCTCTTCAACGTCACAACGACCACACCTCCTGCGATTACCGCGGGAGCGGTAACGCTCACGTAGTCCTAGGAGGGGTGAGTTGGTTCTTCAAACTGGACCGTGTACCCCCTGGGACGCTATCTGGCCGCAGTCTTGCGACTTGAGTACCGCCACACCGGCGACTACCGGCTACGCGCTCCAGGCAGCCACAGAGGTACTCTGGTCGCTCTCTGGTCAACGTTTTGGGCTTTGTACGGTTACTCTACGGCCGTGTCGGCGTGAGTGCTCAGAGGTGCCCTGGCCGGGTGGTCAGTGGCCTGCGACGTGGCCAGGGCAGACGTATCCGTTACCTGTGTGGATAAACGGAGAGTGGCTCAATCTCACGTGTGGCGTATGTCTTCAAGGCTGCTCATGTGCGACGATTTCCGAGGCCGTGCTTCCCGCGCCGGTGTATGACATCATACAGGTGAAGCTTGACGGTTCGCCGATGGTGACGGGTTCATACCGCGTTGATGACTATCGACTGCTCGTTCGCACCGATGGTGACACGTGGCCAACGTGTAACAACTTGGCACTCGCAGACACAGAGGTGGGAACGTGGTCCGTTACCGCACGATTTGGTGAGGTACCTACGACGCTCGCGAGTATCGCGGTTGGAGAACTCGCGTGTGAGTTCACCAAGGCTCTCACAGGTGCGGAGTGTCAGCTTCCCTACACCGTTACGTCACTCGTACGACAAGGTGTCTCACTTACGTTCGACAACCCAAGTGAAGAACTAAAGAACGGGTTTACCGGTCTGAGGTTCGTTGACATGTTCATTAACACGTACAACCCAGGCGGTCTCAGGTCACGCTCACGTGTCTACGACATCGACGGTCCTGGGTTCCGACTCACAGGAACGTAAGCGAGGGAACCTATGCCGTTTAATGACGCGTCTAAGAACGTAATGCTCGACGCACTGGATGAATCGGCGACGCAGATCACGCACGTTGGCGTGAACACGCTCGTAACCGCGCCGCCAACCGACACCACACCTGGTACCGGAACGAACGCTGCCGCTACCGAAGCGACAGGCGGTACGCCGGCCTACGCGCGGCAAGCTGTTACGTGGGCTGCAGCGGCGTCAGGTATTAAGCAGAATTCCGGTGCGTTGACGTTTGACGTTCCCGCTGGAACGTATGGGTTTTTCACGTACTGGAATGCGAGTACGGGCAACACTAACAACTTCCGAGGTTACGCGCCGTTCGGTGGTGCCGCCGCGATCAAGGGTTTCGGCACGGTCGATTCAGCGGATGTCACCGCGAATACGATCACGTCGAACGCACATGGTCTCGTAAACACTGACCGAGTGATCCTGTTTAATGTGTTTGCCGAGTCGATTCCGGCGGGTATTACCGAGGGTGCGGCGTATTTCGTCGTAGGTGCTACGACCGACACGTTCCAAATCTCGCTTACTTCGGGTGGTGCCGCGGTCGACATCACAGGACAAGGTGAGGTATTCTTCCAGAAGGTGATTCCCGAAGTTTTCGGTGCGCAGGGTCAAATCACCGTAGCGGCCAACGCACTCACTCTCGATGCGACGGCGATGTGAGGTGATCATATGAGTATGAAGATTGTTACGCCACTTTCACCGATTCACGTCGTCGATGGCGCGCCATTTGCGTCATTCACCACATTCCAGGACATTAGTCCGTCACCACAGCTTGTCATTCCACAGCAGTGGATGGAAGTTGGACTTGATATCGACCTCGAGGCGTGGGGTGAATTCAGCAACACTGGCACACCAACACTGGCACTCGGCTTCTGGTTCAACGGCGCGGCTGGTGCGGCACCTACTTCGATCCTGGCACAGAACGCTCTCACCACTACGGTGACAGGTGCGACGGCTTGGCCGTGGCGTGCTCGCTACACCGGCACTCTTCGTGCGGTTGCGAGTGGTGCGTCAGGTGGTTCGTGGAACGGGCAGGGCGAGGTGATGGTGGGTGGCTCATTAACCGCGTGGGCTAGCGGATTTCCCGCACCGATTCCGACCACCGCCGCCGCTCGCACCGTTACCTGTGATGTCACGGCCGCACGTGCGATCGGCGTAGGTGCGGCGTGGGGTACCTCGAGCGCGTCGAACACGATCAAGGTGAACGGGCTTCGGTGTAAGATTAATACGGGGCCGTGATTCCGGGCCGCACGCAT
>Ga0134126_10000826_pt1 | contig 39060 bp, 37 predicted proteins | sample KB31752_FD_96881 | JGI IMG/M metagenome (GOLD analysis project Ga0134126, IMG submission 96881) | Terrestrial soil microbial communities with excess Nitrogen fertilizer from Kellogg Biological Station, Michigan, USA - KB3-175-2 | ecosystem: Environmental > Terrestrial > Soil > Unclassified ...
CGCACTGGTCATCGGTGTCATTGCCGGCGCTGCGATCATTCCGCCGGTGCTCGACCTGCTGAATCATGCTTACGGATTTGCCGGCGCCCCCGGGCCGACTCGCGAGCACGCGCTGCCTGCTCCCCAAGCCGGGCTCATGTCGGCGCTTGCCCAGGGCGTGCTGCAGAACAACGTCGATTGGAGCTTGATCGAGGTGGGTGTACTGATCGGCGTCGGGATCATCATTGTCGATGCGCTGCTGCGGCGCTCGGTGCCTGGCGCTCACCTGTCACCGCTCGCCGTGGGCTTGGGGATCTATCTGCCCACCTCGGCCACACTAATGGTGGTCATAGGTTCCATCGTGGGCTGGTATTACGATCGCAGCGCCGATCGGCGCGCCAACCCTGCCAGCGTCAAGCAGCTCGGACTGCTGCTCGCCTGCGGCCTGATTGTGGGTGAAGGCCTGATGGGGGTGCTGATCGCAGCTCTGGTTGCGTTTTCGGGCAAGGACTTTCCGCTGGGGCTGGTCGGCGATGCCTTTGCCGATCGCGAGGCCGTAGTGATCGGTACCGCGGCATTCGCCATCGCAGTCGCGCTGTTGTATCGGTGGGCGTTTCGCTTGCGTCGCTAGTCAGACAGGCGCCTGGCGCACGCTGCCCTCAAACCCGATCTGCCGCCACGCCTCGTAGATGACGAGCGTGACGGCGTTCGACAGATTGAGGCTCCGATTGTTGGCGCGCATGGGGATCGTGAGTTGGCGCTCGGGTGGGATCAGATCCAACACCTTGGCGGGCAGTCCGCGCCGCTCGGAGCCGAAGAAGAAAGCGTCGCCCGGCTGAAACTGCGCGTCCGAATAAACGCGCGTGCCGCTCGTCTCAACACTAAACAGACGCGCCCCCTCCAATGCCTGGCGGCAGGCATCGAGGTTCGGATGCAAGTTCACCGTCGCCAGGTCATCGTAGTCGAGGCCTGCGCGGCGCGCGTTCCTATGATAAAGGTCAAACCCGAGGGGCTTCACCAGGTGAAGCGTGCTCCCCGTATTGGCGCACAGGCGGATCGCGTTGCCGGTGTTGGGTGGGATTTCGGGTTGGAACAGAACGATATGAAACAACGGAACGCCTAAGGCTTGGCCCCCAGCGCGTCTTCGAGCACACTGGTCAACGGCTTGAGGAAAAAAGAGTCTTCCGGCATGAGGCGCGCCTGCACTCCATGCTTGTGGAGGGTGTCGGCCACCACGGGCCCCACGGCGGCCACCACCGTTTTTCCGAGCGCTGCTGTCACGACCGCCGCGGGTGCTGCCGAAAAAAGGCGCTCGACCTGTGGGGTGCTCGTGAACGCGATGGCGTCTATGCCGCCAGCCTGTAACCGCTCGAGGAGCGATAACACCGCTGCATCATCTGCAGCGTCGGCATACACGTAAGGTGCGACGGTTGACACCGTCGCCCCGGCCGACTGCAGGAATTCAACTAGCGGGAGATTCGGCTCGGTTCCATAGAGCTGCACGCCAAAGCGACGTCCCTTGAGATCGAGCGCGCGCAGGCTGGCGATCACCCCATCGGTGGTCGGACGCTCGGCGGCGATCTCCGGCTTCATGCCCAACTCACGCAACACTCGCGCGGGCTTCGGCCCCCGAGTCACCTTGCGCAGGCGCGCCAATGCTGCCACGAAGGGGCCGCGCAGTGTGCTGTCGTTGCGGTCGATGCAGGCGAGGATGCGGTGTAACCCCTCGCCCGTGAGCAGAATCAGGTCGTCGAACGACCCGGCGGCAAGCTTGCGACTCCACTCGAGGATGGGCGCTGGATCGGGTGCATCGCGGATCGCCACCAACGGACAGCGGATGACTTGCGCGCCGCGCCGTTCGAGCATGGCGGCGAATATGTCGATCTCGCGCGTCTCAGGGACCGCGACCACGCGGCCAGCCAGGGGTTGGTGGTCCATAAGACGGGTATTTTACTCGCAAGGCCGCGTTTTTGGCTTCCTCTGCCGCCGGTAACCCCCAGGCCTTGGAGCGCAGCTGCGCGCAGGAACCCGCTGCGGTTCGTGTCTGCCCGAGCTTAGAGCCCTGCTCGCTGACCACGCCCGAACAGAATCCCCGTCTCCACCTCCATCGGCCGTCCGTTGCGCACATACGGCTTGAAGCGCCACTGGGAGACGGCCTCGGTGATGGCTTGCGCCTGGGTCGGGAAGGCGCTCAGGAAATGGATGTGTTTCACCTTCCCTTCGCGGTCGATGATGATCCGCACCGGGACGGGGTTGTATCTCGGCTCGGTGAAGAGGGGGTCGACCCTTTCTACGACGTTGGTAGTGTTGGCGTAGTCCTTGATGCATACCGGAGCGTCATCGTCAGACTGCGATCCCTTCATACTGTCAAGGTCCCGCTCGAGCATCTCCAGCACCCGCGTGTTGGCGCTGGTAAAGACGAACTCAACCACATGACAGCGTATCTGCGTGGCGAGAATCCACCAGTGCAGACCCGCCGCTGGAGACAGGTACTCGAAACGAACGAATTTGCGCCCGCCGACCATAACATCCGCGGGCGGCTTCTCAATCTGGTAGTCCGTCCGCAGGTGAGCTCGCGTGTAATTAACCAGCTCGAGCGGACTGCTCGCCCGTATGGGAGTGAAGAACAAGTCCTGGGCGGAAATCAGTACTGTTCCGCGACTTGCGCCCGGCGAGGTCTCGGTGGGGCTCAACTGCGCCAGCACGTAGTAACCGCTGTCGGACGGCGGCGGTCCTGCATATTTCTGGACCCAACCATCCGGCAGCGGCAGGCTTAGACCAAAGTAGCGGTTGTCATAACTTTCCGGCGTGACCGTCCCCGCCTCAGGCAGCGGCATAGTGGAGTCGGAGGCGCTCGACCATGCGCCTTTGACGATGATCACATCTGTAGGCAGTTTGGCGACCGGCGCCGGTGCCGGCGCCGCGATGGCTAGCGACGCGACCAACCCGAGCAGGATGCTGACAGGCGTTGCAGGGCTCCACATGAGTTTTCTTGCCTCGGGTTGGCCGTGTCGGTCTAGTGAAAGTGCGCTTACAGCGACCGCAGGAAGTCGAGGACCTGCTGTTGCTGTGTCGGCGTCAGCAGCGCAAAGTTCTGCTCCACCTGCGTGGCCTCGGAGCCGTTGCTGGCGTGCGCCTGGATGGCAACCAGCAGATTGCTCGTGCGGCCGTCGTGGAGGAAGAACACGCGCTGACCCAAGCCCCACAACGGTGCCGTACGGAACTGATCGCCACCGGCGTTCCCCTGGGACACATTGTCGTTGAGGGCGGTCCCCATATGGTGGATTTCGAGATCGGAGTACGCATTGACGGGCGCGCCACCGAGCGAGCCTGTCATGTTTGAGGCCTGTGTCATCCCGAGCGTTGGAATGTGGCAGATCCCGCAGCCGATCTGGCCGAACAGATTCTGGCCCGATTGGACCGCGGTCGCGCCTCCCGGTGAGGTCGTCGACGGAATCGGCGGCGCCAGCAGCCGCATGAACATTGAAAACTGCATCGTATCGCTGGGGATCTGGGCATTTTGCGCGAAGGTGTCCCCGCTGGGGTTCTGTACCGCGAAGTTGGTCGCGTCTTCCGGATAGCCGCCGCCGCCCAAGTTCAGACAGCTGTTCGGCAGGCCGCCCGAATTATCCTCTTGCGGCAAAGGCCGCTCCTGCGGGAAGAGCTCGTTGGTAATGCCCATCTCGACGTTGTAAGCCTCGCCGGCGAAGATGGCGAGCGATTTATTCTGCGCCTTCCAGCCGAAGCGTGCGATCGTGCCGTCATTACCGTTGTGGTTGAAGGTGCCGCTGATACCCAGACCGTTGCCCACCTGGTTGGCGTGGTTGGAGAGCAGCGTCGAATCGTCGAGATTTTCCAACAGCCCGGCGCCAAATAGCGGCGTTGGGATGCGGAAAATGATGTTGTTGGCCTGCTGGGCGGCGGCAAAGCCCGGCTGCTGCAGGGCGCAGACACCCGCATCCGGGCGACCGCCGACGGTGAAGAGGTCCTCCACGCCGCCGTTGGGCACACTGGTGTTCACGGTGCCATTGGAGTTGAAGACGAACGGAAAGCGTGCCTCGCGCGTCGGACCGTTGGCGGTGATGAAAGAGGGGATGGTGTTCGTCGAGCCGTTGACGACATGCCGGCTGATTACCGTGAACTGGGGATTGGTGGGCAGGCTGCTGCCGCCGATTGTTGGTTGTGCATGGCAACCCGCGCACGAGTCGAGGTTGAAACGGGGGCCGAGCCCGTTGTGGGCCGAGCCCGAGACGGCTTCGACCTCCTGGAAGCGATCGAGGCCGTCCTGAAAGAACTCCTGGACCCCGGCTGGGGTGTTGCTGGTAACCGAGTTGAGCGGTAGTGGGCTGGTCGGGGTCGCGCCGGTCTGCCCGTTGATGGCGCCACCGCGGACGCCTGGGTCGGTTTGCGCGAAGCCCGTCGATGATGCCAAGGCGAATGCCAGCCACCAGGCGGGCAAAAGCCGTCCCTCCGCGCCTCGCGCGCGGCCTGTTTTGAGTGTCATATGAATCTCCCTCCGTCCCCGGCGTTTCCGGGGGCGGGTAGACTCAGTCAGAATGCCGCGCTGAAGAAATAGTCACGGTGGTCCTTGTCGTTGGGTTCAAAGGGAACTGGATCCAACGGCCTACCGGAAACGAAATATCCGCCACTTGATGTATCAACGTCCGCCCGCCAGGCAGTCAGGCTCGCTCTCCCTGCGATACAGCAGCGAGATGGCTTCCGCGCGGCGATGAATTCCCAACTTCACAAGGATGCTGTGCACGTGGTTCTTCACGGTCGGCAGCTCGATGCCTAGTGCGCGCGAGATCATCTTGTTGGACATGCCTTCCTGCACCAGCTTCAGGATCTGCGCTTCGCGTGCCGTAAGCGCGCCGTAAACCGAGCGCCTCGGCCGCTCGGTGGACAACGCTGCTATGCACCTGAATAGCGAGCCGGCGATCTTCGGCGAACAGTGCACCTCGCCGCGTGCTGCTGCATTGATAGCCGCAACAACATCCTCCAGCGAGCCGTCGCGGGTTACGTAGCCCGCGATGCCGATCTGGGCGCAGCTCAACACCTGGCTCTCGTCCTCCGGCATGCCGAGGGCGACGACCTTGCTGGGGCTGCCTGCGCGAACGATTCCCTTCGCCACGGCGAATGCTCCGCTCATCGCCATGTCGAGGAGCACGACGTCTACACCGAGCTTGTAAGTCCGCTCGATTGCCTCCGTCGCGGAGCAGGGAGTGCCGACGAGAGTGATCTCGAGTGATTCCTGGAGTACCCGCTCCAAACCTTCACGATATAGGCGAATATGACTCGCGACTAGAACGCGAATGCTCAACATGTGCGACACCCTCCCGCGCGAGGTTCCGCGCGTCTCGAAGATTCCCTGAGCTTGTTCGTCCTTGAGGGGGTGCGTGGGGGTGCGGCACCGCCCCATTGCACGCACGATCACTTAGATCGCATCTACTGTCAATACTCTCTGTTGTAGCGACAGTCAGCGGATTTAGCGGATGCCGCTCATGAGGCGCTTCAATACGGGGGTGAATAGCAACATGACGCCGCCGCCGATCGCGCCCCACCAGAAGATCTTGAGAAATAATCCCGGCAGAGACAGCAGGTTACTGGAGTCGTATTCCCCGGAGAGCTGGCCGGCAAGGTTATCTCCGAGTGCCAGGCTGAGAAACCACAGGCCCATGACCTGACTGACGAAGCGGCTGGGCGCGAGCTTCGTCATGGACGAAAGTCCAACTGGCGACAAGCACAGCTCGCCTAAGGTATGTAGCAAGTAGGTAAACACCAACCAGGTCGGCAACACCTTCACGCCGGTGATGACATATTGCGAGGCGAAGTACATCACCAGAAACCCCGCGCCCATCAACAGCAGCCCCAGCGCGAATTTCGCCGGCGCCGAAAAATCGCGGTTGTGTCGCCCGAGATGCAACCAAAGTGCAGCTAATATTGGAGCAAAGACAATTATGAAAATCGGGTTGACCCCTTGCAGGACACCCGGCGGGATCTCGGTGCCGAAAACGTGCAGATCGGTGTAGCGGGCGGCGAACAGGTTGAACGAGGCGCCCATCTGTTCATAACCCGCCCAGAAGGTCGCGCTGCCCAGAAACAGGCCCGCCACGGCGGACACGCGCCGGCGCTCGACTGGCTCGAGGCCCGCGAACAGAATCAGGTACCCGAAGTAGCCCAGCGCCAGCGCCGACATCAACCACGTGGCGGCCGTACTGACGGCATTGGCGTTGATTGTTAGAGTGCCGTTAGCAGCGAGGATCGTGACGGTCGCTATGACGATTCCCAGCAGGACGATCGGGGTCCACGAGCCGCCCCGGGCCTCAGCCTCATTCCTCAAACCGCAACTGCCAAGGTAGCGCTTGGTGGCTACGAACTGGATCAGACCGAACAGCATACCCACAGCAGGCAGTGCAAACCCGGCATGCCAGCCAAAGCGATGTGCGCACAGCGGTACCAGCGGCGAGCCGAGCGCCGAGCCGATGTTGATGCCCATGTAGAAGATCGAAAAGCCGGCATCGCGTCGTGAGCCGCCTTCGGGGTAGAGATGGCCGACGATTGCGCTGACGTTGGGTTTCAGCAAGCCGGTCCCGAGCGTGCTGACCAGCAGGCCAATGAAGAACACTTGCGGGCTGCCGGAGGCCAGCATGGCGTTGCCGACCATGATGAATACCCCGCCGGCTACTACCGCGCGCTGCGCGCCGACCAAACGATCGGCGATCCAGCCGCCCAAAACGCCCGACAGATAGCTGGCGGACAGATACAGACCGTAGATCGAGCTGGCTGTCTTGTCGGAGAGGCCGAGTCCGCCGGCGGTGGCCGCGGCAGTCATGAACAGAATCAGAATCGCTCGCGCGCCGTAGAAGCTGAAGCGTTCCCACATCTCTGTGAGGAAGAGCGTGGCGAGCCCGCGCGGCTGACCGAGTATTTGTTTTCCTTGCGGGGCGGGCGTGCCTTCGAGGGTGGGGGTGGCGGCGGGGGTGTCCATTCCGGTTGTCCTTATGTCCGGCCGCCGAGCCGGGTCAAGTCTGTAATTCCTTGCGTTCCGGTTCGGTGCGCTTCATGCGCAGGAGTATGCGAGCCATGATCAGGCCGCCTTCGAACAGAAGATACATCGGCACGGCCATGATGGATTGGGAAACTGCATCCGGGGGCGTGAGGAGCGCGGCGAAAATAAATACGCCGAGCAACACATAACCGCGGTTTTCCCTGAGCTTCTCCAGCTTCACCACTCCTGTGATGACCAGCAGTACCACCGCCACCGGAACCTCGAATGCGGCCCCGAAGGCGAAAAACATCACCAGCACGAAGTCGAGGTACTGATTGATGTCGGTCATCATGGCCACGCCCTTGGGCGTGGTGCTGGTAAAAAAGGCGAACATCACGGGAAACACGAAGAAGTAGGCGAACACCACGCCGATGTAGAACAACACGATCGCCGAGATCAGCAGCGGTACCGCGAAACGTTTCTCGTGCCGATACAACCCGGGCGCGACGAAAGCCCATAGCTGATACAAGATCCAGGGCATCGCGATGAAGGCAGCGATGAAGAACGACAGCTTGAAAGGTGTCGTGAACGGGGACATGACGCTCGTGGCGATCAGGTGTCCCGCCGGCAGCTTCTCCTGCAGCGGTTGCGAGATGTAGGAGAAGATGTCGTTGGAGTACATCATGCAAGGCACGAAGCACAGGCCTACACCGAGGATTGCCTTGATGAGCCGGTCGCGCAGCTCGAGCAGGTGCGAGATCAGGGTGCCTTCGGCGAGCTTTTCAGGTTCGTCGCTCATGCTTACCGGTGCGGGTCGGCGCCTTCGGATTCCGGCGTCGCGCTAGAGGGGACGCCGTCTGGCGCGTGCGTCGAGGGCGTGTCTGAAGCATACGCGCCGACATCTGGCGGGCGACGCGGCACGTCGGCATCGGCAGGTGTGTGGTGGGTGGTGGCGTTGCCCGCGTCAGTGGGAGCGGACGCCTCGCCGTGGGCTGCGGGTGGCTCAGCCGCACCGTTTGATGTGTGAGGATTCGCGCCGTACTCGTTCGTCGGGTGCGCGTGGGAGAAGGTATCCGCGTGGAAGTTGGCCGGATCAGGGTCGATCGCGCTGGTATTTGTTGCTTGCGCCATGGACGTTGCCGCTCCGGCCTCCGATCCTGGCGTAGCGCCCGCCGCCGACGTTGCCGCTCCGGCCTCCGATCCTGACGTAGCGCCCGCCGCCGACGCTTGCCCTTCCGCAGACGACGATGGCTCCGCTGGTTTCCTCGTCTCCTGCGCCTTGCGCACCTGCTCGAGATTCACCTCTTCTTCGAGCTGTTCCCTGAACTGGCGCGCCATTGCACGTGCACGGCCGACCCATCGCCCCACCTGGCTGGCGAGACGCGGCAGTTTCTCCGGTCCCAGCACCACCAGGGCGATAATGAAAATCAACAGAATTTCGGAGAAACCGATGTCGAACAAGGTGAGGGCCTTTAGGTATCTCTACCGCTTGTGAGCGCGCACTGGGCGCGCATCAAGCCTGGAATCTGGCGCGGGGGCGCTCGCGATCGCCCCTCCGCCCTCAGCGCGCGGGCGTCGCGAGTCTAAAAAATCAGGCCGGGCGATCCGTCTTCTGTCCAGCTTCCTTAACTTTGGCGACCTCAGGGAACTCCGCATCCGTGCCCTCGGAGCGAATCTGCTTCGGAGGCGTGGTGGTCTCCTCGTCCTCGTCCTCGCCCTCGTTCATCGCCTTCTTAAAACCGCGCACGGCATGGCCCAGATCAGAGCCCACTGTGCGCAGCTTCTTCGCGCCGAACACCACGAGGCATACGAGCAGAATCACTATCAGCTCGCGCATCCCGATACCCATAATCGTCGACTCCCGCTTAGCTTTACGCTCTAGGCGTGCGAAATATGCTCAATCATAGGACAAAAGAGCCGGCCGGGCGCGGAAAGTTCGGCGCAACGCGCGGACCGTCACGGCGTGGGGGACGGCGTTTCCAGCCAGAAGGTGACAGGGCCGTCGTTGACCAGCGAAACCTGCATGTTGGCGCCAAATATTCCAGCGGAAACGGGAACTTGCGAGGCCTTGGCCTTGACCAGGAGGTGGTCAAACAAGACCTTGGCAAGCTCCGGCGCTGCCGCCGTGCTGAACCCAGCCCGAGTGCCTTTGTGGGTGTCGGCGGCGAGGGTGAATTGGGGTACGAGCAGCAGGCCGCCGTTCCCGATCTCTCGTAAAGAGAGGTTCATGCGACCCTCGGCGTCGGGGAAGATCCGATAGGAAAGCAGTCGCTCCAGCAGCCGCTCGGCCCCCGCCTGGTCGTCTCCCTTTCTCACGCCAATGAGAGCAAGGATGCCGCGCCCGATGGCGCCGACGATCTCACCGTTCACACTTACATCCGCGCGCGTGACGCGCTGTATCAGACCAATCATGTCTCTCCTTCTGGCTGGCCCGAAGAGGCGCCATCGCAAGCACCAGTGAAACAAAGGTCCCCGAGGTGGTAAACTCCCGCGCCATTTTGATGGGGTTGGAAATGAAGATGACGGTGTCTGGAGTGCGTTCGGGCTGGGCTGTCGTGGCTCTTGCAACCGCCGCTGTGTTCGCGAACACGGCCGTGTCGGCACAGGATCAGGCGGCGCGAGGCGATGCGAAGCGCGGCAAAGCGATTTCCTACACCTGCCTCGGATGCCACGGCATCGAGGGATACAAGAACGCCTACCCCACGTACAGCGTGCCGAAGCTCGAAGGCCAACACCCGGAGTACCTCGTCGCGGCCCTGCAGGAATATCGCAGCGGCGATCGCGCGCACCTGACCATGCATGCGCAGGCGTCGACCCTCTCGGATCAGGATATCGCCGACATCGCTGCCTACTTTGCCGGCAAACCGCTGGTCTCCCAAGGGAAGCCGGCCGGCACACCACCGCAAGCGGCGACGCTGTGCGTGTCATGCCACGGACAGGACGGGGTATCGATTGCGCCGACCTATCCGAGCCTCGCGGGCCAGCACGAGGACTACATCGCTCGCGCGCTCGATGAGTATCGCAAGGGTGGCCGTAAGAACCCGATCATGAAGGGGTTTGCGGCGACTCTGAAAGACGAGGACGTCGAGACCATCGCGAAGTACTTCTCCCACGAGGAGCACCCGACGCTGAAGACAGAAAGCCGGCCGTACACGCGGTTCACGGCTGAGAATCACGAGTAATCACAAACGCTGGCGCTCAATGCGCCAGCTTGTTCAGAAACATCGCGGCGGTTTCCAGGTAGGCGTCCTGATTGGCCTTGCGGCGGAAGCCGTGGCCTTCGTCCTTCGCCGCTACGTACCAGACTTCTCCGCCTCGTGAGCGGATGCGGTACACCATCTGTTGGGATTCAGTTGCCGGCACGCGCGGGTCGTTGAGGCCCTGCGCGATCAGCAGGGGCTTACGGATTTGCGCGGAGTTGTTGAGTGGGGAAATGCGGTTGAGGAAAGCCCGCATTTTCGGCTCGCGCTCGTCGCCGTACTCCTCGCGGCGCAGGTCGCGCCGATAGGGCGAGGTGCCGCTCAGGAAGGTGGCGAAGTTGCTGATACCGCTGAGATCGATAGCGCCGCGCAGCCGGTCGCCGTAGGAGGCAAGCGAAGCCAGCGCCATGTAGCCGCCATAAGAGCCGCCCATCACGGCGACGTGGCCCCGGTCGAAGGCGGGCTGCAGGCCGATCCAGACCAACAGTGAGCCGATGTCTCGAACCGCATCCTCGCGCAACATGCCGTTGTCGAGCTTGAGAAAGGATTTGCCGTAGCCGGATGAGCCGCGGACGTTTGGTGCGATCACGGCATAGCCGAGCTCGTTCACCAGGAATTGAATGAACGGATCCCAGTGGGGGCGGTACTGCGATTCCGGACCGCCGTGAATGTCGACTACAACAGGGCAGGCGCCCGCGCCGCGCGGCCGGTAGACGTACGCCGAAAGGAGTCGTTGCTTGCCGTTGACCCGATCCCAGGTTGGATAGTGAATGAGCTCCGCCTGGGCGAGCGTGTTGACATCGAGGGGGCCCGCTTCGCTCTTCGTCCAACGCTCGAGCGCGCTTTTCTCGAGGTTGTACACATAGACCTCGCGCGGAGCCTGCGCCGAGTCGGCTGACATCGCCAGCCGTTTGCCGGCGTGATCAAAGCGCAGATTGAAGATCGCGCCATCCGGCAGGCCGGGAGGAGTGAGCTCGAGCTTGCGCTGGGTGTCGAGTACGGTGAGGCGGCCGTGGCCGTCTTCGTTGACGACATAAGCGATGTAGCGACCGTCGGTGCTGACATCGAAATCCTCCACGTCCCACTGGAGCTCCGGAGAGATCTTGCGCTCTTCGTGAGTTACCGGGTCGAGATAGTGAAGCTGTGAGAACTCTCCGCTGGCGTCGGTGATGAGATAGATGCCGCGCCCGTCCGGGGCAAACCTGGCGGCGCGTATGCCCATCATGCGGCCGCTCGGATCCACCGGGGTGATGGTTCCGGTGGCCACATCGCCGATGAACAGATAGCTCTCGTTGATGGAGATGTACTTCCACAACAGCAGTTTGGTGTCGTCCGGAGACCAATCGAGGGGATACCACGTATCCTGTTGGCCTCCGATGACGAGCCGAGGCGCGGACGCGCTCGTGACGTCGGCTACATACACGTCGTAGCTGAGGCCGTCACGCTCATTTCCATAGAACGCAACACGCTTTCCGTCGTGCGACCAGGTGGGGCTGCCATGGAGGTAATTTCCCGAGGTGAGCTGACGTACGGCGGCGCCATCGCCAGCGTAGTAGTACACCTGGGCGTTCTCATCGCCGTTGCGGTCCTTGAGAAAAACGAATCCGTTACCCGAGCCGGCATGCGGCGCGCGGGCGACACTCACCGGGTCTGGTGAGAACGTGACTTGCTCTCGCATTCCCAGTGGCGCGGAAACCCGATGAACCTGCTCGACGTCGCCGAAGCGAGTCGCCACCAGCATGCTGCCGTCAGCCTGCCAGTCAAGAAAAGTTGCCTGCCGGGAGTGCTGATAGCGCTCGAGGCGCGCAGCGATCGAGGCATCCAGTTGCGGGACGCCCTCGAAGATCAGATTGCCGCGCTCCTGGTGCGACGGCACGCTCGGGGGCGCCTGCTGCGCGTGGACAGAGGCTGCGGAAAATAGGAGGCACACCCTTATGAGGGCGCTGAGCGCCCGAGGGACAGTGTAAGTAGCAGGCATATGCATACCGTAGCGTACATCGTTACGATGTGCATACGCAGACCGCCTTCACAGACACGATTCATTTCGGAGCGTCTCTTTGACCCCCAAACTCTATCGCCATCCGCATGGCATCACGGCAGTCGATACTGAATACCTGTACCCGGGCCACGCCGCCTCGCACATCATCCAGGACGGTGGGCGTGCGGCTTTCGTCGACGTCGGAACGAACTACTCGGTGCCTCATCTGCTCGACGCTTTACGGGAACTTGGAATAGCGCGTGAGGCGGTCGATTACGTTTTTTTGACGCACGTGCATTTGGATCACTGCGGTGGCGCCGGCCGGCTCATGCAGGAGTTGCCGAATGCGGTAGCGGTTTTACATCCGCGCGGCGCGCCTCACATGCTCGAGCCCCAAAAGCTCATTGCGGCATCGAAGGTCGTCTATGGCGAGGAGCGCTTCAACAAGTTATACGGTGAGCTGCTGCCGATCCCCAACGCTCGCGTACATGTCGTTGCCGATAGCGAGCGCGTTCGGCTCGGGGGCCGTGAGCTCGAGCTCATACATACACCCGGACACGCGCTGCATCACTACGCGATAGTTGACGTCGCGCACGCGAGCATTTTCCCCGGCGACACATTCGGAATTTCCTATCGGGAGATGGATTCCGCCCGCGGCGCTTTCATTACGCCGACCACCTCACCGTCGCAGTTCGATCCCGACCAGCTGATCGCCTCCATCGATCGCATGGTCGGCTATGCGCCCGAGTCCATGTACCTGATGCATTTCAGCCGGGTCACCGGCATTGAGCGTCTGGCGGCTGCGCTCAAAGCGCAGATCAAGGAGCTCGTGCGCATCGCAGAGCGCCACGCCAACGCGCCGGACCGCTACACACCTATCCGGGCTGACATGCTCGATCTGTGGCTTGGCCTTGCCCATGAGCACGGCGCGCCAATTCCTGACGCCGCGGTTGCTAAACTCCTTCAAGGCGATCTGGATCTCAACTCGCAGGGCCTCATCGTCTGGCTCGATCGAAAGAAGCGGCTGTAAGAATTGGCCCGTAAGAAATTTGGAGTTAGTCACCATGGCGTCCTTCAAAGCGTTCCGGATCCACGAGCAGGACAAGAAAATCGTGGCGCGCTTCGAGCAGCTCACACTGGATGACCTTGCTGCCGGCGAGGTGGTCGTGCGGGTGCAGTACTCGGATATCAACTACAAGGACGCTTTAGCAGCCACTGGAGCGGGAAAGATTCTGCGCCGCTATCCGCTGGTGGGCGGGATCGATTTTGCGGGCGTGGTCGAATCGTCAACGGACTCCCGCTATTCGAAGGGCGACAGCGTGCTGGTCACCGGTTGCGCTTTGTCGGAAACGCACGATGGCGGCTATGCTGAATATGCGCGTGTCCAAGGCGACTGGGTGATTCCGATGCCGTCCGGCCTTGATGCCTTCACGGCTATGGCTCTCGGCACGGCTGGCTTCACCGCCGGACTCGCGATTCATCGCATGGAGCACAATGGCCAGAGGCCGGAGCAAGGACCCATCGTCGTCACGGGCGCGACCGGTGGTGTCGGCAGTATCGCCATCGACATGCTGACAGCGCGCGGTTACGAGGTAGTTGCCGTCAGCGGCAAAGCGGCAGCAGCGGAGTACCTGCAAGCACTGGGTGCGGCACGCATTCTGCGGCGCCAGGAGATCAATTTCGGGTCGAGGCCGCTCGAGAGCGTGCAGTTCGCCGGGGCCATCGACAATGTGGGTGGCGAGATGCTGGCGTGGCTCACGCGCACCGTGGATTTCTGGGGCAACATCGCGAGCATCGGACTGGCGGGTAGCGCCGAGCTCAAGACGACAGTGATGCCCTTCATCCTTCGGGCCGTCAGTCTTTTGGGCATTAACACTTCGTCCTCCGTTCCACGGGGCATGCGGCTCGCGGTTTGGAACCGGATTGCGACAGACCTGCGGCCGCGGCATCTCGACCGTATCGTGACCCGGACCATTTCTTTCGACGAGCTTCCGGGCGCGTTTCCAGCTTACATCGAGGGTGGCGTCGTCGGCCGCACGGTTGTGAAGATCGCCTGAGATCTGGCTAGAATCCCTCATCCCCCGGAGGTCTTATGTCGCAGCCATCTCAACCGGAGAATCTCCCTTCCTCGTTCAAGCCCAAGAAGTCAGTAGCGCTTTCGGGGGTGACGGCCGGCAATACGGCGCTGTGCACCGTCGGTCGCACGGGTAACGATCTTCACTATCGCGGATATGACATCCTCGAGATCGCCACTACATGCGAATTCGAGGAAATCGCCTATCTGCTGATCTACGGCAAGTTGCCGACCCGCTCCGAGCTTGCGACCTACAAGACCAGGCTGAAATCGTTACGCGGCCTGCCCGTGACTGTGCGCGCGGCGCTCGAGGCACTGCCGGCGTCTTCCCATCCGATGGACGTGTTGCGCACCGGTGTTTCGGTGTTGGGCTGCACGCTGCCGGAGAAGGACGATCACGGAATTGCCGGTGCGCGCGACATCGCCGACAAGTTGATTGCATCACTGGGCTCGATGTTGGCGTACTGGTATCACTACAGCCACAACGGCCAGCATATCTTCGTGGAAACCGAAGACGACTCCGTCGGTGGGCACTTCCTGCATCTTTTGCATCGGAAGCCGCCGTCGGATTCCTGGGTGCGTGCCATGCACACCTCGCTCATTCTGTATGCCGAGCACGAGTTCAACGCGTCGACCTTTGCGGCTCGAGTGATTGCTGGCACTGGCGCGGACATTTACTCATGCATCACCGGCGCAATCGGCGCGCTGCGCGGTCCGAAGCATGGCGGCGCGAATGAGGTAGCCTTCGAGATCCAGAAACGCTACGACACCCCGGATGAGGCCGAGAAAGACATCCGCGCGCGCGTGGCCAACAAGGAAGTCATTATCGGCTTCGGTCATCCTGTGTATACGGTGTCCGATCCCCGCAACCAGGTGATCAAAGCGGTCGCCAGGAAGCTGTCGCAGGAGTCCGGCGACCTGAAGATGTTCGCCATCGCAGATCGCATCGAGACGGTCATGATGGATGCGAAGAAAATGTTTCCGAATCTCGACTGGTTCTCAGCGGTTTCGTATCACCTCATGGGTGTACCGACTGCGATGTTTACGCCGTTGTTCGTCATCGCTCGTACCACCGGCTGGGCTGCGCACGTCATGGAGCAGCGTATCGACGGTAAGATCATCCGCCCGTCGGCCAACTACGTTGGCCCGGAGGATCTGAAGTTCGTGCCCATTGAAAAGCGAGTTTGAGCGAAACCATGTCCGCACACGACTCTAAGTCCGCCAGGAGGCCCGACCCCGACGCGGTGCTCGTCGCGATCGCGGAGTATGCGAAGAATTTCGCTATCACCAGCACGCAGGCTTACGAGACGGCGCGCTACTGCCTCATGGACACCCTGGCGTGCGGATTTCAGGCACTGAAGTACCCCGCTTGCACCAAACTTCTAGGTCCGGTGGTCCCCGGTGCGGTGATGCCAGGCGGAGCACGGGTACCCGGTCTTTCGTATGAGCTCGATCCGGTGCAGGCGGCGTTCAACATCGGCGCCATGATCCGCTGGCTCGACTTCAACGATACCTGGCTGGCGGCGGAGTGGGGGCACCCTTCAGACAATCTCGGCGGGATTCTCGCCGTGGCGGACTATCTGGCGCGGAAGTCTGTCATGGAGGGGAAGGCACCACCCACGGTTCGCGATGTCCTCACGGGGATGATCAAGGCACACGAGATTCAAGGTGTGCTGGCGCTCGAGAACAGCTTCAATCGTGTTGGCCTCGACCACGTCATTCTGGTCCGCGTCGCCTCGACGGCTATCGTTACGGCGATGTTGGGCGGAGGCGTGGAGCAAATTGCCAACGCGGTATCCAACGCCTGGATAGACGGTGGCGCGTTGCGCACTTATCGCCATGCGCCTAACACGGGCTCGCGCAAGAGCTGGGCCGCGGGCGATGCCACGAGTCGCGCCGTACGGCATGCCTTCATCGCTTTGACCGCAGAGATGGGGTACCCATCCGCGCTGAGCGCAAAGACGTGGGGCTTCTACGACGTCCTGTTCAAAGGAAAGCCGTTCTCCTTGCCGCAGCCGTTTGGCAGTTATGTGATGGAGAACGTGCTCTTCAAGATCTCGTACCCCGCCGAATTCCACGCACAAACAGCGGTCGAGGCGGCGACGACGTTGCATCCTGACGTGAAGGATCGTATCGAGGACATCGAGCGCATCGTCATCGAAACCCAGGAACCGGGCGTTCGCATCATCGACAAGACCGGCCCTCTGGCGAACCCCGCCGATCGCGACCACTGCATTCAGTACATGGTGGCCATTCCGTTGCTGTTCGGTCGGCTCACTGCCGAAGATTACGAAGACAAAGTCGCCTGCGACCCCCGCGTGGACGCGCTGCGCGCCAAGATGCAGGTTCAAGAGAACGCGACCTTCACCGAGGAATACTACGCGGCAGACAAGCGGTACATCGGCAACGCCGTCCAAGTCTTCTTCCACGACGGCTCCTTCTCCAAGCGCGTGCGCGTCGATTTCCCCATCGGTCACCGCAAGCGCCGTTCCGAAGGCATGCCGGTGTTAGTCCGTAAGTTCGAGGCAGCCGTCGACGCCCACTTTCCCTCCAAGCAGGCCGCGAACATCAAGGCATTATTCGCCCGGCGCGAACAGTTGGATTCCATGCCCGTGAATGAGCTGATGGCAGCGCTCGTGACGAACGGCACGGCGAGGGCGCCCGCCGTAACCTGAAGCGCCCGCCTCTAGGCAAATCGCTCCAGGCCGCGCACCAGGCGTTCGGCCAAGCGCCGGCCTCCAGGATTGTCCTACGGCATCGCGTTTGTTGTATCGCGCGCTTCCGCCTCGAGCCGGGGCGCCCGCAAAAAAATTCCCCTACGTCACGATCCGTTTCCACCCTTCGGCTCGTCTGTGCTGTATCCGTAACAGAACACAGGAGAACCGCCATGGCCCGGATGGTAGTGATTTACCGTACACCGAAGGACGTCGAGGCATTTGACCGACATTACTTCGGGGTCCACGTGCCTCTGGCCAAGAAGATCCCGGGTCTCAGGAAATACGAGCTCAGCGACGGCCCGATCATAACGCCGGTGGGTGCCTCCGACGTTTATCGGATCGGAACCCTGCATTTCGACGACCTTGCGGCGATCAAAAAGGCGTTCGCAAGCCCAGAGGGACAAGCAGCCGGGGCGGATCGCCGGCTCTTTGCGCCTGATGACTCGGGTGTTCAAATGTTCCTGTTCGACAGCAGGGAAATTTGACAGCAGCGGCTGCCGCCGGTGCAGATGCCACAGGCAAAAAAAAAGGGCAGGCGGTGGTTATCCGCCTGCCCCTGTTTCGACTGTCTACGCTGGCTGTTCGAGAGTTAGCCGACGCGCACCGGGACGAAGATCCGAGAGTCGCCGCGCTGTACCAGCAGGGCGATGTGGCCCTTGGATTTCTCGACGGCGTTGCGAAGGTCGTCGACGCTGGTTACCGGAGCGCCGTTGGCCGCGAGGACCACGTCACCGGGCTGTAGGCCGGCTCGGAGCGCGGGGCCCTGGACGCGCTCGACGAGCACGCCGTTTTGAGTGTTGGCCTGGGCCTTCTCATCGTTCGTCAGCGGTCGCACCGCGAGTCCAAGCTTGCCGCCGTTGCCGTGCTCCATTTTGTTGTTGGAAGCAGTGCGCTTGTCCTCCATTGAGCCGAGTTTGACGCTTACGTTGCGCGTAGAGTGATTGCGCCACACTTCCAGATTCACGGTCGCGCCCGGAGCTTGCTCGGCGATTTCCACCGGCAGCTCGGTCGAGCGGCCCACTGTCTGGCCATTCAGCTTCAGGATGACATCGCCCGGCTCGATACCGGCTCCGGCGGCAGGACCACCCTTCTCCACGCTGGATACCAGCGCCCCTTCCGGCTGCGGAAGTCCGAAGGAGTCGGCAAGTCCCTGGTTGACGTCCTGAATCACCACGCCGAGTTTGCCGCGCGACACGTGACCGCTGGTCTCCAGCTGGTTGCTGACCTTCAGCGCCACGTCGATCGGAATCGAGAACGACACGCCCATGAATCCGCCCGAGCGGCTGTAGATTTGCGAGTTGATGCCGACCACTTCACCACGCATGTTGAAGAGCGGGCCACCGGAGTTGCCGGGATTGATTGGCACGTCCGTCTGAATGAACGGAATGTAGCCTGAGTCCGGCAGCGTACGGCCCTTCGCGCTCACGATGCCTGCCGTCGCGCTGTTCTCGAACCCAAAGGGCGCGCCGATCGCGAGCACCCATTCGCCGACTTTCAGGTTATGAGAGTCGCCGAGCTTCACGGTAGGCAGATCCTTGGCGCTGATCTTGATGACGGCAACGTCGCTCTTGGTGTCGATGCCGACGACCTTCGCGGTGTACTCACGGCGATCTGTGAGACGCACCGTTACTTCACTCGCGCCGTTGACCACGTGCGCGTTGGTCAGGATGTAGCCATCCGGACGAACAATGAATCCAGAGCCTTCGCCGCGTGTGGGGGCCGGTTGCGGCATATGGGGAATACCGCGGAAGAACGGCGCAAACGGACTGTTGGGGCCGAACGGATTCTGGTTCTCGTTGCCGTTGCCGTTGCCATTGTCATCGTCGTCATCATCGCCCGGTGAAACATCCGACACGGGTACTTTGCTGATGACGCTGATGTTGACGACGGCGGGGCCGTACTTCTGCACCATGGTGCTGAAGTCAGGCAGTACCGCCGAAGGGTTGCCGGCGGCAGGCACAGAAGTGACCGGGCCAACTGCGGCTGCCGGCGCCGGTGCGCTAACCGCCGCAGGCGTGGCGCCAAGCGCATATAAGACCCCGACAGGTGCCGCGATCACGGCCGCGCCGAGCACAGCGGCCGCAAGCGGTTTGCGGATCACGTTTCGAACATTCATTTCAATCTCCAACCAAGACGGATCTGTGGGTCCATGACATGGTGCCTACGTTAGGCAGGCAGGCTTAAGTGACACTTAAGACTGGGTCTGACCGCGCTCCGCTGCGATAAGTGGCTTGATTCTATTGAGGTTTTTTGCCATCTGGCACACCCTCGGCGGGAGGAAACCGGACGCTCACGGCGAGGCCAAGGCCGCCCGGTCCGGAATCGAGCGTGAGAATGGCCTTATGGACATCGGCGATGGCTTTGACTATCGCCATGCCAAGGCCGCTTCCGGGAGGAGAAGTGCCGGGCGGACGGTAGAAGCGGTCGAGCACCCGGGTGCGTTCCCCTTGCGCAATCCCCGGTCCGTTGTCGACGACTTTGAGGATGGCCGCGCTTTTCGCAGGGTCCGCCGGCTCCACAGCCTCTACTGAAACATCGACCCGGCCACCGTCAGGGGTGTATCGCACGGCATTATCAACGAGGTTGCGTATCAGAGTGCTCAGGGCGTCGGGGTCGCCGAGAACGATCGCGGATTGGGAGTTGGAAATGCCGAGGTCAATGTGCTTGGCGTCCGCGAAGGGGACCAGTTCCGCAACAACTTCACGCGCGATGTCCGCGAGCGGTACTCGCACCAGAGCAGGTTCGGCTCGGGGTCCCTGTCGGGCAAAGGAGAGCATTTGCTCCACGAGCCGAATGGCTCGCTGCACGCCGGTGGAAAGCTTTTCTGTCGCATCGGTGCGCTCCGCCTCGTTCGTGGCACGCGCCAAGGTACTCATTTGGAGGAGCAGGGCGGTGAGCGGTGTGCGCAGCTCATGGGCGGCGTCCGCCATGAACGCGCGTTCTCGGGTCAATGCGGCATCGAGGCGCACGAGCAGCTCGTTGAGCGCTCCCACCAATGGTCGAACTTCGTCGGGCAGGCGTTCGTTGGGAATAGGGTCCAATGTGTCGACGCGCCGCACCTTCACCAAAGTCGTCAGGCGTTGGAGGGGTCGGAGCGCACGTCCAACTGCTATCCAGATGAGGAACCCCAACACTGGAAGTAGTAGCGCAAATGGCCGCAGAGTCTTGAGCGCAAGATCAACGGCCTGTTGCTCACGCACTCGCATTGGCTGCGCGACTTGAATGACCTTCGTCAGCGCCTGCGTGCCATAAACGCGCCAGCGTCCCTCGTTGGTCGAGACTGTCGAGAAGCCCAGCGTAGTCACCTCGGGGAGCTCGCTATGCGGGCGTGACAAATAAATACGGATGCCGTCCAGACTCCAGACTTGCACTACAAAGTCATAAGCGGCGTCATTGGCGGGAATTCGGGGTGCGAGTGAGTATTCGACCGGCTCGTCGCGGAGGATCAGAGCAGTTTGCCGCAGGTGATAGTCGAAGAATGCGTCCGCTTCCGCCAGAGCGTTTCGATAGACGACCCAGCCACCTGCGACGCCAATCAGCACAACTCCGCCAATGAGCCACCCGAGCAGGCGTGCGCGAATTGACTTCACGTGGTTGGCCTCACCCGGTAGCCCACGCCCCGCACGTTGAGTATGAAGTCCGTTCCGAGTTTGCGTCGCAGGCCGTGGATGTGCACTTCAACCGCGTTGCTCTCGACTTCTTCGCCCCAACCGTAGAGCCGCTCTTCGATCTGCGCGCGCGACAGGATGGTTCCGGGACGCTCCATCAGCACTTGCAGCAGGGCAAACTCTTTTGGCGACAAAGCAATCTCACGGCCCTCCCGTGTCACCTTGTGTGTGGCTGGGTTGAGTGTGACGCCGAGGTGCTCGATCTCTGGCGCAGTTCGCCCCGACTTGCGTCGTAGCAGGGCGCGGATCCGTGCGGCCAGCTCGTCAAGATCGAACGGCTTTACGAGGTAGTCGTCTGCTCCAGCGTCGAGGCCCTGCACGCGGTCCGAGACCGCATCCCTCGCGGTAATGATGAGCACTGGGAGCGTCTGCTCGCGGGCCCGCAGGCTCTGCAGGACCTGGAGGCCGCTCTTTCGCGGTAAGCCGAGATCCAGCAAAACCAGGTCGAATGCGTCTGTGCGCAGCACCCGGTCGGCGGATTCGCCGTCGTGAACCCAATCGACGGTGAAGCCGTCCCGCTTCAGGCCGGTGCGGATCGCCTCGCCGATCATGGCATCATCTTCTACTAGCAGCAGTCGCATGCTTTTGTATGGTAGCAAAGCATCTACGGGGATCCCTTTGAGCCTGGTTTATCGTCTCATACAGGATGCAAAGACAATGGGTATCGAGCTCAGCGCGCCCGATGCCTTGCGTCTGCAGCAGCTTTTGGAAGAGCTGGAGCGCTGGAACCGGACCTATAACCTGACGGCCATCACCCAGCGTGAAGAGATGATCACGCATCATCTCCTGGACAGCCTGGCGGTCCACCGCGATTTGCATGGCATAGCGATCGCCGATGTCGGAACGGGAGCGGGGTTCCCGGGGTTGCCGCTGGCGGTGCTGAATCCGGAGCGGCGCTTTACGCTGATGGATTCCGCAGGGAAAAAAATTCGCTTCGTGTCGCATGCGGCACATGCGTTAGGGCTGACTAATGTCGAGGGCGTGCATGCTCGCGTGGAGTCGCTCCGTCCGGCGGCGACGTTTGACACGGTCGTTGCTCGGGCGTTTGCGCCGCTGCCGGAGATGTTAGAGACGGTGTCGTCGCTATGTGGAGCGGATACGAAGGTGTTGGCGATGAAGGGGAAATGGCCGCAGGAGGAAATGGCGGCGATTCCGGAGGGGTGGAGAGTGGAGAGCTCGCGGGAGCTTCAGATCCCCGGGCTCGGCGAGGCGCGATGTCTGATTGTGGTGACGCGCGTTACTGCCTAGGCGTGGTATGCGCCCCCCGCCCGACGCATGCGTCGCGCCAATGTGGTGGGCGTAGCTGAGTCATCGAGAGCTTGCGGAGGCTGTCGTCACCGGTGCCGAGTGGAGCGGCAGGGCGGTTGTTTCTTTTATAACAGCCATTGCAATCGACGAATTGACCGACTGTACGCCGGGAAAGCGCGAGAGGTGGTCGAGGAAAAAGGCCTCGTACGCTTTGATGTCGCGGCAGACGATGCGCAGCAGGAAGTCGGTCTCGCCCATCATGGTGTAGCACTCCAGTATCTCTGGATGTTCCCGCACCGCGGTCTCGAAACGTAAGAGCGCGTCACGGCCGTGTCCCATCAGTTTGACGTGCGAGAAGACGGTGACGGACAGGCCGACCTTCTCGCGATCCAGAAGAGCGACGCGGCGGCGGATGACGCCTAACTCCTGAAGGCGACTCATGCGGCGCCAGCACGTCGAGGCGGTCATGCCTAGGCGCTCTGCAATATCCGCTGCCGAGAGGTCGCCGTGCTCCTGGACCAGGTCCAGGATTCTTAAGTCACTCCGGTCAAGCTCAACGTGCATTGGCTGTCTCGCCCTAAGCTTCGCGATGCAATGGATATTTCACCATGGCGCTCGGAAGAGCAACTTTTGTTACGCGGCGTGCAGGGCAGGGCCGGTAATCTGCGCGGCACAAGGCGGGCTCCCGGCAGCGACGCGGCTTTTGCTGCGGTGCCGGTCCCACCGGCCTCAGACAGCAACATACCGAAGGGTGTGCCCGGAGTCAGGACAATGGAAATTTACGCAATGCGCGAGTTCGATGGGCATGAGCTCGTTGTGTTCGGGCACAACGCGGCGGTGGGTCTGCACGCCATTGTCGCCGTGCATTCAACTACGCTCGGTCCGGCGGCGGGGGGCTGCCGCATGTGGCCTTACCCCTCCACCGACGCTGCATTGGTGGATGTTCTGCGCCTGTCCCGAGGCATGAGTTATAAGAATGCGTTGGCTGGCCTGCCCTTCGGGGGCGGAAAGGCAGTCATTGTCGCTGACCCGCGTACGGCAAAGACGCCTGAGTTGTTCGAGGCGTTCGGACGATTCGTCGACTCACTCGGCGGCCGCTACATCACGGCGGAAGATGTGGGCACCACGACGGCGGATATGTCGAGCGTTGCACGCGCCACCCGCTTCGTGAGTGGACTTGGACGCAAGGCTGGCGAAGCCGGGGGTGATCCGGCACCGAAGACCGCACTCGGGGTGTACCTCGGCATTCGGGCGGCGGTGAAATTCCGAGTCGGTCGTGCCGATCTCAGCGACGTTAGTGTCGCGGTGCAAGGCGTGGGCGGTGTGGGTTATCACTTGTGCCACCTGCTCGCGGCCGATGGTGCGCGCCTGCACATTGCGGATCTGCGGACCGAGGCAATCGAGCGCGTTTGCGATGAGCTCGACGCGGTAGCGGTGCCTGCGGGCGATATCCTGTTTGATGACGTCGATGTACTGGCGCCATGCGCGCTGGGCGCGATCTTGAATGCGCAGACCATCCCGCGACTCGGGGCCCGGATCGTGGCCGGCGCCGCGAACAACCAGTTAGCCGAGGACAAGGACGGGCGTGCGCTTCAGGACGCGGGTGTCCTTTACGCACCCGACTACGTCATCAACGCCGGCGGCATCATCAGCGTCGCGCGCGAATACGCGGGCGGCGTGAGCGAGGCCCAGGTGACGGCTGAGATTCACGGTATTCCCGCCCGCCTGACGGAAATTTTCGAGCGTGCCAAGCGCGAGAACCGTACGACTAACGCCGTAGCGGACCAGCTGGCGCAGGACCTCATCGGACCCAATACGCGCAAGATGGTGGCCTGACGGGCCCTCAGGGCCGTCGCAAAAGCGGGACAGTGCGAGTTTCCAAGCCTTCGAGCGACGGTGCAGTACACTGTCGCTATGAAGCGCGTCATTGCCATTGCGAACCAGAAAGGCGGCGTCGGCAAAACCACCACTGCGGTGAACCTGGCAGCGTCACTGGCTGCGACAAAACGCCGTGTTCTGCTGCTCGACCTCGATCCCCAAGGCAACGCAACCATGGGCAGCGGCGTCGACAAGTCGCAGCTCGAGCGCAGCTCGGTGGACATACTGCTGGAGGAGGCCGAGCTCGCCACTGCGCTGCTCGCCGTTGATCCCGGCGGCTTTCATCTTCTGCCGGCGAACCAGGATCTGACGGCGGCGGAAGTCCGATTGCTGCAGATGCCGGAAGGGCGCGAGACGAAGCTGCGCAATGCGCTTGCGTCAGTGCGGGAGTCGTACGACGTCATCCTCATTGACTGTCCGCCTGCGCTCAACATGCTGACGGTCAACTCGCTCGTCGCGGCGGATAGTGTGCTCATTCCAATGCAGTGCGAGTACTACGCGCTGGAGGGACTGTCGGCACTGCTTGCCACCGTGGAACAGATCCGCGGAGCCGTAAATCCGGGCCTTGAGATCGAGGGCATCCTGCGCACCATGTTTGACCCGAGGAATAACCTCGCCAACGAGGTGAGCGCACAACTCATCACGCATTTCGGCGACAAAGTCTTCCGCACGGTCATTCCTCGCAACATCCGCCTGGCGGAGGCGCCGTCGTTCGGCAAGCCGGTGTTGTTTCACGACAGGGACTCCCGCGGTGCGCTGTCTTATCTTGCGCTTGCCGGAGAGATGATTCGGCGCGAGGAAGTTGCGGCTACGCCGCCGGTGCCACCCCCGGGTGGTGCCCCGGAGAATTCGCAAGCGACCACTCCATCTGCCGGGACGAACGCAGAGAGCGCGCAGCCACCGCAAGGCCCGAGCTACACCGGTGATCGGGATGAAGCGATCGCTGGACGACTGACTGGCCAGCAGCAAGGGTAGGTTACTGCTGCGCCGGATTCGTTATGATCCGCCGCCATGAGCCAGAAAAAACCCACACTCGGCAGAGGATTGGCCGACCTTCTCGGGCAAACGCTGCGACCGGCGGCGCCTGTCAGTGTCGCTGTCCCGGTGACCGCAAGGGGGACCTCTAACGGTACCGCTCCCGCGACACCCGGAAGTGCAACCTCCCCTTCGGGAACAAATGGCCCCAACCCCGCTACCGCCGGCAACGTCGCCGGCGCCCCCAACGCGCCAAGCGCTGGTGCGGCCACAGCGACCGCGGCGGTCGATTCCGCACCCGCCCCGGGCGAGGAACTGGCCCGCCTGCCCGTGGACTTATTGCAAAAAGGCAAATACCAGCCGCGCGTCGATATGCGGCCTGAGTCGCTCCAGGAACTGGCCGATTCCATCAAGGCTCAAGGCGTCGTCCAACCGATTGTGGTCCGCCCCGTGGGCGTGCCGGGCGTTGGAGAACCGCAGCGGTACGAAATCATTGCCGGCGAGCGGCGCTGGCGGGCCACGCAGATGGCAGGACTGGCCGAAATTCCAGCCGTCATCCGCCGGATCCCCGACGAGGCCGCGATTGCCGTCGCACTCATCGAGAACATCCAGCGCGAGAACCTCAATCCGCTGGAAGAGGCCCGTGCGCTCGAGCGGCTCATCTCAGAGTTCGAGCTCACCCACCAGGAAGCTGCGGACGCCGTTGGCCGTTCTCGTTCGGGCGTAACCAACCTGCTGCGGCTGCTGGAACTGGCGCCCGAAGTCTGCGAGCGCCTCGAGCGCCGCGAGATCGAGATGGGACATGCGCGTGCGATAGGCGCACTGTCCGGCCGCAAGCAGCAGGTAGAGGTCGCGGCGCTCGTCGCAACGAAGGGCCTGTCGGTGCGGGAAACAGAAGCGCTCGTCCGCCGCATGCAGACGGCGGGCGCGGCGAAGACGGCGACAGAAGATCAGGAAACTGGCCGCGATCCGAATGTACTGCGCCTGGAACAGGAGCTGGCCGAGAAGCTGGGTGCGCGCGTGGCCATCCAACATTCCACCGCCGGCAAGGGCAAGCTGGTGGTGACCTATAACAGTCTCGACGAGCTCGACGGGATTCTCGCCCACATCCAGTAGGGTGCGGGGCCATTACAAAATTCGACCATGATCCCTTCGCAGCGGCGGGTCCCCTGGTCGACTGGACAAATTGTCCTATCGGCGCCGTCGGTCTCACATAAGCGGTAGCAATGTCGATCGCTGTCGCCACGCCGGGTGGCCGCGTTCGCCGGAAAAAACCCCGCTTTTTGCCGGCCCCAAACGAAGCTCATGCCTGCGTCCGCTGCAAGCGCCGCGGGCGCTTGCAGCCCATTAATCCATATGGACTCGCATGCGTGCGCTCTCTATAATCCGCCGGCTTTTTCGCCGGGCCGCGCAGGCCGGACCTAGGCTCGGCCACGTAAGTGACTGTCCTGACGAAGTAATCGCAGTAATTACCGCCACCCCATTTTGAGGGGCTGTGAACTGCGGGATTCGCCGTGGGCGCGGCGTTGGGCCCTTCCGGAAGAGTCGGAAAGACAGTGACCTCGATTGACATGCCCAATGCAAGCCAGCCCAATCCGCGGCGGCTGGCGTTGGGAGTCGCGCTCGGACAGGCGGCGGTCGCCCTGGCGGCGGCGGTGTTGAGCTGGGCGATCGCGGATTTCCGCGCTGCATGGTCGGCGGCGCTGGGCGGCGGGATAAGCAGCGCCGCGAGTTTTGTGATGGCACTGCTGAGCTTCAGCAAGCAGGGCGCGACGGATCCGATGAAAGCGATCCGAGCGTTCTTCGTGGGCGAAGCAGCGAAGATCATCATTGTGATCGTGCTGTTCGCGGTGGTGTTGAAGACGCTGAAGGTTGTACCGCTGGCGATGCTCGCCGCGTACATCGCATCGATCTTCGTAGTTTTGATTGCGTTGGCCGTAGGGTTGTCGCGATCAAATTAATAGCGAAATGCAAGAGACGTCGTTAATGGCAGCAGAACAGCCTACGAGCGCGAACGAGTACATTCACCACCACCTGACGTTCCTGTCCAACAAGGAATCCAGTTCGGTGCTGGATTTCTCTGCGATCCATTTGGACAGCATCTTCTTCTCGGTGGTGCTCGCACTGTTGTTCGGCGGCTCGTTCTATCTGGCCGCGCGCAAGGCGACCACCGGCGTGCCCGGCAAATTCCAGAACTTCGTCGAGCTGGTGGTCGAATTCATCGACGTGCAGGTGCGCGACAGCTTCCACGGCACGAGCAAACTGCTTGCGCCGCTGGCTCTGACCATCTTCTGTTGGGTTTTCCTGTTCAACGCCATGGACGTCCTGCCGGTCGACCTGCTGCCGGCGATCGCGCACGGCGTGGGCGTCCAGCACCTGAAGGTCGTGCCGAGCACGGACGTGAACGTCACGTTCGCCCTGTCGCTGACGGTCTTCGTGCTCATCATCTACTACAGCATCCGCGAAAAGGGCCTCGGCGGCTTCATCGCCGAATTCACGCTGCAGCCCTTCAGCAGCAATAACAAAGTGTTGAAGGTCATCCTCATCCCCTTCAACTTCATTCTCGAAATCATTCCGTTCCTGGCGCGCCCGATCTCACTGTCGCTGCGGCTCTACGGCAACCTGTTCGCCGGCGAGATGATCTTCCTGCTCCTGCCGTCCTGTCGTTGCAGGGTGTGCAGCAGCTGTCGCACTTCAGCGGCTGGGCTTTCCTGGTCGCGCAATTCGTGCTCGCTTTCGTGTGGGCAGTGTTTCATTTGCTTGTGATCACGCTGCAAGCCTTCATATTCATGGTGTTGACGATCGTCTATCTGTCGATGGCGCATGAGCACCACTGATCCCACGGACCAACAATCAATTTCGCATACGTTTCGTTTAGGAGGGTTGAATGGAAAGTTTCGCACACGTTCAGGCCATGACGGTTCTCGCCGTCGGCATCATTTTCGGTCTGGGCGCGCTCGGCACCGCGATCGGCTTCGGTATTCTCGGCGGCCGCTTCCTGGAAGGCGCCGCGCGCCAGCCTGAGCTGACCCCGATGTTGCAGGTGAAGATGTTCATCGTCGCGGCGCTGGTCGACGCGGTCGCCATGATCGGTATCGGCTTCGCGCTGTTCTTTACCTTCGCGAATCCGTTCACCGCCGGCTTGACGCACTAAGACGAGCTCGCCGGCCGCTGCGCTGGTCAGGAGACGACCTGTGAATATAAACCTGACGCTCATTGTGCAGATGCTCGTGTTCATCGTGCTCATCTGGTTCACGATGAAGTTCGTCTGGCCGATGATCCTGGGGCCGATGGAAGAGCGCTCCAAGAAAATCGCCCAGGGCCTGGCTGCCGCCGACAAGGGCGAACAGTCACTGGTTCATGCGAAAGAGCAGGCCGATGGCATCATCCGCGAGGCTCGCGAGCGCGCCACGCAGATCATCGACCAGGCGCAGCACCGCGCCAACGAACTGGTGGAGGAAGCCAAGGGCGTGGCCACGACGGATGCCAATCGCATCAAAGCGGCCGCGGAAGAGCAGGTAGTGCTCGAGACTTCGCGTGCGCGTGAGACGTTGCGCCGTGAAGTGGCGCAGATCGCGGTGGCGGCAGCTTCGAAGCTGCTCGAGCGCGAGATCGACGCCAACGCCCACGCTGAGCTTCTCAACAAGCTGGCTACGCAGATCTGAGGCGCCTGTTAGCACCATGACGTACGATTATCACGCGGCGCAGACGGCAAAAGCCGCGCCTTTTGCCGGCGGAAACGCAGGCGTTGTCCGAAAAAGCGCCGCAGGCGTCTTTTTCCAATAGACCAAGGACGCGCAAGCATGGCCGACAAAACCACCATTGCTCGACCGTACGCCCGGGCGGCGTTCGACGAAGCTCGCGCCGAGAACCACCTCGGTCCGTGGTCCGAGGCTCTTCAGGTCGCGGCCGCGGTCGTCAAGGATCCGCGGGTCGAGTCATTGCTCGGCAACCCGAGAGTGACCTCCAACGAGCTGGCGCAGCTGCTCATTGACATCGCGGGGCCGAACCTGGGTGACCGTGGTGCCAACCTGGTCCGCACGCTCGCCGAGAACCATCGTCTCGCCTACCTTCCCGAGATTTCGGCGCTCTTCGACGAGCTGAAGGACGAAGCGGAAAAAGTCGTCGACGTGACGGTGACCTCCGCCGCACCGTTGGACGACACCCAGCGCAAGACGTTGGCCGCCGCATTGGAGCGCAAGTTGAACCGTGGCATCCGCATGCAGTGCCACACCGATCCCTCGCTCCTTGGTGGGGCTGTGTTGCAAGCGGGCGACCTGGTCATCGACGGCTCGCTGCGCAGCCAGCTGAACCGCATTACCTACGAGCTGACGGCTTAAACCGCAAGAATTCATCAGGACATTTAGCTATGGCGATCAAAGCGACCGAGATCAGCGACCTCATCAAACAGCGGATCGAGAACTTCAAGTCGGTCACTGAGGCCCGCAACGTCGGCACCATCGTCTCGGTCACCGACGGCATCTGCCGCATTCATGGGCTCGCGGACGCGCGTTACGGCGAGATGCTCGAGTTCCCGGGCAACAGCTTCGGACTCGCGCTCAACCTCGAGCAGGACTCGGTCGGCGCGGTCGTGCTGGGTGAATACAAACACCTGCGCGAAGGCGATACGGTCAAGACCACCAACCGCATTCTCGAAGTGCCGGTGGGGCCTGAGCTTCTCGGACGCGTCGTGGATGCACTGGGCCAGCCGATCGACGGCAAAGGTCCCATCCAGGCCACGCGTACCGCTCCGATCGAGCGCGTCGCCCCGGGCGTTATTTATCGTAAGTCGGTGAGCCAGCCGGTGCAGACCGGGTATAAGGCCGTCGACTCGATGGTCCCGATCGGCCGCGGCCAGCGCGAGCTCATCATCGGCGACCGCCAGACCGGCAAGACCGCTCTGGCCGTCGACACCATCATCAACCAGAAGTCCTCCGGCATTAAGTGCATCTACGTCGCGATCGGCCAGAAGCAGTCGACGATTGCCAACGTGGTGCGCAAGCTCGAAGAGCACGACGCACTGAAGCACACGATTGTCGTGGCGGCTTCTGCCTCGACGCCCGCCGCCCTGCAGTACATCTCGGCCTATTCGGGTGTCACGATGGGCGAGTACTTCATGGACAACGGGCAAGACGCGCTCATCATTTACGATGACCTGTCGAAGCAGGCTGTGGCCTATCGCCAGATCTCGCTGCTGCTGCGCCGTCCGCCGGGCCGCGAAGCGTTCCCCGGCGACGTGTTCTATCTCCACAGCCGTCTGCTCGAGCGCAGCGCGCGCGTGAACGAAGAGTATGTCGAGATGGTGACCAAGGGCGCCGTCAAAGGTGAGACGGGCTCGCTCACCGGTCTGCCCATCATCGAAACACAGGCGGGTGACGTGACGGCGTTCGTGCCCACGAACGTTATCTCGATCACCGACGGACAGATCTTCCTCGAGACCGACCTGTTCAACGCAGGTATGCGTCCCGCGATGAACGCGGGTATCTCGGTGTCGCGCGTCGGTGGCTCCGCTCAGACGGACATCATCAAGAAGCTCGGCGGCGGTATCCGTCTCGCTCTTGCGCAGTACCGTGAGCTGGCCGCGTTCTCGCAGTTTGCGTCCGACCTCGACGAGGCGACCCGCAAGCAGCTCGAGCGCGGTCAACGCACCCAAGAGGTGATGAAGCAGAAGCAGTACGCGCCGATGTCGGTCGCCGAAATGGCGCTCACCCTCTACGCCGTCAACAACGGCTACATGGACAAGGTCGAGCTTAAGAAGATCGTGGCCTTCGAAGCGGCCCTGCAGGCGTTCGCGCACACCAGCTACAAGTCGCTCCTCGACAGCATCAACGCCACGCCGAAGCTCTCCAAGGAGAATGAAGCAGCATTGAAGAAGTGCATCGAGGACTTCATCGCCACGGGCACCTACTAAGGTCGCGCACGCCATGCCGGGCACGAAGGAAATCCGCACCAAGATCGCGAGTGTGAAGAGCACTCAGAAGATCACCAAAGCCATGCAAATGGTGGCCACGAGCAAGATGCGCCGTGCGCAGGACCGCATGCGCCTCGCTCGGCCGTACGCGGAAAAGATGCGTAACGTGATTGGCCACCTGACCGAGGCGAACCCCGACTATCGCCACCCGTTCCTGCACGAGCGCGAAGCGAAGTCGATCGGCATCATTGTCATCTCGACCGATCGCGGTCTCGCCGGCGGCCTGAACGCCAACACGTTCAAGCAAACACTGCAACTCATGCGCGAGTGGCAGGCAAAGGGCGCGAGCGTGAATCTGTGCGTGCTCGGCTCGAAGGGCCTGGCATTCTTCCGCCGGCTCGACGTGAAGATTCTCGCCAACATCTCCGGACTCGGCGATCGTCCGCACATCAAGGACCTCATCGGCACGGTGAAGGTGATGTTGGATGCGTACCGCAACGGCGAGATCGATCGCCTTTTCCTGGTGAATGCGCAGTTCGTCAACACCATGACCCAGAAGCCGACGATCGAGCAGCTCCTGCCGGTGCAGCCGGTGGATACGGAAGGGCTCGCCGAGCACTGGGACTACATCTACGAGCCGGACGCAAAGACCATTCTCGAAGGTCTGCTGATGCGCTACGTGGAGTCACAGGTGTATCGCGGCGCGGTCGAGAACGTGGCCTCCGAGATGGCCGCGCGCATGGTCGCCATGAAGGCGGCGTCCGACAACGCCGGCAAGCTCATCAGCGAATTGCAATTGGTTTACAACAAGGCCCGCCAGGCCGCGATCACGAAAGAGCTTTCGGAGATCGTGGGCGGCGCGGCTGCAGTTTAGGTCTTTAGGAAAACACTATGGCAACTCAGGCCGAAGGCAAAATCACCCAGATCATCGGCGCCGTCATTGACGTGCAGTTTCCGCGCGAGTCCATCCCGCGGGTGTACGAGGCGCTGAAGCTGAAGGACGTCGGACTGACGCTCGAAGTGCAACAGCAGCTCGGCGACGGCGTCGTGCGCACGATTGCGATGGGTACTTCGGAAGGCTTGAAGCGTGGTCTGCCCGTCATCGCTACCGGCGCGCCGATTTCAGTGCCGGTTGGCAAGGCCACCCTGGGTCGCATCATGGACGTGCTCGGTGACCCGCAGGACAACCGCGGCCCGGTGGCTTCGAAAGATCAGCTGCCGATTCACCGTGCTCCGCCATCGTTTGCCGAACAGGCCGGTGGCCAGGACCTGCTCGTAACGGGCATCAAGGTTATCGACCTCCTGGTCCCCTTCGCGAAGGGCGGCAAGGTCGGCTTGTTCGGCGGCGCCGGCGTAGGCAAGACCGTCAACATGCTCGAGCTCATCAACAACATCGCCAAGCAGTACAGCGGCCTGTCGGTGTTCGCCGGTGTCGGTGAGCGTACTCGTGAAGGTAACGACTTCTATCACGAGATGATCGAGTCAGGCGTGATCGACAAGGACAACCTGTCCAACTCGAAAGTGGCGATGGTGTACGGACAGATGAACGAGCCGCCGGGTAACCGCCTGCGTGTGGCGCTCACCGGTCTCACCATGGCCGAATACTTCCGCGACGAAGTACGTGAAGACGGCGGCAAGGGCCGCGACGTGCTGTTCTTTGTCGACAACATCTACCGTTACACGCTGGCCGGAACTGAAGTGTCGGCGCTCCTCGGCCGTATGCCTTCAGCCGTAGGCTATCAGCCGACCTTGGCCGAAGAGATGGGCGTGCTCCAGGAACGCATCACTTCCACCAAGACTGGTTCGATCACCTCGATCCAGGCGGTGTACGTGCCCGCGGACGACTTGACCGACCCGTCGCCCGCCACGACCTTCGCGCACTTGGACGCGACCGTGGTGTTGTCTCGCCAGGTGGCCTCGCTCGGTATTTACCCTGCGGTGGATCCGCTCGACTCCACGAGCCGTCAGCTCGACCCGCTCGTCGTCGGCGAAGAGCACTACAACACCGCGCGCGGCGTGCAGGCTGTGTTGCAACGGTACAAAGAGCTGCAGGACATCATCGCGATTCTCGGCATGGACGAGCTTTCGGCGGAGGACAAGCAGGTGGTGTATCGCGCCCGTAAGGTGCGTAACTTCCTGTCGCAGCCGTTCAACGTCGCGAAAGTGTTCACCGGACAAGACGGCAAGATCGTGTCGCTGAAGGACACCATCCGCGGCTTCAAGGGCATCATCGGCGGCGAGTTCGACTCGCTCCCTGAGCAGGCTTTCTACATGGTCGGCACGATCGAAGAGGCCGTCGCCAAGGCGAAGACACTTCAATAAGCGCTGCGCGCTGGACTTACTCGCTTCGCGAAGACGCGAAGCTCAAAGATGTAGCCGGCGCAGACGGGTAAGAACGCAATATGGCTGAGCAACAACATACGATTCATGTCGACATCGTCAGCGCCGAAGGGGAAATCTTCTCCGGCGAGGCGACCATGTTCTTCGCGCCCGCCATCGACGGCGATCTCGGCATTGCGCCCCGCCACGCGCCCTTGCTCACCTTGCTCAAGCCCGGTGAAGTGCGAGTGCAGACGCCGGACGGGCAGGAGCAACATTTCTTCGTTGGCGGCGGTGCGCTGGAAGTGCAGCCCAACAAAGTCACCGTGCTCGCCGATACGGCCTTGCGGGCGCATGACATCGACGAAGCCGCGGCCCTGGCTGCCAAGCAGCGTGCAGAGGAGGCTCTGCGGGATAAGAGCGCGCACATTTCGCAGGCGGAAGCGCTTGCGGAGCTGGCTCGCATGACCGCGATGATCAAGATGGCCGAGAAGCTTCGGAAGCTGCGAGGTTGATCACTGGACCCTTCGCCAGATCCGCACTCTCCTGAGGCCCGCGCGCAATCGCGAATCGGTCTGCGCGCGGGATTGCTTCGTAATCTGTCGAGCGGTTTTCAACTATTACTCCTGCGGCGCTTACCGCCGGAGAGCTTTGTCCGCAGCTTCGACCAGCTGCTGATCCTCCTCCTTCTCAACCTCCTGATCTGGGCCGGTCTCGACACCCTGTACGCTGAAGATGGCGCGCAGATCATGCTCGACGGGGTGTATGGCTGGGCCTGTTATTTGTTGCTCGGCCTTTTCGGCTGCGCCCTGGTGGCGCGCGCACAGGATCGCATCACCGACACCCGTGGTCTGTTGGTTCCTGTCCTGGCGGTAGCCCCTTACGCGCTGACTCTGTTCTGGCTCATCGGCGACACTGCCGTGGTTGCGGCACGGCCATGGACCAGCTTGCTGGCGGCCATGGTGTATCTGTTGGTGTTGAGTATGCGGACCCTGCTGGCCGCGTATGGCCCAATCCGGACGCGGGCCGCAGTGGTTGCGGTCCTGGTCGTCGTGCTCTCGCCGTGGGTGCTGGCGACCCTCAATCTGGACACACGCCTCTGGGTCGCCGGTGACGCCCAGGAGCAGTCGGGCGCGGATGAGGATGCGGCTGAGACGGAGCCTCTGCTGTATGACCAGCCGTCGCGGATCGCCGCGGCCGTCGAGCGAGTGACGGCGAGCGGAGGGAGCGCGCCGGCAGTGTTTTATGTCGGCTTCGCAGGTGATGGCGACCAGTCAGTTTTTAAGCGTGAGGCGCTGTTCGCGCAGTCAGTATTTGCCGATCACTTCGACTCGGGTGATCGCTCGCTGGATCTCATTAATGACGTCGAGGACCGCGACTCGTATCCGCTTGCCACGGTATCCGGTTTGTCGGATGCGCTGAAGCTGCTCGCCTCGCGCATGAATCTCGACCAGGACGTACTGGTTCTCACGCTGACTTCGCACGGCTCGAAGGAAGGTCTCGCGGTTACCAATGGAGCGATACCGCTGCTGCAGCTCGGGCCGGCGGACTTGCGACAGGCGCTCGATGAGGCGGGTATCAAGTGGCGTGTGCTCGTCGTGTCCGCGTGTTATTCGGGCATATTCCTCGAGCCACTGAAAACCGACACGACATTCATCGTCACGGCATCGGACGCGGAACACACCTCCTTCGGCTGCGCGGACGATCGAGACCTCACGTATTTCGGCGAGGCCTTCCTCAAGGATTCGGTCCCCAGCGCGAAGACCCTCGAGGGGGCCTTCAAGAAGGCCGCGGACCTGATTCAGCATCGCGAGACGGCAGAGCATCTGGAGCACTCCAATCCACAGCTTTATGTAGGCCCGGCCATCCGCGAGAAGCTGGCAGTATTGGAAAGCGGCCAAGGCCACAAACAGCAGGACGCCGTAGTCGTCCGGCGGTGACCCTGCCCTGCTGCGTTCGGGCTCCAGGCCACGTCCTCAGCCCGTGGCGTGCGCTAAACTCGTAAGCCTATATGCCCAAAAAATATCCCACGCCCGCTCCTCGGACGGCGCCCTGCTCGATCGTGATCCTCGCCGCCGGCCAGGGAAAGCGGATGAAATCCATGCTTCCCAAGGTGCTGCAACCCCTTGCGGGCCGGCCGATTTTGAAACACGTCATCGATACCGCGCGCACGCTTGAGCCGGCGGCCATTCACGTGGTCTATGGCCACGGCGGCGATCAGGTGCGGGAGACGCTGAAGGACGAGCCCGTGTCATGGGTCCTGCAGGCTGATCGCCTCGGTACCGGACACGCTGTCATGCAGGCCATGCCGAGCGTCCCGAACGACCACATGGTGCTCGTCCTTTATGGCGATGTTCCGCTCATCACGCGCGCGACTTTGACCACGCTCCTGTCGCTTGCCGGACCGCAGCAGATGGGACTGCTGACCATGGAGCTCGATGATCCTACCGGGTACGGACGCATCGTCCGCGGCAAGCGCGATCGGGTGCAGCGAATCGTCGAACAGAAAGACGCCACCCAGAAAGAGCTCAAGATCCAAGAGTGCAACACGGGCGTATTGGCCGCACCGGCGCGACTGTTGAAAAAGTGGCTCAAGGCCGTGCGCAATGACAACTCGCAAGGTGAGTACTACCTCACCGATGTCATCGAGTTGGCCGCGAAGGAAAAGGTCGCCGTCAATCCGCTCGTGACTGAGAACGCGATCGAAGTGCTGGGCGTGAATGACAAAACGCAGCTCGCGGAGCTGGAGTCGGCCCTGCGCCGCCAGGTCGCCCGCGATCTGATGCTGGCTGGGGTGACGCTCGCAGACCCGGCACGGCTGGATGTTCGGGGCACCGTGACACACGGAGTCGATGTATTCATTGACGTGAACGTCGTGTTCGAGGGCGACGTGAAGCTGGGAGATCGAGTCCGCATCGGCCCGAACTGCGTGGTCCGCAACAGCGAGATCGGCGCCGACACGGAGGTGTTCCCCAACTGCGTGGTCGATGGCGCGGTCATCGGCAAATCGTGCAACATTGGCCCGTTCGCGCGCACCCGTCCTAAGTCCACACTCGCGGACGAAGTGCATATCGGCAATTTCGTCGAAGTGAAGAACTCGACCATGGGCAACGGGTCCAAAGCTAACCACCTCGCATACGTCGGCGACGCGAAGGTGGGCGAGCGTGTGAACATCGGCGCGGGCACGATCATTGCGAACTATGGCGGCGCCAACAAACATCGCACGACCATAGAGAACGACGCTCACACCGGCTCGAACAGTGTGCTCGTCGCGCCGATCAACGTGGGGGCCGGTGCGACCATCGCCGCCGGCTCGACAGTCGCGCGCGAAGTGCCCCCGGGGAAGCTCACCATCGCCAGGGCGCGCCAGACTACGATTGAAAATTGGCAGCGGCCGACGAAACCCGGCAAGTGACCCGCGGTGCGCACGGGCCTGGAGACACCATGAATCTGAAACATTTCGGGCTCTTATTACTCACCCTCGGCGTCTGTGTGACTGCGTTCGCCGACAGTGACGACGTACCGGCGGAGGTGGCCGCCAAAATCAGGGCCACCTTGCACGAGCGCATTCCCGAGCTGCGCATCGATGGCATCCACCGCAGTCCGATCGCGGGCATGTATGAGCTCAACACCGGGGATGAGCTGGTGTATTCGAACGACAGCGGAACGTTGGTTTTGGCAGGCCGCCTGATCGACACCAAGACGCGTCGCGACCTCACCGCCGAGCGCTGGAATGCGCTCAATGCCATCGACTTCAACTCGCTGCCGTTCGATCTCGCCATCAAGTCCGTGCGGGGCAACGGCAGCCGCAAGCTGGTTATTTTTGCCGATCCGCTCTGTCCCTACTGCCGCCAGCTCGAACAGCAGATGCAGGGCCTCAACAACGTCACCATCTACACCTTCCTCTATCCGATCGAGACCCTCCATCCGGGGGCGAGCGTCAAGTCGGTGCAAATCTGGTGCGCGAAGGATCGTACCGGCGCCTGGACGAAGTGGATGCTGCAGAATGCGGATCCGGGCGACACACGTTGCAAAGGCGCCCCCGTGGAGCAACTGCAGAAGCTCGGGGAAAAACTCCGGATTGATTCAACGCCGACGATCTTCACCGCTGACGGCAAGCGCGTCCGCGGCGCTATAAAACATAACGAGATCGAGCAGTTGCTGGCCGCCGCCCCGAAATAACAGCACCCCACAACTTGGGCGGCGGGCGCTCATCCCGCGCCGCTGCGATGTCGTTGTAGTACTTTTGTGCCGGCCACATGAAACTACAGTCGCGCCGGGCCCTGCAGCGAGAGTTCTGGCGCGAGTTCGCATGATCGACCAGGAGTATCGGATTGCCGTGCGGGGTCTGGCAAAGTTCTGTAGCGAACCGCCGGTCTTGCCTCGCTGAGATCATCGTCACCGGGATTGCGATAGCACGGGAGCGCGCAATCTTCCCGTAATATCCGCAGCTTAGCCTCGCCTCCAACATGGATCGCCAGGCCAATCTGCAAATCAAGACGGGCGAGCGTGCCCTTCCCGAGTGGGCGTGCCGCGCTTTGCTGGCGGCGCCTGGAATTGCGCGACTCATTCGTTTGCGCAATGACGCCAGGAATTTTACCGACCCGTTCGCCTTCGTGGATGCGGCCTTGCGTGAGCTGCAAGTGCAACTGGACTTGCCGCCGTTCGAGGAGGACAACATCCCGGCGAGCGGTCCCGTCATCATCACCGCGAATCATCCCTATGGCGGGCTCGATGGGCTGACAGCCATTGCGACTATCGGACGCCGGCGTCGCGACCTGAGAGTTCTGACCAATCCGGAGCTGGCGCAGCTGGATGGTTTGGGGTCGCTGATGATTCCGGTCGATCCCTTCGGAGGCCCGCGGGCGACACGCGCCAATGTCGCGGGTATGCGCAAGGCGCTGCGTTGGGTTGAAGATGGCGGTGCCCTCCTGATTTTCCCCGCGGGCGAGGTTTCTCACCTGTGTCTGAAGACCTTGTCTATCAGCGATTCTCAGTGGAGTCCGACGGCGGCGCGCCTCGTCCGGCTCTCCAAGGCACCGGTCGTACCCATGTACTTCCGCGGCGCCAACAGTGCGCTGTTCCAACTCGCAGGAATGGTCCATCCGCGCCTGCGCACCCTGCTGCTGCCGCATGAGTTGGGCAACAAGCTGGGCGCGCGGGTCGCGATTCGCTTAGGGCGGCCACTTGCGCCCGCGAAGCTCGCAACTTTCGAGACCGACGCGCAGCTGGCCGCTCATTTGAGGCTAAAGGCCTATTTGCTGTCCGGCGCGAGCGTCTCATCCGCGGGCTCTCCCGCTGCTGCTGTTCCGGAACAACGCGCGCTGGAGCCGATCGCCGCGCCCATCGATCCGGGGCGACTGTCGTGTGAGATTGAAACGCTTCCGCCGGAAATGTTGCTGGTGAGCTGCGGACGCATGCGGGTCTATTGCGCGCCCACTTCAAGGATTCCGTGGACGCTGCAGGAGTTGGGACGGCTGCGTGAGCTGACGTTCCGTGCGGTGGGCGAGGGTACGGGCGGTAGCGCGGATATCGACGTGTTCGATGACTATTACGAGCACCTCTTCGTCTGGAACACCGAAACGAGCGAGATTGTGGGTGCCTATCGGCTGGGCAGGACCGATGAGATCAGCCGGCGCTTCGGTAAGCGCGGCCTCTATACCTCGACCCTGTTTGACTACAACGAGCTGTTCATCAAGCTCATGGGACCGGCGCTCGAGCTCGGGCGCTCGTTCGTGCGTGTCGAGTATCAGAAGAGCTTCGCATCCCTGATGTTGCTGTGGAAGGGAATCGGCGAGTACGTCAGTCGCCGTCCGCGCTACTGCCGGTTGATCGGGCCGGTGAGCATCAGCAACGAGTACCGGCCGGTTTCGCGCGATCTGTTGGTAGGCTTCCTGCGCACCAACCATCTGATTGCATTCGGGCCCACTTTCGTGCGGCCGAGGAGGCCCTTCCGCGGGCGCTTTTCCGTGCGCTCTTTGGGTGGCCACGCCGAGTCTCTGGGGGACATCGAGGCACTCTCCACCGTCGTTGCGGACCTCGAGCCGGACGGGAAAGGCGCGCCGGTGCTGCTACGCCAGTACCTCAAGCTGGGCGGTCGGATGCTGGGATTCAACGTGGATCCG
>Ga0134126_10000827_pt1 | contig 39007 bp, 31 predicted proteins | sample KB31752_FD_96881 | JGI IMG/M metagenome (GOLD analysis project Ga0134126, IMG submission 96881) | Terrestrial soil microbial communities with excess Nitrogen fertilizer from Kellogg Biological Station, Michigan, USA - KB3-175-2 | ecosystem: Environmental > Terrestrial > Soil > Unclassified ...
CCGGCCGTTCTGGCTCGGCCCGGATCAATGGAGGGTGCTGCGGCAGCTGAGGCAGCGGGGACCCGGGCCGACTTGGCTGTTCGATGCTCACCATGCCGATAAGCCGCGCTGGCTGCTGGAGCGAGCCGGCTGGCGTGCGGAGCATCTACTCAGTGCGGAGCAGCTGCGACCGATCCATGGCGAGCCGTTCTGCGAGCGTTGGCGGCGCTTTGCGCTACTCGAACCGACAATCGCCGGCGCGGCTGCGCCTGGCTTGCCCGCCAGTACCCTTGGTGCGCGCAATGCGGCCGACGCGGTGCCGAGGCTTCAGGTGCCCGCCCAGGGAAGGATGGATCTGCAATCGCTTATCGGCCGATATGCACTGGCCGATCGGCCAGTGATTCTCTTCCAGGCCGGTAACAAGCGCACGATGCATGGCGGCTCGCGGAAGCGTCGCAGCAATACCAAATACTGGCCCGAAAGTCGCTGGGCCGCGGTGTTGCGGATGTTCCGCGCAGAGTACCCGCGACACGCCCTGCTATTGCTGGGAGCGGCGCGTGAGGCGGCGCTGAACAAGGAAATCCTCGCGCGAGCGCAGGTCACCGATGCGCATAACCTCGCTGGCCAGTCATCGGTGCCGCAGCTGCTGGCACTGGTGGAGCGCGCGTTCGGCATGGTTTCGGTTGACACTGGCTCGGCACACGTGGCCGCGGCGGTCGGCTGTCCTTTACTGGTGCTATATAACTGCCCGGATACGCAGCAGATATATGCGGCTCGCGCGGGCGATGCACCTGTCATTCACTTGACCGGCGGCACGAACGAGGCGCCTTCGTTGCTGGGCCTCACGCCGGAGCAGGTGATGGAAGGGTGGGGAAGATTGGTGGCGGAGCGCGCGGCGTTCATTCCTCGGCCAGAGCGCCCGCTCAATTCCATGAGCTGAGAGACGGCGCGTTATCGCGATGGGGGGCTATGACGCGCAAGCGGTGCAGAGAACAGTACAATGTCGAGCGCTGAGCAGAGGGGAGCGGAACGCGTGAGCCGAGATGGCGTATTGCGAGCAGAGCGCGCGACGTTAGCCAACTCAACGCTGCAAGCACTTTAGATATCAGTACAATGCGCGTCTTCGGCAGGTGGGATAACCAAGCGTGAGCGGCATACGGACCGGACGACAATTCTTTTCGACGTTTGGTATAGCGATTGCCGTCGTAGCGCTCGCCCTCCTGATTATTCCGCCGGCGACACGGGCGCAACAACCCAACATCAATCAGGATCTGCAGCTCTTCAATAATATGAGCCCGGAGCAGCAGCAGGCGATTCTGCAGCAGCTCGGCGCCAGTGGCACTACAGGTCTCGGCGGTAACGGTGTACTGGGCTCGTCATTGGGTGGAAGCTCGCTCCTGGGGGTGAGTGCTTCACAGCAAGCCTTGCAGCGGCAGCAACAACTGCTGTTACAACAACGGCGTCAGCAAAGCACGCAGAGTCAGAACGGGCAGCCGCCGGGAAATACGCTCGAAGCCGGCGACACGGTACTGGTTGATGTCCGTATGCCAGCGGAATCGCTACAAGGAACACCTACCAACAATAATCAGACGGCGAATCAGGGTAATAACCCGTCAAGCAGCCCGTCAGTCACGAGCAGCAATGGTGTGCAGCTGAATGCTGCACAGCTTGCCCAACTGGCATCTCAGAGCGGCGCGTTTCCGCAGGCCGCGCAGGAAGGACCACAACCGCCCCCCGAGCTTCTTGAGGCTGGGGAGCGACAAACCCTGCAGAATCTGGTCGATCTGATCCGCAGTCATAACCCCTACCGGCTCGACAGCAACGGTGAGCTGCTGTTGCCGGGGATTCCGGCGATCGCCCTGGCAGGACTGACAGAGGACCTGGGGACCCGTCGTATCGCTGCAGAACCTGCATTCCAGCGCTTGCAGGTACGGTTGACACGGCTGCCCCTGGAAAAGATGGGTCAGGAGGCGCTCAAGCCCTTCGGCTACGACCTGTTTCAGAATTCGACGCTGGCCTTCTCGCCTGAGCTCAATGTTCCCGTACCAGCCGACTACATCGTCGGACCGGGCGATATACTGGAGGTGCAGCTGTACGGTAGTCAGAATTTCACGGAACCACTTATCGTTGGCCGCGACGGCCGAATCAGCTTTCCTCAGTTGGGGCCAATTCAGGTCGGCGGGCGGCGCTATAGCGAGGTCAAGGCCGACATCGAGGGGCGTGTTGCGCGACAGATAATCGGTTTACGCGCGAACGTATCAATGGGTGAGACGCGCACGATCAGCGTTTTCGTGCTTGGTGCCGCCCAGTACCCGGGCTCGTACACCGTCAGCGGTCTGGCGACTGTCACCACTGCGCTGTTTGCGGCCGGAGGCGTACAGACCACTGGCTCGCTGCGCAACATCCAGGTCAAACGCCAAGGTCAGGTGGTCCGCACGCTCGATCTGTACGACCTGCTGATGCGCGGCGACAGCTCGGGCGACATCAAGCTACTGCCAGGAGACGTGGTGTTCATCCCGCCGGTGGGACCAACGGTGTCGCTGGACGGCGACGTACTGCGGCCGGCGATCTACGAGCTCAAGGGCAACCAGTCAGTCGCCGATTTGATCGGCATGGGCGGCGGTCTCACGCCGAATGCGGATCGGCATAGCGCTGACCTGGTTCGCATCAACGCACAGCAGCAGCGCGTCGTCGTCGATGTCGATCCAACTGCGTCGGCGGCGGCTTTGATCACCCTGCAAAACGGCGATGAGCTGCAGGTATCGCGCCTGCTCCCGGAGCTCGACTCCGGGGTCAAGCTGCAGGGATACGTGTATCAGCCCAGATATTTCGCCTGGCACGCAGGACTGAGACTGAGCCAGGTAATCCCATCGGTCTACGATCTCAAGCCAAATGCCGACCAGCACTACGTGCTGATTCGCCGCGAGCTGCCCCCGGATCGGCACATCAGCGTGCTCTCGGCGGACCTGGATGCAGCGCTAGCCGCACCGGGATCGGCGGCCGACGTGCCGCTGATGCCACGCGATACCATCACGGCATTCGACTTGGAGAACAGCCGACAGTACGTGATCCAGCCGTTGTTGCAGGCGCTGCGATTGCAGGCCAACGAGTCGCAGCCGACCCCCATCGTCCAGATCGACGGGCGAGTCAAAGTACCGGGAGAGTACCCGCTCGAGCCCGGTATGCGGGTTAACGATCTGCTTCGTGCCGGGGGAAGCCTCGAATCCTCTGCGTACAGCGGCCGCGCCGAGCTGTCGCGCTACGCGGTGGTTAACGGCAATGAGCGCCGAACCGAGGTGCTGTCGATTGATCTGAACGCCGTTCGCAGAGGCGATCCGACGGCAAATATCCTGTTGCAGCCCTTCGATCGGCTCTCCGTCCAGGAGGTCTCCTACTGGAACGAGCAGACGCAGGTTACGCTTCTCGGAGAGGTGCGTTTCCCCGGCACTTACAGCATCAAGCGCGGTGAGACGCTGAGGTCGGTCATGGCGCGCGCTGGAGGTCTCACCGACCTGGCATTTCCCCAAGGCGCCGTTTTCACGCGCGTGGAGCTCAAGCAGCATGAGCAGCAGCAGCTCGATCGATATGCCCAGAGCTTGCGCACGAGTATCGCAGAGACGGCGCTCATGGGCGCACGTGCTGGCAACGGCGGGGCGGAGGGGGCGATCGGCATCGGACAGACGCTGCTGACCGAGCTGCAATCCACCAAGGCGGTTGGCCGGCTCGTCATCGACCTCGATGCTGCAATTCATGCGCGGCCCGGCTCGAGCGACGACTTGATGCTGCGTGATGGCGACGAATTGATCGTGCCGAGGATGCGACAGGATGTCATGGTGTTGGGAGAGGTAAACGACGCGACCTCGCACCTGTACCATCCGGGAATGACCCGTGAAGACTATATCGACCAAAGTGGCGGCGTAACGCGCCAAGCCGACCGCAAGCACATCTATGTCGTGCGGGCAGATGGAAGTGTCGTGACCGCCGGTCGCGGTTGGTTTCAGGAGGGCGAAAGCGTTCGTATCCGTCCTGGCGATGCGATTGTGGTGCCGCTCAATACTGAGAAGCTTCCGCCGTTGACGTTATGGCAGTCGGTTACGAGCATTCTCTATAACATTGCGATTGCGGCGGCCGAGGCCAATGCGGTGTTTTAGTGAATGAGATGTGTGCACTTAAGCCGATCAAAGTGGCGGCTTGACGGATCAGGCTGGCCGCCGTCCCATCTAATCCGTTCGAGTGGATGGAAATGATAGATAAGCTCTCTGCGTACAAGAGCCGGGCCGTCAAAGTCGTGGCTGTGCCTCGGTCCTGAATAGAAATATGTCGATCTGTCGCGACATATCAGTACAGAATGATTCGGTGCAGGCCAACACGACGCTGGTATTGGATGGGTTCGACTTGATAGTCGATGGCCGGCATCGTCTATCGACAATTGTCACACGTCACTAAGGCGTCGAATGTCAACGGAAGAGCAACGAATGACTCTGCGCGACTTGGTGGCGCAGATGGTGCGCAGGCGCGTCCTCATTGCCGCGATGGTTGCATTCTTCGTAGTCCTTGCAGTGTTGGCTGCCATCCTGCTGCCCAGGAATTTCCGAGCCGCAGTTGTGTTGATGCCGGCTCCGGACCTGATCAATGGTTCGAGCCCGGAGTCGCTGAGAGGCAGCGTCAGCGGCTTGATTGCCGCGGCCGGCTTGGGCGCGGGCGGCAACGAAAAGTCGGCAGAAGCGCTCGCTGTTCTACAGTCAGAGGCGCTTAGTCGCAAGTTTATCGAAAGCAACAATCTGCTCCCGGTACTTTACGCCGACCGTTGGGATGCCAAAGCGAATCGCTGGAGGGTATCTGATGCAAGAGACATTCCGACGATTTGGCAGGCGGACCGGTTCTTCCGCAAGAATGTCTATTCGGTGACCCGCGATACGGTAACCGGGCTCGTTACGTTGACGGTGAATTGGAAGGATCCGAAGTTTGCTGCACAGTGGGCCAACGGTCTGGTCGCCCTTACCAACCAGTATCTGCGCGACAAGGCGATATCAAGGTCGGAGCGCCATATCTCCTATTTGAATGAGCAAGAGGCGCGGACCAATGTCGTCGAAGTAAGGCAGGCTATCTTTAACTTGATGGAGGACGAACTCAAGCAGATCATGGTTGCTCGAGGCTCCGATGAGTACGCGTTCAGGGTTATTGATCCTGCGACTGTACCCGAGCGTCCTTCCAACGTACCGCCATTGCTGCTCGTGGTGGCTGGTATCCTCTGCGGCCTGTTGCTGGGAATATTTGTGGCTCTAGTGGAGCTGGCTTGGAGCGGGCCGCGCTGAGGCGTGAAGCTAGCGATGGGATCGATCGCATTTCTGCTTCCCTATGTGCTTGTGGCGGCGGCCCTGGCCGGCCTTGCTGTGCTGCGTGCCTGGGAAGTATTCGACGCCAAGGTCGATCTGCTGTTGGCAATTTGTCTGGCTTTCGTTGCCGCGATTGTTGCGGGAACGGCGAATCTCGGCACCGATACCCTCAGCTATAGCCAGTACTATTCGGGACTGGCAATCTCGGGGCCCCGATTCAACTGGTGGGAACCGGGGTTCAGTACACTTGCGTGGCTGTTCGCAATGCTCGGTGCTCCCTACGGCGCGTTTGTATTTGCCTGCGTATTGGCGTCGCATCTGATCAAGCTACATGTCTTCAACCACCTGCTGTTCAACAGGTTGCTGGCGTTCTTCATTGTCTTTTGCCTGAGCGTCGGCGAGATCGCGTTCGTCCGTCAGTATCTGGCAGCGTCACTGATTCTGTTGGCGTACCACCTGCTGTATCGGCACAAACCTGTCAGTGCAATGCTGTCGATTTTAATTGCGGCCTTGTTCCACAAGACTGCTTTAGTGGCAGGCGTTGTGGTCATAATGGTTTTCTACGGCCTCAGAACGTTCAAACCGCTCCTGATCTTTGCCGTGTGCAGCGCGGCCATCCTGCTGGTCGTGCCCGGAAACCTGAAGCAGGCAATAGTCAACAGAGTGGAGTTCCAGATTGCCAGTTACGTAGTGGAAGAGTTCGTTCAGGGGTTGGGGTCAGATCGCGTGGCGCTATTCAGAAACATTTCCAAATTCGCGTCATACCTCGCCTTCTCCGCCTGGATGCTGTTACTACCCGTGAAATCCAAGGCTGAACGTGCGCAAGGAGGATCTGGCAGGGTTGTGATTGTGATGTCCATGATGAGCATTGCGCTCATCGCATTCGTTTCGCCGGTGTTTGCGCGAATGAGTACCTTCGTATTCCCGTTCCTTGCACTGTGTGTTAGAGGCGAGCGATTCCGTCCTTATGCGTCACAATTTGCAGGCCAATACGCGGCGTCTCTGCTACTGATCCTGAACCTCGGGGTCTCCATCTACTCCCTGGCTCCGTATTTCTGAGCAAGGTGGTGCCTTGGTAGAGTCACTACATGCCTAGCATTGCCGTCCTGACGGCGAGTCGGAATGCGGCATCCACATTGCCCGCCTTGTTTGAGACTCTCAAATCGCAGTCTCTGCGAGACTTTGAATGGATCGTGGTGGACGGCGCATCGACGGATGGCTCGGTCACGCTTCTCAATAGATTTGCGCGAGAGTTTGACTGGGTGAAGTGGACCTCGGAGCGGGACTTCGGATTGTATGATGCACTTAACAAGGGTCTGCGGCGCATACAAGCACCTCTGTACGTGGTCGTCGGCGCGGACGATCGACTCGCTCCGGACGCGCTTGCAAACTATGTGGCGCTCGCGAGGTCCAGCGGTGCGGACGTCATTCTCGCGGACGTGAGCATTGAAGGACAACGTCGTGGAGGATTCAAACCAGGGCGAGGGTGGCTCAGCCATGCAGCAGTGTTTCGAGGCTCTCACAGTGTCGGCATGGCGATTCGGACAGCGCTACATTCCAGATTCGGCGAGTATTCATCCCGATTCCCGCTGCTGGCTGATGGCCTGCTTTTGAAGACGCTTGTCAGGGCGAAAGACGTTCGATTCTTCCAGGCCGATTTCATTGCCGGGGATTTTTCCCGTGGCGGGATGACGGGCAGACGCAAGGCACAGATTCTCGCCGAGACGTGGCAGATACAGTTGTTGACGGAGCGTCATCCTGTCCTGCAGACCCTGCTGTTTCTAGGCAAGCTGCTGCTACGGATGCCTGCCGTGGTTCATGAGGTGCACGCAGAGGTGCACGCAAACAGATCTCGTACTTGAGATCTATTGGTCTTCACAGACTAGCCATTTGCCCACGGAGATCTCGTCCTGCCAGGCAGAGTCAAGTACCGTGACCTTGCTGAAGGCCATCTTGCACTTGGTCACCCACCAGTCCGTGGAATTGTTGAAGTAGCTCTGCCACGGACTGATCCAGCCCTCGTTCTTTTGGGAGCGTGAAACGGGGATCATGTGAAAGCTGCGTTCCTTGACGACCTTTCTGCATTGCTGCATGAAGGCGCGGATGCCTTCCTCGGTGAAATGTTCGAGAGAGCCGATTGAATAGGCATACTCGAAGGACTTGGCCGGGTACGGCAGGGCGGTAGCATCACAGCAGGTGAGACGCTCCTTGAGGAGACCACGCTCCGCGGCCTTTGCCAGCAGGAAATCGGAAATGTCGCAACCATGAACCTGAACCGTCTTGATTCCGCCCAATATGGCCATGACCTTGCCGGTCCCGCACGCGATATCGAGGACGGTGCCCTTCGCGTTTATCATCAGCAGCTGAATTTCGTTCCAGGCATTTCCTTCCCCCCAAACCTCCAGCGCAGCGGCCATCTTGGGGTCCCAATAGAGGTCCAGCTCCTGAGTAGAGCCTACCGCAGCGGGTGGCTTGGGCGCGAAAGGCCTGTAAACCTTCTTGATGCCTCTGAATAAAAGAGGGGGAAGCAGATCTCTCACGATAGTCTTCATCTAAAGTCCTCTTTTCATTCAGGCTCATGCAGCGCACAGCCTTCGCAGGTCTGATTCGTGCTGGCAACGCTCCCGGCGATGGTTTGCAACGACGTACTTCATAACCAACTCGTCACCGAACCCGATATCTGTTCTGCTTCCGAGAACGAAAGTTGTCGCCAGGCATGCGGTACTGACGGTCAACGTCCGCAGGTTTGCCGCGCTGGGCATGAGGTTCAACAGTAGCGCTTCAACAGGCAGATAGGCGCTGCCGGCAGAGTCAGCCGAGAGGATCTGACTGAACAGTCCTCGCAATTGTTGCTCCAACTTCTCACGCTTGCCCGTCCGATCTCGGGGATGAGACTTGATTAGCAGTATGGAGCTGGGCTCGGGGCGTAGGCCTGAAATCCAGTCCTTGTATGCAGACAATTCGGCCTGCGGTGTCATCACGCCTTGTTCCGAGAAGTTGCTACCCATCAATACCCAGACGGGACGACCCGCAGTCCGCTGGCGCAAATCATTCAGTGCGACTTCATCAAGCAGCGGCCCAAGCCGGGTGAAAAGGTTGCGGAGCGGCGGTGCCTCCGTGCGGATAACCTCGCCGCTCGGGGGCACGCCGAACGCACCTGGCAATAGGAGGTAGCTGACATCCACCCGAGGCGCTAAAAGCAGGGCTGGGGGCGACCCCAGCAAGCTTCGAAGTGCGCCGGAAAGTCGTGATCCTACCGAGGGCTCTCCGGCCATGAACCCGCGCGGTAGATACACGCCTATGCTGTCGCCATAACAGATGTGGTTAGCGTCAGGAAACGCGTTGAACGCCAAAACGTTGCAGGTCTGCCAATCGCGGACCGCAAACACTTCGTCCACGTTATTTACCCCTGTCATCCGCCGCAGTAGCGCAGCAACTTCAATTGCCGAGGAAGCTCGTTGCGCGGTCCGCAGCAGAGTCGCCAAATCGTAGTCGCTGAGATGACTAACGGTCGAGAAAGGGTGCAGTAACGCAGCCATTTGCTCAATGACGCGGGTGAACGCCTGGATCTGTGGTTCCGCAACCGCGAGCCCGCAGATCAGCAAGTGATCGCGCGATTGCTCTCTGGCGGCATGAGGTCCGCTCGTTGTCACATGCTTCTGCAGCGCTGCTACGGCGGTAACCAGTTGGGCCGTCCCTTGGCAGACGATCAAACGATCCATTGCCCGCGCTCAGCGATCCGAAAAGAGCGACGTGCGTACGCAGCGCAATTCCGACCGGATGTCAAGTGCCATACGTCGCATATAAGAGAGCAATGTCCACCGATTCCCTTCCAGTAGATCCTTGCGGGCGTACGCTCGGACCAAGGCGAGTTCGATGTCTCGGTCGGTGATGTATCCGGCCTTCCTTGCCTCCTCGAAATAGTGGAACCACAGGTCGCCATAGGGATGGCTGCGGAACTTCCACGGCTGCATGTACAGGTTCGTGTAATGCACCAGTCTCGTATCTCTATAACAGTGATCGAATTCGTTCCACCGCGGATCGATGCGTCCCACCTTAAACGGATGCTGCGCCAGGAAGCGCGGGCGCATCTGGTGCAGATCGACGTAGTCATAGAGTCCGGAGGCGATCTCTTCGAAATACCGCTCGAGTTCGAAGCGGCTGCGAGCGCAATCGAACAAGGCAACACTAAGCCCCCACTGCTCGGCTCTATCGCCATACGCCGCGCGCTTGGCAAGAAAATCGCTATCACCCATCTCGGCGTCGAACAATTCGCCGATATCTCCCAAGACGATCGTGTCGGAGTCCAACGAGATCGCACGTCCGACGTTGCCGCAGAGTTGCGGGACGAGAAAGCGGTAATTGCTGAACTCGGTGACGTTCTGATACTTGACCTTGAGAGACATTGGCGCCAAGTCGGGTGGATGACCCTCGCGTTCGACCGTGTTATGCGTGCCATTGAATACGCGGATATCTAGATTTCGCCGTGAATTACGGCGTAGCGAATACATCAGGACTTTGCGCTCGAGGGCACTCGCTTCGCCCGAGCTAATGAATACGGTCACGGGAGTCGTTGACGCGGGCGTCATGCTCAGCACATATGCGATGGTGTAGACACCGATGCGCGGCCGGCACGTCCAAACATGCGTGAGAGCTTGCCGCGGAGACGCGCGGGCAAGCCGAGGATCTGGCCGCGGGTCAGGAAAACCCTGCGTAGTCGCTCGGTGCGGCGTAGATAGGCAAGCATCCGTTGGCCCGCATGCGGATCCATACTCGTCGACTTGAGTTCTGGCTTGGGTGTCAGCAAGGCCCTAAATTCCGGGCTCAGATGCGCTTGGTACTGTTGCAGGTCTTCGACTTCATACCCAGCGGCCGTAGCTAGCAAGCGCAGTCCCTCTAAAGAAAAATTGAAACGATGAGCAATGTGGATAAACAGGCGCAAGTCGCCCGCTGGAAACGGGAATTCGCCAATGCGGCTAACGTCCGGAACTACGATGAGGAGCTTTGCACGTGGTGTGAGCTTTTGTAGTCCACGGAGCATATCGAGTGGGTCGCGCACGTGCTCGAATACGTGGTGCATAAGGATCAGCGAAGGAGTGGGGAGGGCCTTGAGCACATCCAGCGGCGGCCCACAGTGCAGCGGGAGTCCGCGGCTGCGGCCATATTCAATCAATTCAGGGCTATAGTCGCAGCCGCCAACGCGATAGCCCTGATGCTGCATGACATCCAATGCGCCTCCACCGCCACAGCCGATCTCAAAAACGTACGCCCCTATCGGGAGCCAGTCTCTAATCGAACCTAGGATGGATTGCCCGTAGGAGCGTTGCTTCTCAAAGTAAGCAACGCGATCATTGGCGCGAGCATACATTTGCTGATAGTGGTGCGTATAGAAGTCGCTGAGTGCGGCATCGTCTGGATAGGGGTCAATACGCAGCGTGCCGCAGATGGAGCACAGCACCGTGTCCAAAGGCAACCCGTAACGATCGATCTCGGATATCAGCAAGTCCTTTCCAGCCTTGCCGCACGGACAAGGATTAGCCAGCAAGCGATAGTCTCCGTTGATGAGTTTGCCGGAGACTGTTGACGTGATCATTCGCTGCGTTCGGGAGAGGTGGACCGCAGATCCGGCCTGACGATTGAATCGCGTAGATAGCAACTCGCGCGTAGGGTTTATCATGCAGAGGCACTTCGCCGGATAATCACGCCTTGTCCGGTGGTGAGGCGCAGGATAGGGATGCCCTTGGGATCGCAGTATTCGTCAAGCGCCTTGCGGGCTCCGGGCCATTGCAGGTGTGCATAGTCGTCACAGACGATGACCCCACCTTCGTGAAGTCTCGGGTAGAAATACTCAAGTGAATCGCGCGTAGGTTCGTAAAGATCCACGTCAATGTGGACGAACCGATACTTGAGTTCCGGAAGCCCTTCAAAGCAAGCCGGAATCCAACCTTTGTGGAACTTAATCGACGGGAATTCACCTAAGGCTCGGCGTACATGATCGAGCCCTGCCTGAAACGAGCCAGCCTCCATATATGCTGTGCCTCCGCAACCTGCGCGAGCATCCTGAATGAAGTCGTGGGAGGTTGGTTCGCTCAATCCTTCGAACGAGTCGAAGATATGGTAACCGCTGCCGTCGTAGGCAGGGTCAGTCTCGCGTAGCGTGTGGCAGAACATGAAGCTGCCCAACCCGCGAAAAGTCCCGCATTCTGCGATGCAGCCGTTAATAGATTGCACGAGGCGCAAAAACTGAATCGTATTGTATTGTTTTTCGATGCTTTTAGTCTTTCCATCGGGAGTGCCCGTGATCGCAAGGCCTTTGGCGCGCAACGCGAGATAATGGCCATCAGCCTCATAGAGCATGTTCTTTTCATAGCGGCCCTGGGGAGCGCGGCGGATTTCAAATCCTGCGCATCTGGCGATCGCTTTCACGCCTCTGCTAATAATGCTTATCATCTATACTCACGCATGAAGATCTGATTGAGAGTCCACGGGGGCGCCACAATATCCGCGCGAATGCATCGCGAGTGCATGCGAACCCACCGCCGCCAGGCAACCATAGTCATTAGTCCGGCATTGTCATGCGGGTGGTGACAGCGGAGATTGAGGTTCAAGATGGTCTTCCTTGCTGGGTCGTCGCACTTTGCACATCAGAGCGCTGAAGCTATCGAGCAATTGGCTCATTTACGGCGCATCACACGTGCAGCTGCCAGACCAAGCCTAGCTTCTCGGCGATCGGTGACCTCGAACTGCTTCCGGTCGCTCAGGCTGGTAACGACCAGATATGCCTGGTGATGTGCGAGGGATCCACCGTCATTCGGGAGGTGCACCATTTCGAAGAGGCAACCCTTGCATCGCTAAGATTCGATATTAATCGTCAAGGTTCGACGCATTGCCGTCGCGGGCCCGCGCATGGGCTTTACTGCGTGCAGGGAGTTGAATGTCTTTATGAATATGACGCACTGGTTAGGGTTATAGGGCATCGTCCCGATCGTCTCGACCTGATCGAAGCCCAGATAACGATTTACGAAATTGAAATTGTTGCTCGGGTCAAGTGGGCGCATTCGATCCGTTCCGCCCCCCCACGCGGGGTTCCATTCGCCTGGCCGTGTCATGCTCAGGACCAGCGTGATGTGCTTCTGCGGGGAGTCCGTGTGGGGGAGGATGTGGCCGCCCGCTGCACTCATCATGGAAAATTCAAAGCGGGCCTTCAAGTTGTGAGATGTTCGGTGCAACAGCTTGTCCCGCAGCCGCCGCAATGTGCTTGTGTGCGAGCCATGGTTGAGGCCAAGCTCAATCTTTGATTGTGCCAGCACATGCAGGACTTGGGCGATGAAGCTATTGCTCTTGACCTGGTCGTAGACTCGACGCCAGTCGTCATTGGCGCGGAGAAACCGGTGGTAATGATCTGGATGATTTAGCTCCGATAAGGACCACTTATCGCCATGAGTCTGCATAAAGCGAAAGATCTCGATTGGCGGAAACGTTTCGACTAGGTGCTCGTAAAGGGAAGGCTCGAAAACCTGACTGATCATACCGATCGGGTAGGGGTCGTATTCGAAATGAGCAAGATCGAGACGCAGGAGTCCCGCTCCATTGCATCTTGATGAGCCAGTGCCTGTCGGACTATTCGCTTGTGTTGCTTCATTAGGCATGTGCCTGCTCCCAGGCATGTTCAACGAGGACTTGGCCGAGAGCTGGATTCAATACGAGGCCTGCTGCGAAAGTCTGGGAAGGGATGACTTCGAATTCAGCCGCACGCTCCAGCTTGTCTGCGCTCACGCCCCCTATGAGGATGGCCGCGGTCAGCCAGTAGGTGTCCGGAACCAATGGGAGGCCAGCGGGAACACGACAGCGGAAAAGCTGCCGTTCGGCGGTAATCCGGAGATCGCTCTGGGACCACTCGGAGTATAGCGGGACCATTCTGTGGTCGCGGCTGTCGCAAACGATCAAAATCAGATCGACCTTCTTTCCGATGGCATCTCTTGTTGCGGACACGGTAATTGCGAATTCCAGCGGCTGCATCGAGACAATGCGAGAGCCGCCTTGGCGATCTTTGCCCTGTATGGCAATGGACTCGAGCCGGGCGCGACCAGTGCCGCTTCGGTCATGCCGGTCACTCAATTCTGTGCCTTGGCGCCAATTTCTCGAATAGGCGTCGATGATATGACGCGTATCACCCATGTCCACAATTCTGCCACCGGAAAGCAGAATCGCGCGATTGCACAGAGTTTCCACCGCCGCCATATTATGGCTCACGAACAGCAGCGTGCGACCTTGCTCGCTGATGTCGCCCATTTTGCCGAGGCATTTGCGCTGAAAGGCGGCGTCGCCAACTGCCAAAACCTCATCGACGATTAGGATATCGGTCTCAAGGTGCGCAGCTACTGAAAACGCCAGTCGCGTGTACATGCCGCTGGAGAAACGCTTGACCGGCGTATCCAGAAACTTCTCCACGTCTGCGAAGGAGACAATTTCGTCGAACTTGCGATCGATCTCAGGACGCCCCATGCCCAGAATGGCGCCGTTCAGGTAAATGTTTTCGCGTCCGGTGAGTTCGGGATGAAAGCCCGTCCCGACCTCCAGTAAGCTTGCCAGACGCCCGCGCAGGGTGGCGCGTCCACTCGTAGGCTCCACCACGCGACTCAGGAGCTTGAGCAGCGTGGACTTACCTGCGCCATTTCTCCCGACGATCGCCAGTCGTTCGCCTTGTTTGACCTGCAAATCCACATCTCTGAGCGCCCAGAATTCCTCGGTCTGAGGGCGCCTCCGCAAGCCTCCTCGGCTCGCGAAACGCTTGGCAGCGTGGCCGAAGCCCTGTGCGGTCTCAACTATGGAATCGCGGAGGGAGCGATAGGGCGCCCTGTGGTTGTGCGTCAGCAAGTAGCGCTTGCCGAGGCCTTCCATTTTTATTGCAAGCGCCATTTTCAGAGATTGTCCGCGAAGGAGCGTTCGGTAGCACGAAAATGGAGCATTCCGATAACAAGGAGAGCCACGGTCACGATGAGAGACAAGGCAACCCCCGGCCACCATGGAATGTACCCGTGACCCAAAACGGTCCACCGGAACGTATCGATGAGGCCTGCCATCGGATTGAGATAATAAAGTGTCCGCCAGCGCGCCGGGACCAGGCTGGTGCTATAGGCGACGGGTGACGCATAGATGCCCACCTGGACAAGGAAGGGGACGACATAGCGGAAATCACGATATTTTACGTTCAGTGCAGCCAGCATTAAGCCGGGTCCAAGCGAGGCAAGTACCGCGAACGCCAGTATCACTGGCAATGCGAGCAAGTGCCAGTCCGGAGCGTAACGATAGAAGGCGAAAATGCCGGCGAGTATGGCGAGCGAGATCGCGAAGTCCACCACGCAGACGGCTAAGGCGCTCACCGGAATCACGAGGCGAGGGAAGTAGATTTTGCCGACAATTTTTTCGTTCTCCACAACGCTATTGGCGGCGTCGGAAAGCCCGGCGGCGAAGAACTGCCAGGGTAGCAGGCCGCTCAGTACTAGCAGCGCATAGGGTGCGTTAGCTTCTGACGGCAGGCGCGCGATCTTGCTGAATACAATCGTCAGGATGATGAGAGTGAGAAGAGGGCGTAGGAGTGCCCACGCGGCCCCAATTGCAGTCTGCTTGAACCGGACTTTGATGTCTCGCCATGAAAGAATGAACAAGAGATCACGGTAACGCCAGACTTCTCGGGCGTACTGGCGGGGTGAGCCGCCGGCCTCTATGATCAATTCTCGTTGTGAAGGATCAGCCGCACTCATTTTCTATGGCTCTGCTTGCAATTTCCTCGTACGCCATGGCAAATCTCTGAACCCGCTCGGAAAGATTCAGGGCGGCGTCTTCGCGGGCTTTCAACGCCATGGCGGGATCATGATCCCGCAAGGCCGTGAGCATTAGTTCAGCCAGATCTTCAGGCGAGTCCGGTCTGAAATATCGGCCCAGAGGCGGCGCCTGTTCCACGTGGACAGGTATATCGGAGAGGATGATCGGTAGCCCGAGAGATTTGGACTCTTCGACCGTCGTGCTCCATCCCTCGAACTTTGAGGGATTGATCAGCGCGATGGCATTTACCATCAGCGCCTGGAGCTCCGGCAGTGTGATGATCCCCAGCACTCGAAAACTGTGCTCTACGCCCAGCTCTTTTGCCCGTGTAAGCAATCGGGAGAGATGCTTCGGTGCGCGGTAGTCTATCGCATTTCCGGTAGCCAGGACGAGTGCGGCGACCCCGCGCTTACGGAGTAAGCCGAGGGCTTCGATTATAACGTCATGGTTCTTGTGAGCCCAAAACTGGTTAGGGACGTGAAAAAACGGCCTGTCAATTTCGAATCGACTGAGAACCTGCTCCCGGGTGAGAGCGGCCCCTGTATCGCTGAATGCGGAAACGAAGTGCAGCACGGATGTCTTGTGCACAGCGTCTGGTGCGAACGAGGCGAAATCGCGCAGAGCGTCGTTGCTGCTAACGATGATGCGCCGGCTTCCCTCGACGAGACTAAGGTAGTGGCTGTTGCGGGCATTCAATTCGCGTCGCGAGAAGAGCTCCGGCATGCGAACATGCTGAAAATCAGGAATCCAGCCGATCGATGCCCGGGAGCTGCGTACGCCGACCGTGAACGAATGCGACAGCGCATCGATGCGGTGTCGTCGCAATAACCATTCCAACGTCAGGTCGCGATCCAATATTCGGCGACCCGCACGGCTTGCCAAACGCACAGGGTGTCTGTGGTTGGCAAGATTCGTTCGAACTGTCTCGATCGTCGGAAACCCGCAGAAGAAGTCTGATGTCAGTGCCGGATGGGCTAATAGCACCGGCTCGATGCGGCGGTCCGGGTTGGAAAGGATCGCCTTTAGCAGGTTTCGAATGTAGCTGAGTCCGCCGAGCCAGTTGTTCTGATTGGACTCCAGCAGGAATGCAACGCGCTTCAAGGCGCTCCCGCCTTGAACCATTCCACGTAGCGATTAAGCTCTTCCTCAAGCGCATGTTCCGGCCGCCAGTTCAGGCCACGCACCTCGCCAGGATCGGCGATGAGATGCAAAGGATCGCCGGATCTGGCAATTCCTGAAAACTGCACGTCCCCTGCGCCGCCGAAGGATTTCGATATCGTTTCTATGATCCAGTGGATGGGCACGCCATGACCTGCTCCTCCATTGATTACAAGGTGGTCCGCGAGCACTGCCTCCCCGGCCGCAAGTAGCAAGCGGGCCGCGTCATCCACATGCAGCCAGTCGCGCGTCTCATGACCTGTCCCCCCGAAGGTGGCGGGGCCGCGCGACAGCCTGGTGCAGGCATCCCAGAGAAGTTGTTTACGTAGACCGACACCATAGACAGAGAACAGACGAACGATCGCCGTCGATATTCCGAAGTGCCGGGAGTAGGCGAGGCAGAGTTCTTCGGCCATCTGTTTGTGCACTCCATAAGGCGATACAGGATGGAGCGGTACATTCACGCCGATCGGGAGTGTCTGCACATCTCCATACACGCCGGCACTTGAGGGCAGCACGACTTTGGCTTTTCGTCGATGCAATCGTGCATATTCGAGGACATCGCGCGTCGTTACGACTGTGCGATCGAAATCCTGCGCCGGATGTGACATGGAAAAGCCCACTGTTCCGCTGCCGGCGCAATGCACGACTAGGTCCGGCTCCTCCGCATAGGAGACAAGGGCATCGAGAGTCACATCGGACGAATGCCAGTCGGTCAGGCCCCACTCGCGCCATTCGGCGCGCGACCAGGAACCATGCCCAATCCCACGAACCGCGTGGCCTGCCCGGGCGGCGGCTCGTGCAACGTGCCGGCCAACGAACCCGAAGGCGCCGGTGACAAGAACATTGGTCGTCATCAGGGGGGTGTCAGCTGGCCGTTGAGCAGTACTTGCCAGCGAGGAGAAAACAATGGCCCTGCTTGTTCAAGAGTCATCTGCAAGTCTCTCGACACGTCGACGACCGGCAAACTGGCTAAAGAAGACGCGCGCTTGGCTGGCGCCGTGAACGTCATCTTGCCATCGACTCCCACGCTTTCCCGAAAGCGGGAGGGACGATCCTCCACGACATCCAGTCGCCCAAGAATGTCTGCGGCGCGATCGTTACGGACAAAGAACGCGTTGCTCCCGACCCTGTTGGTTCCGACCAACTTGTAGCCGCGCTTGCACGCAAGGTGCTCCGCGGCGCGGATGGAGAGTCCGTAGTAAAGGTTGCTGTAATGCGCCCGTGAACGGGAGAAATCGGACGCGTAGGGAACAGTCAACGGCAGCAGGTCTCCGAAGGCCGAGTTGTACTCGGCAATAATGATTTGCGGTCTGACACAGGTGATCGCCTCCCAGACCCAGTAGTCAACACCGTCGATATCGATGCTGAGGATGCCCAGTTCACCGCCAAACCCCGCATCGGAAATGAGGGAGTTGATGTTTTCGCGAGTAATGAATGAGGCAATGGCCGACAGGTCATGGCGCCAACTGATCCTGTCCTTGCGGATGAAATCGACGTGGTCCCGGCTGCCGTCGATGACGAGCCCGCGCCAGTTGCGATGTTGCAGCAGGAAGCGCGTACTCGACTCGCGATAGTTTTCGACGCCGAACTCGATAAACGTCTCGGGTACGCTTTCCAGTTGGTGTACCAGCCATTCGATGATCCCATCCTCGCCCCATTGCGAGGAGACTCGAAATTCCGCATCGTAAAGGCTGCGCAACTTTGTCATTGCCCGCACTTGACGGGCCGCGGTTTGGCCGGCAAGAAAAGCCAGATCGTCCAATTGTCCCTGTGACGCAAAGACGCCGCGCAGAGACCCCAGGGTCTTGCGCTTTATCGTGTCAGCGACCCTCATGTGTCAGTCCGGGAACGCTGTCTGTGAGCGGATTGCATTGAGTCGATCAGGCCGGATCGCCATTCAACCGCTAGCTGTGGCCAGTGAAGTCGCGTTGGGCGCGAGGCGCCGGTCCCGCTACCTTGATCGCGATGCGCTACCATAAGGCGAATTGTAGAATAGATTGCGAGGAAGGAGAGGTTGTTGTGGGGGATGCGTCGGCAGGCCGCTTTGCAGTCATTATTCCGACCCTAAACGCCGGGTCCAGGTGGCTGGCGGCGCTTGCGGCTATTACAGAACAAACGGCGGTGCCGCATCGCAAGTTGGTTATTGATTCGGGATCGACGGATGAGACTGTCGCCTTAGCGAGGCGGTTTGGATTTGAGATTAAGGAAATCTCCAAAGCGGAATTCAATCACGGCGGTACGAGACAACTCGCCGTCGAATATGTTTCGGACTGTGACCTCGTCGTGTTTCTTACCCAGGATGCGATTCTGGCCGGAAGGGACGCCCTGGCATCCCTTGTGGCTTGCTTCAGCGATCCGTCCATCGCTGTGGCGTACGGGCGTCAACTGCCGCATACGCATGCGAGGCCAATGGAAGCGCATGCTCGATTGTTCAGCTACACCGATCGGAGTCAGCGAAAGGAATTGCGGGAAGTGAGCGTACTTGGAGCAAAAGCCTTTTTTTGCTCGAATTCCTTTGCTGCCTATCGAAGAGGGATATTTCTTGAGCTGGGTGGATTCTCCCGGGATCTGATCCTTGGGGAGGACGCCGAATTCGCCGCCAGGGCTGTTCTGGCAGGTTACAGCAATTTTTACTGCGCTGAGGCCAGCGTCTATCATTCGCATGCGTACACCGCAGTGGAAGTTTTGAAGCGATATTTCGATACGGGCGTGTTTCACGCACGTAATCCCTGGTTGCAGGATAGATTCGGCTCTCATCGGGGTGAGGGGCTGAATTTCGTGAAATCGGAATTGCGCTATTTGCTGGCGCACGCTCCGCTGCAGATCCCGCGATCATTTGCTCACACGGTTGCCAAGTTAATTGGCTACCGGCTGGGGCGCATCGAGCGAATTCTGTCGCTTCAAATGAAACGAAAGCTCTCCATGACGCCCGGATTCTGGCGGCCACGAAACCATATGGAAAATAGCCTTAGAGGTGCCTAGGGGAAGAGGGCATCCCGTGTGGGATCGGCTTGTTGCATGGGATAGCTAGTATGCCCCGGCGCGTCTCAACACCACGGCAGCGGTCACTGCGATGATATATGCGTCCATCAATAGATTCCGGTTTCGAACGTAGTATTTATCCATCGCTACGCGTCGCCGATAGGTCGTATCGCTGCGGCCCTTTACCTGCCATAGCCCGGTGAGCCCGGGCTTGACGGCGAGATAAAGTGCGGCCTGTTTGCCATAGCGCAAAAGTTCGACGCGCACGATCGGGCGGGGCCCGACGAGGCTCATATCTCCGCGAAGCACATTCCAAAGTTGAGGCAGCTCGTCCAGGCTCGTTCGGCGAAGAAAACGTCCAATAGGGGTAATGCGAGGGTCATCACGAAGCTTGTGGTTCTGCGTCCACTCATCGCGAATTTCCGGATGTTCCTTTAGGAGGCGGCGCAAGACATTTTCAGCGTCCGGGACCATCGTTCTGAACTTCAGGCAGTCGAAGGCGCTGCCGCTTTGACCGATGCGCCGGTGCCGGAAAATGACCGGGGTGCCACCCAGGCGGATAAGGGCCATGACAGCGACAATAAACGGCGAGAACAACAATCCAATGAGCACGGCGCCAACGAGGTCGAACACGCGTCGACCGACAGCCCCGAGGCGAGTCGTCCTAATGGATAGCCTCGGAACGGATACTGCAGCGGCGTCTCCCTCCAGCAGGCGCAGGTCCAAGCCTGCCAGGTGGGCATCCATCGTCGCGCGTCTTTTTTGAGCGACTGCACTACGGTACCCGGCATTGGGCATTGCCCCGGGAGGCGCTTCGAACCGGGGCTGCGCTTCAGGTGATTCCATGCGTTCTTGTCACCCTTCCTTCTTGACGTCCCAGTTCGACAGTTAGGACTTCCACGGCCCACCGGCAGCAAGCACTGTAGCTGACTTGAGCCCAGCAACGATTGACCGGGACGAGCGTTGACGCACTGCGACCTCTATTTTGCGACGCAACGAGACCCTTGCCAAGGCTTATGTCACGTAGATGTGTGCCTGGCGACAGGCACACGGTTGGCCTTGTCGCTTACCAACGACGCTCAGGTAGTGCTCCGCTTCATCACCGAACATTTCTGATGCTGCTTTTTCAGCGACGCGCAGGCCGTCTTCGCCTGATCCTCGGTCATGGCCGCAGAAGCAACGTGAAAGGTCTTGCTCTTGCCGGTCGGTGGGACCACCACCACACTCTGCAGATCGTTGCCAAATTTATCCTGCAATTTTGACTGCGCCGCACTGGCGGCCTTGTCGCTGCGGAAAGTGCCAAGATCGACCACGTAATCGAACTGCGCCAGCTGGGCCTTGGCCTGGTCGGCCTCCGGACCAGACGGATATTTTTGTAGGAAAGCCTGAAGTGCCGCCTGGGTGTTGGCGCTCTTGGCCTGCTGCCAGTCGGCGGCGCGCTGCAGATTAGTGATCTGAGTTTGGGCTTCCTGCGCATGGGCGCCCATGGGCTCGCTGGCCAGGTACTGCTGGTAACCCTGCAAGGAGTTGGCCGTCTGGGCGGTCATCCAGGCTTGGTCGTCCTGAAGCGTCTGGATGCGCTGCTGAGCGGCGGCATCGTGGGGGTCGTTGGGGTGCTTGGTCAGGAAAGCCTGGTACGCGGCAATCGTTCCCTGTGTGTTGGCCTGATTCCAGTCCGACTCGGACGAGCTGCAGGCAACAAGGGTGCCTGCAGCGAGAACGCTGAGGCCCCAGATCAGCTTATTCATGGCGACTCCTTTGCAAAGCCAGCGTGCTGATTCCGTTAGAGCGTTGAGCGTTGCACAGCGCTTACGCGCAGGCAAGCGGACACGCGCTTCGCCGAAACTGGCAATAAGGGTCGGCATCGGCCGACACGCTCCTCGCGCAGTGCATGAAAAGCGCCGCAAAAGACTCCTCCGCAAAAGAAGAAGGCCCGGATTTCTCCGGGCCTTCTTACAGACATTTAATGTTTGCGCGGATGCGTGTTGGCGATTACCAGCGTCCGCCGCCGCCGCCGCCGCCCGCGCCACCGCGGTAGCCGCCACCGCCACCACCACCGCCACGCGGACCACCACCGCTGCGCGGCTTGTCCTGTGCCTCGTTGACGCGCAGAGGACGGCCGCCCATGTTGTGGCCGTTCAAATTCTGGATAGCACGGGCTGCATCGGCCTGGCTCATCTCGACGAAGCCGAAGCCGCGCGGACGCCCGGTCTCGCGGTCGGTGGGCAGGGAGACGGACTCAACCGTACCGTGCTGGGAGAACAGCGCGCGGACATCCGCCTCGCTGGCCGTAAAGGGAAGGTTGCCGACATAGATCTTGGCCATGCAATGACTCTCTCAAGCAATCAAATCGAGCGACCTGGACGCGTTCTTTAGAGGGTTAGTCCAGTCACCCAACACAGCAGGAACGTCACGAGGTCTAGGGAGAGGATGTCTCGCAGGCCGTCGAACCGTAAATCCTGTTACCTGATCGCAGCGGCTCGACTCGGACTCGACAGGCCTCAGCGGCGCTAAGGAGACTCAACGGACCGGCGGCGAACGGCACCGATTCTAGCATAGCCTTTCGGCCGGTCCAGCGAGCCGCACGGGGTTACTGGACCAGCCAGGAGATCGAGGCGTTGAGGCCGTTTGGGGTGGCAAAGTTCATCAGGTCGATCTTTGTCGGCGAGACGATGTAGAGCACGTCGGCCGTCGAGCCCACGCCGGTCAACGTGACCGTGCCGAAGCCACGCCCGGTGCTGTCGATCGCGAATCTGCCGCTCTCGTAGTTGCTGGAGAGGGTGCCGTATGAAAGCGCCATCAGCGCTTGCAGCGCGATGGGCCCGTTTGCCATCGCAAACTGAGTGCCGCCGACGAACGCTCCATTGAGGGTATCGGTGAAGCCGCCGGCTGGTGGCACCTGCAGCTCGAGCAGGCCACTGTTGCCCGAGCTGCTGCCCTGTTCGAGCAGGTAGCCGTTGGAGACTCCGTCCAGATAAAACACGAAGTTACGTGTTGTGGTGCCAATCACCGACAGCGTGCCACGTCCGCTGGCGGCCACGCTGTAGGCCTGGCCGGCATACTGCACGTCGTCAGTGTCGTGGGCCTGACTGGCCGTATCGAGCACCAGATTGACCGTGCCTGCGCTGCTATCGGCTCCCGAGAGGCGACCGAGTGCCGTGACCGTTACAGGGTCGATGCTGCCTTGGCGACCCCAGAGGCTCACGATCGAAGGGGAGGCCAGTGCGGCGTTGTCAAAGGTGGTCGGATCGACATCGCCGGTTTGCGACGTCAGATACCCGAACTCACGGGCCGTACCGACCGTGGGGTCGGCATTCATGAGCTCGTACTTGCCGGCATTGACGATGTAGTACACGAGCGTGCTGCCGCCAGCGCCGGCCTGCAGGGAAATGGTGCCGCGTCCATATGCATCGGGCGCGGAGATCGTGCCGGTTGTCGGGCTGTTGGTCAGATCCCCGCCAAGCGGGGCCTTGGCTTTGGTGTCGCCGGCATTGGAGTCCAACGTGCCTGTGAAGGTGCCGCTGGCGGCGCCGATGGCGCCGATCGTGCCGTAATGGAGTGCCTGACTGTCGACGCCCAGCAGACCGAAGGCGAAGTTACCAGTCGGCGCGACACCCGTCAGGGCCGAGGCGTCGGTTTGCAGCAGCTCCCCGGATCCGGAGTCCTCGTCCGGGATGGTGACGCCGGCTTCACCGATGAGCTGCAGCCGCGCCGTGTGGAAGACTCCATTGCTGTCGGGCGGCGACGCCGAGAAGTTGTAATCGAGCACACCGCTCGGAGCCCACAGCGTCAATACGCCGCTATTAGTCGTCCGCGTGGTACAGGTGCTGGTGGTCGAGTTGAGCGTCTCGTTGAGCGTGGTGCGATTGCCGTCCTTGTAGTCCTGCTCGCCGCTGATGTGGCCGTCGGCATCGATGGTGATGTTGGCTAGATGCACGTACTCTCCGCCGCCCCGAAAGCCATTGGCCGCCAGGGTGTATTGGCCGCTCAGGATGCAGCTCGAGTAGGGCTTTACAACGATCTCGAAGGATTGGGGTGGCGTGAAATTGCCGGCGGTGTCCTCCGCCTCCAGCGTGAAGTCATAGGTTCCGACCGTCGTGGGGGTACCACTGATCGTTTGGACTGCCGTTCCAACGGGGATAATGCTCAACCCCGGCGGCAGAGTGCCGCTCGTCAACGACCAGAGGTAGGGCGAAACGCCGCCGACGATATTGATGTTGGTTGCGTAGGCAACGTTGACGTTGGCGGGGAACTGGGTCTCTGCCGTGATCACGGGTGCACCCCACGTCACGATCGTGACGGCGGCGTTCTGGCCGGCATTTGCCTTGGAAACTGCGGTGATCTGCGCCGATTCTGCGCCGGCAAAAGCGGGACTCGCCGGCGGCGTGACGTATACGACCGAGGTCGATGTCGCATCGATCAGGGAGCCTGGGCCATTGAGACTCCAGGTGACGCCCGCGTTGGTCGGGTCATTCGAGACCGTCGCCGTGACCTGGGTGCTGGCTCCGGCGTACAGCTCAGTCACGCCGCCCGAGACGGCCAGGGCCACGTTGACGGCGATACCCAGGGAAGGATTGACGCCGAGATTGTAGTTGCTGCTGCAGGCCGCGAGGGTGGCAATGGCCAGCGCGGTGGCACCGGACAACAGCAGCCGGCTGACCGCGGCGCCGACGCGGCGCGGCCCAGGACGAGTGGAAAGCAACGACTTCTCCTTGGCGAGCAGGTCCGGCGGGGCCGGTCCTTGGTTCTGGCCCCTACGGCAGGGCGCTTAGCATAGCGACAGTCGCGATCGGATTCAGTTCAAACGTCGGTGGCGCCGCATCACCTGCCAGGCCGCTGCCGCCGCCAATAGCGCCAGGGTCAGGGGATCGAGCGCACCCGTCCCGCTGGCGGCTGCGAAGGCGCCTCGGATCTTGACGCTGGCCGACTGCGTGTGGCCGGCGCTGTCGGTGATGGTCAGGATGGCGGTGATGGTACTGAAGGCGGGAAACACGAGCGTCGCCACCGGCTGATCGGCGTCGATGAGCTGATCGCTCGTCGCCGGACTGGTCGTCCACTGCCAGCTCACGATGCTGTTGCCCGCGGCGGCGTTGCTGCCACTGCCATCGAGTCGGATGCGCTGACCGGGCGATGCCGAGCTGCTCGAGGCGTTGATCTGCACGTACATATTCTCGGTCGTTGCGACGGCTGCGGCAGCGTTGAGCATGCCCGCCCCGCAGGTTGCCGTGGTGCAAACGCACTCCACGGCCTCGCTGGTGTCGGTGTAGTTGCCGTGGGAATCGGTGGTCGTGGCGGGCATCTGGCAGCTGGTCTTGGTTGTCGGGGAAGAAGTCGGAAAGGGCAGTGCGCTCGACTGCAGACGGGTGATGAGCTGCGCGGGCGTCAGGTTGGGCAGCGCCGCCTTAATCAGCGCTGCCACTCCCGTCACCATCGGTGCAGCGAAGCTCGTGCCAGCCACGGCCGTGTTGTCCTTATTGCCGCCGGCGTCGATGTAGCTCTGATCCATCAGCGAGTAGCTGTAGAAGCCCGGCGTGGCCGCCGGCGAGGTCGCCCCGGCATCGGTCGTGGTGATGATCGCGTAGCTGCAGGGCACCGTGATACCGGCTGTGGTGCTCGCGGTAACGCAGTTGCCGCCCGGGGCGGCGATGGTGGCGGCAGCATCGCTGCTGGAGAGGTTACTGTAGGGCACCTTCGTGCCCGCCGCGCGCAGGCCCACGACCGACAGCACGCCGCTGCAGTTGGCCGGGGCGTCCAGGGGCCCACCCTCATTGCCCGCCGCGGCCACGATGATCACGCCGGCGTCGATCGCCTGGGTGATCGCGTCCTGCTCGGTCTGCGAGCAGGGACTCTGCGCCGCAAGGCTCAGATTGATGATGTTGGCGGCGGGGCTCGCGGCGATGGTGCCGGCATCGGTCGTGACGCCTACGCCGGAGGCCCAGAGGATGGCCGCAGCTATGTCGGAGACGCGCCCGGAGCATTTGCCGATCGCACGCACCGGCAGGATCGTCGTCAGCGGGGCGATGCCGGCGACCCCGATGCCGTTGTTGGCGACCGCGCCGATGATGCCGGCCACCTTCGTGCCATGCCAGGAGCTGAGCGCCTGCGTGGTACAACCGGCCTGCTGGAACAGCGGCAGAGTCACGTCGGTCGCATCGATCCAGTCGCCCGGGTCCGCGGCATCGGGCGCCCAGCCATGCCCGTCGTTGGCGAAATCGTAGGTTGCCGCCGAGCTACTGGCACTGCAGTCTGCCGTGGTGTGGCCCTGGCTGTTGGTCGTCAGGTTACCCTGATCGCAGCTGACGAAGTCGTACCCACAGGCACTGCCGGTGCTGCCGGCATTACACTGAAGTTTTGGAGGCCCGCTGGTGCCCGCCGGATAGACGAAGTCCGGGTGGCCTTCAATGATCCCGGTGTCGATCACCGCGACGACGATGCTTGGGGAACCCAGAGCACCGTTCTGCCAGGCCGTGGTCGCCGAGATCGCCGCCGGAGTTGCCGAGGAGCTCGGCTGCAGGTACCACTGGCCCTCCCAGCTGCCATAAGTGTCGGAGCCGGCGATGAAGGAGGCGTCGTTGGGTGGATCGGCGGGAAAATCCGCGATGTAACGCCATGCGTCGGGCTCGGCGTATTGGACCGCCGGGTCGCTGTTGAGTCGCGCCAGAATCTCGGACATCTCGCGCCGGCCGGGCACGTAGGGCAGCTGCATGACGTCGGTCTGGCCAAATAGATTGCGCATCGGCGTCACATCCACACCCGTCACCGAGCGCAGATGCAGGGCTCGGCCGGCGACCGTGGCGATGTGCAGTGAGGCCACGCTGTCGGCACGCCACTTCACGATCAGGCGGTCAGTGGCTTGCGGATTCGCAACGACGGGACGAAACACCACGCTGTCGGCCGCCGGTGCGAGGGCCGGCCAGGCGAGCGCTAGCGAGAACATGAGCACCAGCCGCGCCACGCTGGCCCGAAACCCGGCATATCGCATCAGCCTGTCGTCTCCCTGTCGCTCGGCCGTGACGCCTCACGCAACGGCTTGAATGGCCCTTCCGACCCGGGATGGAAATGTACGGTTATTTTCCAGGAACCAGGCACGCGCATGCGTACTCATTTTTTCCAATTCCGCATCACTGAGTGAGATTGCCTGTTCGACCGATCTCACCAAGGCCTGCTCGTCGAAGTGATAGGTCGCCGCCAGCGCCATTTGTCCGGTACGGGCATAGGGCACCAGCAGGCCCCGATCGGGTCTGACCAGCTCGTTCATCGGCGGTGCGTCCGTGGTGAGTGTGATTGCACCAACGCCAAGCGCCTCAACGAGGTAATGACCCCAGGCGTCAGTTTCCGATAGGCAAATATGAAACTTGTGGCTGTTTTGCATGTGCCGCAGCCGTGCGTATTCCGCCGGCTTCGCACCGTCAAGGTACTCGATGCAATGCGTGATATTGGCGGCTGCCGGCGTCGCCTTGGCCTCGCGAGGATCCTGCACGACATTCAACATCGGCCAGGCCTGATGTTGGGCCCAGACATTCACGGTGTTGGTGGTGCCTTTGATGCGACTCGCGCCCGCCAGGTGCAGAAACTGGCGCTGCCGCGTCACGCCTGCATCGAAGCGATCCTCACTGGCAAAGCCGATACAGTACGTTACGCAGTTCAATTGTTGGTAGATGCGTACGCCGTTCTGCGTTTTGGCCCAAATCATGTCGAGCTCGCGCAGGAAGCGCATATCATGACGGTCGAACCACTCGGGATTCGGCAGGGCGACGTTGTACCGCGCCTGATCGAAGTACTGTGGCCAAAGATGCTCGAGCATTACATTCAGATCGAAGCGCTTTGGAATGCGCTGCGAAGTCATACGTCGCCACCAACGTTGGGAACGTATGAGCCAGCGAGCTCGTGCTTTGCGACGCCAACGCTCATGGCGATCGGTCAATGCGGTAGCTACGACATCGCAGCCGTTGGCATTCACTGCCTCAGCAAGCAGCCGAAAATCTCGTGAAAGACCGAAGCCGTTATCGACGTAAATGATATTGACTGTCGGCATGGCTCCGAGCTGCGGGCGACGCACCTGGAGGTACGCGTCCAGCAAGTATAACAAGCGTATTCATTGAGAGCTTTGGCGTGGTCCCTGAGGTCGCAGCAGCGGCGTGATCAGATCCAATGGCAGCGGAAACACCACCAGCGAGCTCTTCTCGTTGGAGATGTCCGCGAGCGTCTGCAGGTAGCGCAGCTGGATCGAGGCCGGCTGGCTGGAGAGCAGTTGCGCCGCCTCGGTCAGGGTCTGAGCCGCCTGCTTCTCGCCCTCCGCATGGATGACCTTGGCGCGCCGGGCGCGCTCAGCCTCGGCCTGCTGGGCCATGGCGCGGATCATGGTTTCATCCAGGTCGATGTCCTTGATCTCGACATTGGTGACCTTCACGCCCCAGGCGGCGGTGTTCTGATCGAGCACCTGCTGGATGGCGGCGTTGAGCTTGTCCCGCTGCGCAAGCAGCTCGTCCATCTCGTGTTGGCCCGCGACCGAACGCAGCGTAGTCTGCGCGAGCTGACTGGTCGCCTCGTAGGGGTTCACCACCTGCAGCACGGCCTTCTCGGGATCGACGACACGGAAGTAGACCACGGCGCTGACCTTGACCGAGACGTTGTCGCGCGAGATCACGTCCTGCTTGGGCACGTTCAGCACCACGGTGCGCAGCTCGAGCTTGCGCATGTGCTGCACGGCTGGCAGCACCAGGCGCACGCCCGGACCTTTCACGCCGGTGAACCGGCCAAGGGTGAACATCACGCCGCGCTCATATTCCTTGAGGATGCGCAGCGAGCTGGCGATCAATATCAGCACGATGACGATGATGACGACCAAGGACGAATTCATGTATGACCCCGATGCAATGGCGATGCGTTGGCAGGCGTGGTGAGCGGTTCGATCCAGAGCGTCAGCCCGCTGACGCGCGCGATGCGTGCGTGGGCGCCCGGCGGCAGGGGCGTGGTGCTGTGAGCACGCCACAGCTCCCCGCCGTAGCGCACGAGGCATTCCTCCGCGGAGCTGCTGATAACCTCAACGGGCTCGCCGATCATAGCCTCGGCACCCGTCGTGACCGGACGGCGGCGGGCACGCGCCGCGAGCGCCGCAATCGCTGCGATCACCAACGCTCCGGCAATGGCGACCCCGATGATCAAAGGCAATGCCACCTGTAAAGCTGCCCCGTGACTGCTGAAAAGGATAATCGATCCGATCACGAAGGCCGCGAGCCCGCCGATACCGAGCGAGCCGTAGCTTGGCATGAAGAACTCGCCGACGATCAAGCCCACCCCGAGCGCCATCAGCGCCAGGCCCGCAAAGTCCACCTGCAGCAGATCCAGTCCATAGAGCGCCAGCAGCAAGGCAAGGGCGCCGGCAACGCCGGGCAGCACTGCGCCGGGGTGGTAGCCCTCCAGCAGCAGTCCCCAGATCCCGGCGAGCAGCAGACCGTAGGCGATCGTCGGATGGCTCAGGAACAGCAGCAGCGCTGTGCGCCAGTCGGGCGTGATCTCGGTAACACCCACACCGGCCGTGTGCAGCACCGACGGCTGACCGGCCACGATCGCCTGGCGGCCATCCAGCCGCATCAGCAGCGTCGGTACGTCGGGGGCGATGAGGTCGATGACGTGCGCCTGCAGCGCCTCACGCGCCGGCAGACTGGCCGCGCCACGCACCGCGCTCTCGGCCCAGTCGGCATTGCGCCCATGCAGCTGCGCGAGCGAACGGATATAGGCGACCGCGTCATTGACGGCTTTGCGCTCGCTGGCGGTGGACGTCGCGGGGGCGGGCGCTGGGGCGGGCGCGGGCGTAGGCGCGGCTGTGGGGGGCGATTGGCGCGCTGGGGCGGAGGGCGCACCGGCGGAGGGCGGCTGTGCGGCGGGTACCGGTGCGCTCGGCTGTTCCTCGCCACCGATGGAGATGGGCGTCGCCGCCCCGAGATTTGTCGCCGGCGCCATCGCCGCCACGGCGCAGGCATACAGAATATAGGTGCCTGCGCTGGCGGCACGTGCTCCGCTCGGCGCCACATAGCCGACGACCGGTACGGGGGAGGCAAGGATGGCCTTGATGATCTCCCGCATCGCCGTGTCCAGGCCGCCGGGAGTATCCAGCTGCAGGATGACCGCGGGAGCGTGCGTGTCGGCCGCCTGGCCGAGAGCCTGTTGTATATAGCGGCTCATGGCAGGCCCAATGGCGCCATCCACCTGCACCACGAGCGCGCGAGCGGCCGGTCGGGCGGGCACGGCGGTCGCTGCGGGCGCGGCGCGCACGGGCGCGCGCGAGGCAAGCGCGAGCAGGATGGCCAGGCCGGCGAGGCCCAGCCACGGCAGGACCCCAGCGGCGCCGCGTGAAGCGCGCCGTGTACCGCGATCCCCTGGAGGTTCGAGCCCTCTCACCTGCGGTCCTGCCCTGTCTGCCCACTCCATGGTATCCGGAAGGTGATGTGAGCACACGCATCGATTCTGCAGGTGCTGATGAGCCGCCTTGCGAGGGCGGGGGCTCTTCAGTAGAGTGCCGGGGTTTTTTTGCCGCCCGGCCAATTCCGAACGATTCCGTCAATGAGTAAGACCGACCTGCCGGCTTGGGTGGTACACAAGTTCGGTGGATCCAGCGTCGCCGATGCCGCTTGTTTCCAGCGGGTCGCCGCCATCGTGGAGTCCGAACGCGCCCACCTGGACACTGCCAGCTCGGCGCCGATGCGCCTGGGCATCGTGCTGTCGGCGTGCAAGGGCGTGACCGACCGGCTGCTCGAGCTGGTGGGCCTTGCCGAGCGTCAGGACGACGGCTGGCAGGCACTGCTCTCGCCGCTGCGGGAGCGCCACGCTGCAATCGCGCAGGCTCTCTTGACGCCGGAGGCAGCCGCCGAATATCTGCGCGAGCTCGACGAAGACCTGAAGGGCGTCGTCGGGGTGCTGCAGACCACCCGCATGATGCGTTCGGCCGCGCAGACGGTGCACGACCTGGTGGCGGGCTTCGGGGAGATCTGGTCGACGCGCCTGTTCGCGCGCTATTTGCAGCGTCGGGGCGTGCGGGGGGCCGTTCAGTGGATCGATGCACGGCGCTGCGTCGTCGTGGAGTGGGGCGCACTCGGTCCCGCAGTGCACTGGGATGAGTCGCGACGTCGCCTGCAGGCACTGCTCGGCGAGCAGGATGCGGGCGGTGAGGCGCGCACACTGGTCATCACCGGCTTCATCGCCAGCGATCCGCGCGGTGTGCAGACGACCCTCGGGCGCAACGGCTCGGATTTCTCCGCCTCGATATTCGGCTCATTGCTGGATGCCGCCGAGATCCAGATCTGGACGGACGTGGATGGGGTGCTCTCGGCCGATCCACGCCGCGTGCCCGACGCGACCATCATCGATTCGCTCTCGTACAACGAGGCGATGGAGCTGGCCTACTTCGGCGCCAAGGTGATCCACCCGCAGACCATGGCGCCCGCGGTGGGGCGCAACATCCCGATCTGGATCCGCAACACTTTCGCTCCCGAGAAGCGCGGCACGCTCATCTGTGCCCATCCGGCGTCCGCCCAGCCGGTGAAGGGCATCACGACGATCGAAAACGTCGCGCTGATCAATCTCGAGGGCGCCGGCATGATCGGCGTGCCCGGTACTGCCCATCGGCTCTTCGGTGCGCTGCGAGAGGAGGGGATCTCGGTGATCCTCATCTCCCAGGGCAGCTCCGAGCACTCGATCTGCTGTGCAATTCCGCGCGTCCAGGCGGCGCATGCCAAGAGCCTGTTGCAGACCGCCTTCGCGCGCGAGCTGGCCGAGGGGCATATCCAGGACGTGGACGTGACCGAGGAGCTCGCCATCCTGGCCGTCGTGGGCGATGGCATGGCCGGCATGCCCGGGGTGGCCGGCAAGGTGTTCGGCGCACTTGGCAATGCGCAGATCAACGTGCGCGCGATCGCCCAGGGGGCCTCCGAGCGCAATATCTCGGTGGTCGTGGATGGCAAGGATGCTACGCGCGCGTTGCGTGCCGCGCATTCGAGCTTCTACTTATCGCCTCATACCCTGTCCATCGGCATCATCGGGCCTGGCACCGTGGGCCGGGTGCTGCTCGATCAGCTGGCCGGCGAGCGCGAACGGCTCGCACGGCAGTTCAATATCGACCTGCGCGTACGCGCCATCCTGCGCTCGAACCGGATGCTGCTGGCCGATCAGGAGATCGCGCTCGGCAGCTGGCGCGAGCAGCTCGAGCAACGCGGCGTGACGGCGGATGTTGCGCACTTCACCGCCCACGTGCATGCCGAGCATCTGCCGCACGCGGTCATCCTCGACTGCAGTGCCGATGCACACATTGCATCGCACTATCGTGACTGGCTCGCGGCCGGCATCCACATCGTGACGCCGAACAAAAAGGCCAACAGCGGCGCGCTTGCCTATTATGAATCACTGAAGGCTGCTCGCCGCCTCAGCGGCGCGCACTATCTGTACGAGGCCACCGTGGGGGCGGGGCTGCCCGTGATCCAGACGCTGCGCGACCTGCGCGAGACCGGTGATGCCATCCAGAGCATCGAGGGCATCTTCTCCGGCACGCTCGCCTATCTCTTCAACGTCTACGACGGCACCACGCCGTTCTCGGCGATCGTGCGCGAGGCCAAGCAGCGCGGCTACACAGAGCCGGACCCGCGCGATGATCTGTCCGGCATGGACGTCGCACGCAAGCTCATCATTCTCGGCCGCGAGATGGGTCTTGCGCTCGAGATGAGCGATGTGCAGGTTGCAAGCCTGGTGCCCGAGGAGCTGGCCGCCGGCAACAGCGAGCAGTTCCTGACCGGTCTGTCGCGCCACGACGCCCCGATGAAGCAGCGTTACGAGGCGGCGCGGGCGCGCGGCCACGTGCTGCGCTACGTGGGCGCGGTACGCGCCGACGGGCATGCCACCGTGGGGCTCGCCGAGCTCGATGCGCACCATGCATTTGCCAACATCGCGCTGACCGACAATGTGGTGCGCTTTGCCACGGCCCGCTACTGCGACAATCCGCTGATCGTGCAGGGGCCGGGGGCGGGGCCGGCCGTCACGGCGGGAGGCGTATTCGCCGACCTGCTGCGCCTGGCGACCTATCTGGGAGCGCGGCTGTGAGCGCGCCGTCCCGGGCCGGCGCCGCGGGCGTCACCCACTCGCGCGAGCAGGCCACCGCGTTCGCACCCGCCTCGGTTGGCAACGTCGCAATCGGTTTCGATATCCTGGGCTTCTCCATCGAGGCCATCGGCGATCGCGCCAGCGTGCGCCGCAGTCCCCGCGCGGCGGTCAGCATCGAGGCCATCGAAGGCGCCAGCGTGGAGTTGCCGCGCGAGGCCGAGCGCAACACGGCGGGGCGCGCGCTGATTGCGATGCGCGAGGCGCTGAATCTGCCGTTTGGCTTCGAGCTCACGCTGACCAAGGGTATTCCGCTGTCCTCGGGACTGGGCGGCTCGGCCGCCTCCGCGGTCGCCGCGGTAGTGGCTGCCAACGCGCTGCTGCCCGAGCCGCAGCCGCTGCTGCAGCTGCTGCGCTTCGCCATGCACGGCGAGGCGGTGGCCAGCGGCTCGATGCACGTGGACAACATCGCCCCCTCGCTGTACGGAGGGCTCGTGCTCACGGTCGGCATCGATCACCCGCGTGTCAAGCAGATCCCGGTGCCCGGCTCGATCCGCGCGGTGATCGTGCACCCGCACATGTTCCTGTCCACGCGACAGGCGCGTGCCATTCTGAAAGGCAGCGTGCAGATGGCCGACTTCGTCTGGCAGACTGCCAACCTCGCGGGCTTCATCTCCGGCTGCTACACCAGCGATCTGGACATGCTGCGCGCGTCATTCGAGGACGTCGTCATCGAGCCGCAGCGCGCAGCGCTGATTCCAGGTTTTGCCGATGTGCGCCAGGGGGCGCTCGACGCGGGTGCGATCGGCTGCTCGATCTCCGGGGCCGGTCCGACGGTATTCGCCTGGTCGCAGGAGGCCGAGGCCGAGGCAGTCTGCGCGGCGATGACGCAGGCCTTCGCGCGCCATGGACTGCAGTCGGATCCCTGGATCACCAGCATGCAGCCCACCGGCGCGCGCGTCGTCGACTGATGCGCTTCGCCAGCACGCGCAACCACGCCGAGCAGGTGACCCTGAGCGCTGCGCTCGAGCGCGGACTCGCCGCCGACGGCGGGCTCTACATGCCCACCGAGTGGCCGCAGCTCGCGCCCAGCGCCGATCCGCAGGATCTGCCCGCCCTGGCGCTGCAGTTGCTGCAGCCCTTTGCGGCCGGTGACGTCTTGCAGCACGAGCTGCCGGCGATCGTGCGGGAAGCCTTCAACTTCCCGGCACCGCTGACCGGCGTCGCGCCGGGCACGCCGATCAGCCGCGAGACGACCAATGTGCTCGAGCTTTTCCACGGGCCAACGGCGGCCTTCAAGGATTTCGGCGCGCGCTTTTTGGCCGCTGCGCTCGCACGGCTGCCGCGCGAGCGCGCCCTGCAGATCCTGGTCGCGACTTCCGGGGACACAGGCGGGGCGGTGGCGGCGGCTTTCCATCGGCGCGAGCGCGTGGAGGTCGCGGTGCTGTTCCCGCAGGGCCTGGTCTCTCCCACGCAGGAGCGGCAGCTGACCTGCTGGGACGCCAATGTGCGCAGCTTCGCCGTGCGCGGACGCTTCGACGACTGCCAGCGGCTGGTGAAGCAAGCCTTCGCCGATACCGAGTTGCGTGAGCGCTTTCAGCTCTCCTCGGCCAACAGTATCAACCTCGGGCGGCTGCTGCCGCAGATGGTGTACTACTGGTCGGCGAGCCTCACGGTGCAGCGTCGCTTCGGTCTGCCGGCCTGCTTTGCCATTCCGAGCGGTAATCTCGGCAACGCGACCGCCTGCGTGTGGGCACGGCGACTCGGCGCCCCCATCGGCACGATCCTGCTCGCCCACAACGCCAACAGCACCGTGCCGGACTATCTGCGCGACGGCATCTTCACGCCGCGGCCGAGCATCGCGACGCTCTCCTCGGCCATGGACGTGGGCAATCCAAGCAATCTCGAGCGCCTCAACGCTCTCTATCCGGACGCACCGGCGCTCGGCGGCGCGCTGCTCGCGCTCAGCGTCGATGATGAGAGGACGCGTATGCGCATCCGTGAGGACTTCGCCTCGCAGGGGCGTATCTGGTGTCCGCACAGCGCCGTGGCGGCGGAAGGCTGCGCGCGCGTGCGCGCCGCGAGCGCTGCAGCGGGCGTCTGGAGCGTGGTGGCGACCGCGCACCCCGCCAAGTTTCGCGAGATCATCGAGCCGCTGATCGGCCGGCCGGTGCCGATGCCCGCGGCGCTGGCGCGTCTGTATGAACGGCCGGTGCGCTGCGAGCAGATCGAGCCCACGCTGCAGGCACTCAAGCAGTCCCTTTAAAGCACCATCGCGCCGCCGATGCAATCCTCGCCCCTGCAAGCCCTGCCAGTGTCCCTGACCCCCGCACAGTGGGAGCTGGCTGCCTGGCTGCTGCTCTCGGTGGTGCTGATTGCGCTGCTGGTCTGGCTGTGGCGCTGGGATCGCCGTCGACGACAGCGCATCGCGCGCGTCCTGGCCGTGACCCGCTGCGGATTCGACCATCTGCGCGACGTACTGGTGCCCGATGGCCAGGGCGGCTCACTGCACGTGGATTTCCTGCTGCTGACGGTGCGTGGCGTGGTCATCATCGACCTGCGCGATGTGGCCGGCAATATCTTCGGCGGTGATCAGATGAATGCCTGGACGGTGATGAATCGTGCGCAGCGCTACACCTTCGTGAATCCTCAGACCGGCCTGTATGACCGAATCGCGGCAGTGCGCGCGCTCGCGCAGGATCTGCCGGTCGAAGGCCGGATCGTGTTCACGGCGCGCGGCCGTTTTCCCAAGGGACTGCCGCGCCACACGCTCTCGCTGCAGTCGCTGTCGGCGGAATTTCCAGTCTCGGATCGCGAGGCAGTCAGCGATCTGCTGGCGCGCTGGATGCCGCTGTGGGAGAGCCTCAAGGGCGCCGTGACCCCGAGCAGACTCTCCGCGCCCAAGTCCGCGATCTAGCCCTCAGGGGGCCAGGGCGCCACACTCGCGGCCGAGCAGTTCGGTGCGCGAGCGCGGCAGGCATTGGGGATGATGGGCCTGTATGTAAGTGACGAATTTCTCGCGAATCTCACAGCGCAAATCCCAGGAGAGAGATGAGTCGGCTGCCGTGGCGAGCACGCGCAGCTGCATGGTGCGCTCCGAGGTGTCGGTCACCTGTAGATTCCAGAAGCGTTTGTCCCAGCGCGGACTGGACTCGATGATCTGCTTGAGTGCCTGGCGGCCCTCATCGACCGGAAAGGTGTAGTCCACCCACAGCATCACCGAGCCCAACAACCGCGACGAGGTGCGTGTCCAATTTTGAAATGGCTTCTCGATGAAGTAGCTGAGCGGTACGACCAGACGTCGGTCGTCCCAGATGTGTACGACCACGTAAGTCAGGGTGATCACCTCGACGCGCCCCCATTCGCCCTCCACGATCACGACGTCGTCCTCGCGCATCGGCTGGGCAAGGGCGATTTGAAAGCCGGCCAGCAGGTTCGCCAATGTCTTCTGGGCGGCGATGCCCGCAATGACTCCGACGATGCCCGCGGACGCGAGCAGGCTGGCGCCGACGTGGCGAACCTGTGGAAACATCATGAGGATGAAGGCCACGGTCAGCAGTCCGATCGCCACATCCACCACACGGCCGATGACGTGCACCTGCGTGTAGACCTGCCGCGCGCGCAGGTTGTCCGTGGCCTTGATGTCGAACCGTGCCAACAGTACTGCTTCGCACAGCTGCACGACCTGGAGCAGGATGGCGGCAACGGCGACGATCAACAGGATGCTGCTGCCCCGGGAGATGACCGTCTGGTAGGACCCGGGCAGGCGCAACAGCGGCAATGCGAAGATGATGCCGAGGATGGGCAGCAGGATGCGCAGGCTGCGGCCGATCAATGGCACCAGCAGATCATCGAATTTGCTGCTGGTGCGCGATGCCCAGCGCTCCAGGGCCGACTCGAGCACGTGCGTGAAGCACAGCGACAGCCAGAGCAGCAGGGCGAAGACCGCCAGGTTGAATGCCGTACTGCCGAGCGAGTGCAATATCGCCAGCCCCTGCACGGGTTGGCCGGCCAGCAGCAGGGGCGCCACGCAGAAGAACAGTCCGATCGCCCAGACCAGCGTGTAGCTCGGCTTGACCAGCGCCTGCAGCGTCTGCAGAGCGCTCTGTCGCTGCGGTCTGAGGCTGGCAGGTGCGCTGCTGCCAGGCTGAACGGTAAGACGGCGCCGTGCGTAGCCGAAGAGCAGCTTTACCACCAGGTTTGCCAATGCCGTCATCGCCAGCACCATCAGCGCTGCGAGGGCATCAGCCCATGTCACCGCGCCAAATAACGTGCGCGTGGCCAGCGGTCCAAGCAGTGCGCTGCTCCATGCGTGCAGCAGCGTGCTCAGTGCGGCGGCGACTCGATCCATGCAACCTCCTGCGAGCCTATTGGCCCGATATTGTGTCGTTGTTACTCCCGGTCTTGAGGGACCTCGGGCAGGGCAAAGAATTCCCTGGCGTGCGCACAGGTATGCGCGGCACAGTCGGCGAGTGACTCGCCGCGGGCACGCGCGACAGCCGCGCCGATGTGCGGCAGATTCCTCGGTTCGTTGCGCCGCGTCCGGGCGGGAGGGGACAGATCCCGCGGCAGCAGATAGGGCGCGTCGGTCTCGAGCATCAGGCGCTGCGCCGGGATGCGGCCGACCAGCGCAGCGAGGTGCCCGCCGCGCCGCTCGTCGCAGAACCAACCGGTGATACCGATCGACAGGCCGAGCGCGAGGTACGCCTCGAGCTCGCGCTCGCCGGCCGTGAAGCAGTGCACCACCGCACCACGCAGTGCGCCGATATGCTCGCGCAGGATCGCAAGGAAGTCCGCGTGCGCATCGCGCTGGTGCAGGAACACGGGCTTGCCGCACTCCGCCGCCAGCTGCAACTGCAGATCGAAGGCGCGTCGCTGCGCCGCCGGCTCCGAGAAGTTGCGGAAGTAGTCCAGTCCGCATTCACCCACCGCCACGACGGCGCAGTCCTGCAGCAGCGCGCGCAGCGCCGGCAGCTGCGCCGGGGTGAGTTCTCCGGCATGGTGCGGATGCACGCCGGCTGTCGCAAACAGGCGACCGGCATGCAAGCGAGACAATTCGATTGCCGCCTGGCTGCTCGCGATGCTTGCGCCCGTCACCAGCATCTGCGTGACATCCGCGGCAAAAGCGCGTGCGATCACCTGGTCCCGATCCGCATCGAAGCTGTCGTGCGTCAGATTCGCGCCGATGTCAATCCACTGCATGCCGCTACTGTAATGCACGGCGCGCGCCGCGCGCGATGCATCCGATGTCGACGTTGCCTGTTATCATCGAAGCGTCGACGCCGCTCATGGAGGCAAGCCGCACAGGCCCAACGCACACGACGCATGATGAGACAACTGCAGCTCTGGAATGCGCAAGGGGATGAGCACGGCTGGTCGGTGCGACAGAGCCCGCGCGCGCGCCGGCTCTCCGTGCGGGTGTTTCGCCATGGCGGCGTCGAGATCGTGGTGCCGCCGCGTACCTCACCGGCACGCGTCAGTGCGTTCGTCTCCGAGCATCGCGAATGGATCGAGCGACAGCGTCGCCGCTCGGCGCCGCCAATTCACTGGCCGCTGCCCCCGTCCACCCTGGCGCTGAGCGCACTGGGCGAGGAGTGGGCATGTCTGCCGGGGGTGATCGAGACGCGGGTGCGCGTGCGCGAGGAGCACGATCGCGACAGCCACCGCCTGATTCTCGACGGCGATCTCACTCAGCGAGATCGGTTGCGCCAGGCGCTGACGCGCTGGCTCGTCGGGCGCGCGCTGCTGGGCTTCGAGCAGCCGCTCGCCGCGTTGGCGGCGCGTATGGGCGCAGCGCCTGCGCGCCTGCAGGTGCGCTGCCAGCGCACGCGCTGGGGCAGCTGCTCGCGACGCGGTACCATCAGCCTGAACGCCTGTCTGCTGTTTCAACGGCCGCAGGTGCTGCGTTACCTGATCGTTCACGAGCTCTCGCATCTGAAGCACATGAATCATTCGGCGCGCTTCTGGGCCGAGGTGGCGCGTCACGAGCCGGACTGGAAGGCGCTGGATCGCGAGCTGCTGCAGGGATGGCGGCGCGTGCCATCCTGGATATTCAAATGAGCGGCGCGCCGCCTGCTGGCGGTGACGCACCCGATGAAGAGTCCACCGAGGCCGGTGCGCGCGTCGATCTGTCGGATGAGGCCATCCATTGGGATCTGGGCAGCTCGCAGTCCTATGCCGAGTACCTGCACCTGGATCGACTGCTCTCCGCACAGGCGCCGTTGTCCGCGCAACACGATGAGATGCTCTTCATCATCGTGCATCATGTCTCGGAGCTGTGGATGCGCCTGCTGCTGCACGAGCTGCGCAGGGTCATCGACTGCGTGCGCCGCGATGATGTCGGCCCGTCCTTCAAGATGTTCGACCGCATCGGGCGCGTGCAGGCGCAGCTGCTGGCCGTCTGGGATGTACTCTCCAGCATGACGCCAGCCGACTATTCGGCCTTCCGCAATCTGCTCGGGCGCGCCTCGGGCTTTCAGTCGCTGCAATATCGACTGCTGGAATTCATGCTGGGTCATCGCAACGCGAGCTATGCCAACGTTCACAAGAGCGGCTCGGCGGCACATACCGCGCTGCTGCGCGCGCTGGCGGCACCCAGCCTGTACGATGAGGTGTTGCAGCTGCTCTCACGGCGCGGC
>Ga0134126_10000828_pt1 | contig 39001 bp, 48 predicted proteins | sample KB31752_FD_96881 | JGI IMG/M metagenome (GOLD analysis project Ga0134126, IMG submission 96881) | Terrestrial soil microbial communities with excess Nitrogen fertilizer from Kellogg Biological Station, Michigan, USA - KB3-175-2 | ecosystem: Environmental > Terrestrial > Soil > Unclassified ...
ACAAATCTCAAACTTTTATGCTTCTGCAAGAACCCAATGGTGTTAATTAACAATTGTCCATTGGTTATTTATTTTTTGGAGTCCCATTGTTAATCTAAAATCCAGAGGTTCAAAACTGACACTATTGCTCTTATCTGAACATTTCATTGTTAAAATGCAGAAAGCAATATTTTCATCAGCAAATATTTTTAGATTTTGAATATCAAATACCCCCGGTTCTGTGTACTTAAAAAAGATATCCCAGGTTTTGCGATAAGCATCTATACCGATGGATTGAAAAGGCCCAGGTACATCAAACATAACTATATCCGCCGAGTGATGGGCAAGTATTGCGTCAATGTCCCTATCGCGCACGGACTTAGCCCAATTTTCAATAAGTTGCCTGATGCGTATTTCATTATCGTGTGTGTTCATGCAAGTAGTTCTTAAATTATTGTTTCAAAAAATAGTTTAATTACAAAACACTAATTAGCTTCCCTTTCTCTAATTTTCTCATCACTCCAACCGGCTCCACAAACCCTTCGTATCCATTGGCTTTTAGAACTCTCTGCAATGCAGAAACGCCATCTTTTTCAACCGCAATCAATAATCCCCCACTCGTCTGAGGGTCGGCGAGTATAGTTTTCTGATAATCCGTAACATCGCCAATAGCATCGCCATAACTTTTCCAGTTGCGGGTCGTTCCTCCGGGAAAGCATTTTTGTTCAATATAATATTCAAGCTCAGGTAATAAAGGCAGTTTGTCAAAATCAATTTCTGCGATTAGCCCGCTGCCTTCACACATTTCTTTCAGGTGGCCGGCAAGGCCGAAACCGGTAATGTCGGTCAGCGCATTCACTTCTTTCATTCCGCCAAGAATTTCGCCGAGCTTGTTCAGCCTGGTCATATTTTCTATGGCAAGTGCTTTATGCTCAGGCTTTAAAAGTCCTTTCTTTTCTGCCGTGGTATAAATACCAATTCCAAGCGGCTTGGTTAGGAACAGCACGTCACCCGCTTTGGCGCGGCTGTTGGTTTTGATATGATCTATTGGAACAATGCCGTTTACAGCTAATCCGAATATCGGTTCGGGACTGTCTATGCTATGCCCGCCCGCTAATGGAATACCCGCTTCTGCACATATTTTCCGGCCGCCTTCAATAACTTTTGCAGCAACTTCGGGGGATAATTTATCTATCGGCCAGCCAAGTATCGCAATGGCCAATACTGGTTTGCCACCCATGGCATATACATCGCTGATGGCATTAGCAGACGCTATCCTTCCGAAATCAAAGGCGTCATCTACAATAGGCATAAAAAAGTCGGTGGTGCTGATAAGCGCCGTTCCATTCCCCAAATCCAACACGGCTGCATCATCGCGGGTATTGTTGCCCACAATCAGGTTTTTAAAATCAGGGGACGCTTCATTGGAGCGCAGGATCTTCCCAAGCACTTCAGGTGATATTTTGCAGCCGCACCCGGCGCCATGGCTGTATTGGGTGAGTTTGATTTCGGTCATTGCTTTATCCAGTTTTTCGATATTGTTGCAGGTATATCTGTTAGTTGTTTTGCAATCGCTGAAAAGTTTATGTCTGACGGCGTGACAGTAAAAATGGTTGTCTCATTCCGGCTGTTCAAACCGTGCAGGTAGCTTTTGTCATAATAGGCTAAAAGGATTCTTGCAGCCTCATAAAGCATATTATTTTCAAGAAGTTCCATCACTTGCATATAAGCCTGTCCACCCAACCTTTTTTTAATTTTTTCGACGGATGCAATTAGTTCGGACACGGGGAAATTACCGTATATTTTCATAATATGCTGTAACCGGGTTTCAAAGGGAATATCAAGATTTATGACATGCGCTTCCCGCATCTGGTTCCAGATACCTTCGGGAATGATTTTCTTACCGATACTACGGCTTTCATCCTCAACCCAAATGCATTTTTCAGCATCCATTTTTATCCATTCCATCGCCAGTTTATTTTCAAAATGTTCCTGGCTACAGGATTCTGATTCGCCGATGGTCCCGAACGCAGATCCTTTATGGTGCGCAAGTCCTTCGAGGTCTATAACCTGCTCGCCCATAACAGATAACTCTTTTAAAATTGGAGTCTTACCCGAACCCGTTTTCCCGCCCAGGATAAGAACGTTTTTTTTAATATCAAAAGAATTAAGGATATAATTTCTAAAAGCCTTGTATCCTTTTTTCAAAGTATATACTTCAAAACCATACGTATCAAATAGCCATCCCATATTTGCACTCCGCATACCGCCCCGCCAGCAATACAAAAACAGTTTATTATCGCTACCTGAAAGAGCTTCGGCTTGTTTGATAAAATCTTTCATTTTGGGAGCGGTTATTTCAAGGCCCTTGAGAACGGCGGGTTTGTGCCCGAGTTGTTTGTAGATCGTCCCGATGATGGCGCGTTCTTCATTAGAAAACAATGGCAGACTTTGAGCGCCAGGAATATGTCCTTTTTCATACTCCGCCGGGGTGCGGACGTCTATGAGTGCTCCTTCTGAGGAATTGGCTAAAAATTCGGCTATGGGTAATGATTTCAATAGCAAAAAGACATCTTACTTTTGTCTTGAAACAAAAGTAACAAAAATTCAAGGCTTTTGAAAAAATTGGTTGAAAACTGCATTTCATTCACTAAACAAAACAAGGCCGCTTCCACCATTGGAAATCGGCCACGTTCATCATGCGGCTGTGTTTTGTTTTTAACGTTCATTCCATTTGCTTTCTTAGCCATTTTTTCAAAGGCCAGTCCCTTCCATCATGGATCAAGCATTGATAATTGATAATTGCTAAATGGTAACTGATAATTGATAATTGATCATTGATCATTACCTCAGCCTATCCGCCGATTTCACAATTCGTATGTCTTTGGCTATAGCCAGGCTTGCCAGGAATAAAAGAATAGGCGAAATAAAAGGAATTGACATCCCTATGCCGTAATGGTCATTGGTACTGTTAATAAGGGCGCTCGCCTGCCTCACGGCAAAGATTAAAACGCCAACATATATCAGGCTAAACAAAATAAGGTAACGCGTTAGTTTTAACTGATTTGCCCTGGCAGTAAAAAGCCCGATAGCCACAATAGTCAGCGCGATGAGGACAATATCCAAGGTGTTCAAAACTACTGTAAGCCTCCCTACCGAACCGGGCGACTTGTCAATGGCAGATATATTTGCTTTTACTTCATTTTGTTTAAATTCAATCGTCTGAGCGCCTTTAAGGGGATCAGCCTGCGGGCCGGTTCCGTTATATATGGGCGCAAAAAACATGGCGACGCATATACCAACTACCAATAGTAAATAGATCGTTTGTATTCTCTGAATCATGATTGTAATGATAAATTCGATGCAAGTTAGGGGTAAAAAATTAGACAATACGGCAATTTGAAAATGAATAACCTAATCACAATTTTCAACTCTGTACCTTTGCACCCACAATATAAAACCAAAACATGGAATCCGTTTATGTAGTTGACGCTGTTCGCACACCCGTAGGCAAGTATGCCGGAACATTAAGCTCCATCAGGCCGGATGACCTGGCGGCATTGGTTATAAAAGCGCTGTTAAACCGCAATCCGAAAATTAATCGGGAACAGATTGAAGAAGTGGTACTTGGCGATGCCAACCAGGCCGGGGAGGATAACCGCAATGTGGCAAGAATGGCGGTTCTTTTGGCAGGGCTGCCGGTATCTGTGGCCGGAGTAACAGTAAACAGGCTGTGTGCTTCGGGTTTACAGGCAATTATGGACGCTTCCAAATCAATTATGACCGGGAATGGCGGAGTTTATATTGCCGGAGGCGTAGAAAGTATGAGCCGTGCGCCCTTCGTGATGAACAAATCCGAAACGCCTTTTGACAAGAACGTAAAAATATTCGATACCTCGCTTGGTTGGCGCTTCACCAACCCTAAATTAGCTGAGATGTATTATCCTTATGCAATGGGAGAAACGGCTGAAAATGTAGCTGAGAAATATAAGATCAGCCGGATGGAGCAGGACGAATTTGCCCTGAGAACCCAGGAAAAATACCAGGCTGCGCATGAAGCCGGAAAATTCAGTAATGAAATAATTCCCGTTCCGGTTCCGCAGGCCAAGGGCGAGCCAATCATGTTCACCAAAGATGAACAACCGCGCCTTTCACCCATGGATAAGCTGGCCGCTTTAAAACCTGTTTTCAGGAAAGATGGTACCGTTACCGCTGCAAATGCTTCAGGATTAAATGATGGCGCTGCCGCAACACTTCTTGTGAGTGAAACAGTGGTGAAAGAATTGGGTTTGAAGCCAATGGCAAGGGTTGTTAGCTTTGCTGCCGCCGGAGTTGATCCTGCTTTTATGGGCATCGGGCCGGTGCCTGCCACCCGAAAAGCGCTCCAAAGGGCAGGATTAAAGGTGAATGACCTTGATTTAATTGAGCTCAATGAAGCATTTGCTTCTCAATCCATTGCTTGTATCCGCGACTTAGAGCTAAACCCCGAAATTATTAATGTAAACGGTGGGTCAATAGCCATCGGTCACCCTCTAGGCTGTAGTGGCGCGCGTATTAGTACCACGTTGATCCATGAAATGCAAAAGCGCGACAATGTTCGTTACGGATTGGCCACCATGTGCATCGGGGTAGGGCAGGGCGCGGCAGTGATTTATGAAAAATGTTGAAATAAGTGATTAGGGGTTAGGTATTAGTCGTTAGTAGCTATCGCCGGATTCTTCAATAATTAATTTATTCCCCCAACCCATTCCCTCAAATCCGCGTTAGCGGGTATCAGCAAAGTATGAACCCCGGCTTTTTTCCCTGCTTCTATGTCGCGGTCGGTGTCGCCTATGAACCAGGATTGAGAAGGGTCAATATCAAAACGGGCCATTGCTTTTTCCAGCATCAGGCTATCGGGTTTTCGGCAGATGCAGGCGGAGGCGCTGGGATGATGGGGACAGTAATAGAACTCTTTAATATCAATATGCGCCTTTTCAAAATGTGCTTTTAGCCCGGCATGGATTTCTTCTACCCGCTCATGGGTAAATATTCCCCTGGCTATTCCTCCCTGGTTTGTGATCACAATAAAAATAAATCCTTTTTTTTCAAGTATACGAAGAGTTTCTGCAATACCATGAACCAAAACGATATCTGCGGGTAGATAGTTATAGTCTCCGCGCTCGGTTATAATTACCCCGTCACGGTCAAGAAATATGGCTTTCTGCATTTGTCTTCCTTTAAGTATTTGTCCGCTACCTGCTAAAATTCAAAACTATTCATAATTTCGTACAAAATATTCCAACTTGTCAGATAAGATTGTCATTATCCCTACCTATAACGAAAGGGAAAACATTGAAAAAATAATTCTTGCGGTCATGAGCCTACCGGTAGAATTTGATGTGCTTATAGTAGACGATCGCTCTCCTGACGGCACAGGCGACATTGTAAAAAACCTACAGGCCAATAAGTTCCCCGGACGGTTGCATATGGAAGAGCGTACCGGCAAGAATGGTTTGGGCACTGCCTATATCCATGGTTTCAAATGGGCGCTTGAAAGGCCGTACGAATACATATTTGAGATGGATGCCGATTTTTCTCATAACCCTTCTGACCTCATAAAACTATATGAGGCATGCCGCGATGGCGCAGATATGGCCATAGGATCGAGGTATGTGAAAGGCGTGAACGTGGTAAACTGGCCTATGGGAAGGGTTATTATGAGTTTTTACGCCTCCAAATATGTACAAACGATAACCGGGATGAATATCAAAGATACCACGGCCGGGTTTATATGTTATCACAAGCGGGTATTGGAAACCATTGATTTCGAGAAAATAACCTTTAAAGGATATGCTTTCCAGATCGAAATGAAATTCACTGCGTGGAAACATGGTTTTAAAATTGTTGAAGTCCCCATAATATTTACCGACCGTAGCGAAGGCACTTCCAAAATGTCGAAGAGCATTTTTAAAGAAGCAGTCCTGGGGGTCATTCAAATTAAGCTCAGAAGCTTTTTTAGAAAGTATCAAAAGGCAATATAAAACTCTAATGATGGTGATGTTTTTATATTTATGATCCAGCCCCGCTATTTAATAGAAATCGCAAACCAGGTCGGCACAGACCTGAAACAGGTTGGCGCCAATTTACAAACAACGAAAGCCGTAACCACATTCGAGCGGTACACGGAGCACATCAAAAAACTCATTCTCGAATACGGGCCCAGAACACTACTGGCTTTTGTGGTTCTTATTTTCGGCTGGTGGCTGATACGTATTTTAGTGAAGGCGCTTAACAGGCTCATGGCTGCCAGGGATATTGACCCTACGCTGAGGCCATTTCTAAAAAGCCTTCTGTCTATATCTCTCAAGATCATGTTGTTGCTGAGCGTTGCCACACAGATCGGGATACAAACCACTTCTTTTGTAGCGGCACTGGGCGCTGCCGGACTTGCCATTGGCCTGGCGCTGCAAGGCAGTCTTGCCAATTTCGCCGGGGGCATCCTTATCCTCACTTTTAAACCTTTTAAAGTAGGAGATTTTATAGGAGCCCAGACTTTTGAAGGCAAAGTTTCTGAAATACAGGTTCTCTACACCATTTTAGATACTGCAGATAACAAAAAAGTGGTGATTCCCAACGGGCTGCTTTCCAATAACAGCGTGGTAAATTTCAGCGCCAACGATAACCGCCGTGTGGATCTTAAAATCAATGTGGATACGGCCAGCGATCTTTCCAAGGCCAAAAAGATCATTAAAAGCGTGGTTGAATCCAATTCGTTGATTTTGAAAGACCCGGAACCTGTGATAGGTATCCATGATCTCACGGCTAGTTCCATGACCTTTGTTTGCTGGATATGGGTTAAGAAAGATGATTATCTTGCCGTGAAGCACCAGGTACAGGAAATGATCAAAATTGAATTTGACGCGGCAGGGATCAAGTTGCCATCGCTTTCAACAACTATTGAACTGCATGGATCGAATAAAAATGGCCAGTGAATAAATTCCTTTCCAAAACCGTGACAAAACGACATTTTTTATACGACTTTTGCACTAATGCAAATGAATTTGAGATTTATACAAATACTTTTGAACTTTACAGGCCTGATAACCATTAAACAGATAACGCGATAACCCTGCCCTGCAATAATGCCCGATATTCAATCTGAAACTTTTACCGTAAGCCAGCTCGAGGAAATGAGCGAGCTTCTCAGGGCTATTGCGCATCCGCTGAGGATCATGATCATTGATCTGCTGAAGGAAGGTAAACAACTTACGGTAACACAAATTCAGAAAGAGCTCCATATAGAGCAGGCGGTTGCCTCCCACCATCTGATTATATTGAAAAACAAGGATGTGCTTAACGCGCACCGCAGCGGCAAAACCATTTTGTATTATCTTCGGAATGAATATATAAGCCAGATCGTAACTGAGACCAGGCAGGCGGTTTGAAGGGTAAAAATGAAAAAATACTGATAGAACATGAGCGAAACAAAAGACCTTAGTCCTGACGAATTTGCTAAATCCATGCGCGCACATCCACAAGCTGTTTTGTTGGATGTAAGGACCGCGGAAGAGTTTGAAGGCGGACATTTGCCGGGAGCATTGAATATTGATATTAGAGGATATGATTTCCATGAACAGGTAGAAACCCTGGACCCTGCCAAAGCCTATTTTGTATATTGCCGGAGCGGAGGGCGTAGTTCTGCCGCCTGCAAATTTATGGTGAGCAAAGGTTTCCAGGAATGCTATAACCTTGTCGGCGGGATTCTTGCCTGGGAAGGGGATATGGAGTAAACAGGCGTCAGGGCTCAGGCGTCAGTGCTTACGCCTGAGGGTTGTGCTCCATTAATAGCCTTCCATGCGGTACCTTATCTTTTTAAGCTGCCTTTCAATAACAGCTTTTGCCAGGTTATCGGAGGCTGTGAAAATCTCGTTACTTCCCAAACATTCGCGCACCGTTTTTTCATCTACATCTATGCGGTAGAGGATTGCCAGGAGCCTGTTGTAGTCCTTTTGTATCAGGTCAAATATCTGTTCCGATAATTTTCCCTGTAATTGTTCAAAAAAGTTTTCCACACCAAAAACCGCCTTTGAAGTATCAATGGCGAAGTTTTTTGCCAGGTCGGCCGCTAAGGCATCATATATTTTTTCTTCCCCGGCTTGCATAGCTCAGATAATACATATAGATTGCGACATATTTAGATATTGATATATGTAATTATTCAGTCTCTAAGTATGGAAAGAGAGGAAGTTATGAGGAAAACTGTATTCACATTCGTGTTTATTATAGGTTCTTTTGGCCTGTTTATAAACGGAAGGCCAGACAAAGGTGCAGACCCCTGCCCCCCTGTTCAAAGTTCTTGTTCAACAAATTGCGCCAAAGATAGTTCACTACAGCATGAATTAAACATCTTATCAGGTAAACTGGGCGTACCATTGGATACTACCTGCGACCTGCACCTGATGGAAACCCTCGCTGATTGGATGGGTACCCCATACCGTCATGCGGGGTACTGCAAAAAGGGGATTGATTGCAGTGGTTTTGTTTCCAAAATATACAGGGAAGTTTATGGCATTTGTCTCACCCATTCTTCACGCGGCATGATTTCTGAAATGAAGGAACGGATCAAAAAAAATGACCTGCAAACAGGGGATATTTTGTTTTTTAAAATACATGGCAGGAGAATTTCCCATGTAGCGATATATTTGAAGGATGGATACTTTATCCACGCGTCCTTGAGCGGCGGCATAATGGTTGACAAGTTGAGCGCCCCCTATTACGCCAGGCATTACTATACCGCAGGTAGGGTTTTGGGGTAGGGCTTCGATAAGCTCAGGCACCCACTGGCCTTCCATACCCTTCCATAATCCCCAGTCCAAACAGGGCAAAATCATACTTAACAGGATCATTCGGGTCAAAGGCCTTTAATTTTTCAGTGAGTTCTATTGCACCTTTCCAATCTGGTTTGGCACGATCAATAAGCCCGAGTTTCCGCGCTACCCGTTCTACATGCAGGTCGACGGGACAAACAAGCTGGCTGGCTTTTATCTTGTCCCAAATTCCAAAATCAACTCCCCGGTCATCCTTTCGTACCATCCAACGGAGGTACATGTTCAACCTTTTGCAGCTCGAGCCCCTTGCCGGGGTGGCAATATGCTTTTTAGTACGGTCAGGGAAATCCGGTAATGAACAAAACAGATCTGAAAAGCCAATCAAAGCATTTTCGGTGCTCGTGTCGCCGGGTTTTATGTAAGAAGCAAAAGCATCTTCCAGGGAATCATTTTCACGGTAGTACCATTGAAACCATTCCAGGAAATAGGCAAGGTCTGTGCTGTTAAAAGTCCTGTGCTTAAAGTTTACCAGTTTTTTAGCTTCTCTCGCTGTGTAGTGCAGCATAAAATCATGCGGCTGCCAGTCCATAAGCTCAAAAAGCTCTTTGCATTTATTAATAATGGTCTTTCGTATCCCCCAGGCAAGGGTAGCGGCAAAGAACCCCGAAATCTCAATGTCCTGCTTTTTTTCAAACAGGTGCGGAATGGAAATAGGGTCATTTTCAATAAAATCAGAACGGTTGTACTGGTCTGTTTTTTCTTCGAGGAATTGGTGCAGGTCCATAAAAAGTTTTAGGCCTTCAATACGTCGCTTTCATGATCACGATTCCTCTTGGCGTCAGCTCCGGTACAATAAACTGGTTGTAGCTTACCTGGTAGCCGTACTGGGGTATCAACCTGCCGTCATAGTTTTGGGGCCTTACAAGGACTTTGCTTTCCTGCACACCCTTTTCATTTATTTCCGCTACGCTCAGGTTCCAGTTTTTGCGGGTAAGGTCGTTGTAAACATATAGCAGCCTGTCTGGTAAAACCGCCAGCATATAAGAAGAAAAAGTGCCGTTATCATTTACGGAAACCTGGTCTTTCCGCACCACAGTATGCCAGTCCAGGGCATTGGCGGGGTTTATGGATAATACCAGCAGGTTTTCGTAATAATAATAATTGCGTACACTAGGCTGCGCCACGCCATAAGCATTAAAATCGGAAACGTTTTCATGGGTTTCCTGGTACTCTTCGGAGCTAAGGATAATTCCGCCGTCTCCCCTGAAACTAAGGTCCCCTACGCGAAGGTTAAAAATGCCCTGGACCTTGGCCCTGCGCCCTTCCATTTCAATTACTATATCTTGAGGAAAAGGAATAAAACGAAGGCGGCCTGAACCCGACTGCAGGTCATATTTCCACACGCAATAGCCCTTTACATACGTTGAATCTTTATCGCAAAACAGCCCGGCAAATGCCATATCATTGTTCTTGAAATCTGTTTTCAAAAGCCCTTCCGTTACTGTGTACCGTTCATCAAAAAGGGGCGTCTTTGTCGGGATGCTGTCCCCGAATCTGAACTGGTATACAAAAAACCGGTACTCTTGTTTTACAATTTTTGAAACGCCATCTTCACGCATTAAAAAACAGGCCTGTTCGCGGTTAAAGGTTACCTGCTCAATGGACAAATGATTTTTCTCCCCGATATTTATCGTACCTGCGTTTACCCTGGCATAGTTCCCGTCAAGCAAAATATATCCATAAGAAGCGGGATTTTCGTTAAGGTCGGTAGTATATGTGATGAGGATATATGGGCTCAATTTTATTTTATATACAGAGATCATTCCCTGTTCAGGGTTTGCTCCGGGGAATGAAAACAGGGTGGTATCTTTCCCATATTCTGTAAGGTTGAAATTTATGTTCTTCAACCGGATATTTACCTGTTTTTTATTGTCATCTTCCACTGCATAAAACATCCTCAGGCCTGCTGAATCGAGTGTCATATTCAGAAAATACTCATTGCGGTGACTCGCAAGAATTTTATTGGTCACATGATGCAGGTCATCAGAATAATGTTCGACTATAATGTCATGGGCCTGGTTCCGGGTATTCTTTTTCATAATAAAAAGCCCTTCCGCATTTGACCCTATACATTCGGTAATAAAAGCCCGCGAACTCACCCGCTGTGGCAGCGACCATTGCAGCTTTTGCGCATAAGAACCTGCGATTGTCCCGGTTAGGGCGCAAATGATTGCTGTCGCTGTTTTTATATGTTTGAAAAGCATCATTGGAATTGCACAAAACAAATGCCAATTATCGTCACCTTTTTAGAAATGTTTCCAACCCTGGGCCTGCAATTTATGTACGTTGCCCGACTTAGTGGTTATATTATATCCCGATTCTTTACTGGTTATCTGGCATATTGCCGAAAAATCAGGATCGTTCTTAATTTTTTCAAAATCAGGTGGTGATAATGTAAAAAGCAGTTCATAGTCTTCACCGCCGCTCAACGCGCACATGGTTGGATCAAGGTTAAACTTGAGCGCCGTATCATAAGTGTTCTTGTCAATAGGTATTTTGTCCTCAAAAATCATACAGCCCGTTCCCGATTGCGAGCAAATATGCATCATCTCAGATGCGAGGCCATCTGATATATCGATCATGGAGTTAGGTTTTATATGGTTGTCCTTAAAAAGGCCGACCACATCTTTGCGTGCTTCGGGCCTGAGCTGGCGCTTGAGCACATAATCAAACCCGGATAATTCCGGGCTGGCCCCGGGCGCTTCCAAAAAAACTCTTTTTTCCCTTTCCAAAACCTGCAACCCAATATAAGCCCCGCCAAGGTCGCCGCTTACGCAGATAATATCCCCTTCTTTAGCCCCGTTTCTATAGCAGATATCCTCTCGCCTGGCATTACCCAAAGCCGTAACAGATATCACCAGGCCGGTTTTGGTAGTGGTAGTATCTCCACCCACAAGGTCAATCCCATAATTTTTGCAGGCCGTTTCTATCCCGCTGTATAATTCTTCAAGCGCTTCCACTGTAAAGCGGCTGCTGATTCCCAGCGATACGAGAACCTGCTTCGCAGTCCCGTTCATGGCATAAATATCAGATATACTGCCGATGATACACTTATAGCCGAGGTGCATTAACGGTGTATAAACCATATCGAAATGAACCGCTTCCACATACATATCTGTTGAAACCAGTACATCCCCTGAATCATAATGAATGACAGCGCCATCGTCATTCCCGGCCTTAATGGTGGATTCTACGACAGGTTTAAAATTTGCAGTCAGTTTTTCAATAAGGCCGAATTCGCCTAAATCCGATATGGGGGTAAGGTTTTGTTCCATTTATGTTGAGTTATTGAGTTGTTGAGTTGTTTCGCCTTACACTTACCACTTACTACTAACCCCTGACCCCTACAAATGTATCACTTCCCCGTATGCAGCGGCAGCCGCTTCCATAATGGCTTCGCTCATAGTCGGGTGAGGATGTACTGATTTGATGATCTCATGGCCTGTTGTTTCTAATTTGCGAGCTACAACGGCTTCAGCTATGAGTTCGGTAACTCCTGCGCCCACAAAATGTGCGCCGAGCCATTCGCCGTACTTCGCATCGAAAATGACTTTGATAAACCCTTCTGGCGTACCGGCTGCTTTGGCTTTCCCGGAAGCTGTGAATGGAAATTTCCCAATCTTTAATTCATAACCCGCTTCCTTTGCCTGCTTTTCGGTCATGCCCACTGAGGCGACCTCGGGCTGACAATAGGTACATGACGGAATATTGCCATAATCAAGTGGTTCTGGTTTTATTCCCGCTATATTCTCTACACATATTATTCCTTCGGCAGAAGCAACATGCGCCAGAGCAGGGCCTTTTACAATATCGCCGATGGCATAAACACCTTGCACATTGGTGCGGTAAAAATCGTCTACCTGTACAATGCCTTTTTCGGTTTTGATGCCCAGGTTTTCCAGGCCGAGGTTTTCAGTGTTGGGCATAATTCCGGTGGCGGATAGAACAATATCGCACTCAATGGCTTCAGTGCCTTTCTTGGTTTTAACAGTTACTTTGCAGAGGTCTCCTTTTGTATCAACTGATTCCACAGATGAATCCGTCATCACTGTAATACCTTGCTTTTTAAAGGAACGCGCCATTTGTTTGGAAACTTCTTCGTCTTCTCGGGGAAGTATATCGGGCAAAAATTCTACAAGTGTTACTTTGGTCCCTATGGCATTATAGAAATAAGCAAACTCAGAACCAATAGCCCCTGAACCGATTACCAGCATTGTTTTAGGCTGGTCCGGCAACACCATTGCTTCGCGGTACCCTATTATTTTTTTACCGTCGGCCTTGATATTCGGCAGGTCCCGGCTGCGGGCGCCGGTGGCCAGGATGATGCTTTTTGCTTCGTAGCTTTGTTTTTTATTATCCGCACCTGTTACTTCTACTTTTTTATCTTTTGTGAGTTTGGCAACCCCATTTATCACATCTATTTTATTCTTTTTCATGAGGAAGGCAACCCCCTTGCTCATGCCATCGGCCACGCCGCGGGAACGCTGGACCACGGCATTAAAATCCGCGCTGTATTCTGTTACATTTATTCCATAATCTTTGGCGTGGGTTATATATTCAAAAACCTGTGCAGATTTCAAAAGCGCCTTGGTAGGGATACAGCCCCAGTTAAGGCAGATACCGCCCAGCGATTCGCGCTCAATAATTGCGGTTTTTAAGCCCAGCTGTGATGCCCTGATAGCAGCCACATAGCCACCAGGGCCGCTGCCGATAACGATAAGATCATAATTCATAATAACCTATAAAATTTAAGCCGCAAAGATAGGAGAACCTATGAGATAATGAGACAATTTGGCAATGAGGCAATGATGTGCCGATAATTATAGCTGTTGTGGCGGCCTTGGTTCGCAATCCGGTGGCTGCCTTTAGGGTCAGTGGCTTAAAAATGAAACCTAAGCAGTAATATTGCAGTAGATTTTATAAAAATCCCCAAAAATTTTGTCGCAGGAATCGTCCCAATCAATCCCCAAACTGGCTATTGTAGTGTTGAGCTACAATGGCAAAGACCTGCTGGAGAAATTTCTGCCGCCCATCCTGGAAACAAAAACCTCTTATTCACAAGTGTACGTGGTGGATAATGCTTCTACGGATGGCACTTATGAGTTTTTGCAGCAGCGGTTCAGAGATATTAATGTTGTCAGGTTGCCTGTAAACAAAGGCTTCACAAACGGATATGTGGAATCGCTGCCATTTATAGAAGCAGAATATTATGTATTGATAAGTTCAGATGTGGAAGTATCTGCCGGATGGATAGACCCGATCATAACCCTAATGGACAATGATAATTCGATTGGCATCTGCCAGCCAAAAATCAAATCGTATAACCAGAAAACGCATTTCGAATATTCCGGGGCTGCAGGAGCTTATATAGACCGGTATGGTTATCCTTTTTGCCGTGGAAGGATCTTTTTTACCGTAGAAGAGGATAAAGGGCAATATGAAGATACCCGCGAGGTATTCTGGTGTTCGGGCGCTTGTATGTTTATACGTTCAGAAATATACCATAGCATCGGCGGGTTTGATAATGAGTATTATGCGCACATGGAAGACATAGACCTGAGCTGGCGCGTGAAAAATGCCGGGCATAAAGTGATGGTATGTCCGCAGGCGGTAGTCCATCACGTCGGGGGGCATATCATATCTTATGGAAGCCCTGCAAAAGTGTTCCGCAACTATAAAAACGGCCTGATTATGATGGTAAAAAACATGACAACGGGCAATATATGGGGCAGGCTTATTTTCAGGATATTATTAGATAATATTGCTGCGCTTCGCGCGCTGCTGACAGGTAATTTCAAAGAATACAAAGCCATTGCCAAAGCACATTGGGAATTTTATGGAGGCCTGCGGCACTGGTTCCGTAAAAGAAGGCAGGCGCGGATAAAAATTCATAACCCAAACAGGGCCGGTATCTACCACAATAGTATTGTATGGCAATATTTTATCAAAAAGAAAGATAGCTTCGATAAGCTGGGGATCAAGTAATTAGGGATTAGTAATTACGAATTAAGAATTGAAACCAGGGTTTCTATAATCGCCAAAACCAAACATACATCTTTTTCCGAACCAAAGGTACATAAAATTTGAAGCTCGAAAAGACAACCGGCGCACTGGAGAAGGTAGCGCGCCGGTTGTTGGTTAGGGAGGGAGAATTTGGTTGGTTATATCTCGTAGTTGGCTGTGAGCACTTCTGTTTTGAGCTGGCCGCACTTAGGGCCAACGGCTAATCCTTTTACTATCTGGCGCTGGTGCCAGCCGTGTTTAGCCTTAAACTCTTCCAGGATATCGGACGGATAGCTGCTCAACAAAAACTTGCCTTTGATAGCTGACAGCGTCTCTAATAGCTGTTTAAAGTCGTTTAAACTATAGCCGCGATAGTGTCCCATGTTGGCATTGTAGTATGGCGGATCGCAATAGAAGAACGCATCTGAGCTATCAAAACGCCTGATCACAGCCACCGCGTCATCATTTTCAATCTGGACTTTCTGCAACCGGTTGTACAGTTGCTTTGTGAATGCTGCACGCTTATTCATCAGCCTAAGTGCTGTTTCGTGGGTTTTTCTCTCAAATGCCCATCCTCCGAACATCACAGATGCGAAGCTCATGTTCGTTTGCACCCAGAATGCCCAGGCACGTTTGAGACTGGAGAATAGCTCAGGGTTGCGCAGCACGTATTGAGCCTCACGGTGAATAGCCCTGCAATTAGCTGTGCCAACGATTAATGTGCGCAAGGCGCTGAACTCCGTACTACAGATACGATAGAAGTTCACCACATCCTGGCGCAGATCGTTGATCACTTCGCAGTCTGAAGGCTCTTTGGAAAAGAAAATGGCGCCACCGCCAAAGAAAGGCTCACAATAAAGCTTATGAGGAGGCGTGATCTGGTTGATCCTTGTGGAAAGGGTCTGTTTACCACCATAGTAGGTGATAGGGGTTTTTAGTTTCATATAATTGGGTTAATTGGTTAGCGGTATAAAATACGAGCGCCCGGCATTTGAGCCCGGGCACCCGTGGTTTAAAATCAGTTTAAATTCAGCTTAAAACCGAATTTAAAAATGCAGCTTCCATGCCATACCCAAGAGGTAACTTTTATTAATAGGATCGTACCCGAGCTGCAGGAGCTGATCCCTCTTGGTGGCCAGTATGAGATTTGCCTCCACGATAGGTTTAAAAGGTGTTGAAGCGCCGATCCGGAACCCTGCATAAAGCCTGATCGCCGGTTGTGGCTGGACAATAGTCTGAGCAACCTGGATCGGCCTTAGATTCTGTACCATCACGATACGCCGGAATATCCGGTTCTGTGAAAGGCTATCCCATATCACGCCGAGCACCTGGTCTTTCCGGAAGGTATCTGAAAGGATATAGGATGTGAAGTAATTCCTGATAATTAAAGCAGTATCAATCCTGCCAGGAACTGTATCATGAATGGTATCGTAGAGCCAGTGAGGCACATATTCTTTTACCGGTTTTAATTGGTGTGTGTCCTGGGCCGTGACAAGCTTTTTATCACCGGGTATGGTAACAGTATCATGGATAACTGTGTTACCTGCAACGCCCGTGTGATTGCATTTATTCGGAATAAGAAATAAAGCAGCTATAATGAATGCCAGCGGCCAGCCGAGTATTTTAAGTGTTTCCATTTACCCCTCCCATTTCTGGAAAATCTGTCCCTGCCATTCCCTGCCCAACTGCCCCGTCCATTGTCGGGACAGCCGATTCTAACAGGTCATGATCCTTTGTGGTGAGAAAGGTTGTGCCTCCTGCCACAGCGCAGCCGCATATAACATAGCCGAGGATATTGATAACAACCTGTGGTATAATAAACCCGGTAGCGGCTATCCAAGTATGCGTACAAAGAATGATAGTGCAAGCGCCCCCGAGCTTCACGCAGAACCTCCGGATTGTCTTGAAGAAATCAGGTGATTTGCTTTTAAGCCGTGCGACAAACAGCTTGTAAAATGGCCTGTCTTTGACCAATAGCACAAAGGCGACAATAATAGCTGCTATCGCTATGCCGATGATGATTCCGATAAATAATTTGTTCATATAATTGTGTTTAAAAGATTTTGATATTATTGCGCTGCGCCCAGGTTTCCGGATCAAGATTGCCCTTGCATACTGCTGCTTTGGTGAGGGCCATCAGCTGTGCCGGTGTGCCCATAAAAAGATCTCCATCCAGCGGAGCAGCCTCACCTGTTACGGCGCTGTGATCGGTGAATTGCCAGAAGGAAGGCGCTGGCCATCCGCAGTAAGGCGTGGCCGGGTTCTTTTCATAGCAGGCATCCCAGAGTTTATATAATGCCAGAAAATGCGAACCTCCAAGCCGTTGCGTTATGAAGTTCTTATTTGTATATACTATTGGCCTGTAGCCCGACAGCGCCTCAAGCTTACGGAGGAATGCCATGACGCGCGCACCGAAAGTAACGGGATCGCGTTTCACGTTCGGGTCTTCCAGGTCGAGTACCGGAGGCAATGAAAAGACATCCAAATAAGGCTGGATTTTCTGCCAGAAATAAAGGGCCTGCCTTTCCGGATCGAAATTGTCTCGATAGAAATGATAGAAACCCCTGAAGAGATAAGTGCTGCCAACTTCGCTGGCGTGGCGCTGGAGCTGCGGGTCTTGAAACAAGCCTTCGCTTGCTTTGATGAAAGCGAAAGCCAGCCCGGCCTCCCGAAGGTTATAATCAACGCCCTGGTATCGTGATACGTCTATTCCTTTTAGCATGGTGTGTGTCGTATTAACTTAAGTAAAAGTAAAGCCCTTCAAGACTAATAAAAGTCCCTGCCGCAAGCGTGTGGTCCGCTTTAATATTGCCGGAGGTATCTATATCAATCTGGCTTGTGCCATTTGAAGGCGAAAAAAGCCTTGCCAAAAATGCTATAGCTTTCGCTGGCGCTGAAGGAAGCGTGAAAAATGTATCAGCCGTTGCCGGGGTAAGGGGGTTCTCAATCGCACCCCTAAGTTCTACCCTGCCACTTTCAGGGAATATCCTGTATGCTGCATGATAATAGCCGACAACGTTTGTAGTCCATCCATTTAAGGGTGACATATCAATCCAGGCAGGTGTTAGACCGGGGACATTTGCTGTTGGTATCCACAAGCCGCTGCCGGTGTTGGTCGTATAAGTGCTTCCTGAAGCGCTGGCTCCAATCTTAGCCTGGCGAGTATGATCGGGATATTGAGAGCTGGCGTCTGCAAAGGTTTGCGCCGTGTTAGCATTCTCCTCATCTATATACCAATAGTAGTTTGTGTTGGTGCTTCCGGAGTGCGCCGGTACAGCGCATGGTTCACCGTTAAATACCATAATGCCAGCCGTAACGGAGTATGTGCCACCACTAATGCTGAACACGCAACCAGACACTATATAAGCGTTTGCCGGAGCGCCGGAATTAATCGCTTTGCCCAGCATGATTATCCCGTTGCGTAGCGCGGTCTGCATAAATTCAATCCGGTCCTGCCTGAGCGGGAAGCCAACGGGTTGCATGATTTCTAATTTGTCCATATCTTTAAGAAGTTATTGAGTTTTGAGTTGTTGAGTGTTAGAAAGAGAGATAGCCGGGTCTTTTGCCGGCTTTTTTATATTTCATAGTGAAGCTCTGTATTTGTAGCTGGTCGAGGGCGGCAGGGTAATGCACGATAAAGTCATATTGGTTTGTAAAATCCGCATCGCGGTAAATGAACAGTTGCGGCGTATGGGCGTCGGCATCGCGGTATAGAAAGGTTGCCGGCTCGACATCGCTGTCGCGGTAGAGGTATAGCTCGGGCACTTCGTTCACCACGTTTTCAATCCATATCCGCCTCAGGGTATTATCCATATAATCATTCAGCATGGCCTCCATACTGGCCGTCTGGCAGGTGTACTGCATCGCCTGGATGGTTGCAGCCCCTGTAGCCGCATACGTACTATATAATGTAACCAGTGGCGAAATAAGGTTGCGGTACAGGTCGAGCCGCTTCGGTGTGCGGAGCTTCGGCCTGAGCCAGTCGGATATGAGCTGGTTGAAATCTGCGAGAATCATTTTCTTTTATTGCGCTATCCAGGTTATATTATCTGCTATCGTATTGCCTGTGCTGGTGTCTATCGCGGCATAGCCAGCTACTGTTGGGTAAATGCCAACCCAGGCGAGATCGGAGTTGCTGCCATTAAACCCTGAAAATGTCAGCCCCAAGTCATTGACGCCTACCGCCGCCTCGATAGCGTCTTCGAGCTTTATCTGCTCTACTACACCGTCAAACCTAATGTTCGCGAGATAAGCCTGTATGGCTGCCAGCACGTTCGCCTGGACAGTTGCCAATGCGAGCTGCCCATTGTACCATATCTTGCCGCGGATCCTGATGGTATCTGCATTCAGGCTTGCGATCGTAATGCGGTCGCCAGCGCCCTGGATGGCATTGATATAAGATGTAAAGGCCGTCATTTCCGCCGTGGCCAGCGGCGTAATCACACCGCTTATGTTCTTGGCCACCTTTATGCCTATAGTCCCTGTGATGAGGTTTTCAGGCACCGACGCGTAGGCTATTATTTGTTTTGTTGCATCAATAGTGGCATAGGCCGGTATCCCGTTGATAACCGTAACCGTATCTCCATATTGGAAATTGAGACATTGCTGCTTGTACCAACCCGGAGTGGTACTGAAAGATTTGGCGGCTATGCCGTTCATCTGTAGAATGAGCGCGTCCCACATTTGCTGAAGAGTGACATAAATAAAAGCCACTCCCTGCCATATCATTTTCAGCCTGCCGGTGGCGGAGCCGTTTACGATCGGGGCCAGGGAAGCGCGCCCGTTGGCATCAGTTTGCAGGTCGTTGAAAATTTCGTCTGTTGTCTGGGACATGGGGAAGTTATTGAGTTAGATAGTTATTGAGTTTTTGAAGCAGTCAAGGCCGAGAATTGCATTTGTCGCGTCCGCAACACTGTATGGAGTCATGGATGAAAAAGTATAGCTCCGGGTATTGGGCTTAATGCCCCCGTTGTCGTAGATATCTACCACCACGGATACTTCATTCTTCTTTAAGCTGAAGTTTATATCCGTGATTTCCCAGGTGGCATTGATGAGCGTGAGGTCTGCAAAAAATTCGATCGTGCCTATTGTCTTGTACATCATTAGAAGTTATTGAGTTGTAGAGTTATTGAGTTTTATGATCAAAAATGTTTGCGTGCCATTAAGTAAGGGTTTGAGTTCGTCTTTGCCCCATTGGTTATCTGATACTCCTGCTGAAGCGCCGGGGCAGAAGTGGTATTCCTGGAAGTAGATGTCCATAATGTTGAGCCGCCCCCCAGGGTTATAAAAAAGGGTTGGTAGTTAATCATATCGCCATTGCCTACTGTGCAGATCGAAAGCTGCTCAGATAGGTTAGGCAAGAAAAAGTCTCTATAAGTAACAGGGCCTACTGCAAGGCTGAACGTGGCATATTTACCAACCGCCGTAGCCCAGGCCGCCGCTGTTTGAAGCGTCTTGCACCAACCGAGGCCGGTGCCGTGGTCTATCACATAATTGCTTGGATATGCCTGGTTGCCGTTTTCATCGGTGAACCGGAAAAAGTTACCGAACTTGTTTTTAAGGAGCAGCTGTGTGAAAGTGCTCCCGCGCCCGTGATTTTTGCTAAAATCATCGCCAGTTGCAAATGAAGTAGTCGCCCCTGTCTTGAGCACGTTTAACATGTTCAGCTGGTTCCTGGCTGCAACAGGCAGTAGGGTATTAAGTAAATTAATAACCAATGGGGGTGCCGACCTGAGGGCGCCGATAAAACCGGCGCGATATATGGGGTTCATTCCGTCCATTGCTAAGTTATTGAGTTGTTGAGTTGTTGAGTCATTGTTAGAAGTCCTCTGTTGAGCATACCACCGTGATCAGCTTGCCCGCAGTTACTGCTGCACCGGCAGCGGCGTAAAGGCTCCAACCTGTAGGCAGGTTGATGAAATAATTCCCATTCTGGTCCTGCCGCACATACAGTGTAAGCCCGGCGAGGAAGCTGACCGATATAGCTGCGGAGCTCATGCCAGATCCTGCGGGCACCGATATGGCTCCAATCAGGAATTTGGTAGTGCCGTTGTATAAATAGAAAAGCATGTCCCTGGCGCTTGTGTCGTTGCTGGTGATACAGACCTTGTATATCCGGCTATCATTGGCCGCTGCCGCACATACGCTCTTGGAGTTAGTTCCAGTAACATCGCCTGCGCCGTCAGCGTTGGCGAAGGTTGTACCGGTCATGGAGATACCGGTGGTGAATACGGGGGTTATGTTTTTTGACATAAATTAACGGTATAAAGTGTTGTTTAAAATTTTAATCTGAATCAGGTTATTGGTCAATTCTGTAAGCGTCTTGCAGGCAAAGGGACGGGTCGCCGGCACGTTGTGCAGCACGCCGTCGCCATCAGTTACCCTGGAATCCGGTACCACATAGCCGTCCTGTACTTCGGCGCTCCAGCTCGCGTCTGTATTGGTAATATCCACTTCGCCGCTCACGCGCAGGTTATACATCTTCCCGGGAGGCTGCGGCAGCGCCACGGGCCATACCGGTATAGGATATGCGGGATCTTCGCCGGTGCGCACGTTCAATGTCTGCCCCGGCGTAAGTGTATGCGTAAGGCTGTTGCCCAGGAGTGAAGCGTTGTCTTCCTCCAACAGCATGATCCCTCCCTGGTTGCCATACTCGGCCATAGCTACATCGAGGAGTGTCTGATTGGGCGCTATTTCTACCTGATAAAAGGTCAAGTTATTGAGTTGGAGAGTTATTGATTATTGATAATTGCCCATTGGCATATTGTATGGTCACATTTTTATAGCCGTCTGTTGCGAGCTGACTGTTGATCCCCGCGATATCGGACTGTTCTATAGTTCCGTTGAGCCTGGTGATGATAGCGCAGCCAACAGTAGGCGCATAACGCAGCTCTCCCGGGATGATCTCAAGGATGTCCTGGATATTGTCCTGGTCGGCAGGGCCAATGGCGAGATCTTCCGCTTCCTCATCGAAGAGGATATCATAATCGGTGTCGTATTGCAAGTCTATATTAGGCATGATTTTTAATGCGTTATAGCTGTATCTTCAATGTCTGCACGAGCCGTCTCCGGAGATATATCAATGGTGGAAGGAACAACGGGAGTACCCGTGGAACCGCTGATAGTACCTCCTGAATGCACGTGAGCGTTGTATTCTGACACGAGATTATTTAAAGCGGTTTCAATGGCGTTTATTTTTGTTACCAGCGCTTCGATATTGATGAGACCTCCGTTGTTGCCTCCATTGAAAGCTATCTGGTTGTTGTCAATGGCAATACTATCCAGCGCACTCCACATCACAATGACACCGGTATAGCGGTTAATAGGCACTACTACTACCTGGCTGCCAACTGTTGGCTTCAGGTACACTCCTGTGCTCGCACCGGCAATCCTTACTTTCTTCAGCACAGCGCCCGGGTAGTCGAGCGGCGCCACGGTGCAGGTGCGGCTGGCATCATCCACATCTTTCACGGTACCCGGAATGCCGTAGAACTCCTCCCCGTCTGAAGCGAGTTTTTTTACAGCGTTTCTTATGTCCTGTACCTTATCCATTTGCCACTAAAATATCCAAATCAATATCCTGGAAAAATCCCTGCATCCCCCAGGGGTATTTTACCTCCCGTACCAGGTACGTGCCGGTAGGCCGGTCGTTCCGGAGCAGGTTTTCTATTTTTATAAAGTCGCCTGATTTTATGGTAGGCTGGCCGAAGGTCTTGAAGCTCCCGCGGTACCCGGTATATTTAAAAGCCTGAAGCGCAAGATTGGCCAGGTTCACCAGTGTTGCCTTGTCCTGGATATTTACAAAATCAACTGGAACGATAACCCCGTCTGCATCGCCGACAAAGTAACCGTCTTGCGGGTCCTGGCCGTCTTCATCTATGGTCACCCAGTCGGGGGTGCCGAGCTGGTACTCAATACCGTTAAACCACCGGTTCACAGCCTTGATCCTGACTAGGTAATCGGTTTTGTTATAATAAAAAAGGTCGTCCAAAATAATATTCCTGCCAAATGTGAAGACTTTGAGGTTTGCCGGTACAGCATTCTGCTCCACCAAACGCGGCATAGTACAGTACAAGGTACCGCCCTGCATGTAAGAAACGACCCCGGTTTCATCTTTCATCTGGCGGAGGATCTCTACCAGGTTATTCGCTTTCGACTTGTATGAGATCTGGAAATCGGCCAGGCGTGTGTCAATGGAAAAAGGAATAGTAGCAGGCAGGTATTGCTTTAAAAAATCAGCCAGCGGCTCCGTCTGCGCGATACCGAAATTTCCCCCAACAATAATCTTTTTCAGCAGCCAGCTCTCGTCTTCAGCTGTGATCACGATCGGGATCCCGGAAGAGATTGAAGTTACAAAGCCTGTAAATATTTTGGTATTGTTGCTGTTATACCCTACGGCAATGCTTACCGCATCGCCAATATGGAAAATGCTGTCGCCGTTATCAATCTTCACAGCAGGTTGGGTAAATGTCTGGCCTCCTTTAGTAATGGTCTTTGAACCGAACTGCAGCTTGTGCGGTATTTTGATCGTAGCTTTATTGGTAAGCGTCTCATAGCTATCATTAACCTGCACTTCCACAACCCTTTTAAAGGTATAGGTGCCGACGGTGATATTTGCAGAAAGGGTTAACATTTTAATCAAGGTTTTCAGGTGTGTCGCTTAAAAAGTCGAAGTTCATGAAGCACGTATTCCCTTTGCCCTGGTGCTGCTCGAATGTTTTGTCGTCAATAACTACCTGGCGGATATTGAAGATGTCGTTGAGGAACCAGCTATGAATATTTATATCATCTTTAATCGCCACAAATTGTGCGATCTGCCTCGAGAGGTTATAGGGAAATACGCGGTTGATATCGGAGATCACGAGCTTGGCATTGATACGCCAGTCCCCTTCGCAGATGAACTGCTTTACCGTTCCGTCGCGGCCAGGGACAGGGGTTTTTACAATATTCCGCGCCTGTCTTACGGTAAACAGCACGGCATTAATGGCATAGCTTAGCTTCTGCCCGTTATATTCCAGGTTGAAATTGCTAAGCACCGGCGTCCCGATCAGGCTCATGACCGGATGGCCATAAGTGGATACGGAACCGGGATCAGTGCGGGTATCCTGGAAGGGCTGTAACTGGAAAGCAGGCGCAGCTGGGTTCTTTAATGCCTGTGGCGCAGAGAAATCCTTGTCTGAAGTGGATTTCAGCTTGTCCGGCGCATTCTCGAAATGCTCGCCATAATAGGCAAGGATATTCTTCACCTCTACGGCGGTCCCGAAATTGATAAGTTTTATGCCTTTGAATACATCCATTACCTGCTTCCGCTCCCTCTAAAACTTGAATCGCCTATAGTGGCTAAAAATGCATCGTTAACTTTATCCTGGAAATCGTCCGGCAGCTTGCCGTCGTTTGAGATGAAAGTAGCATTGGGCATGATAGGGCCATGAATATGAATATCACCGCGGCCACCTTTATTTCCTGATCCGCTACCGGCATCGCCGGCGCTGACAGGCGCTTTGGGTATGATATCAGGATGTTCAAGTAATGACCGCTTGTATGCATTATCGGCACTGAATCCGTCAATCGCATTCGCAGTTTCTGTGGCGCCACCTTTAAAAACCGAAAAATCTTGCGTTACGACACCTTTAAGCATCCGCAAGGGGCCATTCATGATATCCTGAACTTCGTTTTTTATAGCTTCCCAATTGGCCCTTATTCTTCCGGTGGAGTGTTCAAGCTTTTCCATATACTGGTAAAGCAGGTATATGGCCCCTATCCCCAATGTAAAATACAAGGCCGAGTTCAATGCGATTGAGGAAAATGCAGCAGCGTTAAGCGCGGCGACAAGTTCCCAGGTTGTGGCTGTCTCGCTTACCAGCGAGAGCATGTGAAACAAAGAGGCAGCGCTGGCCAGATAGGTTTGCACTTTTAGATAAGCCATGGAAAGCGCTACCCCTGCAATGACTATTCCTGTAGTCTTGACAATCCATTGATATTTTTCCAGCCATTTTATGGAGTCCCTCAGGGCGTCCACAAGAAATGTAACCCCTACGGCTAAAGCTTTATATGCGGGCAATAATACCTGGCTCATGGTGATGTTCAGTTCATGCATACTGTTGGCCTGCCTGATAAACCCGGCCTGGGCGCTGGCAGAATATTGCTCAATGGCGCCTGCATTTTCTTTTGCTGCCAGGGCAAGTATCTTTGGCATTTCAGTTACGGCATTAAATTTTCCCATTTGCAGCTCCTCGAACAATATGCGGTTTCCCATCTCGGGATTGCCTTTGATGTGCATCGTTTCCCTGGCTGCCTGGGCGAGGATCGGAACTTCCCTAAGCAGGGTTATCATCTGCCGCGGCCCTTCCTGACCCTTCGTAAATAAAGTGGAGAATGCTTCGTTTAGCTCTCCAAATTTTTCTTTGGAAAGATTGCCTGCGGCAGCTACCTTCATCCAATCTTCAAATATTTTTTTCTGGCCCTCAGAGCCTACCATTCCATGAAGCACCTGGCTCATCTTGGTGAAACCGTCTAATGATGATTCAGTAGATACACCCAGGTCATTGCTCCTTTTGCTTATAAACTCTATAGCGTCCCCGGCGGCTTTCTGGCTTCCAAGGTTTTGGCTCAGCAAATTTTCTATTCGCTCATATTCAACAGCCACGCCCCTAAGCTCGTGGAGGTAAGTGGCGGCACGGTCTATCACAAATATCCCGGCAACATAGGTGGTCACCTTTTTCGCCAGGTCGCCCAGCATCCCCATTCGGTCGAATAATCCCTGGGGCGGCTCATTGCCCATGCCTTCCAGTTCCTGCTTGGTTTTCCTGATCGCCCGGTTTGATTTTTCTATGGGGCCATCAACCAACTTCTGGTTATGTGCAATGTACCTCATCAGTGCATCGGCGCTGGTGTCTATCGGGCCTTTGCCGGCGGCGATCTGTGTATGGAGCTTTGCTACCTGATCCTGGAGCGTTTTTGTTTTGGCCGCTGCGCGCTCCGCCTGCCCTTCCAGTTTCTTCAGCGCATCATTTGCGAGATCCTGCAGGGAGATGGTATATGTAACGTTAGCGGAGGCGGAGGACATTTTATTAAGTTACTGAGTTGTAGATTTATTGAGTGGTTAGCGGTAAGCAGAAGTTTTGCGCTTCCAGTCTGGATCATAGAATTCGGAATGCTTAAAAGGAGTGCATTTGCGGAAACCGGCGACGTGCTTTGAAAAGCGGCGCCGCTCAGAGTATTCGCGTTGGTCTTCACCTGGAAGCCTTCCCGGCGCCAGGGAATCGCCCATGTGATGCAGAAGGGCGAATCTTCTCATTTTTTCTTTCTTTGATGGTTCTTTGAAAGTAATTCCGGGTAATTCTTGTGTCATCATGCTTTTTATTGATTATTTGATCATTGTTCACTGCCTGTTCCATGAATAATAGTGGCCATCCTTTTTTCAAACCAGAGGGCTTTTTGAAAAGCTATAGCCCATTCGTCGTCATTCAGTTTGCCCGGGTCCTGGTGAAGCCAACCCTGGATCAGGGCGTCTATTTTATGCAGCTCGCCACAGCCTTCGCCATCGAGGATTTCGGCTGTGGCGTCTAATTTTTTTTTAGGATACCCATCCGGAACTTGATAAGCCCCTGGAGGGTCTGGTGTGCCGCGTACATCAGCTCATCCTCATCAATCACGCGGCGGTCTTCAGCGCCGTGTTCCCCTTCTATCCATCCTTCCCGGATGATCATTTCCGAAGCCTGGAGCGGCTGGCTGGCCGCAATCATGGAAAGGGCGAGCGAAACGGTGGTGCGTGATGGCTTATTGATATAGCAGACAGTCCAATCGAGTCCGAGATCGTCCAGCGGAACGATTACCGCTATCACGTCTTCCCCTTTCCGGGCAGAGCTCAGCGCCTCGCGGCGTTCTTCAAATTGTTTTATCTTCAGGTCACCAGGAGAGAGAATCTCTTTGGTGGTTTCCCCTGCCCCCTCTGCCTCACCCCGGCCCTCTCCTGAAGGAGAAGGAGAATGAGGAGAGGGGGCTTCCGCGCCTTCCTTACTGTTGGGGCCGGTAGTTGCCCCTGGGTTAATAATTTCTTTTTCTTCAGTCATTGTTCTTTATTGCTTTGAGCCGTTAAGGGCGCAGAGGGCAAAACTTAAAAAACCTCCGCACCCCCTAACCTGGCCGTTTCTTTTTTTACTTGAATTTGATATCGCCGATAAAGAGCGGTATCTCCTCCTTCAGCGCTTTGTCGCCAGTTTTTGTATCCAATCCATTCGACTTTAAAATGCACATAAGCAATGTAACATTGCGGAATGAGCCATCAGCCCGGAGGAACTGAACAATAATGGGAAATGGAGGAATGCTCTGGATTCTCCCATCAGGGCTTAAATCTTCAAGCGCTTCAATAGTTTCCTTGAAAAGCTCTATAGAGCCATTCTTTTTTTCATCGCCGTAGGATACCGAGACAGGGGCTGACCCTGCGCCCATCTGGCCTTCGATCTCTTGATCGTCTTTGTATGATATTTTTGAAACCCCTTTGATATCAACATTAAGCAGGCGTATAATAACGCTTGCCCAACTGTAGTTGATACCATTAATCATTGGAAACCTATTTGTTGCCATAATTCTTTATCTTTTTAAAGGCTTGAAACAAAGCCGATGGTTACGTTAAATGTTCTTGAAATTCCTATACTTACCAGCTTGATGGTGATAGCGATCGTGCTCGTTGCATTCACATCCTGGTTCGGATCAATTGTCACGATGGCGCCGCTGAGCTCGCCGTCCCTTTGCATCTGGTCGAGGGGAGCCTGGGCAATGGCAGTGAGCTCGCTTATGAAAGTGGAGGCCAGCTTGCCGCTCGTAGGATCTACTGGTACCTGGCCGTTGAGCAATGGCAGGATGGAAGCACGAACGTTCCGGATCGCCTTGTCAATGGTGCGCACGCGCTCGCCGCAATTGTAATCGCTGGTGGCGCTGGTACAGGTCGGGTCATCGCTCCAGAAAGTTCCGGTAAGCCCTATCTCATTCAGGGCAAAGACATAAGCCTTCGCCTGGATATCGCTCAGCGTGTTGCTTGCAATTGTAGAGATGAGGGTGCCGTCGCCCAGGGCAGGCGCGCTCATTTCTCCGTCCGGGTCTGCGATCGAATAACTTCGCCAGCCGATGTTCTGGCTTACCTTCAGGAAGGCATAAGAGCCAAGCCACTGTCCGATAGCCGGAACGCTATGGCCGAGCGATACTGCGAGAGCTGCCCCGGCGTTCTTACCGTCCTGGCCGATAATCACTTCCACGCCTTCCGCGTCGAGGGTGGTATTGTCCAGGAATGTAGTATGGTCCGTGATGGCGCTCGTGTCGGCGCCAAGTCCCAGGAGCGCGGGTTGGTTCCCGGCGCTGAGGGAATCATAAACGCCCTGGAGGGCAGTTACCATTGCCTGGGTAAAGGCGACTGGTAAGAATGCCGTCATCTGCCTGCACTTGCCTGCTGCCCAGGTTTGAAGGGTAACAAGCTCGGTGAAATCGTTGGTACCCGCGCCGGCTGCCGGGTCTGTGCCGATCCACAGGTAAAAGATACCTGAAGGCTGGCGCTTGAAGAACCGGTCTATAAAATAATATATGGAAGCAGTAGCGGTATTGGCGGAAGTGATCCCGTAATTTATAGCATCATAAATGCTGGTAAACCTCTGTTTGTCAGTGAACGTGATTTGCGCTGCCGTTGCCCAGGCTGCCGTCGGCTGGCTCGCTCCCAGGGTAACCACCGCCCCAATGGTCACGCTCTGGTTGAGGTTCATCGTTACCTGTACATAATGCACGCCGGTAGTGATGGCGATAAACTTGCCTGCAAGCAATCCCTGCAGGTAGGTAGCGATCGCGGTGAGCGTGGTAGCGTCATCGGTAGTGAAGACGATATTGTGCGTCACGTTCAGCCCGTTGCTGCCGGTGATGGTAAGCGCTATGCTGTTGCTCGCAACCAGCGTGGCGCTGAAGGTGAGCCTGTATGTAACGGTAGGGTTCTTGTAGTGCGCGTGCCCGGAGATAAAATCTTCTCCCGGGAGCGGAGCGCCTACACCGCCCTGGCCTTTGGTGAATGTAACTTTAGATAAGCTCATAAGTTATTTGGAAATTTGGAAATGAGACAATTTGAAAATTGGCTTACGCATTTGTTTCGTTGTCAACCGCTTTGGCTTTTATTTTTTTTGGAGCTTCACCAGCTGGAGCAGCTTCGCCTTGAGACGCAGTCACTGCATCTGTACCGGCTTCTGCCATTGCCCTGGTGATGTGCCAGGCTTGCCTGGGGAGCTTGTGCGTTTTGCAATGTCCCAGGCCGGCGCTTTCGTTCAAGAAGAGATGGCCGTCAGGCGCGCCCCAAATCCCTTTGTTGACTTTGGGATGTTCGGCATAAAATTTCCGGGCATGGCTAAGCGCCACTTCCGGTATCGCTGTTGTTTCCGTTTTTGTCATTGTTTAAATTCGGTTTAAAAAGCCTTTTAAGGAGCATGACCGTGATGAAACCCGCTATGGTGCTGATTACAGTGCTGGCCACCGCGTCTGCGCTATTGATAAGAGCGTTATGCACATCTCTTACCACGATGGTTGCCAGTCCGGCAGCGCCGCCGCCAATGGTTTCAAGGTCTGGATGGATCATTTGCTGTATAAAAGGGTTAGTGTTCATTTATTTAAAAAAATGCCCGGGAGAGTGTCAGCCCTCCCGGGCGAACATGACCTGAAAAAACTAAGAGGATTATTGTCCTTGTACCAGGACAGCCATGCCGACCTGGATTGTTTGGCGCATTTTCTGGCCGCCTGCATTTAGCTCGGCTGAAAGCACAGAGCCAAAGGTGGTTGCCCCTTCTTCATCAATTCTCACTTTGATATCGCCGACGGCGCGATCAACAAATTCTTCATGCCATGCCAGGGCATAGAGGTTGTCAGCTGCATTGAAAGTAGGATTGCCATCATCGTTTAAGGCTTTCAACTGAGGTGTGGCATCATTGGTGAAGCGCCCGATTTGAGGCCTGACAATGATATTGAAATTATACAATTGCTTTACCACGCCGGTTGGGAACATATTCATATTCCCCATTGCCATTGCCAATGCAAGATTGTCATCATCAAATACTTCCAGGTACATTTCAGAAGGCATCAAAAGATACCTGCCGTACGAAGGGACTTTCATGTTGTTCATTTTTTTGGCCAGGTTCGCGAGATCTTTTCTCACAGTTGCCTTCCTGGTACCGGTGCAGCCATCACCAAGGTTGAATAAAGTTGCATCAGCGGCGCCACTCGTTCTCACAATATTTGAAGCGAGCGTTGGCGTCCAGTTAAACAGCAAGTTTTGCGATATCGTATAATTCAAAACACTATTCTGCCTCTTCATGATAGAAGACCTTTTCTCATAAGAAAGCCATTGCTCTTCAGCGCCTCTTAAAAGGACCGGATCAGATGTATAATTGTCAATGTTATAGGTCTCATCGGTATCGTCGGCCTTTATAATTTTAGCAGGAAACTCTTTCCTGTTCTTTTTAACACCGGGTATCGTGCCTGCTTGAGGACGGTGAACTACATTCCCCCCGACAATATTTTCGCTATTATCAATAGCATATTTCATAAACTCATTCCCGGGCCATAAAGCTTCCTGTATGTCTTTTTCCCATACCTGGGTTTCGAGGAGGTTTAAGACGCCAATATGCATTGGCTTCGGAATAAAGCCGGAGGCGAATAATACCGCCCCGACAGTAAGGGCAAAAGCTTCGCCGAGATAGGGTACCAGGGCAAAAGCCAGGAACGCCGCCAAGAAGAGGTTTGCGAGTAATTTGAACTTATTGATTTTCATATTTGAAATTTGTCTTTTGAAAATTTGTTGTTTACTGTTGTCTTTTAATGGATTAATTCAATTGATAAGGCGCGCCATCAGGGTAGAAGGCTGTGCCATCATAGGTGAATGTTTGCACGAAATCTTTTCCTGCCACGCCAACAATATCTGGCTGGACTGCAAAGCCGGTTCCGTGCACATTGTGTTCTGTGCCGGTGGTTCCAACCTTAAGCTGGATCTTCGCGCCCTTCCTTACGGTGTCATCAATCGTGAGATTGATTGTCCTGGTTGCAGTGGAGATGGTTGTTAAACCATCTATGATCGTCATCTGCGCATTGATCTCCACGGCCTGTGCGCCTGTTGCTGTCAGCGCCACTACCGGTACCGCAGAAGCGGAAGGCTCAGCAGTGAGTGGCAGGAAGTTGGTGCCGTCATATATAAAGAGCAGCTGCGCGCTTTCGCCTACCACGCCCGCGAAATGAGGGGCGGAGAAGCCGGTACCAAAAATGGTTTTGCTTTCAGTGCTGGTAGCGATCTTTACCAGGATGAGTGAAAATGCCTGGAGCGATTCATCCAGTGTCAGGTTTATGGTCCTGTCCCCGGTAGCAGCTATAGAAGCGCCATCAATGATGGTTGCATTGTTTGCAATGTCAATCGCCTGTACGCCGCTGGCCGTTAGTTCAAATGAGTCCGCGTCCCCGAAAGGGAACCGAATCGTATAATTTTGTTGTGAATTGTCGTTGCTCATAAGTTATTGAGTTGCTGAATTATTGAGTTATTGATTAGCTGTTGTAGCAGGCGTCAAAGAGCGCTTTTTTGGTTTCCGGATGTGCGGCAGTGAGTTTTGCCAGACCCTTTGGGTCTTTCTTTTCCCAGTCGCGGTGCGACCAGGATTCACGGTCTTTCGGAATGCCAGCCATGAGGTTGGCATCAGTACCACCATTGCCTGCGGCTTTGGCTGCCAGGTTCTGGATGGCTTCTGTAATGCTTTCCTTTTTGCCACCGGTGGTACCGGCAGGGGAAACCGTAGCGGCAGGCGCTTCACTCACGAGCTTCAGCGTGCTGTCAAAATCTTTGGCAGCGAGCGCCTTCACCGTGGCCTCGTTTGTGTCATTGACAAAGCCGGTTTTGCGCCCTAAGGCTACCAGGCTGTTTATGAGGGTATCGTTAGATCCCCCGGCAGAAGCGGCTGCGGCTCCGGCCCCTTTATCTTCAGGCGCTTTTTTGAGCGCTGCCGAAAGGGCGGTTAATATTTCCTGCTCCGAGGCGTCTTCTTTAAGCCCCAGGGCGAGTGCAATTTCTTTGTTCATACGTGTATTATGTGATTTGAAATTTGTGATTTGTGATTTGAGGGAGGCAGGCAGGTTTTTGAAATCACAGGCTGCAATGCTGTAGTTTGCAACTGCCTTGTAATCCATGCTTTCTATAATGCCGTCAATGAAGCCAAGGGCTTTTGCTTTTTCAGCGCTGAGCCAGGTTTCGGCGTTCATTATGGTTTCGATGCGCCCTTCAGGAAGACCGGTCTTTTCGCAATACATCCCGACCATGGTTTCCTTCATGTGGACCATCATATCCTTAATGCCGTCCAGCTGCTCTACTTTCACACTGTCGAATGAAAGCGAAGGATCGTGGATCATGAGCATGGCCTTGGGGTGCATGTACACTTTCTTGCAGGCCATCAGAATAACGGTGCCCATACTTGCGGCGAGCAATGGAACATATCCTGTAACAGTACCCGGGAAAGCCTTTATATCATTTGATATGGAGACGCCTTCCCAAACTGAACCGCCCGGACTATCTACATAAAGATCAATTGCTGTAATTCCGTCTTTGGCGAGCTTCTGTATCTGCTGCCTGAAAACAAGAGCGGTTGTATCACTTCCAATAACCCCGTTGATATCTATCCTCGCGGTCTTTTTGGTAGCGTCTGCCGTAATTGTGAACCAGCTTTTGAGTTGCATAACGGTTCAAAATTGAACCATTAAAAAACCGTGTGCAAATGCTTGATTATTAGTTTGACAGGATTATTTCACAGTGTGCAAAAATGATAACACACTAAGGAATTGATATTAGAAATTGGGGATTGGATGTTTGAAATTTGAACCACAATAAGAGTCAGGGATCAATCTCAATAACTCAATAACTCCCCAACTCAAAAATTGTTTATGACACCAAAACAAGCCGCTTACGACCTGTTTGAAATCGGATGGACGCAGAAGCATATCGCTGCAGCCCTGAAGATCAGCGAGACCACCATAAGCAAGTGGGCAAAGAAATATGACTGGGACGGCGAGCGCGCCAAGAACACCGCTGCCGACGAAGCCAACGAGGCACGGCTGAAAAAGCTCATCAATTACAACCTCCGGGTGCTCCAGCTTAAAACCGAAGAATGGGAGCAGGCCGGTGAGCTGAAGCTCATCGAGCGCGGGGATGTGGACGCACTTAGCAAGCTTTATTCATCCATCAAAGGCAAGGAGCATACCTGGGCGCAGCAGGTGGAGCTGATCACGGAGTTTATCGGCTTTGTAGAAAAGAAAAGCCTTGACCTGGCTAAAAAGCTATTACCGCTCGGCGATGAATTTGTAACCGGTAAAAAAGCGTCTGTCAATGGATAGCCATATCCTTACCAAAAAAGAGAAGGATGCTTATGAGCAATGGCTCATTTTGCGGCGCAGGATTTCCGAATCGAAATTCACTGTGCCGGCAGAGACATACGACCAGCAGCAGAAGCGGATAAAATACCTGCTGCGCTTTGAGAACTTTGAAAAATTCTGCCGGCATTATTTCGGGGATTTTATTGATAGTGATTTTGGATGGTTTCACAAGCAGGCCATTGATAACATATACAACCACAACGACGGGCTGCATATACTGGAGTGGGCGCGGGAACACGCCAAAAGTATATTTGCGGACGTCTTTATCCCTATGTGGCTGTATGCCAGGGGAGAGCTTACGGGAATGCTGCTCGGCAGCCGGACAGCCCCCAAAGCGCGCATTTTACTTAAAGACATTGAAGCGCAGTTCCTTGAGAACAAACGGTTCCAGGCAGACTTCGGGGAAAAGCACTTGATAGGCTCATGGCTCCAGGGATATTTTATTATAGCCGAGGATGGCGTGGGCTTCTGGGCTTATGGCATAGGCCAGCAACCGGAAGGTACCAGGTCAGGCGAGAAGCGCCCGAACTATGGCGTTGTGGATGATGCCGATTCCAAGAAAATTGGAAAAAATCAGGCACTTGTAAAAGAGGCGATTGATTGGATCAAGGGTAGCTTTATTCCCTGTCTTGCGATCAAGGGCAAATGGTTTGTATATGCCAACAACCGCAAATGCCGGAACGGGATCACCGCGCACATGGTCGGCGATATCGAGGAGGGCGACAGGAAGAACGACAGGATACGGCACATTAAAGTTTTTGCATTAGAAGACAAAAACCACAACATGGCGCTCCCTGGAAACCCGGATGCACGCCCGGCCTGGAAGGAACGCTACACCTACGAGCAGATCACCACGCGTATCGAAGAGATGGGATACCGTAATGCCATGACGGAGTTCTTTCACATGCATGTGGAAGACGGCAATATCTTCACGGAAGACCATATCGTGTTTACCCCTGATGTGGCGTGGGACCAGTACGACGCGCTGCTGACTTACGTGGATCCATCGTTCAAAGACAGCAAGAAAAATGACTTTAAAGCCATTGGGATGCTGGGCAAACGAGGACGATATTTTGATATCATCCTGCTGTGGATCCGCCAGGACAAAAAGAGCAACATGGTAAAGGCGCATTATGATATGCAGGAGCTGGTGGAAGATTTCAACGCGAAGCGGCCACATAAGCCCATTATTTGCAGGCATTATATGGAGGCGGGGTTTGTACAAGATCTCATCCTTGAAGATTATGATAAAGAAGAAGATACCCGCGGATATCCGCTACGTATCCGGAAAGACGAGCGAAAGAAGCCTGACAAGTTAGGACGTATAGAAGACCTGGAACCGCTAATGGCCTGTGGCAGGATACGGTTCGTAGAAAGCCTCCGGAAGACCAAGGATTTTGTAACCCTGAAGGAACAGTTCTTAGGCTTCCCGAACGGTCACGACGACGGCCCGGACATGGTGGAAGGCGGCGTATGGCTCCTGAACCGGCAGACCAAAAGCAGCAGCTTCATTCCCAGGATGGGGAAGATGGCAAAGTCAACAAAACGATAATCAATGATCAATAACTCAACAACTCACTAACTCAATAACTTCTATGTCCCGATTCATGCTCGACAGCGATTATACGCCTTATGTTTCCAGCCCGCGGATGCAGCAGCTTATTGGCACGGATATGACTGCGATACAGAGCTTCGAGCCTACGGCGCAGCAGATGATCACCGACGCGCTCTTCGAGCGGTACGATGTTGCGGCAATATTCGGCGCGGCGGCAGATCAGCGCTCATCAACCGTGATCCTGTGGATGCGGACCATCGTGATGTACTTTGTTTGGGAGAAGGTGGACGACAAGCTGAGGCCGGAGAGCGTGAAGCTGAATTACAACAACACCATCGCGCAGCTCAACGCCATGCAGCGCGGCGATATCAACGTGCAGCTATCACGCCTGGAGGTGTGGCCGGACGGCAGCCAGGTAAAGACAAAATTCAGGGGCGGCTCGGAACCGAAATTCCGCGACGACCCCAGGACGAAAGGCAGGCGATGGAGATGGGACGATTAAGGCAATTTGAAAATGAGACAATGCAGGACGGGGCAGAACCCGCTTTTAAACCGTTTTAAACTTACGTGTAACGCATGAACTTACTACCAGTGGTACAAACTCCCGCGCGATGGCTAAAAAGCCTTGTACAGCGCGACGTGCAGAGTACGCCCGATAACCCGAATATACCGGACAAGCGCAAGGGCGCCCTGGCGACCTACAAGATAAAGCAGGTGCAGCCCCTCAGGGTGAACATGGAGCTTGATAAATGGAGGCGCTACGTGGATATGGCCATCAACCCGTACATGTACAACCGCTATGGCCTGTATGCTTTTTACAGGGAAGCAAGCATGGATCCCCAAGTCATCAGCCAGAGACAGCTGCTCATGTCCAAAGTATTGTGCCAGCCTTTCACCCTGGTAAAAAAGGGGGAAAACCCGCACAGGGAAGATATAGCAAACGACCCCGGCATTGAAAAGCTGCTGAAGCCACTGAAGCGCCCATGGATGATGGACTTCGACCGGTACAGCATGGAGAGCGATGCGTGGAGCCATAGCCTGATTGAGTTTGACGAGATGGGCCCGAGCGACAGCGGTATTGTTGCACAGGAGTTCACCAAGATCGTCCTGGTACCCAGGGAGCACGTGAAACCGGAATGGGGCGAGATACTGATATACCCCATGGAGCTGCATGGGTTCAGCTACAGGGAAGCGCCCTTCAGTGACTGGCTTGTGGAGATTGGAAGGACTACCGGGGGGATTGACTCTCTTGGTTACCTGCTTAGCGCCAGCCGTGAAGTGATCTGGAAAAACCAGACATTGAGCGATGCGGCCAGGTATAGTGAGAAGTTTGGCGGTCCTCTTACCGTGCTCAAATCTGCAAGCAACGATGATAAAGAGCTGGATAAGAAAGAGCATTTTCTCAGGCACATGGGATCGAACGGCTATGCTATCCTGGATAAAGAAGACGATATCACCCTGCTTACGACCGGCGACCGCGGCACCGGTGTTGATACTTATATCAAGCTCCTCAATTATAAGGATGAATCTATTTCCAAATTGATGACTTCCCAGGTATTAAGCACGGACACCGGCAGCAAAGGCAGCGGATCCTACGCCCTGGGCAATGTGCATGAAGACACAGTAGATGATGTGGTGAAGATGGTTATGACGTGCAGGGAATATGAAAAAAACTACATCTTGTTCCCGCACCTCATCAAGCATGGATATGACTACCTGAAGGATTACGACTACCGGTATGTGAACCTGCTTAAAAGCAAACCGGTTGACCCGGGAATGTTAAACCCGGAACCCGGGAGTGAAGATGACAACGGCCCGCAAGGGTCAAAAAAAAAAGTAGCAGCCTCAAAGCTCTTTACGGGACACATCAGTAAACAGAGCGGGGAGCGGAGAGCGTTAGCCCTCAGCAACTCAGCAACTCCCCAACTCAACAATTTGTCCGGGGACGATGACTTCCTGGACGAGATGGCGACCTTCGCGTATGAGAACCGCGACGACACCGGCAAGCTGAACACGGATGTCTATCTCAAGATCGCGAAGCAGATGTTCGAGCGCTTTGCCGGCGGCTTCAAAACTTCTTATGATGTGCCGGAAGGCAACCCCTCAGGCTTCAAGGCATTCATCCAGCAGAACCTTTTCCCTTTCAGCGCTGCCAGGAACTTCAGCGAGCTGGAGGACATGCGTGGGAAGCTGCTCGACGAGAACGGCGTCCTGAAGCCTTTAAACGTTTTTAAACAGGACGTGGCGGCCATCAACAGCAATTATAACAAGACCTGGCTGGGCACGGAATACAACTACGTGCAGAAAAGCGGCGTGCTGGCCGCGAAATGGAAAAACTTCCAGGACAATGACCTGATCACAAACCTTACCTGGCATACGTCCGAAGAGGAGAACGTTTGCCCGATATGCTTCCGGTTCGATAAGCTGACCCTGCCGAAGGATCACCCGTTCTGGAAGACCTGGTACCCTTTGTTGCATTTTTTATGTAAGTGCTGGGTTGACGCTTCAGAAGACCATGCAGTATTAACGCCGGAACCTAAGGCGTATGATATCGCAAAGAAAAGTGATGTAAAACCATTCTTTCAAAATAATCCCGGCGCGAGCAGGATTGTGATGAAAGACGACCATGCCTTTTTCGAGGCGAAGCCGCTGCGGGCCATCCAGGAGCTGAAGGCCGAAGACAACTACAACCTGCGGCCAGTGGAGAAGATATTGAAGAACGACACGCTGGCACCGGCAGCGCCATTGTTGAAAGACATCCCCGCTTACCAGGAATGGGTGAAGAAGTTCATGGACACACGCGGCAAAAAAGGCGCGAAAGCGCTGATCGGGGATGTAACCGGCATTGACATCACGGCAAGGGAAAAAGAACTCGCGCAGTTTGAAACCAAGAAACCGGCAGAGAAAAGATGGGAGTATGCCAACCGGCTGGAGGATGTGCTGCGGAACCCTGACGAGGCCTACCAGTTCTACGAGAATTCAATTTTGAAAAGGAGCTATATCAAGTACTATGACGATATGGTGATGATTGCGATCGGGGAAGTCAGGGAACCGGATGTAGTTCTAAAGACCTGGTACAAATGGGACGGAACAAAAGACAGCATGAATAAAGTAAGACACGGGACATTGCTCCATCTGGTAAGAATAAGGCCTTAAACCCCGCAGTGGCCGAGTCGGGTTTTAACCGACGCCACAACGCCCGGGCTAAGGCCTTGAGATACTATCAATATCCAGGAACAAAGATACAAATAAAATGCCAGAGTTTGATAAAAATATATTCCAGGGCCTGCGCAAGAGCATTGGCAAGACCTACGGCGAGCTGGCGGATATCGTGGCCAAAGAATCCGTGGCATGGGTGAAGACGAACTTCAGGATGCAGGGATACCAGGGCAGCAACGGCTTCTCGGCGTGGCTGCACCGCAAGAACGATCCCGACCCCAGCAGGAAGATATTGCACCTGAAGGGAATCCTGGAGAACGCCGTTATCGTGTTTGAGAAGAGCCAGCGCCGCGTGACCATCGGCGTGGATGGGCGCAACGTCCCCTACGCGAAGCTGCACAACGAGGGCGGAACAGTGATGGTGCCGGTAACGCCGAAACTAAGGAAATGGGCATGGGCGATGTATTATGAGAGCGGGGGCGATAAGGAAGAGAACGAGGTTGCAGGCAGGTACAAGGGAATAGCTTTGACAAAGAAAGAGAAGCTGACGATAAAGATACCGCAGCGGCAGTTTATGCCGCTCCCGGAAGAGGTGAACCAGAACCTGCACGATTACCTGGTGCAGAAGATAGCCGAGCGCCTGAAAGATAATATGTCAATGATCAATAACTCAACAATTCAATAACTCAATAACTTAACTCCATGATAGACCTAATTTTTCTCGCCATACAAAACTACCTGAAAACCACCGTTCCGGATTTTTTGGAAATAGAATGGTTCCTGCACCAGCCGGACGAGAATGCGGATGCGGCGCCACAGATACAAAGCCCGGCGCTGTACATTGAGTTCGTCGGCGAGACTTTCGAGGACATCGGCTGCAACATGCAGCAGGCACTCGACACGGTGAACTTCCACGTGATCCAGGAAGACCTCCACGCGGAGGGGCGGATAACAGATACGGCCATGGCGCATTATACCCTGGTGAAAAAGGTGGTGGCAGCCATGCAGG
>Ga0134126_10000829_pt1 | contig 38952 bp, 27 predicted proteins | sample KB31752_FD_96881 | JGI IMG/M metagenome (GOLD analysis project Ga0134126, IMG submission 96881) | Terrestrial soil microbial communities with excess Nitrogen fertilizer from Kellogg Biological Station, Michigan, USA - KB3-175-2 | ecosystem: Environmental > Terrestrial > Soil > Unclassified ...
ACGACGGCGGCCAACATCGACGCCTCGTTGGCCAAGTTCGACGCCGTCGTGGGCACCAGCATGAGTTGGGTCAATACCGATCAGCCCATCGCCTCGGCCTTGCAGAACATTCAGTCCGGCGGTTCGACCAGCGGCATCAACGCCATCGTGCAGCAACAAGCGCAATTCCAGTCCGGTATCTACAAGCCGTTGCCGACCGGCGGTGTGGCCGGCATCACGTTCAATGTGCCGTACACGTTCACCAACCTGCCGGCCCGCATCAATCCGAACTATCAGCCCTCCGTGCAATTCACCTTGGAGCAGCCGTTGTTGCAGGGCTTCGGCGTCGAGATCAACCAGTTGCGGGCCTTCCACCCAGGATCGATCCTGCCCATCTCGCCGGCCAACTCGTTGACGGGGCCGCCGGCGGCGCAGTTTCTGCCGTATAACTTCAACAACACGTCCGGCGTCGGTCTGGGTTTGCCTCCCGGTATCCTGATCGCTCGTACGCGCTTCAACCAGAACCGGGCCGAATTCGAGCGCAACGTCAACCAGATGTTGCTCAACGTCGAAAACGCCTACTGGAACCTGTACGGCTCGTATTGGCAGCTGTTCAGCCGCGAGCAGGGTTTGCGCTTCGCCTATGAATCGTGGCGAATCGCCAAGACGAACGCCACGGTCGGCCGCTATGGCTTCGCCCAGCTCTATCAGGCCGAGGGGCAGTACAACCTATTCCGCAGCCAGCGCTTGCAGGCCATCGATACGGTACTCGACAACGAACGGCAATTGCGAGCCATGCTTGGCATGCAGATTGAGGACGGCACGCGCCTGGTGCCCAGCGACGCGCCGACCCTGGCGGAATATCGTCCCGACTGGGATACCGCCCTGGTTGAAGCGCTCCAGAATCGTCCCGAATTGTACATTGCTCGCCAGGATGTGAAGGTGGCGCAGATGAATGTCCAATTGGCCAAGAACTACTTGCTGCCCGATCTGCGCAGCTTCGCCGCCTACGATAGCAACGCCATCGGCACCCGCCTGGACGGTTCAGACTCCAGCACCACGGGCAATGCGCTGCGTAACCTGGCGTCTAATACCTTCAACGATTGGACGGTCGGCTTGCGTTTGGCGATGCCGCTCGGTTTCCGCTTCGCTCACGCCCAGCTACGGCAGACGCAGTTGCAATTGGCGCGTAGCTTCCTGGTCTTGCAGGATCAGGAGTTGAAGGCGGAACGCTTCCTCGGTCTGTACTATCGCCGTATGTCCTCGGCCTACTTCCAGATCAAGGCGGCACGAGCCCAGCGCGATGCGTTCGCCAAACAATTGAAGATCCAGTATAATCTTTATCTTGCGGGGGCCAACGATCCCGCCACGGGCAAGGGCGTGTTGATAAATGTGTTGCTGGAAGCGCAGCGTTTCTGGTCCGACGCCTTGGCCACCGAGTATCAAGCCATCGTCACCTACAACAACGCCATCGCCGGCTGGGAGTATGCCAAGGGCACCATCTTGCAGCACGACAACGTGACCATCTCCGAAGGCCCTATTCCGGTCGCCGCCCAGAAGCGAGCGGTCGAACATCTGCGTGAGCGGACCAAGGCGTTGTTGCTGCGTGAACGGGCTTTGCCGACGGGTGCCCTGGCGGCTCCGCTGGAACAAAGTGGACCGATCAACGTGTATCCGCAGATCAACGCCGGCTCGCTGCCGTCGATTTGGAAGGACATAGCGCCGCTGAAGGAAGCGGAAGAACTGCCCTCGGCGGAGCGGATCGAACGAGGGCAAGTCAATCAGCTGCCCAAGCTGGTCGAAGACATGTCGCAGAGCGAGCTATTCCCGGCCAGCGAACTGCCCAGTGGCAGCAAGACGCCCCCCGTCACGCCGCCGGTCGCCGCCCCGAAAGCTCTGCCGGCGAAGTCCACGCGCCCGAAGACGCCGGCGCGAACGACTTCGACCTTCGGCATGCTGCGGCCGCCCGAGGGCCCGGCGATGGACACGCCCACGATTCCGGCGACGCAGCCAGTGCCCGTAACGCAACCGATTCCAACCACGCCCCCGGCTTCGTCCTCGCAAGGGCAGCTACCCTTGCGATGATTTACCAGCCCGCAGCGCCAGCAAGGGAAATGAAAACCCTTGCTGGCGCTGCGGGTTGGCGAAACGCCCTCAAACCCACTCATCATCGCTCCACGAACGGCGACGCTGGTTTTCCGCTTGCAAGGCCATGAAACTGCTGACGCAAAACAGGGCGAAAAAGAGCGCGTTGAACATGCTGCCCGATTCACACATGCCCTTGAGAAGCCGAAGGTACATTGGGCTGGATTCCGGAATCGACAGATGGAAGAGCGGTCGGCCCTTCGAGGCCATGAATTCATGGACGGCCAGAAATCCGGCCACAACCATCGACAATCCCAGAGAGAAGGAGGTACCCTGCGCCGGCATGACGCCCTGACACACTTCGCGGCTGATTTGTCCGCCATCAAGCGGCCAAATAGGGAGCAAATTGAGCAAGGGCCACAGCAGGTTGATTTCAATCAGCATCAACCAGATTCGATAGGTCGGGATTCTCCATCCCAGCGGGACACTGCGAAACAGCAAATCCTTGCCGAACCAGAGCAAAGCCAGAAAGACGAGCTGAATCAACGGGCCGGCCAAGGAGACAAGAATGCGTTGCCAGCGCCGGTCTTGTTGTTTGCTGCCAATGGCCAATCCGCCGAAGCTGTACAGCACGATATGGCCCGAGGAGCCGAACATCTGTCCCATCCACACATGGCCAAATTCATGGAGCAAGATGGAAAAGAACACACAGCCCACCCAGGCCAGTAAATAACCGACTCCGGCGCGAATTGTGCTGTCATAACCGAGGATGATACTCACGAGCCAAAACATCGGATGAACGCGCACCGGCGTTCCGAACAAGTGCCAGCGCAAATCATAACGCGTTTCATCCGGTTCAATCAAAAACACGGCGGCAACTCCTGAAAGAAAGATCGATCACTCGCTGCTGATTGTCGAAGCCTCACGCTCGCTAGGCAAGGGCAATCCGATCCTATTCCCCTCTCCCCTGTACTCGGGGGAGAGGGTTGGGGGTGAGGGGCGAGACTTCCCCCCGACCCCTCTCCCCCGAGTACGGGGGAGAGGGGAGTAAATTGGCTTCGCCAAGTCGAGCCAATCCCTTTACAATCCCTCACATGGACTGGACTGATCTACGCCGTGAATGCCCCGTGACGACGCGCTGGGCGTACTTCGATCACGCCGCCGTCGCCCCGCTGACGGAGCGCGCCCGCCAAACACTTGTCACCTGGGCCGCCGACCTCGCCGAGAACGGCGATGTGTACGACGCAACCCGTGTGCGCCAGATCGAGGAAATACGTCGCCATGCCGGGCAGTTGCTCAACGCTGATCCGCTCGATATGGCCTTCATCAAGAACACCAGCGAGGGCATCGGCATTGTCGCCGAGGGGTTGCCCTGGCAGGCCGGTGACAACGTGGTGACAGCGGAGGACGAATATCCCGCCAATCTATATCCGTGGATGAATCTCGCTCATCGGGGCGTGGAACTGCGGCGTGTGCCGAGCCGCGACGGACGCATTATTCTCGATGATCTGCGCGCGTCCATCGACAATCGAACGCGCCTGGTCAGTCTTAGCTTTGTCGAATACGCCAGCGGTTTTCGCAATGATCTGGATGCCGTCGGCGGACTGTGCCGCGAGAAGAGCGTTCTATTCTTCGTCGATGCCATTCAGGGGTTGGGCGTGCTGCCGCTCGATGTGCGGCGAACGCCGATCGACTTCCTCGCGGCCGACGGACACAAATGGCTGCTTGGCCCGGAAGGAGCCGGCTTGCTGTGGATTCGCCGGGAATTGGTCGAGCAATTGCATCCCGTCGGCGTCGGCTGGAACAGCGTGATCGATAGCCGGAACTTCGACCGCGTCGAGCTGCGTCTGAAACCCCATGCCGGCCGCTGGGAAAGCGGCAGCCTCAACGTCGGCGGCATCCTTGCCCTGGGTGCGAGTCTGGAATTGCTACTCGGCGTCGGCATTAATGCCATCGCCGAGCGCGTCCTGCATTTGACCGATTATCTGTGTGAGCAGGCGGAACGCATCGGTGTGTCCGTGTACAGCAGTCGGCGACCGAACGAGAAGTCCGGCATTGTCTCCTTGATCGTTCCGGGGGGCGAGACGCGGGCGATGGTGCGTCGCTGCCGGGATGCGGGCATTGTCATCAACCAGCGAGCGGGACGGCTGCGCATCAGTCCGCATGCCTACAATACCACCGAAGAACTGGATCGTCTTATCGCGTTGCTCGGAGCCTCCTCATGACTCAACCGCTCAGCCATCGTATCGCGGTCTACACGGGCACTTTCGATCCCGTCCATCGCGGCCACCTGGACATCATCAGTCGTGGCAGCTTGATTTTCGATCGCCTCATCGTCGGCGTCGGCATCAATCCCGATAAACAACCGTTTTTCGATCAGCGTGAGCGCGTCGCACTGGTGCGCGCGGTCATCAAGCCGTATCCCAATGTGTCGGTGCAACCGTTCACCAACTTGGCCGTGACATTTGTGCGCGAGGTCGGCGCGCGCGTCATGCTGCGCGGTCTGCGCACGACGAGCGATATGGAGAACGAGTTCACCATGTCGCTGATGAACCTGAACCTCGATGCGGAGATCGAGACGGTATTTCTCATGGCCAAGGAGGCGTATTCGCACGTCAGCAGCACCCTGCTGCGTCAGATTGCCACGTTCGGCGGCCGGCTCGATAAATTCTTGCCACCGGAAGCTAAGGATGCACTGGAGGCGCGCGTGCGCGAACGGACCCAATAACCAGCCCGGAGCGCCAGCGACGGGTTATCCCGTCGCTGGCGCTCCGGGCCAGTCTGCTTTTGCTACATTCCCTCGTGATGAGAAACCGATAATACCCGCGATGCACCCTATCCCACGTATTGCGGGCTATCAACTGTTGCAGCGTCTCGGCGGTGGACCGATGACCTCGGTTTATTCCGCGCGCGCGCTGGATACAGATGCTCCCTGTGCGATTAAGCTGCTCCGCGACGATTGGGACGATCCCGACACCGGCATCAAATTGCTGCAACGAGAAGCGCGTGCCGGCCTTGGCGTGCGTCATCCGCAGCTTGTCCGCGTCACCCACGCTCATGTCACCGCCCCGCCCTACTTCCTGGTCATGGACCTGCTGCCGGGCGAGGCGTTGCGCCGCCGGCTGCGGCGCGACTTTCGTTTGCCGCTGTCCGAGGCGGTGTGGATCATTCGGCAAATCGCCGAGGCGCTCGCCGCGCTACACACGGCCGGCTTCCTTCACGGCGACATCAAACCCGATAACGTCCGCCTGATCGACGACGGCGCCGCCGTTCTTATCGATCTGGGGTTCGCCCATCGGCCCGGTGAGAACGCCGCCTTCTTGCGTGCCGGCTACGTGCTGGGCACGGCCAACTATCTCGCGCCGGAACAATGCGATCCCTTGCCGACCGAGGATCTAAGTAGCGATCTGTTTAGCTTGGGGGTGATGTTCTTCGAGATGCTCACGGGGCGCTTGCCCTATCCGGCCGGTTCGCTCCGTCAGACGTTCCGCCGTCATCGTTGCGATCCGCCCGCCGACATCCGCCGCAGCGTTGCCAACCTGCCCGCCTCGCTCGTCGCCCTGATCGAGCGTCTGCTGGCACATCGAGCCGATGAACGGCCGCGTGCCGCCGTCGTGGTCCAGCAGCTTATCAAGCTGGAGATTGCCGTCCTCACACGCCGCCGCTCGGCCTGAGCCGGGGTGTTGTCACGACATCCCTTCATCGGTCTGCAAATCGTTTTCCGTGAAGAGCGTGAAGCCCATGCGCGACAACATGCTGGCCGCCGTTTCGTGGTCCTCGACGTGCAGCGCGACGGCGGCACGGCCACGCGGCCCAATCAGCAGCGGATACGCATAGTGAATGCTGATCTCCGCGCCAAGCAGCGCCTTGCAGATGTCGAGCAGCGGTTGATCTCCTTCGGGCAATTGCACGACGAGCAGATCGCTTTCGGTCACGGGGAGATTGGCGAGTTGAAAAATCTCCAGAGCGCGTTCGGGATCGCTGAGTACCAAGCGGATGATGGCGCAGTCGGCGGAATCGTTGACGGTGAGCGAGACAATGCGGATGTCTGTTGTCTCGAAACGGCGCACCACGGACAGCAGATTGCCCACGCGATTTTCGACGAACACATTGAATTGGCGCACGCTCGGCCAATCGCGTCCGCGTGCCGTCGCATAAGGTGTTTCGGAACCGCTGTCGCCGCCTTTTCCTTGGCTCATGGCTCACCCCTCGCGTTGAAAGAAGAGTTGTAGTGTACGCCAACAGCCGAGGCAGCGTCAACCGCGAGTGAGAGCCAGCCCGCAGCGCTAGCAAGGGAATCCCTTGCTGGCGCTGCGGGCTGGCAAGCGGCTGATTCAAGCTCCCCGGCGCAGACGGCACATGGTCACGCAATTGCCGACGCTGTTGAACCGTACCCACGTCATGTAGTTGCGCATCAGCAGCAGACCGCGGCCGCACGGCCGTTCCAGGTTTTCCGGCGCGAAAGGATCGGGCACCTCTTGCGGCTTGAAGCCCGGTCCCTGATCCTCGATTTCCGCGACCAGACATTCCGTCGTGAGATGATAGCGAAGATGGACTTCCTTGCTCGGATCGCCCTTGTGCCCATGCTTGATGGCGTTGACCAGCGCTTCCTCCAGCGCCAGGCGCACGCCAAAGGCTTCCTTGCTCGAAAACCCGACCGCATCGAGCGAGGCGATAATATCCTCGATCGCGGGGACAATTTCCCCGGAAGCGTGCAGGGTTCGCGAACACCAGTCTGCCGCCGGAGCGACATTTTGGCTGGCTTCTCGCGGACTAACCTCCGATGGAGAACGAACCACGATAACCTCCCTCGTCCGGCAAACGGATCGATGGGCGACGATTTTCATTCACCCGGCGATACCAATTCGTTCTTCTTTCCTCCAGGGCATAAACGACGATCAGATCCTTCGATCGCTCAAGCTTAGCCATTTCGATAGCATTTTCCGTGCCAACTTTCTCGCCGGGGCTGACAGCGAGGGGCACGAGTGCTAGACTCAGAGGAGTCGCGGCCTTGCGGCCGTTCCGTCAACTTGCCCTGGCTGTACCCATCATGCAAAACGAACCCAATACGCCGCAGACGCCTTTTCAGATCAACGTCGCCGATCGCGTCAAACGTCTGCCACCATATCTATTCGGCAAAATCAATGAACTCAAATACCGTAAACGCCGTGCGGGCGTGGATATTATCGACCTGGGCATGGGCAATCCGAGCGATGTACCCGATCCGCAAGTGGTCGAGAAACTGTGCGAAGCCGCTCACGATGAACGGAATCATCGCTACTCGGTGAGTAACGGTTTACACAACCTCCGCCGTGAGGTGGCCCTTCGTTATGCCCGCCGTCATGGAGTGCAATTGGACCCCGATACCGAAGTTCTGGCGGGGCTGGGGTCCAAGGAAGTGTTCAGCCACATGTGCCTCGCCCTGCTCGGTCCCGGCGATACCGCTATTGTACCAGCGCCGTCCTTTCCGATCCACGTTTATGCGGTCGCTCTCGCCTCCGGCAACGTCATCAGCCTCGATTGCACCCATCCCGATCGCTTTCTCGCCAATGTCGCCACGGTCGCCGAACACCTCTATCCTCGGCCCAAGGTGCTTATTCTGAATTATCCACACAATCCCAGCACAACCGTGGTCGAGCGGGACTTTTTCGTCGAAGTCGTCGCGCTGGCACGGCGTTTCGGCTTCATGGTAATCCATGACTTCGCTTATGGCGATGTCTGCTTCGATGGCTATCGAGCGCCGAGTTTTCTCAGTGTGCCGGGCGCCAAGGAAGTCGGCGTCGAGACGACCACGATGAGCAAGGGTTACAACATGGCCGGTTGGCGGCTCGGCTTCTGCGCCGGCAACGCCGAGATGGTGCGCGCCCTGGCCACCATCAAGGGCTATTACGATTATGGCATATTCCAGCCCATCCAGATTGCCGGCATCGTCGCCCTGCGTCACGGTGAAGAGTTGGTCGATCGGCAGGCGCTGGAGTATCAGCATCGCCGCGATGTGCTGGTCGATGGCCTACGGCGCATCGGCTGGGAGGTGACATCACCCAAGGCGACGATGTTCGTGTGGGCGCGTTATCCGCGGGAATGGCGCGAGCGCATGGGTTCGATCGATTTCTCGATGAAGTTGATCGAGGAGGCGGGGGTGGCCGTTAGTCCAGGCCGTGGCTTCGGCGATGCCGGTGAGGGCTATTTGCGTTTGGCTCTGGTCGAGAACGAGCATCGCCTGCGTCAGGCGGTGCGGCAGATCGCGCGTTGTCTGCGCATCGACGCGACCACCTAACCACGGAGTATTGCCGTGCCCGACTGGCTTTTTGAAGGTCGCACAAATGTTTATGTCATTCTGGCGGCCCTAACCGGGTTGTTGGTTCTCGTTTGGTGGCAAACGCGTAAACGCTGGTGCTTGATCGCCGCTGTCGTCATGGCGGGACTCATTGGGATTTACGCGATCCTCAATGTCGCCGTGGAAACCGACCGCGAACAGATCGTCCGCAAGGTCAACGAAATGACAGCGGCCGTGAATGCACACAAACTCGATGCGGCGTTCGTCCATATTTCCGATCAATTTCGCTCGCACGGCGGCAAGACCAAGCAAGAGTTACGCACGGCCGGGCAGACTTATCTTGAGCAAAAGATCGTCGAGCGCGTGGATGTGTGGGACATTGGCATCGAGGGCCAGCCATCGCGGGAGAAGCGCGAGGTTCATGTGCGGTTCAGCGTGAAGGTGCACGGCGGCCAAGAGTTTTTCACCGACTGCGATGCGCTCTTCGCTTTCGAGCCGGAGCATGGCTGGCGGATGAAGGGATTTCGTCTCCTCAAGCCGCAGACAAATGAAGAATGGTCGTGGCAGATATGAATTCCACCAGCCCGCAGCGCCAGCAAGGGAACCCTTGCTGGCGCTGCGGGCTGGCAATCACGCCGCTTTTTCGACTGCACGACGCAGGGCGGCGGCCACATCGGTTTTCTCCCAGCTAAACGGTGCCAGTTCTCGACCGAAATGACCGTGGCGGGCCGTTTCGCGATAGATCGGCCGGCGCAGATTCAGCGTCTCGATGATGCCCAGCGGCGTCAGCTTGAAGTGCGTGCGGATCAACTCGGCGATGTCCCTATCGCGCAGACCGCGCGCCGCCGTGCCGAATGTACTCACCCAGATGTTGAGTGGTTCCGGGTAGCCGATCGCGTAGGACAACTGCACTTCGCATTGCGCCGCCAATCCAGCGGCGACGATGTTTTTGGCGATGTAGCGGCCCATGTAGGCGGCGGAGCGATCCACCTTGGTCGGATCCTTGCCGCTGAACGCGCCGCCGCCGTGCCGGCCGCGACCGCCGTAAGTATCGACGATGATCTTACGTCCCGTTAGACCGCAATCGCCGTGCGGCCCGCCTTCCAGGAAAATGCCCGTCGGATTGATATGGCAATAGATCACTTCCTCGTCGTGACGGCGCGGTGAGCCGCCCGGCGGAATCAGTTCAATCTGACTGCGGTCCTTGACGAGTTTCTTATTCTCCGCTTGCAGCGTCGGCAGAATCAACTTCGTGATGATTTCCTCGCGGGCCTCATCAGAGAAATGCTCGCGACCCTCGCGGCGAACGATGGCACGCTCGTCGTGCTGTGTGGACAAGACAAGGGTATGAAGGCGATGGAATGTGCCGTCTTCGTTGTATTCGACCGTCACCTGGCTCTTGGCATCCGGGCGAATGAACGATAATTCGCCGCTGCGGCGCAGGCGGGCGTGGTTTTCAACCAGACGATGCGCCAGATAAATCGGCATCGGCATGAAGGTATGCGTCTCATTGCAAGCGAAGCCGAACATCATGCCTTGATCGCCTGCGCCGCCGCTGTCCACACCGCAAGCGATGTCGCGCGATTGGCTGTGCAGATTACACATCACCTGGCAGGTATCCGCCGCGAAGCCGATGCCCGGATCGACATAGCCAATCTCGCGGATGGTGTCGCGCACCAGGCGATCGACGACGGATCGGCTCAGGTTGGCCGACGTGGTGATTTCGCCGGAGACAATGGCTAGGTCGGTCGTGACCATCGTTTCGCAGGCGACCCGGCTGAGCGGATCGGCCGCCAGGCAATGATCGAGAATGGCATCGCTGATTTGGTCGGCCACCTTGTCGGGATGGCCCATGGAAACGGATTCGCTAGTGAACAAATGTCTATTCGTGCTCACGTCATAGTTCCTCTACAATCGAGAGTAACGCCGGCCACCGGGGCCACTGGGCGGATTATAGGAGATGGAGGGCAAGGGACGCAATTACAACTGGCGAGAATGGCCGCTTGCGGCTTAGCGCTCACCGAGCGCTAAGCCGCAAGCGGCTGGGAAAAATTTGTTGAAGATCCCTATTACAATCGCGGCGGCGTGAGCAACTTCCCTGCGACAGCGCGTTCCCACAACTTCTTGCCGGAGGTCAGATCGATCGCCTTGAGCATGCGCGGCTGAAGGGTGTGCGGATCGAGCGGGCCACGCAGCGAACCCGGCATCAGATACAGCACGCGCTTGCCGAGTACGACCACGGCGTGCATCCCCGGTTCCGCCGGGATGCGTCCCATCAACTCGCCCGTCTCCACGGAGAAGAGCCACCACCACGACACCGGCTTCGAGGGCGTCAGCAAGTCTTTCTCATCCGGCCGCGGATGGGCCTCGCGGAGACACAGGAAACGCTCATCCAGCGTAGCACGCACTACCAGCCGCTTGCCCCGGAGCAGTTCCTTCGGTTCGGAACATTTATCACTTTGCCGATCCCATGAGTAGAACATGAGATGCTGTCCTTCCTTCGTCTCCTCCAGCGTCAGAACCTTCCACTGCTGTCCGACAAGCCCCTGCCAGCGCACCGCCTTCTTCTCCAGATGTTCGGGCAAGAGAGGCGCGGACGGTGCGGCGATCTTCGTCGCCGGCCGAACCTCGACCTGGCCAGTGCGCAGATCGACCAGGGCAACGCCGCTGGTGTGCTTGCGCGCGGCCATCTCCTGCTCCACTGTCGGCCTGGCTTTGCCGACGTACCAGGCGCTGGCTTCCCACTCCAGCACGAGTTGATGTTTCTCCACATGCCAGTGAGTCGAGAAGGAACGGCCGAGCGCCTCGCCCGTCACCACCCAGGCCGGGAAGACGACCGGATCGGATTCGAGATCGCATTCGCCCTTGTGCGTCAGATCGAGACGGAGGATACGCAGACGATTGCGTTTGACACCGGCCTGCGCGAGGAGATGGTCTTTGACCACGAGCAATGGCCGCTGCGCCTCGTGGGTGTGCCAGAGAACCTTGCCGGTGGCGAGGTCGAGCGCCTCGATGCCGCCGCCGGCGCTGGCGAAAAAGCCGGTGCGTCCGGTCGCATCGGCAATGCCACCGGGGAGGACCGTGGAACTGGGTCCGGCTTGCGGAACGGAAAGCACGGTAGGTGCGGTCCTCGCCGCGCCCGATCCCAGTAAACCCAACAACAGCAGTGGTCCCAGTCGCCGAACGTGGTGCATGCTCGCCGCCCTCCTTGCATCATCTGATGGCCGAATCGCGCTTACGAGGCTTATCGTTCTTTATCGACCGGCGACGAAGCGGGGTGAGGAAAAAGCATGGCCGGGTGCGGCTTCCCTTCAAGTCGCACCCGGCTAATTCGCACGATTGGCATCTGTTCCTCGAAATGTCCGAGGCGGCCACTTGAGAGTCTGTTCCCAAATGTCGGGCTGGTTTCTGGCTTCGCTGGTTCGCCTCTTTTGCCGAACTTGCTTGACCGCCGTTGCGCGCTCGATTACGATGCCTTAATGGATTGATCCGCTGATCCCACCGGCGACCTGTGCGCCTCCAGCGGACAACTAACCCGCCGTCGCCGATTGAGTTTGGCCTCCCGCTGGTTGACAACGGTTGCCTACCGTCGCGCCCCGCCGACTGACTGCTTTCAGGAATCCGGTTTTTTCAGGGAGTGTTCCACCATGTCGATGTACCACCGCGTGTCCGGGGGCCGTCCTGCTTTGGCCCTCCTGCTCGCTGGCGTTGGACTGTTGTTCGGCAGTCCGATCCACGCTCAGCAGCTGGTTGGCTCGAATCTACCTACCCCGCGCCTGATGACCGTCATGCCGCCTGGAGGCAAGATCGGCTCCACGGTCGAAGTGACCTTCACCGGCACCGACCTCGAAGAACCCGAACAACTTCTGTTCAGCCATGCCGGTATCAAGGCCGAGCCGCTCGCCGGCCCCACGCCGCCTCCGCCCAAACCCGATCCCAAGAAGAAACCGAAGCCGGGTATGGGCAAGCCGACTGTCAGCCGATTCAAAGTGACCATCGCGGCGAACGTGCCGCCCGGCATTCATGATGTGCGATTCGTTAACAAATGGGGCGTCAGCAATCCGCGCGCTTTCGCGATCGGCGATCTCAGCGAGGTACTCGAGAAGGAACCGAACAACGATGTGGAGCAGGCCCAGCGCGTCGAGTTGAACTCGACTATCAACGGCTCGATGGCCGCGCCCACCGATGTCGATTACTACGTGTTCAAAGGCAAGAAGGGCCAGCGCGTCGTTCTCAGTTGTCTCGCCTCCACCATCGACAGCCGGTTTCACGCCGGCATCGAATTGTACGACAGCAAGGGCAAGCACCTGGCCGGCGGCCGCGATTACAACCTCCGGGACGCCCTCACCGACTGTACGCTGCCCGACGATGGCGATTATTATGTGCGTCTCTTCCAGTTCACCCACACGCAGGGCACGGCCGAGCATTTCTATCGGCTCAGCATCAGCGTCGCTCCGTGGATCGACGCCGTCTTTCCGTGTGTCGTCGAACCGGGCAAGACAACGAGCGTGACCGTCTATGGCCGCAATTTGCCAGGCGGTAAACTCGATCCCTTGGCCGTGGTCGATGATCGCGTGCTGGAAAAGATAACCGTCAGCGTCACCGCTCCCAGCGACGCCGGACAGCGCCTGGCGTTCAGCGGTCTGGTGGCGCCGCCGATGGCTGCGCTCGACGGGTTCGAGTACCGCGTCCGCAATGAGGCCGGCTGGTCCAATCCGTTCCTGATCTCCTTGGCCCGCGCTCCCGTCGTACTCGACAACGGCAACAACGACGCGCCGGACACGGCGCAAGAGATTACTCTGCCGTGCGAGATTGCCGGGCATGTCGAGAAGCCGCACGATCGCGATTGGTACACGTTCACGGCGAAAAAAGGCGCGGTGTACAACATCGAGATTCTCAGCGATCGCCTCGGCGCGCCGACCTACATGTACTTCATGCTCCGCGATGCCAAAACCGAACTGAAGGAGTCGGATGATAATCAAGATATTCTTAGTCGCAAATTTTATTCACGCAGCGAAGACCCGCAGACGTATCGCTTCGTGGTGCCGGCCGACGGTAAATATCAGTTGTTGGTGAGCGGCCGGCTGGCCGACACGGTAGCCGGTCCGCGGCATTACTATCGCGTCCGCATCTCACCGCCGCAGCCCGATTTTCATCTGGTGGCCCTGCCGCCGGACGAACACCGGCCTGGAGGCATGGCCGTCCTCTCGGGCGGTCAGCAGGCGTTTACGATCTTCGCCCTTCGTCAGGACGGCTTTATCGGCGACATCGCCCTCAGTGCCGACGGCTTGCCGGCCGGCGTGACGGTCGCGCCGCAGACCGTGGGCGGCGACTTGCGTGAATCACGTTTGACCGTCTCGGCAGCCGCGGGAGCGGCCGCGTGGACCGGACACATCAAGATCAAGGGCACGGCCACCATCAATGGTCAGAAGGTGGTGCGCGAGGCGCGTTCGGCCAGCATCGTCTGGCCGGTGCAGCAGGGGCAGAACATCCCGACCATCAGCCGCGTCGATCACAGCCTGATGTTGGCCGTGCGCCCCGGCGCTCCGTACAGCCTCAGTGGCACGCTCGACAAACCCACGCTTATTCAAGGTGAAAAGGGCACGCTCAAGGTGAAACTGTCGCGCATTTCGGCGGACTTCAAGACGCCCTTGACCGTGCAGGCGATCGTGACCGAGTTGCCCAAGGGATTGACCTTCAACAACAATCAAGCCGTCACCATCGCAGCCAACAAGACGGATGGCTCGCTGGCGATCAACGTCGCCGCCACGGTGCAACCGGGCGTCTACACCATCGTCTTGCGCACGCAAACGCAGATGCCCTACAACAAAGACCCGATGGCCAAGCAGAAACCGAACACCATCGTCGTCCTGCCGTCCGCGCCGATCACGCTGACCATTCTGCCCAAGTCGGTCGCCACGCTGACCCTATCCACACAGTCGGCCACGGTGAAACTCGGCAAGGAGGCCGAGGTCATGGTCAAGGTGGCGCGGTTGTACGGCTACGAAGGCGAGTTCAAGGTGCAGGTTGTTTTGCCCAAGGACGGCAAGGGCGTGCAGATCGGCGAGGCTGTCATCCCCGCCGGTATGAATGAGGGCAAACTCGTCGTCAAAGCCGGGTCGATGCCCGTCAACCTATCGAACCTGATTGTCCGTGCCACGGCGATGTACCAGGGGCACGCGACGACGCACGAAGTGAAGTTGAATGTCAATGTGGTGAAATAGTCCGATCCTCGTGTAGCCGCGATGCGCGGCGGAGCGCTTCGCGCGAAACGTAAACGCGCGCTCCGCTGCGTGTCACGGCTACACAAGGCGAATGAAGGAGATACCCGCATGCGTTGCCTGCTTTCGTTTTGTCTCATCGTTCTCGTACCGGCGCTTGTCGTCGCCGAGGAGAAGAAAGGCGTCGAGCCGATCAAGGTCGTCGAACTGAAACGCGCCACGCCGGTGCTGTACGATAAGGACATTGAGCCGATCCTCGTCGATAAATGCGCCTACTGTCACAGCGACAACATCAAGGAAGGCAAGCTCGACATGGGCAACTACGAAGCGCTCATGAAGGGCGGCAAGCACGGTGCGGCGATCGTGCCCGCCAAGTCGGGCGAGAGCCTGCTCATCAAACTGGCCAGCAAGACACAGAAAAAATTCATGCCGCCCAAGGGCGAGAAACCGCTGACTCCCGAAGAGTTGGCTCTTATCAAGTTGTGGATTGACCAGGGTGCCAAGGCGCCGACCATGCGGCGTGAACGGCCCAAGGTGATCGTCAGCGGCCCGCCCGCCAACGTACATCCGGTGCTGGGCATCGCTGTCAGCCCCGACAAGACCAGCGTCGCCGCCTCACGAAGCAACCAGATCCACATCTACAATGCCGCTTCGGGCGCGCATATTCGCACCCTGGTCGATCCACAATTGACCGGGCCGGACAAGAAACCCGTCAAGGCCGCGCACCTGTCGATCGTTGAATCGCTCGCTTACAGTCCCGATGGTAAATCCCTCGCCTCGGGCGCTTTCCAGGAAGTCCTGGTGTGGGACGCGCAGACGGGCGCGATTCGCCGGCGTCTGACCGGCTTCGCCGATCGCGTCGTTGCCCTGGACTTCTCGCACGACGGCAAGCTGCTGGCCACCGGCGGCGGAGCGCCGACGGCGGACGGCGAGATCAAGATTTTCGAGGTCGCCACCGGCAAATTGGTCGCGGACATCAAGAACGGCCATAGCGACACCGTCTTCGGTGTCCGCTTTAGCCCGGACGACAAAAAGCTGGCCACCTGTGCGGCCGACAAATTCGTCAAGACGTTCGAGGTGCCGAGCGGCAAGTTCCTCAAGGCGTTCGAGGGGCACACGCACCACGTTCTTGGCGTGGGTTGGAAGGCTGATGGCAAATTGCTGGCCTCGGCCGGCGCGGATAATGTCGTCAAAATCTGGGATTTCGAGAAGGGCGAGCAGGTTCGCACGATCACCGGCCACGGCAAACAGGTGACGCGCCTGGTGTTCGTCGGCAAAACCGATCAGTTCGCCACCTGTAGCGGCGATCAGACGGTGCGTTTCTGGAATGTTAACGGCGGCAACACACGTAATTTCAGCGGCAACACCGATTTCCTCTACGCGCTGGGCGTCAGCCCCGACGGCGCTCTCGTCGCCGCCGGCGGTCAAGAGGGCATCGTGCGTGTGTACAACGGCACGAATGGGCAACTGCTCAAGTCGCTACTGCCGCCGGGGGCGGAGCCGGCGACGCCGCCGAAGGATAAGAAGAAGAAATAACCACAGAGACACAGAGAAGAAAATACAAAATGGGTGAGTGGTTGGTGAAAGCCTCTGCTCGCCCATTTTTTTATGTCGTTCCTCTGTGCCTCTGTGTCTCTGTGGTTAATTATCGACTGTCAAATCTTCCGTGCCCCTTTTATCTAATTTTCCAGCGCGATTGCAAACCTTACAATCGTTGGGATGCCCATATCATCGCGCCATCGACTCGATGTAAACCGCAACGTCTGGCCATATAGCAGATTGCAACCGCGCACCGGGGAAACTTTTGTCTCGCGCGCGCTCATGGCTCAACTTTTGCGTGTAGAGTTGAGCGGACACATCACGGCGGGAGGCCGTTCTCCCTATCGCCGTCCACGTCGGGACTCGACCTGTCTTTGCTGGAGGCATCGGCATGGCTGCACGCCCCTCACTCGTTCTCGTCTTGGCCGGCGCATTGGCTTCTCTTGGCGCATCTTATCGCACGCAAAATTTCGTCGTCGAAGCGCCCGACGCCGCCTTCGCCAAGCAAGTCGGCGACTGGGCGGAATACTATCGCCGTACCAAGGCGATTGAGTGGATCGGTCAAGAGATGCGGCCGTGGGGCCAACCGTGTCCGGTCAAGGTCACGGTGACGATGAACGGCTCCGGCGGCGCTACCTCGTTCGCCTTCGATCGCGGTGCCATCCTCAGCATCGACATGCACATCGAAGGCAAGCCGGATCGCTTGATCGCCAGCGTCTTGCCGCACGAAGTCACGCACACGGTTCTCGCCTACTATTATCGCACGCCGGTGCCGCGCTGGGCCGACGAGGGCGGCTCCGTGCTGTCCGAGGACGAACAGGAACGCCATACCCACGAGCAGATGGTTCGGCAGATTTTACAAACGCCCGGCCGGACCATCCCGCTGCGCCGGCTGTTCAGCTTGAAGGAATATCCGCGCGATGTGATGGTGCTGTACGCCGAGGGCTACTCGGTGACGAACTTCCTGGTCGGTCAGAGCAGCCGGCAGGTTTTCCTGGCGTTTGTCGCCGAGGGCATGCAGAACAACAACAACAATTGGGACGCCGCCTTGCGGACGCACTATCGGTATCAGAATGTCGAGGAATTAGAGAGAGCGTGGGTCCAACATATTCGCAGCAATCGGCAGCAGCCGACGCAGTTGGCCAGCAATCGCGGTCGCGGTGAGACCTCGCCGACTTCCCGCGTCGTGGTACGGCAGACCGCACCGCCGGCCCAACCGCTACTCGAAGAACCGCAGCCGATCTATCGCGGTCAGGCACCGAGTGAAGGCGATGAGTATGATCCCCGTTCGGCAGTTCGTCCTGAGTATCGGAGGCCAATGACCGGCGGGACGCCGGTCCCACCGAGTAGGCCGCAACAGGGCTATCGTGTGCCGCCTCCGCCGCCGCCCCCGACGGTACGGCTGGGAGCGCCGGAGTTCGAGACCGCGCCGCCGACAATGCCACAGATGGGGCAACCGCAACTCGGTCCGCGTTCGCCGGTGGGATATTCGCCGTGATTCCTCACCAGCCCGCAGCGCCAGCAAGGGGATGGGTTTCCCTTGCTGGCGCTGCGGGCTGGTCGATCACCCGTTCAATTTCTCGCGCGCCAGTTTCTTCGCCACTTGCAACGCTTCGGCGAGTTTGCTCGCGTCCTTGCCGCCGGCCTGGGCGATGCCCGTAGCGGGACCGCCGCCCTTGCCACCGACCACCTTCGCCACCTCACCCACCAGTTTGCCCGCGTGCAAGCCCTTCTTGCCCACATCCTCCGTCACCAGACATAGCAACCCGACTTTGCCTTCGTCGGCCCAGCCAATCACGATCACCGCGCTCTTGGCCTTTTCGCGCAGACGATCGAGTTGCTGACGCATCTGCTCGACCGGCGCGGCCGGCATCTCGCCGACGATGATTTTCGCTCCATTCGCCTCGATCGCCTCCGCCAGCAGACGATCGCCGGCCCCAGCTAGATCGCTCGCCGCCCCCTTGCGGAGCTGTGCCTGCAACTTCTTCACTTCTTCCTGCAATGTCTCAATGCGGCGCGGCAAATCCTCCGGCTGGCAATTGAAACGCCCCGTCAGATCGTCCACCACGGCCGAGAGGCGTTGCACCGTGGCCACGGCTTCGCTGCCGGTGACGGCGACCACGCGGCGCACGCCCTTGCCGACCAATTCCTGAGCGACGATCTTGAAGAACCCCGCCTGTCCAGTGCGCGTCAAGTGCGTGCCGCCGCAGAACTCGATGGAATGCTCGCGCGTCGCCTCCTCCGGTCGCTCTGGCCCGATCATCAACACACGCACCGGATCGGGATACTTTTCGCCGAACACAGCGCGAACGCCGCCCAGTTTCTTCGCCTCCGCCAACGGCATCGTCACCGGCGTTACGGGTAAATCGGCATAGATGCGTTGGTTGACCATTCGCTCAATTTCGGCAATTTCCTCCGCTGACAACGGCTTGTCATGCACGAAATCGAATCGTGTCTTGTCGGCATCGACCAGGGAGCCGCGCTGTTCGACGTGTTCGCCAAGCACTTGGCGCAGCGCCCAGTTGAGTAAATGCGTGGCCGTGTGATTGCGCATGGTATGAGGGCGAAGACCGCTGACTTCCAGGGTCGCCGACTGGCCGCACTCCATATGCCCTTCGACGACACGGCCAAGGTGGATGACGCTATCGCCAAGTTTCTGCGTGTCGTCCACCTCGAAACGCCCGCTGGCCGTGCGGATGATGCCGCTATCGCCGACTTGCCCGCCCTGTTCGGCGTAGAAATTGGTTTGATCCACGAGCAAAGCTGCCTCATCGTCTTCATTCAGCCGGCCCGTACAGATTACTGTGTTATTCTTGACCCAGCCGAGGAGCTTGCCGGTTGTGGAAAGGCCGGCGTACTTGGGCGCGTCGTTTGTTTTCGGCAACTCGCCTGTGATGGCGGAGATGACAATTTTTTCGCGGCCTTGCCTTGAAATCTCTTTATGTCGTTCGATTGCTTCGTTATATTCCTCTTCGTCCACCCTCATGCCAAGCTCACCGGCCATCTGTTTGGTGAGATCGATGGGAAATCCGTAGGTCGTTTGCAGAGAAGCCGCGTCTTCGCCGGAAATAACTCCGGTATCGGCTCCTGGGACAGATTCCGCTAATTTCTTCGCACTCGCGGCAGCCGTTTGAAAATGGACGAGACCACGTTGAATTGTCTTAAAAAATTCCGCTTCTTCCACCCGCAGAATCTCCGCCGTCTGCGCAGTTTTCGTTTGCAGTTCCGGAAATGCCCTGCCCATCTGCTCAACGAGTACCGGAACCAGCTTGTAAACGAACGGCTCGCGCAGATCGAAATACTGATAGCCATAACGCACCGCCCGGCGAATGACGCTGCGCACCACGGCATCGCGTTTCTTGTTGCCCGGCCGCGCTCCGTCGGTGATGGCGAACGTCGCCATGCGCAGATGATCCGCAATCACGCGGAAACCGACGTCGTGCAAATCATCTAGTCGGCCACCGTATTTCTTGCGGGTGAGTTTCCCTATCGCGTCCATGATCGGCGTGAACACATCGGTATCATAATTGCTCGCCTTGCCCTGCAATACCGCCGTGACACGCTCGAAGCCCATGCCCGTATCGACATGCTTCGCCGGCAACGGCGTCAACTTCTTGTCCGCTCCGCGATTAAACTGGATAAAAACGAGGTTCCATATCTCAATAACGTCTGCCGTGCCCTTGTTCACCAGCTTGCCGCCGCTCTTGTCCGGTGTGCGGTCGATGTGAATTTCCGTGCAAGGACCACATGGCCCCGTCTCGCCCATCTCCCAGAAATTATCCTTCTTGTTGCCCTTGTGAATGTGCGCCGGTTCGATGTCCGTCTCGGAACGCCACAGCGCCGCCGCCTCGTCATCGGCCGCCAGCCCCAACTCGTCATCGCCCTCGAAAACGGTCGCGTGCAGTCGCGATTTGTCCAGCTTCCACACGTCCGTCAACAACTCCCACGCCCAGCGGATCGCCTCTTTCTTGAAGTAATCACCGAACGACCAGTTGCCGAGCATCTCAAAAAAGGTGTGATGATAGGTATCCTTGCCCACGTCTTCGAGATCGTTGTGTTTGCCGCCCGCGCGGATGCACTTCTGCGTATCGGCCGCCCGTTTGTACGGACGCGAACCGGTGCCGAGAAACACGTCCTTGAACTGGTTCATGCCGGCGTTGGTGAACAACAACGTGGCATCGTCGTGCGGCACAACGCTGCTGGAGGGCACGAACGTATGGCCGTGCTTCTTGACGAAGAAGTCGATGAATTGCTGGCGGATTTCATTCGCGGTCAACATGAATGCTTCTCGATAAACGTCCTCAGTGAACAGAGTTCGATTATTCTCCAACCTAACGCTGCCGCCGTCAACGCCGAGCGGTCTTGTCAGCCGGACCGAGGGAAGGTCTAATCTGGTGTCGGAGTTCGGCAAACGCCCGGCGAGAGCCTAATATCGTTTACGTTTCGCCAAATCCGTGTCGGCGAAACGTAAACGATACTAAGCTCTCCCCAGCCAGGACAAGGAGGTCCGCATGAAAACCGCCATCGTCATCCCCGCTCGCTACGCCTCAACTCGTCTACCCGGCAAACCGCTGCTCCGGCAGACCGGCAAATATCTCGTGCAGCACGTCTACGAACGCGCTTGCCAGGCCAAGCACGCCAACCTTGTCGTTGTCGCCACGGACGATTCCCGCATCGTCTCCGCTGTCGAGAGCTTCGGCGGTCGCGTCGTTCGCACTCGTCGCGATCATCCCACCGGTACCGATCGCGTCGCCGAGGTCGCCGGCCAGCTCGATGCCGACTTGATTGTCAATCTTCAGGGCGATGAACCGCTGATCGAACCGGCCACTCTCGATCTGTTGATCGAACAACTGCTTTCGCACCCGGATTCGGACATGGCGACGCTGGCGACGCCGTTGCACACGCGGGAGCAATGGCAGAGTCCGCACTGCGTCAAGGTCGTCTGCGACGCCGCCGGCCGGGCGCTGTACTTCAGCCGCAGTCCCATACCTTACGTCCGCGATGGTCAGCCCGATTTTACGTTGCGTCCGGCGCGGTTCCTCCTTCACGTCGGATTGTATGCTTATCGCCGCCCCTTCCTGCTGCGCCTGGCGGCCCTGCCGCCCGAACCCTTGGAGCAATTGGAAAAACTCGAACAGCTCCGCGTCCTCGCTCTGAGGCATCCCATCCAGGTCGGCGTTGTCGAACAGAGCGGTTTTGGCGTCGATACCTACGACGATTACGAACGCTTTGTCGCGGCTTATCGCCACAGACAGACCCGCCATGCCGCCTGAATGATCTTCTCGCGGCCGGCTGTCCCTGACAAACGAGCGTCGATTGGGTATCATTGCGTACATATAGCCCCCGGCTTGCCGGGGGGGCAGATCGCGTCCCCAGCAAGCTGGGGGCTATATGATTTGATCCACCGGCTCACAAGAGATACCATGACGGCATCCGCCACCAAGCAAACCAAGCACATTTTCGTCACCGGCGGCGTAGTCAGTTCTCTCGGCAAGGGGCTGACTTCCGCTTCCATCGGCATGCTGCTGGAGCATCGCGGCTTGCGCGTCCGCTTGCAAAAGTTCGACCCCTATATCAACGTCGATCCCGGTACGATGGACCCTTACCAACACGGTGAGGTCTACGTCCTCGACGACGGCACCGAAACCGATCTCGACCTCGGCCACTACGAGCGTTTCACCAACGCCCCTCTGACGCGCGATTGCAATTACACCACCGGACGCATTTACGAATCGGTCATCAAGAAGGAACGGCGCGGCGCCTACAAGGGCCAGACGGTGCAGGTTATCCCACACGTCACCGACGAAATTAAGGCGGCGGTGCGCAAGCTGGCCACCGGCGACGTGGATGTGGTCATCACCGAGATTGGGGGCACGGTCGGCGACATTGAGGGACTACCCTTCCTCGAAGCGATCCGCCAATTCGCCCTCGACATAGGCAAGAGCAATTGTCTATATATTCACCTGACGCTGATTCCTTACCTCAAGGCCGCCGGCGAGGCCAAAACCAAGCCAACCCAGCATTCCGTCGAACGGCTGCGGCAAATCGGCATTCAGCCCGACATTCTCATTTGCCGCACCGAGCGCGAGCTGGGCAAGGATGCGGCCGACAAGATCGCCTTGTTTTGCAACGTCGAACCGCGTGCCGTCATTGAGGAACGCGATAAAGCGTTCAGCATTTACGAGGTGCCGCTCAGCCTGGTCGAAAACCGCCTGGACGAATTGATCGTCGAGAAACTCGGCCTGCGCGCGCAAGAGTTGGACATGAACGGCTGGCGCACGCTGGTACATCGCATCATCAATCCGACGCACGAGACGACGATTGCCGTGGTCGGCAAATATATCAAGCATCAGGATGCGTACAAATCCGTTTATGAATCGCTGGATCACGCCGGCATCGCCCTGGCCTCGCGCGTGGTGATACGGCGGATTGAGGCGGAGGAGGTCGAGCGCGAGGGGGCCGAGCGCGTGCTGGGCGGCGTCGATGGCATCCTCGTGCCGGGCGGCTTCAACTATCGCGGCGTCGGCGGCAAGGTCGAAGCCATCCGCTTTGCCCGCGAGCGGCAAGTGCCCTTCTTCGGTATCTGTCTCGGCTTACAGGCGGCCGTGATCGAGTTCGCCCGCAATGTGGTTGGCCTTGAGGACGCCAACTCGACGGAGATGGATCCCAAGTGCCAACATCCCGTCGTCTGTCTGCTCGATGCCCAGTTCACCATCACGGATCTCGGCGGCACCATGCGGCTAGGCAGTTGGCCTTGCCATCTGGCGGAGGGCAGCCGCGTCCGTGCCATCTACGCCAGTGAATTGGTCAAGGAACGTCATCGCCATCGCTACGAGTTCAACAATCAGTATCGCCAGCAGTTCGCTGCTCACGGGTTGGTTTTCTCCGGTACCAGCCCGGATGGTAAACTGGTTGAGATGATTGAATTGCCGGATCATCCGTGGTTCGTGGCCGTGCAGTGTCATCCGGAGTTTCGATCGAAGCCGACGCAGGCACATCCGCTGTTCCGTAGTTTCGTGGAGGCGAGCCTGAAGCGGCGTGAAGTGCGAAAAAAAGCTGAGGCCGCCCGCGCGCGGGCGGCCTTAACCGCTACGTAAACGATCTCATGCCCGACAAGCCCAGAGCGCCAGCGACGGGGTTCTTCATCCCGTCGCTGGCGCTCTGGGCTTGTCGGAGCCTACTCGCAACTTACTTCGCGGTCGCCGTGAATTCCAAGTCTAGCGGCTTGCCTTCCTCGATTGTGATTTCTTGCCCCTTGCCCTCACCCTTGTTGAGCCAGCCGGCTTTTTCATGCCAAGCCAGGATGCGCACCTTCCCGACGGGCAGATTCTTGATCTCAAAGGTGCCGAACTTATCACTGCTCTTTTCGACCTTGTTCTTGTCGAGCGTGTCGGAGAGGCTAATGGCGTAGTAAGGCGTATCGACGACCATCAGGTGGGCGTCCATCCAGCCGTGGATGTTGCAGACGAACGTCACCGGAGTCGAGTCGGGAACGAGGTTATCGACGACGCGCGGTTTCGATTCTTTTGGCAGCGTGACGTTATCGCCGGCGTTCTTGGAGCCGCCCTTCCAGTTGGTGTTGTGGCTGATCTCCGCATCGTTGATGATTTTAAGTACCTGTCCGGTCGGTTTCTCCGAGCGCGGCTTAGCGGGATCGGGATGATATTGCGAAAAGAGGATCGCGGCATGGGGAATGAAGGCGCAATGCGGCTGACGGATCTCCACCGGATGATCCTTCGCGTGCGCCAGTTGCTTTTCATCGACCTTGAAGAACGTCCCCGTGTCCGGTTTGATCCACACGAATACGTTACCCAGTTGCTTGTTATCGCCGATGCGATACTCCTGCTCCGTCTTCTCGGTATCGGCGCATTTCAGGCAATAATCCTTACTGTCGGCCTTGGCCTCGATCTTCGCCTTGAGAGCCTTCGTCAGTGCCTCCACATCCGGCGAGCCTTTCAGCGTGATCTTGCCTTTGACGACACCGCCCTTGGGCTCCAGAGCTTTCAGGGGACCGGCCGTTTTCGTCGGGTCTTGTTCGGTCTTCGTGTTCGTATTGTCCTTTTTCTCTTCCTTGCTACAGCCAGCGAGGAAGAGAGAGCAGGCCAGCACAGGCAATGCGAACATCGCAAGCCCTAATTGAAATCGACGCATCATATACCTCCAGGTTGCATAAATGGTTTACCAGCCCGCGACGCCAGCAAGGAATTCCCTTACTGGCGCTGCGGGCTGGTAAAACCGTGACTTCACAATCAATCCTTCGACGGCTTCACGGGGATCTTGCCCAGATCGTTCGTCGCACCCGCCTTGATCGTGATCGACTTGCCCTTCTTGCTCGGGCCCTTATCGCCGACCACCCAGCCCATACCTTCTTGCCAGATGACGAGGCGAAACTTACCGGCCGGGGCGTTCTTGATCTCAAACTTGCCGTCTTCGTCCGTCACGGCGAAGTAGGGATTCTTGAGGACGAAAACCTTGCCCGCCATCCAGCCGTGAATGCTACAGGAAATCGAGATGGGCAACTGCCGAGCCTTGATGTCATCGAGTTTGAGCGAGCGGCCGGCTGGCAGAATCGGATTCACACTCGGCCCAAGAGTGCCGCCCTGGACGTTCACGTTATGCACGATGGGGGCGGAGTTCTTGACCAGCAAGGTCTGGCCTTCTTGCAGAGCTAAAACGTGCGGCTCGAACTTGCAGCAAGGCTGATCCACCTCGACGACTTTCTTGAAGTTCTTGAGCGCTGGATGAATCGGAATCGGCTTGCTGAACCCTTCCTCGCTCATCAGGTAAACGACGGCCCAACGCACGCCCTTGTTCTTGGGGTTGACCACGAAGGTATTATCTTCCTTGTAGATCGCCCCCTTGCTCAGACAGTGATCCTTGTCCTTATCGACTTTGATTTCGACGGGTTTGGGAACCGCGCCGCCATCCCATACCACTTGTCCTTTGATCGTGCCCCAGCCTGCCGCGTGAACTACTGTCGCGGCACTCAGCACAAGTGCGGCGGTCAGTGCCAGCGAAATCCCCTTCTTATTCCCCAGGTGCATCACTTGGTTCCTCCGGCCGCGACGGGCGCCCGCGAGCGATTGCCCGGCATGTCGGCCACGCGCGGCAAAGCCATCAAAACATCACGCACGGCAGTCACCTGATCGAGCGGTCTGCCGAGAAAGACATTTTGATATTCTAGCGAATCGTTGGGGAAATTCTGCGGCATGGCCGGTTTGTAGCCGAACAAACGATCCGGATTGGCGATCCACTGCCGAACCCACTCCGGCCGCAATCGCTGCGCCGTCAGATCCAGGTTCGGTCCCTGCGGCAAGGCCGCCGACACATCGCCGACGCTGTGACACTGCAAGCACAGATTGCGATCCGTCACCAGACGATACGCATCGCTGGCATAGGCTCCCTTTTCATCCCAATGCTTGCGCAGGCGGTCGTAATTCTTCTTGTCGAGTTCCTCTTTCCACTTCTTGATGTTGGCCTCGCGAGCGTCCACATCCTGCTGTTTCTGCTTGCGCGGCTCGCCTTCCGGGGCGTCCTTGACGGCTTGTTTCGCCGCGTCCAAGCCGGCCTCGGCCTCGGCGATTTGCCGTTTGAGCGCGTCCTGCCACACGGGTTCCATCTGCTTGACGCGCTCGTCGTACTTCTTGTCGCCCTTGAGCCGCTTGATGTATTCGCGGGTACGGGCCTGCCAGTAGGCTTCATCGTGCTGATGAACATCCACATATTCCGACGTGACGCCGGAACCGGGATTGGTAAGCCGTGACACGCCGCTGAAATAGTTCACCAGAGCGCGAGCATCTTCGCTGCTCATGTTGAACTTCGGCATGCGCAGCATCATGTAGTTCGTCGGGCGAACCGGCGGCGGATTGAGAAGGAAGCCATACAGCCAGTTCGGTTGCACCCGTTCGCCCTCGCGGATCAAGGGCGGCGGCAGCATCGACCGCGCCTTGTCCGGATCGGCCTCGCGCGGCTTCATGTACCCGGTCATCAACTCGGTGAAGGTACCGCCCCACGGGTCAGCCCGCACAGTCAGGCTTTCGGGGATGATCGGTACCACGCTGGCCGCCGGCAGGTTGCGCGTTACGCGATCCGTGCCGGTGAAACGCAGGGCATCTGTCAGACGCACCACCAACATTCGGCGATCCTCGTAGGAGGTATCGTCCATCTTGGGATGGGTGCCAAACACCGTGAGCCGATCGGCTGATGTTTGGGGTGCGCCAACCCAGGCATTATGACCGGGAAAAACGTGGTCTTTCTTGAAACTGCTGCTGCTCGACTTGTAGGCTTCCTGCAAGAACGTCAGCCCTTCGTCGCTCGTCTTGAACTCGTAGACGCCGGGCCGAATCTGATGACAACCGGAGCAGTTGAATTTCTCCAACACCTGATGTCCCTTGACTTCGGCCAAGCGATCCGGTGCGGGACGATTGAGATATTTCAGCGGCATCGGCTCGGCGACCAGACCGAGGATGAACGTCATCACCGCTTCGCGCGCTTCCGCCTCCTCAAACTCCTGGCGCGCGTGGAACGCCTCATCGCTTTCGTTCTTGTGTCGCGTGGTGCGAGCAAAGCGGAACTGCGGCATACGTAGCCGATCGTCCCAGGTGCGAATGCGGTGGAAATCGAAACTGCGCGGTTCCACGAGTTTCTGATGCAGGAACCCCTCGCGCCGATGGTGATTGACCGCCTCGGCGTAGAGCTTTTCGTAAGGTTGCTTCCCGTCCTTGGCGTGCCAGTCCGCAGCCGGCTTGCTCTTGTCGTCGGGATTGTTGCGCACAGGGACGACGTTATAGTTATCGCGGATGAAGATGTCGGCATCCTCAAACGCAATACGGTCGGCGTCCTTCTTGCCCCAATCGTTCAGGGCTGTGCCGATCGGCTTGGCCGTCTCAAAACCGGGCACATCGTGGCAACCGAAGCAGCCCAGGCGATTGATAGCTTTGCGGCCGATGTACCACTTGAGTTTCGCCTGTCCTTCCGCGTCGTCCTTGATCGGGCCGTTCAACTTCCGCTCATCGGAATCGGGCGGCAAGTTGCCCAGGCGATCATCCGGGATGCCGGGCAACTCGCCCGTGTTCGGCGGCAGGAAATTCTCTACATCCAGCCGTGTGAAACCGGGTGCCTTGCCGAGATAGAGACGAGCCAGGGAGACCAGATCCATCGCCTTCGGCTCTTCCGGTCCCTTGTCTTCCCAGTCTGTCACCCTTTGGCTCAGCAGCCATTCCGCCACGTTGCCGGCGTCTTCCGGCGACAGATGCGTGATGGGCATGCGCGTCCGTGGATGATAGATCGTGGGATTCAACACCCATTGCACGATCCAGCGACGTTTCGCCTCTTCCAACTCGCCCTTGGCGGCGATCTCGGGCGCGATCTTGGCGGCGAGCCGGCTGAGGTTCGGCCCAAAGTTCGCCTCGCCCTGCACCACGCCGACGCCATCGCCCGCTTTCGTTGTGCCTTCGTGACTATGACAGGCCATGCAGCCTTTTTCGGTGAACAGCTTGCGACCTTTGGCCGCATCGCCCTTCTTGGGCACATCAACGGTTTTGCCTTCCTCATCGGTGATTCGTTTCGCCAGCGGCGTAATCTGGCCGGCGTCAATCAAATCCTTCGTCACCTTGTCGAGTTCCCCTCCCGCCTGACTCAGTTCCTTGTTTTCGTCGGCGCTGAGTTCTTCGGCTTCCGGCTTGGCTTTGAGGGCCGCTTCGCGCTTGCGCAACTCCTGCATGCGGTCTTGCAACTGCCGCTGCCGAGTGAGGAGGTGATTGATTTCGTTCGCCTGCGCGGGAACCGACATCAAACCGAGATCGGCCAAACGGCGGCACGCATCCGTCAGTTCCTTCCAATCGCGATCTTGCAGCAGATCGCCCTTGAGTACTTTCTGCAAATCCGCGATCCGGCTTTCGAGAACCTTGCGGGCGTTGTCCTTTTTCGTCGTATCGCTTTCGAGATTACCCTTGCTCTCGGCCATCAGGTAATAGGCGATGCCGGCGATTTCCGCATCGGGGAACTTCTGCTGCTCCTCCGGCAGCGCCTCCTTGCTGTTGTTGCTCAGCCCGAAGAAATGCGGCATCTTCGTATCCGGCCGGAAGCCGCGCGGCGACTGAATCCACTTGCGCACCCAATCCTGATTGGTCTTCTCGGCGATGCGTCGCAGGCTTGGCCCAACTTTGCGGTATGCGCCCGGTAGATTGAGCGGATCAGATTTCGCCTTGTCCTGTTCCGACGGCGTCAAATACTCCAGCGCCGGTTGCGGCTCCAGCCGCAGATCCGGCCCGACCTCGCGACCAGCCTTGAAGGCCGAGATTTCGTGACAGCCGAAGCAGCCGTTCTCGCGCACCAGATTATAGCCGCGCAGCAGCTTGGGCGCTTCTTCCTTGCTGCCGTGACGAATAAGATCCGTTACTTCGTGATGGCATTTGAGACAGCTCGACTCGGTGAATCGGCTGGACAGCATAGGGAAATCCCAATAATGACTGTGCGCCCAACCGTACTCCTTGTGCCATTCCTCTTCCTGCCTGGCGTCGGCCGGCGTGTGTGCGGACAGCAGGAAATCGGTGGCGCTGCCCTGTCCCTGATGGCAAATGGTGCAGCCGAATTTCTCCATCGAATGCGGACTATTGGCATCGACGAACAAATCGAGCCGTGGATGGGCGGCGTACTGGGTGATTTGTCCCGGCGTCATATTCAGCCATTTGACCTTGTCCGGCAAATCGCTCGGATCGAAGCCAAGGTTTTCCCCCGCATTCTTCCGCGCCATCAGAATATCGCGTGCCTGATCGAGCCGAGCCTTCATGCCGTTGGCGCGATCGCGCTCTTTTTCAAGTTTCTGAATTGTGTTATCGACGCGCTTGATGTCCTCTTCCGAACCGTCCTTGCTTTCCAGTTCCTTCTTACGCGCCTGAGCCTTGTTGATGTCCGCCGAAATGATGTCCGGCGTGCGGGTGAGGCGGGTTAGCGTGGCGTGATCGAAGCTGCCGCGTTCGATACCGAGGTGGCAGGAGATGCAACGATCGTAGCGCGGCACATCCTTGAATCCACCGTAATCGATGGTCAAATCGGGCAGCCAAAGCTGTTTGATCTTGGTCGGCGATTCAAAAGCGTCGAGAATGGGCAGCGTGCGGAAGAGATCGCCGAATTTCCAGCGTTTTTGCGAAGTCACCTTGGCCAAGCGATCGAACGACGCTGTCAGTTTCTTGAGATTGTCCTCCGCCTGGTTGACCGCCTGTTGCGGCCCATCGAGCGGCTGCGTCACGTCTTTCTTGATCTGCTGATCGATCTTGTCCAGCGCATCCTGAGCGTCGGTGAGTTGCTTTTGCAGCCCCGTTTGCGGATCGAAAAGTTCTTTCCGCAAGTCATCGGCTTCCTTCTGCGGCGCTTTCTTCAGGTCGGCGTTGGTCTCCTTGCCGACGTGTTCGACGGCGATGTTGTAGAGACTCATTTTGGAGTCGAAATCAGCCTTGATACCGCGATATTCGTTGTCCTTGCGATCGTGCAAAGCCATCAACTCGCGTTCGCGCGGCCGCAGCTTGTCGTGTTCGGATTCGTAAGTCTGCTTGGCGTCCGCGATCGCCTTCCGCTTGGCCTCGACCTCCTCCTTGGAGGGCAATTGCGCGATCATCTGATGCTCGTTCATGGCCTCTTCCACATCGCGGAAGTCGCGCTGAACGTGCTTGAATTGCCGGTCGTAATCCTGCCAGAACATCCAGAAGGTGCTTAGCAGCATCAGAATACAGGAAACCGCGAAGACAATATCCAGCGTCTTTTGCTTGCGGTAGGTTTGATCGGTAGCGGCCATGATCGTCCCAATTCTGTTTAGCGACGCCTCTGCGAAGCGTCTGTCATTATCCGACGCCTCCGCGAAGCGTCGCTAAACGGCAAGTCCCTAAATATTGAAGAAGATTTCGGGAATGGCGACGATGTACTTCAAGTTAAGGGTCCAGCGCAACAACATTTTCAGCGGCAGCGCGGCCATGAACTGAATCAACGTCACCAGCAGGATGAAACGAACGAAACCCATCCGCACAAAGAAGGGTCGCATTACGGTCCGCGCCAGCAGCGGCGGCAGGGCGAACAGGTACAGCAACACCACGATGATGCCGGGCAACTCCCGAATGATCGGGCCAAGGAAGTTGCCGAAACGAACCTTGAAATCATCGAGCGGCATATGCAGCATGTTCAGCCAGAACAATTGCGAAAGGTTGACGTTATTAAGCGGCAGCACCTTATGCGGATCCCAATACTCGAATGGTCCGAAGAAGTTCCAGTTTGGACCACGCAAGAAGGTGCCCAACACAATCAGCGTCACCCACAGGACAACGAAACCGAAGAGGAAAATCGACACGGCAAACTTACGTTCGGCAAACGAATAGTAGCCGTTGCCCTGGCGATTGAAGTCGATATAGGGAATGGCCATTAGGCCGATGACAATCATCGTCGGCAGCACGACACCGGCCATCCACGGATCGTAATAGACGAGCATTTCCTGCAAACCGAGGAAGTACCACGGCGCTTTCGATGGGTTGGGCGCCTTGGCGCTGGTGGCCGGCTGTTCGAGCGGCGCCTTGAGCAACACGGCCCAGATTACCAGCACGAACGTGGCGATAATCATGGCAATCAGTTCGGTATAAACGAGGTCCGGCCAGACCAATACTTTCTCGTCCTCGACCTTTTCCAACACCGGCTCGCCGCGCGCAATGCGGTCATCGTTCTGCACGGCTCGATATAGGGCGGCCCAGGTAAAGAAGCCGACCGAATAAATCAGCATGGTGATGGGGACGTTGTCTTCCTTGGCGACGATGTCGCGGAAGTTCGGGTCGGTCATGGCCCATCCGCCAATCAGCAGGCTGAGTTGCAGCAGTGCCCAGGCGATGTTTGGCTGCACAAAGAAACGGCGGAAAACCAGCAGCACGATGAAGCCGACGATGGAGAGCATCGTGTAGACGACCGGCCCGGTGGCTTGATCGACGGCTTCGCGTATGCCGAAGGGCAGCGACCAGCCCAGGTGCGCGAAATAACCAACACAATGGATCAAGAAAAGCGCACCGACGGCCGCCCAGATGGCGGCTGCGGCCAATTTCTTGACCCCATACCAATAGGCCGCGAAGCCAAAATTGAGTAAGGCCACGAGCAGATAAAAGAAGGCCAGGCCGTTTTGCAAACCTTTGTCGAGCGTATGCTCCATGTTTCGTCGCCTTGGTGACAAGTATTGTCATTGATTGCCAGCCCGCAGCGCCGGCAAGGGAACGAATGTCCCTTGCCGGCGCTGCGGGCTGGCAGTGCCATTTTTACAGGGGGCCACTGATGCCGCCGTCCTTGCGCACACGCCAGAAATGGACGGCAATCAGCACGGCGACAGCGAGCGGAATTGCGACGCAGTGCAACACGTAGAACCGCAGCAACGTGTCGCCGCTCACGAAGCGTCCGCCCAACAATATGAATCGCGCGTCCGAGCCGGAATGGATGAGGGAGACATCACCCACTTTCAAGAAGCTCGCACCCGGCCCTTCATGCCCGAGGAACGGCGTAGCGCGGGCCATATTACTGCCGACCGTGATGGCCCAGATAGCCAGCTGATCCCACGGCAGCAAATAGCCGGTGAAACTCAACAACAGCGTCAAAACAAGCAAGATGACGCCGACCCCCCAATTGAATTCTCTGGGTGGCTTGTAACTGCCGGTGAGGAAGACGCGATACATGTGCAGCCAGATCGTGATGACCATAGCATGCGCGCCCCAACGATGCAGCTCGCGGAGGATACCGAGCGTGGCCACATCGCGGAGGATGAGGATGTCGTTGTAGGCGTGTTCGAGCGTCGGCCGATAGTAAAACATCAGCAGCACGCCGGTCACGGTCAGTTCCAGGAACATGAAGAACGTCAATCCGCCCATGCACCAGGTGTAGCTGAGCGCGATACCGCTCTTGCGCACCGACACCGGATGCAGATGCAGGAAGACGTTGGTGAGCATGACAACCACACGGTTGCGCCGATCGCGCGGGGCCGGGTGGCGGAAGATGCTCTTCCAGACTTGCGAATTACGAATGAAATCACCGACAGACACGGCTGGCTCCTCACCCCGCTATCCGCTGTCCGCTATCCGCTGTCCGCCAAACAAACTGTTATGTGTTTGGCGGACAGCGGATAGCGGACAGCGGATAGCGGACACTACACCTTGATGAATGATTCGGGGTTGTTCCACTCGCCGCGTTCTTGCTGGAACTTCTTGCTCATATCGACGACAATTTGCCCGTCATCGCCGACGAGGACGGCCCAGCGTTCCAGCGGTCGAGGAGCGGGGCCTTCAAAGTTGATGCCGCTAATGTAGAAGCCGCTGCCGTGGCAGGGGCATTTGAATTTCTGTTCGCGTTCGAGCCAGTTGGGCGTGCAGCCGAGGTGCGTGCAGGTGGTACTCAGCGCATAAATAATGTCGCCAAACTTCTCATCCTTGCGACGCACAATCCAGGCGTGCTGATCCTTGTAGCGCTCGATAACCTTGCCGTCCTCATAGTTATCCGCGAAGCCAATTTTGATCTTGTTGGGCGGCTCAGTGAGGACATTGGGGAACAGGAAGCGAACGGTGCCCAGCGTCATCAATCCCAGCGACGCAGTCATGGTCGTCCAGGCAACGCCGATCCAGGTGCCGAGCATGGCATAGAGGAAACCACGTCGCCCCGGCTTGCCCTTGGCGGCCGGCTTGGCTGCGGGCTTGGGCGGCGCAGCGGCTGGCTTGGTCGTCACGGCCGCGGATACCGGAGGAACGGCAGGCGGATTGGCGGTGACGTTCGTTTCGGGTTTGTCCGGCGGTGGAGGCGGCGAACCTCCAGGGGTATTTGTAATGGGGTCTGACATGACGAATTCAACGCTCCGGAGACAGAAACCAGGGCGGAGAGCCAATCGGCCGTGCTACCGGGAGACTTTGTAGCCCTCGCGGAAGCAGTGTCAACCTCTTTCATGGTGCGGTATCGCGTGGCTCGAAGGGTAAGCAAACCGAGTGCCAACGATGCGTCTGGGAATTGCCGGGAAAATGAAGCGATCGGATGAATCGTGCTGCCGTCCTCTTCCAGAAAGTGACAAAAAGAAGACGATTTGTTCTCACTTGTGAGAAGAATTTCAGGCAAGAAACCGTGATAATCTACGCATGCCCGCGATGATCCTCCCAGTAGTGTCCGCACGATTCGCAGCGCCGGCGGCCATCTTTAGTTACGACACAGTTGAAAGCGGTACGGGCGCCACAACTCAAGCAGCGTAGGGGAGGGCCATACCACAGGTCTCTCCAGAGCAAGATCAATGGCAGAAAGGCCAACGTGAGGATGCCACGGATGATTTCGAGTAAAGATGGCTTGTTAGCTTCCTTTCCCACGTCCTGACTGGATTCATGCTTCTGTATATCGATCCCCTTTGCGTGGTTGTCCGCCGAATACTCTCGCCTCTCTTCATAAAGGCACATTCGACTGACAATTCGTCACGAGGATCAGGAATAATCTTTCTACCGCAATGGAGGAACTTGCGCCAGAACAGCGCGGATATTTTCCTGGCGAACCGGCTGGATAATGCCCTTTTCCGTGATGATGCCCGCAATCAGATGATGCGGCGTCACATCAAACGCGGGATTGTACACGGCAACGCCCTCCGGCGCGGTCTGCCGGCCAAAACCGTGCGTAATCTCGCGCGGATCGCGCTGCTCGATGGGAATGCCGTCGCCGTTCGGCAGGCTCAGATCGAACGTGCTGGACGGTGCGGCGACGTAGAAGGGAATGTCGTGAGCGCGAGCGAGCAGGGCAACGCCATAGGTGCCGATCTTGTTGGCCGTATCGCCGTTGGCCGCGATGCGATCGGCTCCGACCACGACTAATTGAATGCGCCCCTCCTTCATCACCTGCCCGGCCATGCTATCACAGATTAGCGTCACCGGAATGCCCACCTGCCGCAGTTCCCACGCCGTCAGGCGAGCGCCCTGGAGCAAAGGCCGGGTTTCGTCGGCATAGACCTGAAAGCGCCGTCCTTGCTCGGCAGCGGCAAACATCACCGCCAGGGCCGTGCCGTATTCCGCCGTCGCCAATCCACCGGCGTTACAGTGCGTCAACACACCTTGCCCCTCCGCGATGAGCGACGCTCCCGCCGCGCCAATCGCCCGGCACATGCGGCGATCCTCGTCCTGGATGGCCAATGCTTCAGCAAGCAATCCCCGCGTCCAATCCTGTGGCGACCCCTGCCGGCATTGCTGCTCGAAACAGCGTTCCATGCGTTCCAGCGCCCAGAACAGGTTAACCGCCGTCGGCCGGCTGGTTCGCAGATACGTCGTCACTTCGCGCAGACGTTTGCCATAGCGCGTCGCATCCGCGCATGCTTGCACGCCGATAACGACGCCCATCGCCGCCGCAACGCCGATGGCCGGAGCGCCACGCACGCGCAAACTGCGGATGGCCTCCCACACGTCCTCGACGGTGGGACAATCGCGATACGTCAGGGTGGTCGGCAATTGCGTCTGGTCGATCAGACGCACAAAACCATCGGCATCGCCGATCCATTCCATTGTCCGTGGTGGTGGCATGAATTCTTCACCCTGGATGCGCCCGCAAGAGCGCCAGCGCCTCATCGTGCAGTTTGCCGTTGCTGATAAGTACATCGGGAGTGTGAATCGTCGGCTTGCCGCTCCAGTCGCTGAAGCGTCCGCCGGCCTCCTCGACGATCGGCTTGATCGCGGCGACATCCCAGGCGTGGACGCCGTGTTCGACCATCAGTTCGCCCGATCCTTGCGCGACAAGAACATGGCCGTAGAAATCGCCGAAGCCGCGCTGTCGTTCGGTGCGCATCGTCAGATCGAGAAACGTCTTCTCCCGCCCCGCCTTGACGAACCAGGACAGACTGGAATAGAAGACCATCGCCTTCGACATATCGGCCACATCGGAGACATGAATCCGCCGTTCGTTGCGAAACGCCCCCTCGCCGCGTAGCGCGTGGTAAGTGTGGCCCAAGCACGGCACCTCGGCGACGCCGGCAATCGTCTCGTTCTTATATTCCAGTCCGACGAGGGTGGCCCAAATGGGAATGCCGCGCACGAAGCTGCGGGTGCCGTCGATGGGATCGATGATCCAGCGAAAGCCGGATGAACCGGGTGAATCGCCGCTTTCCTCGCCGAGAAAGCCGTCGTGCGGAAAAGCGTCTAGCAATGTCTTGCGCAGCAATTGCTCGGCCTCGCGGTCGGCCACGGTGACGGGGCTTTGGTCGGACTTCCATTCGACGGTGAAGGAGCCATCGAAATAGCGCATGGCCAGTTGCCCGGCTTTGCGTGCGGCTTCGACGGCACGTTCGTATCGATTTCGCCATTCGGGATTCACGGCGGTTCTCCGCTGGAGGGATGGTTCGCGCATCGTGCGGCGAAGCCTATTATCGGAGGAAACGCCAGCGGAGACAATCGCGGCGAGGTTACAAGGCAGCGCTGCCGTATTCCCGGAAGAGAAGGCTTCTCCGCTTCGCGTGGTGTTCTCGAAGCGCCGGGCATTCCAGGATCAATGCACTCGCCAGGGTCTGCCAGCGCGGATTTGTCTCCTAACGGCGCGAGATTTCCCTGAAGCTTACCCGGCTTCGCGACGATAACTGAATGTAGCAAGGGTGGAGTGAGCAACCGAACAGGTGGCGACTCTCCCCCGCCTGCGTGGTCTTCCTAGCCTGTCCGGGGCGTTCGTCTCGGCCAACGTAAGGCGCCACGCGGGTGTTCTGGACCCGGAAGATTCGGAAATCCTATCATGGTCGGGGCTGCTTTTTCCTATCCGGACAGCCCCGTGGGTTGATTCGTGCAAATCTCAACCAGTATGATGAGCCTGCCGTCGTGGCGCGGTTACCCGCACAACTCCCACGCCGTCAGGGGAGATGATCCAATGTACTATCACATGCCGACTTGTCTGGAAGGCCCCATTTCGCGCAACCGCTTGCAAGGACTGTTCAACACGCCAACCAAGGCCGAGACGGAAGTCTCCGCCCCCAGCGAAGACATTCGCCGGGATCTGGTCGAACGTGTCCGCCTGGAAATCGCCGAAGGGATCTATGACACACCGGAGAAATGGGAGGCGGCTCTCGACCGCCTGGCCGAAGACCTGGAGTAATTCGTAACGCGGATAATATCTCCAGTGCGCTGGGCAAGTAGGTCCGGCGAGCCGAGCCGGACATGAAACCGTGCCGCTCGGCTCGCGGCACCTACTTGGTAGGTCCGGCGAGCCGAGCCGGACTTTGACTGCACAAGTGCCGCTCGGCTCGCGGCACCTACTTGGTAGGTCCGGCGAGCCGAGCCGGACGGCAAGGAGCATCGGCCCCGTCCTCAATGCGTCAGCAGCACGGCCATGATGCCGCCGATGATTCCGGCCGCAAGTCCAGTCAGGAGCAGCGGCCAAAGCCCCCAGCCGGAGCGTGGTTCGAGGGCTTCGTCATCCTCCTCTTCCGGTTCGGAGGGCGGAGGAGTAGGTTGGGCCGGCCCACGTCGCGGACCGGACTGCGTCAGCGATTGAAGTTCACGCACCACATCGGCAATGCTCTCGTAACGCTCCTCCGGTACCTTGGCCATCAGGCATTCGACAATGGCGGCCAGACGCGGCGACGCTTGCGGATTGAGTTCGCGGAGGGGCGTCGGTTCCTCGCACTGGTGGCCGAGCATTTTCTTGACGGGATTTTGGTTCGGAAAGGGAAATCGGCCGGCCAGACAGAAATAGAGGATGCAACCGAGGCTGTATTGATCGCCGACCGGCGTACGATCCAGCGGGTTCATGATCGATTCGGGACTGCTGCAATCGAGGCCGCGCGCCAGCGCCCGCGTGTTGGTCATCGTGTCGAGCAGCGATTTGCCGCGCTCGCTCGTCAGCAAAAAGCCCACGCCGAAATCGAGAATACGCACGCGGCGATCCGTGCCGATGAGGATGTCGCTCGGCTTAAGCAAGCCGTGAAACAAGCCGTGTTCGTGATAGGGCAGCAATCCCGACGCGACTTGCAGACCAATCTGAATGGTCTGTCGCGGCGTTAACTTGCCTTGTCGCCGTACCATTTCGTCCAGTTTTTCGCCGCCTTCGAGGAACGGCCAGGCCAAATACACCCGTTCGCCCGATGCGCCGAGATGAATGAGCGCGCTGACGCGAGGATGGCGGATTTCACGCAGCGCCTGAACTTTTTCGACGACCGTGTTGATGCTGATGATGTTGCGGCGCGGCACAATTTTGAGGGCGTAACAGGCATCGGCTTTCATCGAACGCGCCTTGTAAACGGTACCCATGCTGCCGGTGCCGAGTTCCTCGGTCAAAAGGAATTGCGACAGCACCAGATCGCCCGCGCGTTCCTCAAGCGCCCAGTCCGCTTGCATGCGGGTGAGAATGCCCTGACGAACCAGGAAATCCACCAGGTCGGAAGGCTCATGCCGCGGAGCATTTTTGCAGTAGGCGCGGATGGGGGCCAAATGCTCTGGGGCGAGCAGGTGACACTTTTGCAATTCATCAACCAGAGGCGCAGCCGCGCCGAGATCCGCCATCGCCATTATCCGGCCACCCCTCGCTGACACGATGAGGAAGATGACAATCTAATAGCATTTATTTTCGCTCCCGTCCAAATCGATGAAAGGAACGGTCCTTACCGCTTCTTCGCGGCTCATTCGCTACGGCCATGAGGTCGGCTCAGCAGTGCGGCAACGCGCGTCGCCTCGACGAGACTGCCGGCATCGGCGACACCGCGACCGGCAATGTCGTAGGCAGTGCCGTGCGCCACGCTGGTACGCACGATCGGCAGACCGGCGCAGATGTTGACGGCCCGGCCTTCGCCCAGTAGTTTCAGCGCAATGTGTCCTTGATCGTGATACATGGCCACGATGCCATCGAACTCGCCATGCCGCGCCCGCACAAAGAGCGTATCGCGCGGCCAGGGACCGCTGGCGTCGAGACCATCCTTGCGAGCCGCTTCCACGGCGGGAGCGATGATCGTCGCTTCCTCGTCGCCGAAGAGACCGCCATCGCTGGCGTGCGGATTCAACGCAGCGATGCCGAGGCGCGGCCGACGCCCCAGCATGCGGGTCAACAGATCATCGAGGAGGTGCGCTTTCTCCAATACGGCAGCCGGCGTCAGATGGCGAAAGACATCACGCAAGGCCATGTGCAGCGTGACGTGCGCCACGGCGAGATTGCCGACGGCGAGGACCATAGCGAATTCCTTGACGCCGGTGCGCTCGGCCAGAATCTCCGTGTGACCGGGATAAGGGAGGCCAGCCGCGTGCAGTCCCTCCTTGTGCAAGGGAGCGGTGACGATGCCATCGGCATCACCGGCCAGCGTCAGGTCGATGGCGCGGCAGAGAAAATCATAAGCCGCACGCCCGGCGACCGCGCAAACGCGGCCCGGCTCGACTTGGCTAAGATCCTGTTCACCGGCGGGCAGACACGGCAGCACGTCCACGCTTGGCTCGACCTCGCCGGGATGCGCGATAACGTGAACGCGCGCCGGTGAACCAATCCACTCCAGGCCGCGCCGCACCCACAGCGGATCGCCGACGATCACCGGCCGGCACAACGGCAATAGATCCGGCCAGGCCCGTGCGACAATCTCCGGCCCAATGCCGGCGACATCGCCCAGCGTAATCAGCAGACGGGGTAAGGATGAGGACATGGTCACCTTAAAGAAGAGCTAACCACAGAGACACAGAGGCACAGAGAGAAACCATCATGAATCGCACGAAAAAGCAATCAAGAATTACTTACGGACTTTGTTGATATTACTGACAGCTGCGCTCGAAACTAAACTTTTCGTCCTCCCAAGGACAGCCCGGCGGCGGCGAAGAACGATTGAATCAGTCGCGGTTTCTGCCTCAAGCGGCCCACAGCGAGGTCAAATTC
>Ga0134126_10000830_pt1 | contig 38937 bp, 55 predicted proteins | sample KB31752_FD_96881 | JGI IMG/M metagenome (GOLD analysis project Ga0134126, IMG submission 96881) | Terrestrial soil microbial communities with excess Nitrogen fertilizer from Kellogg Biological Station, Michigan, USA - KB3-175-2 | ecosystem: Environmental > Terrestrial > Soil > Unclassified ...
CCCCGGCTGGGGTGGCGCGGGAACTCAGTATCTGGTCACGCTGGCCGGCGATTCGATGCGGGCCATTCTGGACATTGGGATGCAACTGGCGATGCCAGCCACCCGTCTGCCGGCCGAGGTCGGAGGCGAGGCGGGCGAGCTGTTCGAATTGGCGAAAGCTGGCGAAGGCGCGGATGCGGCTGCCGAGTTGCATGGACAGCTTGAGATCGTCCACCGCCCACACCAGTTGCCCGACCCATTCCGCCTGCCGTGCGCGATCGCGCCAGGCGCGGTGCGCGAGGCGTGCCACTTTCATGGCCTGGGCGCGCAGATCGGCGCCGAAGCTGTACTTGTGGAAGCGCGCGAACCGCCGCACGGCCTGCTCGATATCCACGAGCAGGCGTTCGGCGAGTTTCACGATGGGCGGGAGGGAAAAGGACATGGTGTGGTTACTCAGCCAAGAGGCCGATTACTGACCGGACGCCGGCGACGACACCGACCGCACCGCCCGCACCCGCCCGTCGTTGAGCTGGTGGCTGTAGCCGGCGTTGCCGTCGCCGAAGCTGACGCCCCACGCGCAGTCCGAGGGGGACGACGCCAGCGGCGTGGAGGTCCAGTACCAGTCGCTCTCGCAGTCGAACCGGCTGGTGTCGATGGCGGGGTTGCTGCGGGTGTCGTCGACCAGCGTGAGCAATTCGGCGCGGGTGGGCAGGCGCCAGTCGGTGAAGCCGCCCAGGCGCACGGCTTCGGCTGCGGCCTTCGCTTCGGCCCACGTCTTGCCCTTGGCGGTGGTGGCTTTGGACCACATCAGGCCGGTGCTGTGGTCGATGACGGTGCCGGTGGGAGCGACGCAGCCGTCAGCAAAGCCCATGCTGGCTGCAAGTTCATCGCTGTGCAGCGGGACACCGCGCAACGGCACATGCAGGTGCACGGTGCCGATGTGGACGATGGTGGATGGATTCATGGGGTTACTCCCTGGCGGTTGGCTTTGCGCAGCAATCGCTGGCGCTGGATTTCGGCGCGCTTGGTGGCGCGGGTGATGGCGGCGCTGGCCGCCTCGAGTTCATGCAGCACGCCGAGGTCGGCGCATGCGGCGCGGGCATTGATGAGTGCGACATTCAGCTGGTTGAGGCTGGTGATGGCGTCGGCGGCAGCCTTGGCCAGCAGGGTCAGTCGGCGCTGGAGCTGTTCGGGTGTGTGGGTGGTCATCAGGCGCGCTGCTTTTGGGTGAGTGCGACCAGGCGGTCGCGGCAGGGCACACAGATGCGGCGACCGCGCCAATGGACTTGTTCGGCCTTGGTGTAGTGGGCGCCGCTTTGGCAAAACCATTCGCCGGTCACGCGCTGCAGGGCAGCGGACTGCCGGCGCGATTCGAGCGTGGTGGCGTTGGGTGGCTTGCTCATGCGCCGGCCTTGCGCGTGGCGATAACGGGTGGAGCGCAGCCGCCGGCATCAACGCTTTCCAGTTCGCGGTTGAGCACGGCGAGGAAGTTGCGCTCGGCCTGTTCATAAAGCTCACGGGAGGTGGGCGCCGGCAGCATTTCGTCGAGTTGTTCGCGCAGGCTGGCGGCACCGGCGTCGTCGGTGAATTGGTAGGCGCCGCCGATGAAGATGCCGATGCGGCCATCGGGCAAACGCGTCACTTGCGGTTTCGCGGGGCGGCTGGCGAAGGGTGCGGGTGTGCTCATGCGGACATGGCCTCCATCTGGGCTTCGCGCATGTGACGGCTGGCCTGCGCGGTGCGCGCTTCCTGCAGGTCGTTGAGGATGTCGGCGGTGGTGAGCGGGAACGGCTCACCCCTGGGCTTGCCGTAGAGGCGTACGATGTTGTCGGGGAAGTGGCGCTGGACGGCGGCCGCACGTGGGTGGTGGATGAGCGCCAGGTACACGCAACCGTCGTCATCGAGCCAACACAGGTAACGCTGGCCATCGGCTGCCATGCGCAGCCGATAGCACGCGCTGACGGAAAGGATCTGCAGGTTGGCGGCGATGTGGCCGATGGGGCGGAGGGGTGCCATGGTGGCGCTCTCAGCAGCCGCGGTACGTGCTGGACGGCGTGTCGCGCTGTGGGCCGCCAGTGTTGTGCGCGTTGACCTCAATGCCGCCATCGATCACCTGGAGTTGCTGGTGGTCAATGTAGATGCCGTCCTCTTTCTTGTTGTCGCGAACGGGCGGCGCGACGCAGTATTGCACGCAGCCGTTGAGGTATTCGACGCGCGAGACAGTGATGCCTTCGAAGCCGGTGACGAGACAGCGGACTTTGTTGCCTAGCTTGATCATGGTGTTGCTCCTTTGTAGTGACGGGGTGCTACCGCGCCGCCGAAGCGGCGCCGGTGTGGGTTACGGGGCAAAGGTGCCGAGGGTGAGCGAGCTGGCCACGCCGAGCTTGGCTTCCAGTCGGGCAAGGAAGTCGCGGGCGATGTCTTCGCTGATCTGCTCGGACTGCTGGATGCGCAGGCTGAGGCTGATCTTGTCGCCGCCGGTGTTGACGCCCAGGCGCAGGCGGAAGGTGCGTTCCTGCAGGCCCTCATAGGGCACGGCCTTGAACTCGAAGCCGCTGGGCAGCGTGAGCGTGCTGCGTGCGTCGACGCTTTCCATGGCGCTCTTGGTGGCGCCGAAGTCGCGCTCGACGTGCTGCACCTTGCGCGCCTGCTCGATGGTTATGTCGCGCACGGCAGCCAGGGCGGCCGCGATGGCGTTGTCTTTCGGCTGGCCGTCGATCAGCACGGTGATGTTGTCGCGCCAGTCCTCGAGGAAGTCATGCAGGGAGCGCTGGTCCAGCGCGCGCTGGGTGGTGGCGGCCAGCAGTGCGGCATAGGCGGCGGTCGGCTTGAGTTTGAGCGAGGCGGTGTTGTCGCCGTGGCCGGGGTGTTCGTGGTCGCCGAGGTTGAAAAATGCGACGGCAGACATTTTCTCCGGGTCGATGAAGCCCTTGGCCGGCGTGGGCGGCGTGTTGTTGGCCACGGTTTCGGTGACGTAGTCGGCGAATGCGCCGAGGTTCTGCGTGCTGAACGTGCCGCGATAGCGGCTGCGGCCTGGCTGCAGGTGTTCGATGCTCAGCACTTTTTGTCCGCCGTCAGCGCAGGGCAGAATGAGCGCTGGCGTGTCGGTGTCGAGATGGTTGGCCTTGGCTGCGTCGATCGCGAGCTGGCCGATGGATTCAATGGCGGAACGGTCCATGATGGGTTCTCGTTTGGATGAATCGGTGGATGGGGCGGTGATCAGCTGGCCGCGTTTTCGGCGCCGTCGGTGTCGCGCTGGAACATGTCCTGCGTTTGCGCCATCGGGAACAGGCTCAACACGCCGCCCACGCCGACGTGCAGCGGGGTGCTGGTGTTGGCTTCTTCCATCACCTTTCCCTTGGCGGTGGGGCGGGCGTACTTGATGGCGTGCTTGCACAGCACCTGGCTGCTGTCGCCGCTGCGCTCCAGATCGAGCGTGATGGTGACCTTGCCTTTCTTGCCGGTGGTGACGACGCCCAGGGCGGTGTCGCACAAGGCGGCGCTGAGGCGCTGATTGAACACGCCGGCGTCGAGGTCATGGAACAGTTCGGTGATATCGAGGGACTTGCTCACTGTGTGGCTCCGTGTTGTGCGGCAAGGCCGCGGAATGAAGGGGACAGAACAGCGCCCGGCAAGGCCGCAGGGGATTGGCACTGGCGGGAGGGAGACCGCATGCCAGGCGCTGATCTGTGCTGCGTGAAGCCCGGCGCAGCGGCAGGGAGGCCAAAAAGGCCGATTACTGACCGGACGCCGGCGACGACACCGACCGCACCGCCCGCACCCGCCCGTCGCAGTTCTGGCGGCCGTAGTAGGCGCCGCCGTTGCCGAAGAGGACGACCCACGCGTAGACCGAGGGGGACGACGCATAGGTGGTGCTTGACCAGTACCAGCCGCCCTTGCATGTCGGGAAGGCATCGGTGTCGATGGCCGGTGAAATGCGGCTGTGGTCGGCGATGGCAAAGAGTTCCTGCAGCGTGGGCAGACGCCAATCGGTGAAGCCCGCGAACGCTTTGTTGTTGAGATCGGCGATCAGCGCGGGTGCATCGCGGAACGTGGCGGTGCCGACATCCTTGGCCGTCCACATCAGGCCGGTGCGCTGGTCGATGACGGCCGCATGCGTTTTCGCGGTGGGCTTGGCGGTTTTGCCGGTGGCGGTGATCTTGGTGAAGTGGGTCATGACAGTTCCTGGTCGGTGGCATCGATGGCGCTGTTGCGCAGCAGTGACGCGGTGAGATCACGCCAGCGTTCCGCGCAGCGCGGTGCCGGCACATCGGGTTCGGTGAAACGCGGGTCGCCGCGCAGCTCGGCCAATAAGGCCTCGCTGCCGTCGATGTCGGGCATCCAACTGGTCATATATGGTTCCCGGGGAGGAAGCTGGCGAGGATGACGACGTCGGCGACGGCAATCAGCACCGCCGCGATGAACCACGGCCAGCTCGCGTCATGGAGGCGCCACAGGCGCGTGGCGAGGCGCTCCAGCCGTGTGGGCCGGGCCGGAGTGGCCGGCACCAGGCGCAGATGGTTGGCGCGTGGCCGCCAGCGCACCTGGGCGCGTTGCAGGGCCGAGCGCTGGCGGAAGGTGTGGACGCTCATGCCGCACCGCCGACGTGATCGAGCGCTGCGCGACCTGCGTCCGTTACCGTCCAGTACAGTTCCTTGGCGCCAGCAGCGCTGCAGCGCCACGATCCCGGGTAAAGCTGCGCATGCGTACCGATGCACCGAACGGTTCCTGCGCGCTCTGCTACCCGCATGGCGCGCAGCACGGAAGCGGTTGTCGGTGTCTTGTGAAGCACGAGCTTCCCGTCATATCCGCGTGGGCGGAAGCGCGCTCGGCTTGCAATTGATCCCGTCGATGCGGTCTGAATGATCCGCATCAGCGCCAGCACATCCACCACCCCGCTCATGCCGCACCACCCGGCGTCATCGGCGCCTTCTGTTGCTGCTTGAACACCCACAGCCGCTGGGCACCCGCAATGGCCTTGTCGCTGTCGGGGTAGAGGTTGACGGTGCGCGTGAGCACGGTGCCATCGGCGGCAACGACCAGACCACGCCAACCGCCGGTTTCGTGTTTGGCCTGGGCGATGACTACTGTCATGACAGCGCCTCGACGGCGTTCAGCGTTACCCGGCCCTGCGGTGCGCTGGGCGTGTCGGTGATGGGTTCCAGTTCCAGCTTGGCTGGCGTGGGGATGGTGGTCAGCACGGCGGCGATTTCCGCGTCTTCGGCGAGGCGGCGCATCGCGTTGAAGGTCATGTTGTTCATGCGACCTCCAGTTGCTTCGCCGCGGCGAACGCGTTTTCGGAGTGGTAGGCGGCGAGCTTGCGCAGCCCCGGGCCCAGGCCGCCGGTGGCGGACAGGCTGGCCTCCTCTTCGGCGAATTGCGCCAGGCGCATGCAGGTCTCGCATTCGCTGCCGGCGTGGGCGATCACGGAACGGTAGATTTCGCGGCGGCTAGCTTTGCTGATACGGCGGCACATCACGCCACCTTCCGGCGCCGCGAGGCGCGCAACGGCAGGGCCAGCTGGGCATAGTCCATGCCCCACTCGGTTTCGGCTTCGGTGATGGTGTCGTGCTTGGCGGTACGGGCGCCGCAGCTGCAGTTGAGGCTGTGGCGGTGGCTGATGACGGTGAACAACACCGGCTCGCGGCTGCTGCGTCCGCTGGTGCGGATGTGGCGCGGCTCGGCGCCGCACTGCCGGCAGCGCGTGAAGCGGCCGGCGGGGTGGGAAACGACGCGTTCGATCATGGTGTCCTCCAGTGCCGTGTGGCGGCGCGGAAGTATTGCAAACTATCTTGCAAAGATTGTCAACAAGTTTTTTTGCATCATTCTTTGCAAAGATTTACGAACCGCTGGAAGGCCCACGAAAGGGATATGTCATGAGGACGTTTTACATTGCCATCATTGCTCTATGGCTGCTGGTTGCGGGTGCTGCGGTGGGCCAATCGCCGCCGCGCGACCCGGTACAGGAGCTGCGCACCACGATCCTCAGCGATGCTTACCTGTTCGCCTTCGATAGCGGGCAGGGAAAGGGGATAGATGCCGCATTGCGCGGCCAGAAGGATCTGACGCGGCTGCTGCCGGCGGCCCTGGATGCCGCAGAGGGGCATGATGGTTTGAAGACGGCCATCAAGGCGTTCTACATCGCCGCGAAGACATACTTCGACAGTGCGCTCACGCCGGTTCCGCTGCCTTCATATGACACGCGCCGCCATGAGTTAATACCCGCGACGGAGGCGATTCAGTTGCAGGCCGCGCAAGCCAAGTTGAAGGCGGATGTGGACAGCAAGGCGAATGCCATGCAGCTGGAGGCTCAGCTCGCCGGCATCGATAGATGATGCATCTGTCAAGGGCGTGAAATGAGTGATGCAAGGGAAGCGCTCGAATTCGTGATACGTGCCCATGGCACGATGATGATCATCTACGACGGTGGAAGTGCATCCGGCACCGCGCGTGCAGTCGCGCCCATTGCGGTCACCAGAGATATGCTGGTGGCAACGTGCCTGGAAACGAACCGGCGCAAGACGTTCCACCTGGACAAAATACGCATTGCCACTGATGAGCCGATCATCTCCCGCCCGTTGCAGGCTAGCGAAGATGCCGCACGCATGGCTGTGCTGATGTCAATGGATTTGCAGCAGCTTTTTGAGGCAACCGCCGAGCGTGCGGGGGAGCGTGGCTGGTCGCTGGAGCTTGACGGCAGCAAGGTGCGCGCCAGCCGCGGTGAGGACGAGGTGAGGATCGTCTACGCGCCGATGTTACAAGGCGCGTATGTCGATGCGGATGGCAAGCCGATCGAGATCGCTTCAGAGCGACGTTGGCATGTGGATGGAAAACTGTACGCCCACAAGAATCGCGCGTTCGCAGCTTTTCAGGATGCCGTATGGGCCTAGGCCGGATAACCGTTTGATCGGTGCTGCCTTGATTTGCGGCTGGCGTGGAGCATGACGCGCATTGCAGCCTGCACCTCATCGGTGCACGATCGATAGTCAGTTAGCATCGTCAATTCTTCTTTCGACAGATGGTCCGTCAGGTTGTAACTCGGGCTGGCATCACGCACCCCATGCGCCGATTGGTCGTGATGACCGTACTGCGGCATATTCGGGTGCCAGGCGCGTAGTTCCTCCACGGATTTTCCGAAGGCGGCGGCCAACTCGATGATGTAGCGCGGCCGCGTGTGTGGCTTGCTCTCCAATTGCTGAAGATGCTGATGCTTGACGTTTTTCGCGCCAGCACGACGCACGAGACTGGCCAGCTCATCGAGCGTCCAACCATTCGCGGTGCGCAAAGCGCTGACGATTTCGCCTAGCTGTTTCATGCAAAAGATTTTGCATCGTTGACAGGCAAAAACGCTTGCATTACCTTTGCAAGAAATCTTGTAAGGTTCAGGTTATGACGCCTCTTGAGTCGGCCATCACATTTTGCGGCAGCCAGAGCGAGCTGGCGCGCCGGATCGGTGGGAAGGTCCGCACTGGTCACATCTACCATTGGCTGCGCCGCAAGGTGCCATCCGAGCAATGCGCGGCCATCGAAATGGCTACGGGCGGCCAGGTAACCCGCTACCAGCTTCGTCCCGACGTCTTCGGCGAATCCGCCGCCGCCGACCTGCGCGAGGCCGGCTGATATGAGCCTGCGCGTGATCATCCGCAACTGGCTGCTGAAGCCGAGCAAGGCTGAGTTGGCCGACATGGACGGGCAGGGCAAGGTCGTGGCCGAACTGGTCTGGGGCCATGTTGAGCGCGAGTGGAAGCGCAACGTGGTGCGCACGCTCGGCGTCGACGCAACGGCGCGTGGCGTTGTTTTCTCCGAAGGATTGCCGGTCGGCATGGTGGCGTATACGCAGAACGCACCGGTCGGCGTGGATTTCGGTGAGATGCCTGTTGGGAGTGATGAATGACTCGTTACGTCTCCGCTCCGATGGACGTCAGGATGGTGACCACGGTATTGGCCTTTGGCTTGCGCCGCTGCTGCCGCAAGTGCAGCGCGATGATTTGCAGCGTTTCCTCGAGCGCAAGTTGGCGATACGCCATGACCACGAAGGTCACCTTGCGGCTCCTGTCCCTGATGCGGTGGGGAATGTGCGGACCTTCCATGCGGCTCTCCGGTGCGTTGTTGGGTTGGCGCTTGCCAGCGTACCGGCTGGGCCGCATTCCGCGCCGTTTTGCTTGAAGTGTGTGGTGCGCTGACCACGGCCGGTCGGCGTTTTTTTTGACAGCGCATTGGTGAATCCCTCTCTGAGGTAATGGACATGTACGACGACCCGACCCATATCCGCGACCGTGAAATCAAGGTGCGGTTGAACGATGACGAACTGGCCGTGGTGGATGCGCTGGCCCGGTACCACCGTCGGCAACGCGCCGCTTTCATCCGCGACTTGCTGATGGCCAGCGTGGCGCGATTCGAGGCACAGGATATCGATCAACCGCATGCGGCCTGAAGGCTCTTTTAAGGGCCTCACGGGGGGCACGTGCCAGAGATAGAGATTGCATTGACTGAAGCGGAGCACCACCGCCTGGCAATGGCGGCGGCGGCGCGAGGCATGACGGTGGAAGAACTGGCCGCGGATGAATTGCGCAAGCGGTATGCACTGCATGCGAAGAACGGCAACGTGGTTCCGCTGCGACCGCGCACGCCCAAAGGGGAACTTGATCGTGGACGTGATTGATATGGCACAGCGCCGGCAGATGGAAGACATAGATCACGCCCTGGCCGCTCGGCCGGCGCAAGCATATGGCAGGACGCATTGCGCCAATGCCGACTGCGGCGAGCCCATTGCGCCGGTTCGCCAGCAGATGGGCGCGCAGCTGTGCATCGACTGCCAGCGCGCCAACGAGCAGAGGGCGCAGCCATGCGCACGCGGGGCAATTTGAAACCATGGCCTATTTCGAATCAGCAGCGCGCAGCGATGTGCGCGGCGATGCAACAGGTGGAACATATCCTGGAGCACGGTGTGACACTGCAAGAGCAGGCGCAGGCGCGCGCCGAGATCGCCGCGAGTTCCGATCCACGACAGCCGCAACTGGCGCTCAAGGTGCCGGCGTGACGGCATGGCTGTCGACCTGGCCGCATGACCTTGGCAGCAAGAGAGGCGTCATCGTGTTCGCGCCGCGCACCGATGTGCGGCGCATCGCGGGAATCGTGTGCGAACGCGCCTGGCGCAGGCAAGGCGTGCGCGTATGGCGTTGGTCATGCGGTTCGATGGCCGTGGTCGATGTGGGCTCAAGTGTCGATGCGCAACTGCTGATCAGATGCTTCGATGCGCTGCTGGCGACATACGCGCGGCACGGCATCTTCGGCGATGGTCTGCTCGGCGATGGCCCGCAACTGGTAGACGTGCTGCTTGACCTGAACTGGTCTCGCGCGGTGCGCACATGATCTGCACCCCATCTCCCCATGTGCAAGCGGGCGCGCGCGGCGCAGGCGAAATGCATAGCGACCTGTCGTCACGCGATACTAACAAATATCTAACATGCCGTTCAGGGTCCTCCTATGGCCTGCCCATATGCGGGTTGCACGGCCGCAATTCCTGTGTAGTTAGCGCGGTCGGGAGTTACTGAATGGCCGGCAGCAACTACGGCGATGTGCTGGACCAGCTACGTGGCATCGGCCTGCAGGTGGATCATCTCGACATCGGGCGCATGGTGCGCTGCCGCGTCGAGGGTGATCGCGAGCGCCGCGGCTGGTACATGCTGCACGAATTGCACGCCGGCAGCGGCGATCTGCTGATCGTCGGCAGCTTCGGCATCTGGCGCGGGCAGGACAACGGCGCGCAAAAGGTGACGCTCGGCAAGGGCAACGCGCTCAGCAGCGAGCAGCGCGAGGCGATCCGCAAGCGTCTGGCTGAAGACCGCAAGCGCGTCGACGCCGATCGCGCCCGGGTCGCGGCGCGCGCCGCCGACCAGGCCGCGAAGGCGTGGGCCAAGTGCGACCCCACCGGCGAATCCGATTACCTCACGCGCAAGGGCGTGCAAGCGCACGGCCTGCGCTTCTCGCCCTCCGGCGCGTGCGTCGTGCCGATGCTGGACACCGCGGGCAAGATCCACGGCCTGCAGGTGATCCGCCCGAAGAAACACAACGGGCGCGACAAGGATTTCTGGCCCACCGGCCTGGCCAAGAAAGGCCACTTCCATCTGCTCGGCTCGCCCACCTGGCTGGTGCTGATCGCCGAAGGCTACGCCACTGCGGCCACGCTGCATGAAGCCACCGGTCACCCTGTGGCCGTCGCGTTCGATGCCGGCAACATCGGCCCGGTCGCGGCCGCGCTGCGCAAGCGCTACCGGCAGGCGCGCATCCTGATCTGCGCCGACGACGACATCTTCGGCAAGTGCCGGCACTGCGGTGCACGCGTCGACCTCACGCCGTACCGCAATGGCCCGACCTGCGAAAACCCTGCCTGCGGCAAGGAACACGGTTGCACCAACACTGGCGTGGTCGCCGCCAGCAGCGCCGCGCTCGAGGTCAACGGCGCGTGGGTCGTGCCGGTGTTCGACGACGCCAACGGCCGGCACACCGCATTCATCGAGCGCGGCGTCAAGCTCACCGACTTCAACGACTTGCAGGCGCTCGAAGGTCTGCATGTCGTGCGCACGCAGATCGAGGCCCGCCTCACGGAGCTTTCGTGGTCTGCGGGTGCGCGCGGCGCCCGCGTGCGCACTCCCAAGGGGGAGGGGGATACCGATCTACGTCCGATCGAGACCACCGACGAACTGCTCGAACGCTTCGCGTTGGTCTATGGCAACGGCGGCATGGTGTTCGATCACGCCGAGCATGCCATGGTGCTGCTCAGCGACATGCGCGATGCATGCCTGTCGCGCGAAATCCACCGCTGCTGGCAGGAACACCCCGACCGCAAGATGGTGCGCGTGCGCGAAGTCGGCTTCGACCCGGCCGGGCAAGACCCCAGCGTCAAATGCAACCTGTGGGCCGGCTGGCCGACCACGCCCGTCGCCGGCAAGTGCGACAAGCTGCTCGAGCTGCTGCAGTACATGTGCAGCGGCGATGGCGCCCCGCACACGCTCTACAGCTGGGTACTCAACTGGCTCGCGTATCCCATCCAGCATCCCGGCGCCAAACTCAAGACCACCCTGGTGCTGCACGGCCCGCAGGGCACCGGCAAGAACCTGTTCTTCGAGGCCATCATGGCGATCTATGGCGACTACGGCCGGGTGATCGACCAGGGCGCGCTCGAGGACAAGTTCACCGATTGGGCCAGCCGGCGTCTATTCCTGATCGCCGACGAAGTCATCGCGCGCAGCGATCTGTACCACGTCAAGAACAAGCTCAAGGCATTCATCACCGGCGAGTGGATCCGCATCAACTTCAAGAACAAGTCCGCGTGGGATGAGCGCAACCACGTCAACATCGTCTTTCTCAGCAACGAAGCGATGCCGGTCGTGCTCGAGGAAGACGACCGCCGCCACGCCGTCATCTGGACGCCGGCCAAGCTCGGCCCCGACTTTTACGCGACCGTGCTCGATGAGATCAAGAACGGCGGCGTGGCCGCGCTGCATGATTACCTGCTCAACCATGATCTGGGCAGCTTCGGCCCGGGCACCTTGCCGCCGTACACCGACGCCAAGCATGAGCTGATCAACCTGTCGCTGGACAGCACCAGCCGGTTCTACCTCGACCTCACCGCGGGCGACATCGCCGGCGTCAAGGCGCGCCCCGCGCTCAGCACCGACGTTTATGACCTATACCGCGTGTGGTGCGCCCGCAGCGGCCAGCGCGCCGGGCCCATGCCGCGGCTCATCAATGCGTTGGAACGCAAGCACGGCGTGCGTTGTGCGCGCAAGCGCTATGACCTCGCCGGCGGCCAGGAACAAGGCCCACACGGCGTGCTCATGCTGGGCGCTGCGGAGCTGCCTCCGGGCGAAAGCGAGCGCGCCTGGCTCGGCCAAAACATCAGCCGTTTCCGGCAATCGGTCGGCGTGTTCAAGGGGGAAGCTTATGACTGATCGCGCTATCAATTACTGCACTTGTAGCAGCAGGAACAGTTCATTAATTGCTGCGCCGGTGCGGCATGTGCGGCATCCCGTGCGGCATCCCGTGCGGCATCAAACCGTTGCGGCGCTTGGCTGTGCGGCATGTGCGGCATCTTGCGCCAGCGTGCGCACCCATGCGCCTGCGCGCATACCCGCGCGTGCCCATGCGCACGCGCAACTCCCGCACATGCCGCACATGCCGCACAGCGCAGCGTCCGCCTCATTCCATGCCGCACACGCTCGCCGCACACATGCCGCACGGCCCCACGCGCGCGCCCTTATCCATCTTTCTTCCTGCCTCAAGAAAAAAATGGTAGTGGGAGTTTTTCGGTGACCGAACCGCAAACCGCTTCGTTTGCCGGCTTCGCGCGCCTGCTCGGCGTCAAGCCCCAGGCCGTCACCGCGCTGCGACATGCCGACCGTCTGGTGCTCACCGCTGACGGCAAGCGCGTACTGGTCGTCGAAAGCCAGCAGCGGCTGCGCGAGACGTTCGACCCCAGCAAGGCCGGCGTTGTCGCGCGCCATGCGGCCACGCGGCAGGTCAAGGCTGGAGAGGGTGCCGTCCATCCCGTCGACGATGCGCCAGCGACCGCCGCCGACGCCAGCGAGCGCGGCGACGATGAACCCGCCAGCACCGGCTACCAGCACTGGCGCGAGCGCAATGAGCGCGCCAAGGCGCTGGCCGGCGAGCGCGACAACCTGGTGGCGGAAGGCAAGCTGATGGATGCCGGCGAAGTCGCCGCTGCGGTAGCTGCTGCAGCCACCCAGCTGCGCGCGCGGCTCGAAGGCCTGCCCAACGTGCTCGGCCCGCAGCTGGCGGCCATCCGCGACGAAGGCGAGGCGCGGGCGGTGCTGGTCGAGGCCATCGAGCATGCGCTTGAGGAAACGGCGCGGCAGTTTTCCAACATTGCCAAGCAGGTGACGGCATGAGCCGCGATGAGTGCGAGCACGGCAACCTGCGCCGACAGTGCGAAATGTGCGATCTGATCGCCGAATGCGACGTCTTGCGTGATGCTGGTGAAATGGCCGTTATCGGTCGTGAGTTGCACTTCCAGGATGGACGCAAGGTCTGCCTGTATGACCTCGGCGAATCCTTCGGGATGCATTTCACGCAGCGTGACGGCGTCGAGACGAAAATCGGCGTCAGCCATGAAGCCATGATGGCGCTGGTGCGTCTGTACATCGAGGCCCATGACGCCGACACCGCGTTTGTGATTGACGGCATCGTTCAATTCGGCAGGCAGCACGCATGACCCTCGCCGCCGCCCCGCGCATCCACGCCGCCATCGCCCGCGCCATCGCGCCACGCAAGCCGCTCACCGTGTCGCAATGGGCGGATGCCGAGCGCGTGCTCTCGGCCAAGGGCAGCGCGGAGCCGGGCCGCTGGCGCACGCATCGCAACCCGCCGCTGCGCGAGCCGATGGATTGCCTGAGCGCGCGCAGCACGGTGCAGGACGTGGTCTGCATGTTCCCGATCCAGTTCGGCAAGACCGAGATCGCGGTCAACGGTCTGGGCTATACCATGGACCACAACCCGGGCCCGGTGATGGTCTGCCTGCCCGGTGAAGTGGGGCGCGACAAGTGGGTCGCGCAAAAGCTCAACCCGATGCTGGAAGAAACGCCGGCGGCGCAGCGCGCGCTCACCAGCGTGGCCAGCCGCGACTCCAGCAACACGCGCACCTTCAAGGATTTCGCCGGCGGCCAGCTCTACCTGGAACACGCCGGCAGCCCCAGCCGCCTGAAGTCCACCAGCGTGCGCACGCTCATCGTCGATGAGCTGGACGAATTCGCCAGCAACCTGGTCGGCGGTGATGACCCGGTCGAAATGCTCAACGGCCGCACCTCCGCTTTCCCGGCGACGTTCAAACGGTTGTATATCAGCACCCCGCAGATGCAGGGCACCAGTCGCATCGAATACCTGTGGAACGCCAGCGACCAGCGCCGCTTCCACATCGCCTGCCCGGATTGCCAGCACGAGCAGCCGCTGGAATGGTTGGGCCTGCACTACGCGCCGGATGGCAGCGAGTGCTGGTACAACTGCCGCGCCTGCGGTTACCGCATCGACGAACACAGCAAGACCGCGCTCATCGCCGCCGGCCGCTGGATCCCCGCGCATCCCGAGCGCAAGATCCGCGGCTACACCATCAACTGCCTATATTACCCGATCGGGCTGGGCCCGCGCTGGCTCGATCTGGTCGCCATGTGGCGCGGCGCGCAGAACGACCCGGCCCGGCTCAAGACCTTCATCAACGATCGCCTCGCCGAGCCGTGGGAAGACCCGGCCATGCGCCAGGTCAAGCACAACATCCTCGCCGATCGCGCGGAACCGTATGCACTGCGCACCGCCGCGCGCGGCGTGCTCGCCGTCACCGCGGGCGTCGACACGCAAGACAACCGCCTCGCCGTGCACATCATCGGCTGGGGTCGAGGCATGACCTGCTGGACCATCGACTACATCGAACTGCCCGGCGACCCGGCCGAGGATAAGGTGTGGGATGACCTCACCGACCTGCTCAACCGAGGCATCGAACACGCCACCGGCGCCATGGTGCGCGTGGAATGCACCGCCATCGACGGCGGCGGCAACCGCACCGAGGACGTGAAAGCCTACGTGCGCGCGCGCCGCATTCGCCGGCCCATGGTCATCTTCGGCGCCGTGCCCAACAACGCGCCCGTGCTCAGCAAGGGCAAGCTGCAGGATGTGAACTGGCGCGGCAAGCAGGACAAGCGCGGCGTCATGATCCATCACGTCGGCACCGTCGGCATCAAGCACTGGCTCTACGCGCGCCTGTCCACCGATGCCGACAAGCAAGCCGACGCGCGCACCATCCATCTCAGCGACGAACTGCCGCCCGAATACTTCGGCGGCCTGGTGGCGGAAACCTACAACCCCACCAAAAACCGTTTCGAAAAGCGCAAGGGCGCGCCTCGCAACGAACCGCTCGACACCTGGGTCTATGCCTATGCGGCCGCGCACAGCGCCGAGCTGCGTCTGCACCGGCTGAGCAAGGCGGACTGGGATGCGCGCGAGGCGCGGCTGCTCGCGGCGGCCGACAAAAAAAGCGGGCCTGAAAAGTCCCCCGAAACTCCCACCACGCCGGCGGCGACTGTTCCCCGTGGAACATCGCAGCGGCGTGGTGGCGGCTTTGCCACCAACTGGTGATCCTTATGGCACATCTCGACATCGTCGCGGACATCCTGCAGCGCATCACCCAGCATACCAAGCTGCCCGCGAAGCTCGCGCAGGCAGTGGAGCGCGAAGTGCGCGACGACTGGGGTGGCGAGCGCATCTACATCGCCAAGATCGGCGAAAGCGGCAACGCCCAGAGGACCGAGCGCGATCAGCGCATCCGCGCGGAATATCGCCAGGGCGAGCACGTCGAATTGCTGGCCCGCCGCCACGGCATCAGCGTAAAACGCGTGCAGCAGATCGTGGCGATCGATGGAAACGCTTTGCCTTAATGATTTCCGGCCACCGCTGCCAACCTGCGCAGCATGGCCGAGAACCCCCTGCAAGGCATCCCCTCCGAGATCACCGCCGGCGACACCGTGAGCTGGGCTCGCACGGGTGGTGATTATCCCGCCAGCGCCGGCTGGGTGCTGGCCTACACGCTGCTCAGTGCCACCGCGGTGTTCAACATCACGGCAGACGCCAACGGCGATGATTACCTGATCGACGTACCGCTGGCCACCAGTGCCACCTGGGGCGCGGGCGCGTACCGCGTGCAGGAATACGTCACCAGCGCCGACGGCACGCAACGCTACACGCTGGGCACCTACACGCTGCAGGTGTTGCCCAATGCGGCCGCGGCGACCGTCGGCATGGATACGCGCAGCCATGCGCAGATCGTGCTGGACAACATCAAGGCCTACCTCGAAACCAAGGCACCGGTGTACGCCAGCATGGAGATCAACGGCCGCAAGCTCGGCTATTACCCGCTGGTGGACCTGCTCAAGCTGCGCGACCGCTACGCGATGATGGTGGCGACCGAGCAGCGCCTGGCCAGCGGCCGCACCGGCGGCAACCGCATCCTGGCGGTGCTCTGATGTGGCCGTTCCCGCGCAAGGCCAGCCGCAGCGCCGTCCCGCGTGATGGCGTGCGTCGGTTCGACGCGGCCATCGTCAACCGGCTCACCGCCAGCTGGCAGGCGGTCAACCTGGCGATCGACGCCGAGCTGCGCACCGACCTGGACCGCATGCGCGCGCGCAGTCGCGATCTGTTCAAGAACAACGAATACGCGGCCAAGTTCAGCCGCACCGTGCGCAGCAACATCGTCGGGCCCGAGGGTTTCCGCTTCAAGGCCAACGTGAAAGACCCCGACGGCAGCGCGGACGACCTCGCCAACAAGGCGATCGAGAAGGCGTTCGGTTTGTGGACGCGTCCTGACCAGTGCGACGTCGCCGGCAAGCGCAGTTTCGTGGATATCTGCGATGCGGCAGTGCTTGCGCTGGCGCGTGACGGGGAATACCTCATCCGCCGCCGCTTCGGCGCCGGCGCCGGCGGCTTCGGCTACCAGCTGCAACTGCTCGATGTGGATCGGATCGACACGCTCTACAACGTTTGGCCGGCGCAGGGCCGCAACGCCGTGATCATGGGCGTGGAAATCGACGCATGGCGCAAGCCGGTCGCCTACCACCTGTGGAACCGTCACCCGACCGAAGCGGCCAGCGTCGTCACGCGCTACCGCGAGCGCGTCCCGGCCAGCGAAATCTTTCACGGCTACATGCCGATCGAGGACGAGCAGACGCGCGGCATCCCGTGGATGCATGCGGTCATGCGCCGCACCAACGACCTGGACGGCTACCGCGAGGCGGCCGTCATCGCCGCGCGCATCGGCGCCGCCAAGATGGGCTTTTTCAGCAGTGCGGACGGCGACCCGGCGCCAGCCGCCGACGGCGTCGAGGGCGCCACCGGCACGAGCAAGCCGGAATTCATCATGGAGGCGACGCCCGGCGCGTTCGGCGTGCTGCCCGATGGCTACAAGTTCGAGGCGTTCAACCCGGATTATCCGCACGCGCAGTTCGACATGTTCTGCAAGGCCGCATTGCGTGGCATCGCCAGCGGCATCCCCGGCAGCTATCACAGCCTGGCCAATGACCTCGAAGGGGTCAGCTTTTCCAGCATCCGCAGCGGCACGCTCGAAGAGCGCGACGACTGGATGAAGATCCAGAAATGGATGATCACCCAGCTGCTGGTGCAGGTGTACGAGGACTGGCTCGACATGGCCATCCTGCGCAGCGCCATCCTGCTGCCCAACGGCAGCGCGCTGCCGCTGGCCAAGAAACAGAAGTTTGTCGACCACGTCTGGCAGGGTCGGCGCTGGCAATGGGTGGACCCGCTCAAGGACATGGCCGCCAACGTGCTCGCGATCGAGAACGGCCTGGCCAGCCCGCAGCAGGTCGCCGCGCAGCAGGGCAGGGATATCGATGAGGTGATCGACGACCTCGCCGCGTTCCAGAAACTGCTCAAGGCCAAGGGCGTCACGCTCACCGGCACCACCGTCCCCACCGGCACCATCGCCAGCGCCGTCGCCGGCACGGGGCAAGACGCGGGCAAACAGGACGCCGTCACCGGCAAGGCAAAAACCTGAGAAACGCTTTGCCTTAATCATTTCCAGCATTGCACCGCATCCTCACCAAAACCCAAGCAACCCCACCCGCGAGGCGACACCATGGCACTTCCCAAGGAACTGAAAGCCGGCAGCACCGGCGAGCGCATCCTGCGCATCGGTTCCGAGCGGGCCGTGGTCGATGAAGCCACGCGCAGCGTCACCCTGGCCTTCGCCAGCGAGACGCCGGTGGAGCGTTACTGGGGCAACGAAATCCTGGACGTGCAGCCGGCAAGCATGCGCACCAGCCGCGTCATGGCTGGCGGCGCCGTGCTGATGGATCACAACTCGCGCGACCAGGTGGGCGTCATCGAGTCGGTACACATTGGCACGGACCGGGTGGCCCGTGCCGTGGTGCGCTTTGGGAAAAGCGCGCGTGCCAGCGAGGTGTTTCAAGACGTGGTCGACGGTATCCGCCAGAACGTATCGGTGGGCTACCAGATCCACAACGCCAAGCTCGAATCCGAAAGCGAGGGTGTGGGCACCTATCGCGTCACGGACTGGGAGCCGTACGAAATTTCCATGGTGAGCGTCCCCGCCGACCCGAACGTCGGTGTCGGGCGCAGCGCCGACCCAACCCCATCCCGTATCCCGGAGACTCGCATGACCCCCGAAGAAATCGCCGCGGCCGAAGCCGCGAAAAACGCGCAGCGCGACGCACAGCTCGCCACCGTCACCGACGATGCCACGCGCAGCGGCGCCGAGGGCGAGCGCAAGCGCATCGCCGACATCAACGCGGGCGCCGCCCAGCTGATCAAATACCCCAAGGTGCGCGAAGTGGCCGACGATGCCATCCGCAATGGCATGACGATGGACCAGTTCCGCGCCAAGGCCATGGAAGTGGTCACCACCGCGCCGCTGCCCAATGCCGACATCGGCATGAGCCACCAGGAAGTGCAGCGCTTCAGCATCGTGCGTGCGCTGCATGCGCTGGCGAACCCGACCGACCAGCGCGCCCGTGAAGCGGCCGCGTTCGAATACGAGTGCAGCCGCGCCGCGTCCGACAAGATGGGCACCACGCCCAAGGGCATCCTGGTGCCGAACGATGTGCTCAAGCGCGAGCTCAACGTCGGCACGGCCACGGCCGGCGGCAACCTGGTCGCCACCAACCTGCTCAGCAGCAACTTCATCGATCTGCTGCGCAACAAGATGGTGATCAACCGCATGGGCATGCAAATGCTCACCGGCCTGGTCGGCAACGTCGCCATCCCGCGCCAGAGCGGCGGAGCAACCGCCTACTGGATCGCCGAGGGCGGCACTGGCACCGTGTCGGCGCAGAGCTTCGACCAGGTACCGCTCAGCCCCAAGACGCTGATGGGCCGCACCCAGATCGGTCGCCAGCTGCTGTTGCAGAGCTCCATCGACGTCGAGGCGTTCGTGCGCAACGACCTGGCCACCGTACTGGGCCTGGCGCTGCAGGCGGCGGCGATTCAGGGCGGCGGCAGCAACCAGCCGAGCGGCATCCTGGCCACCAGCGGCATCGGCTCGGTCGCCGGGGGCACCAACGGCCTGGCGCCGAGCTGGGCCAGCATCGTGGCACTGGAAACCGCGGTCGCGGTCGCCAATGCCGATGTGGGCACGCTGGGCTACCTCACCAACGCGGCGGTGCGCGGCAAGCTGAAGACCACCCAGAAGTTCACCACCAACCCCGGTGGCAACGCGATCTGGGCCGATGGCAACACGCCGTTGAACGGTTACCAGGCCGGCATCACCAACGCGGTGCCCGGCAACCTGACCAAGGGCACCAGCGTCGGCAACTGCTCGGCGATCATCTTCGGCAACTTCGCCGACCTGATCGTGGGCCTGTGGGGCGGCCTGGATCTGCAGGTCGACCCGTACAGTGCGGGCGACAGCGGCAGCGTCGTGGTGCGGGCTTTCCAGAGCGCCGACATCTGCGTGCGTCATCCGGAGAGCTTCGCGGCCACGCTGGATGTCCTGACCGCGTAAGCATGAAAGCCCTGGCCTGCCAGCGCGAAAAAGCCCACCACCCAGCGCAACGCTGGGTGGTGGTATGCGCGCGCGAGGCCATCGCATGAATACCGCATTTGACGATTTCAACGCCATGCACGGCGAGCTGTTCGATCAGTTCGCCGAGCCTGGCACCCTGCTGCATGGCACCGACCCGGCGCGCGATGTGCGCATGGTGGTCGATGACGGCGCGCAGACCGTGGGCGCGCACGGCGAGATCATCGCCAACAAGCGCGTGATCAGCGTGCTCAAGCGCGAATGGCAGCCGGTGCGCGGCGACACCATCACCGTGCGCGGGCAAACCCGCAAGATCGAGGCGATCGCCACCGACGACGGCTATGTCGTGCAGGCGGTGCTGCATGGGTAACGCGATCGTGCCCACCACCAGCCGCAGCTGGACCATCCTGCTGGCGCTCGCCGCGCAGCTGCAGACGATCACCGTCGCCAACGGCTACCTGACCGACGCCGGCCTCAACGTGTGGACCACCGACAACCAGCGCACCGACGACGCCGCGCTGGGCCTGATGATCTACAGCGAATCGATCATGGGCCCGGGCATCGATCGCGAGCGCCCCGGCTTGCCGGTACGCGAGGTCACGTTCCTCATCGAGGCCGCCATCGGCACCGATCTGGATACCGCCCAGCAGAACATCCACGAAGTGATCGACGACATCGATCGCTGCCTGGCCGCCTATACCAAGGCGCAAGCCGGCAATCCGGCGACCAGCGTCACGCCGATGCATGTGGCGGATTTCGCGATATTGGACCGGCCCGAAGGCGCCGCGGTGATCGCCATGCAGGCGCGCATCGTGGCGAGGTATTTCCGATGAGCCGCTACGCCTCGCTCACCGTGAACCTCGACGGCGCGCTGGACGCCATGCAGGGGGTCGCCGCCATCCCGGCGCGCATCCTGCAGGCGCAAAAGCGTGCGCTTGGCACGTTGCAGCGCCGCCTGGGTACCGAAGCCAAGCGCGACATCGGCGCGGAGTACAACCTGCGCGCGACGCGCATTGCGCAGGGCCTTGACGTGCGCAACACCAGCGACGGCATCAAGCTGGTCGGCAAGTCGCGCGGCATCAACGCGATCGAGTTCGGCGCCACCTGGAGCCGGGTGACTGGTCACGGCGTGGTGGCCACGAGCAGTCGTCAGAAGTTCACCGCGGTGCGCTTCGGCAGCAGCCTGCGTGGCGACAGCGCGCTCGGCGCACGATATGCGATCAAGCGCGGCGCACCGCGCACGGTGCATGCGGACAGCTTCATCGCCCGCGGCAAGAACGGCGTGCCGCTGGTGTTCGAGCGCAGCACCGCCAAGCGCCTGCCGCTGCAGGGCGTCTATGGCCCCAGCGTGGGCCAGATGCTCAAGCACGGCCGCCGCCCCGAGCGGCTGGTCGACTTCGCCATCCGCACCCTTCAAAGCGAGCAGGCACGCCTGCTCGGGAGCACCCCATGAAAATCATCCTCAATCTGCCGCATACGCATGCCGGCATCGAGCACGCCATCGGCGCCGAGCTCGACGTGCTGATGCACGACGCCGAGTACCTGGTCGAGCGTGGCATCGCCAACTTCAAGGCCGGCGTGCAGAAGCTCGAAACCCGGTGGGGCAGCGCCCCCAAACCCACCACCACAGAGCCGGCCGCCGCCGAACCGACCGACCCCGAAACCCCCTCTCTGACCGTCGACACTGGAGCCACCCATGAATGATGAATTCTTCTACGGCCAGGGCCGTATCTCCCTCGCCGAGCGCGATCCCGTTACCGGCGTGCCGGGCAAGTTCATCTATGTCGGCGACGTCAGCGTGCTGACCGGCAAGATGACCACCACGCAGGTCAAGCACGTCGAAAGCAACAGCGGCCAGCGCTCGCTCGCCGCCAGCTTCACCGTCGAGAAAGCCATGACGGTGGACATGACCCTGCACAGCCTCAGTATCGACAACCTCGCCATTGCCATGCGCGGCACCAAACTCACCACCGCCGGCGGCTCCGCCACCGCCGAATCGCTGGGCGCCACCGTGGCGGTGGGCGATACCGTCTACCTCGCCAACCCCGGCGTCTCGGCGCTGGTCCTCAGCGACAGCACGCCGACCACGCCCCTGGTGCTGGTGGAAGGTACTGACTATACCGTCGACGAGAACTTCGGTCGCATCACCATCCTCAACATTGGCGCCTATGTGCAGCCGTTCAATGCGGCCTACACCTTCGCCGGCCGCACGGCGGTGGGCATGTTCACCACCGCGCAGAAGTATTACGCGCTCAAGTACGAAGGCCTGGATCTGGCCAACGGCAACGCGCCCGTGATCGCGGACTACTACAAGGTCTCGCCCGGCGTGCTGCAGGAACTGCAGCACATCACTACCGGCACGGATGTGGCCGGCATGGCCATCACCGGCGACGTGCTGCTGGACAGCAACAAGCCGGCCACCGGCCCGCTGGGCCAGTTCGGCAGTGTCACCAAGGTGGCGGCGGCCGCATAAGCCATGACCGACGAACAGACCAGCAGCATGGATGGCGGGGACGACCTCGCCATCCTCTTCCCGGAACGCACCGTCACCGTGGCCGGACGCACGGTGGTGATGCGCGAATACACGTTCATCGAGAGCATGCAGCTGCACGCGCTCATCACGCCGTTGATCGAGGGCATGGTGGGCATCCTGCTCGCCGACGCGTTGCCCTACGACGACGCGCTGCGTCCGATCTTCGGCGAGCATGCGGATGATGTCGTCACGCTGATCGCCAAGGCCGCCGACCAGCCGCGGGAATGGGTCGCGAGCCTGGGTGACGAGGAAGGCAACCAGCTGCGCCTGCTGTGGTGGAGCGTGAATGGCGATTTTTTCGGGCGGCGCGTGCGGGAAAGCATCGTCCTGCACCAGCTAAGGGTCTCGGCTGGTCAGACGTCTTCGTCATCCTCGCCCGCGCCGGCTTCGACCCCGATGGACTCGGCCACAAAACCCGTCGTCAACTAATGCTGCTGATGCGCGCCATCTTGCGTGATGACAAGCGGCAGCGGCGCGCGCGGATTCAGGACGTGATGGCCGCTCACCACATGGGCGACTTTGCCAAGAAGCTGATGAAGGACCTGGACGCCTGACATGGCTGTGCAAGACTACGAACTGCTGCTGAAGGTCCGCGCCGACCTGCTCGATGCCGTGAAGGGCATGAACGGGCTGTCGCAGTCCATTGGCGGCGTCAGCGATAGTGCCAAGGTCGCCGGCGAAAGCGCGGATGAGGCAGCCGCGCGCATCAAGGCGATGGTGCAGACCACCAGCCAGCAATCGCAAGTGGTGGAGTCCGCGCGCTCCATCGCCGAACGTGCCGCCCAGCAAGCAAAATCGAGCACGGTCGATTACGACGCGCAAGCGGCCGCGATCAAGCGATCGGCTGACGCCACGGCGCTTTATCGCGAACGCATGGCCGGCAACGCGGGCAGCAGTGCCATCGGCGCGATCAGCTCGCAGCGCGCCGAGTTGGTGCGCCTGGTTGGTCAGATCGATCCCACGGTTGCCGCACTTGGCCGTCTGGATGCGCAGCAGTCCAAGCTCAACCAGCTGCGCAAGGCCGGCGTGGTGGGACTGGATGACTTCACACGCTACAACGCGACTATCGAAGCGAGCCGCGTAGCGCTCACCAGCGCCAGCGGCGCCGTGCACAACTTCAGCCTCAACAATGCTGCCGCACGGCGCGAGCTCAGTTACATCACCAAGGATCTGGCAACCGGCCAATACGGGCGTCTAAGCCAGAGCGCATTGACGCTGGCCAGCCGGACGGGGCTGATCTCGCTGGCGTTTTCCAAGGCCGGTCTGGCCATTGGTGGCACCACCGCCGCCATGGCGCTGCTGGCGATCCAGCTGATCAAGGGCTATCTCGCCGAACAGGAACTCAATACCGCGCTGATCGCCACCGGCAACTACGCCGGCAAGACCAGTACCGAGCTGCGCAACCTGGCGAACGACATCGGCGGCACCACCGGCAAATATGCGGATGCCAGCAAGGCTGTGTTGTTGCTGGCGCAGTCGGGCAAGGTCAGCGGCGAGGGCCTGAACGAAGCAGCCAAGGGCGCGGTGGCGCTGGCCGCGCTGACCGGCGAGAGCATCGACAAGGCCGTAGCGGCATTCGTGAAGTTCCAGGACGACCCGGTCAAGGCGATCAAGGCACTGGACGACCAGTACCATTTCCTCACCACGTCCACCTATTTGCAGATTCAGGCGTTGCAGGAACAGGGCGACACGCAGGCGGCGGCGGATCTGGCGCAGAAAACCGCCGCCGATGCGTTGGAAACACGCCGGCTGCGTGACGTGGAAAACCTCGGCTCCATCCAGCGCGGCTGGAACAGCCTGAAGGAAGCCATCAGCGGCACCATGGCGCTGATCAAGGGGATCGGCAGCCAGGACGTGTCGCAGCAGCTCGACCAGTTATATTTCAAGGTCGGCGCCGCGCAGAACCTCAAGGAAAGCACGCTCACCCGTTTCATCCCCGGCATCAGCACGCTGGCTGACAACCGCATCAAGGCGCTGTACGCGCAGATCACCACGCTGCGCGAACAGGCCTTTCAGGACCAGAAGAAAGCGGCGAGCGACAGTACCGGTGACAAAACGCAGGATGCCGGCAAAGCCGGTGCCGATGTGCTGCACAAGGCCGTCGAGCAGTACGCGACCGCCTCGAAGAAATACAGCGATGAGGTAAAGAAACTCAAGGATGCCGCGGCCGCCGCGATCAAGGCAGCTCCCAATGACGCCAGCGCGATCAATGCGCAGCTGGCCACCGCGCTGGCCGGCGCCAAAGCCGCCTATGACAAGAGCCTACCCAAGGCGCGCAAGGGCCGCGGCGATACCGCCGAGCAGAATGCCGCGCTGGCGGCGCAGCAGCAGCTGATCAAGCTGCTGGGCGATGAGCAGGGCGCCGTCGATCCGCTGGTCAAAGTCTGGGCGACCTACAACGACCAGGTGACCAAGGCGAACGCGCTGGCGGACAAGGCCAAGACGTTGAAGGGCGCCAATGTCACCGCCATCGACGCCGAGCGCGATGCGCTGATCCAGGCGTATGCCGCCGCGCGCGACAAATCGCTCGCCGCACTGGCCGAGAAAGACCAAAAAGCCTGGGAAAAGCTGCGCGACAGCCTGCACACGCCAGTCGAGACCAAAGTCGACACCGCACTGGCGCAGCTCAAGCAACTCAACGACTTCCTGGCCAAAGGGACGATCAATGCGCAGCAGTACGCCGATGCGCTGAAAGCAATCGGCGACAAGGTGGTTGGCAATCTGCCCACATACAAAGGTCCCGGCGCCGCGGTTGGTGGACCGGCTGGTGAGCTGCAGAAGAATTTCAGCGCGCAGTCCGATCTGGACAAGGCATACAAGGCGCAGCTGGCCGCGCTGGATGCGTTTCGCAGCACGGATCTGGCCAAGCAAAAGATCTACGACGAGGCCAAGGCGAAGCTGGACGCGGACTACGCGCAGAAAAGCCACGCCATTGAAATCGCGCGCCAGCAGTTGACCTTATCCGCCAGCGCTGACTTTTTCGGCCAAGTCGCGCAGCTGCAGCACAGCTCCAACAACAAGATCGCCGCCATCGGCAAGGCTGCGGCGATCGCGCAAGCGATGATCAAGACATACGAGTCCGCAACATCCGCATATGCGGCTCTGGCCGGCATCCCCATCATTGGCCCCGCGCTGGGTGCGGCGGCCGCGGCCGTCGCGGTCGGTGTCGGCCTTGCCAATGTCGCGCAGATACGCGCGCAACCGTCCAGCTTCGATGGCGGCGGCTATACCGGCGCGGGCGGACGACTCGAGCCCGCCGGTATCGTGCATCGCGGCGAAGTGGTGTTCTCGCAGGATGATGTTGCGCGCCATGGCGGCGCCAGTGCGGTCGAGGCATTGCGTCTTGGCTATCCCGCTTATGCTGACGGCGGCTTTGTCGATGCGATTGCCGGCAACCGCGGCCCGGCGATGCCTGACATCGACACGCGCGGTACGCGCAGTCCATCCGTCAGCAACAAAATGCGCGTCTACGTCCTCCAGAACGAGGACCAGCTCGCCCAGCGCCTGGCCCAGCACCCGGCGACGGAAAAGGCCATCGTGACCGTGGCCGGCGAAAACGGCACGGCCATCCGGGCGAAGTGGTAATGGGGTTCGTCGACAGCACCGACGTGCCATGGACCATCGTGCCCGACTGGTCGAATGGCGTGCAGGAATCGTTGTCGTGGTCCACCGACGTGATGCAGGCGAATGCCACGGCCGTCACCCAGCATCGCAGTTTGCGCGCCAGCCCGCGCCGCAGCTTCACGTTTGCATTGGCGGCCGACGCGCAGAACCGGCGCGCCGCCGACATGCTGCTGGCCGGTCACAGCGGCCTGTGGCCGCTGCCGATCTGGCCGGATGTGCAATGGCTGGTCGCGCCGCTGGCCGGCGGTGTCATGGCCATCCCCTGCGTCACGGCAGGTTATGACTTCGTCGACGGGGGCAAGGCGCTGCTTTATACCGCGGTCAACACCTGGGAAATCGTCACCATCGACACCGTCGAGGCCGATCATCTTGCCTTGAGCGTTGCCACGGTCGGCGCCTATGGCGTGGGCAGCCGGTTGTACCCGTTGCGCGATGCACGCGTGCAGGATCAAGCCGTGGAGCAGTTGTCCAGCGACAACGTGAGCAACCGCAGCATCACGTTCGACATCGATGAGGTATGCGACTGGCCACTGCTGGCCAGCCCCACTACCTATCTCGGGCACATCGTGCTGGATGTGCGACCGGATGAAGGCATCCCCCCGACCAGCAGCTACCGCCGGCTGGCACAAACCGTCGACTACGGCACCAGCCTGCCGGTGGTGCACGACCTTCCGGGCATCGCGCTGCGCACGCAGCAGAGCCACTGGCTGCTGTCCGGCCGTGACATGCACACATGGTTCCGCTCGCTGCTCTACACGCTGGATGGCCGTCGCGTGCCGATCTGGGTGCCGAGCTTCGCCAGCGATCTGAGTCCCACCGCCGACATCGCCGGCAACAGCGCCACCATGAACATCGAGTGGGCCGGTTATGCGCAGTTCGGCCTGGGCAAACCGAACCGGCAGGATGTGCGCATCGAGCTTTTCGACGGCACGGTCTATTACCGGCGCATCACCGCGGCCAGCGTGGGCGGCAACACCGAAACGCTCACGCTCAGCTCGGCGCTGTCTGCCTCCAGCATTGCGTCCAGCAACATCCGCGTCATTTCGTTCATGGCCTTGTGCACGTTGGGCAGCGACGACGTGGAGATCGACCACGCCACCGACCAGGACGGCATTGCCACCGCCACCACGGGCTGGCAAGCGGTGGTGCCCGATGTTTGATACCTTCGAGACCAGCCGGTTCCTTGGCCGCCCCGTGCGGCTGTTCGTGTTCACGCTGCAGGGGTTGGTGTGGCGCTATTGCACCGCGCCGCAAGACCTGACGATCGGCGGCGTGACCTATCTTGCCGCGCAGATCGATCGCGGCGAGATCCGCCAGACCATCGAGCGGGCGAAGGACAATATCAAGATCACCTTCGCCTATTTGCGCGATCCGCATGCCAGCACGTATCCCAGCACGCAATCGCTCGGCGACAACTGGCACCCGTACACGCCCAGCGACACCATGCGCGTCATCTGCATGGCCACGCATATCGGTGACACCGATCCGCCGGTAGTCGAGTGGATGGGCATCGTGTCGCAGCCGGAGTTCACCGACGTCGAGCTGACGTTGACCTGCGAGCCCGGCACGGCGATTGCGGCGGCCGTGCAACAGGGGCCGAAATGGCAGCGCGGCTGCTGGAAGACCGTCTATTCCACCGGGCCACGTGGCTGCGGGCTCGACCCGGCCGCCTTTGCGGTCAGCGCCACGCTGACGGCAGTAAGTGGCTTGGCACTGACCGCGGCCGAGTTCGCCGGCGCGCCGCTCTCGCTGGCCGGTGGTTGGGTGGAATGGGTGCGCACCGACGGGCTCACCGAGCGGCGCTCGATCATGTCGCATAGCGGCACGTCCATCGGGTTGCTCTACGGTGCGGCCGACCTTGCGCCGGCGCTGGCCGTCATCGCGCGCCCCGCATGCGAGCAGACCTGGGCGGCTTGCACCGCGCGCTTCCCCGACCCGGAAAACCACTATGGCGGCGCGATCTACAAGCCCATCAAAAACCCGAGCGGAGACTCCATGTCATGGGGCTGATCGCTCGATTGCATGCCCGGCTGCGGCATCGCCACTATGTGTGGTCGTGGCGCATGCGTTATTGGTGGCTGGATACCAGCGCGGGCGCGCAGGCCCGCATCGTGGTGTTCTGCTTCGCCACGCTGATCGTGGTGCTGCAATTCATCGGCCTGGGCATCGCCGCCCTGGCGCCGCGGCCGGCGGGCAAGCCGCAGGAATCGATCATCTGGTGGGTGGTATATGTGATCGTCATGCTTATCGCGGCGGCGGTGTCCTACGCCATGCGGCCCAAGGCGCCGTCGGCGGCGCCGACCCAGGCCGACGGCCCCACCACCGTCGATGGCCAATCCGTGATGCGCTTCTGGGGCACGCACTGGATCGATGACGAATTCCTTCTCGCGTGGAAGATCGTCGGCCGTGATCCCATCAAAGCCAGCGGGGGCAAGTGATGATCGTCACGACGCGCCACCTGTTCACCTGCCCGGGCTTTGGCCGGCGTCCCGGATTCTGCCGCGATGGCGCACGCCGGTCGGCCGTGGCGCTTGGCCTCGACTGGCGCGACTTCGTGCGCCATGGCATCGAGTCAGAAAAGCTGATCGCGACCGGCAACGGTTTCGCGCTGGCGCTGGTGGCATGGGCCGAGAAGTGCGAAGCCAGGGAGCGGGCGCATGGGTAAGAGCAGCAAACCTGTCGTCGGCTACTGGTACCGCGCCGCCTTCCACCACGGGCTCACCATCGGCCCCATCGATGCGTTCCTGGAGTTTCGCGGCGGCGACAAGACGGCATGGCAGGGCGAGCTGACATCGAGCGGCACGATCAACATCAATGCGCCGAACCTGTGGGGCGGCGAAAAAGACCAGGGCGGCATCGTCGGCGACGTGGACGTGATGTTCGGCGAGCCGACGCAGGCACCTAACTCCTACCTCGTTTCTGCGTTCGGCAACCAGACCGCCGCCTGGCGTGGCTTTTCCACGCTGGCGTTCAAGGGCGGCCGTTATGGCGCGATGAACCCGTACCCCCAAAAGCCGAGCTACAAGTTCCGGCAGATCCTGCAGGGCTGGGACGGCGGCGCGTGCTGGTATCCGGAAAAAGCCAGCATCGGTGTTCCGGGCAACAAGACCATACCGCTGCCGAGCTTCAACCAGATCGCGACCACGGGCACCGTGCACCCGAGCCCTGGCGTGACTTATTCCATATCGTCAGGCACCAGCCTCTCGATCACGGTGCCGTCGACGCATGCCGATGGTTCGCCGAATGGATTCAGCTATTACGCCACCGACAATGACCCGCTTTCGGACGACGGAAAGACCTATGCATGTCAGTTTGGCGTCAAGACCGCCGAGGGTGTGGAAACACTTTATTTGGCTCCCGATGGAGCCTATGCGGGCAGTTATCACACTGCCGCTGAGGCGGTCGCCGCTGCGCAAGCCGCTGGGCCCATCGTGCTATCAGGCAGCACGACCTATACCCTATGGCTGCCTGATAACTTCCCCAGCAACAATCGCGGCAGCCTGACGCTCGATGTTGCGGTGATAGACGTAGGTTTTATGGGCATCAACCCAGTCCATGTTCTCTATTATTCGCGTACCAATAGCGACATGGGCCGCGAGCCGATCGCCAGCATCAATGATGCCAGCCTGCGCGCAGCGGCCGATACCCTCTATGCCGAAGGCTTCTGCAGCTGCCCGAAGTGGGACCCTGCGAGCGAGAGTGTCGACGATTTCGAGCAGCGCATTTGCAAGCTGATCGGCGGCAGCTTCAGCCGCAGCCTGGAAGACGGCCAATGGTATCTCGACCTGGCGCGCGGCAATTATGTGCTCGACGATCTGCCCATCCTCACCGATGACGATATCCTGGACTTCAAGGAACAGCCATCCATCCTCGACAACGCCGTCAACAGCGTCAGCGTGAGTTATTTCGATCCGGAGCAGAAGGAGACCATTGTCACGCCGCCCGTGCGCGCCTTGGCGCTGGTGGCATCCTTCGGCACCATCCATCAAACCAACGAATACCCGGAGATCCCCACGGCCGATCTCGCCGCCCGCGTGGCGCTGCGCGATCTGTTGACCACGGCCACGCCGACCCGCGCATTCAACCTGGTAACCACGCGTCGGATCTACAACTGGCGTCCGAATCAGTATTTCCGCCTGCAGGCGCCCAAACGCGGTATCGCGGACATGGTGTGCATCGTGGGCGAACTGCAAACCGGCACGCTGAAATCAGGCGCATGCACGCTCAAGGCCTCACAGGATATCTATGGGTTGCCGTCCACCAGCTTCGTGCAGGTAGAGCCCGGGGTGGATACCCGGCCATCGCAAACGCCCACCGCGATCGCATTGCAACGCGCTGTCGAGGCACCGTACATCGAAGTTGCCAGTGCACTCTCGCGTGCCGACCTTGCCGCATTGCCCGCTGATGTCGGTTATGCGATGGCCGTGGCCGCCGATGCCGGCGCGGATATCGATTACACGATGATGGTGGCCTCCGGCGGCGGCGATTATGCCGATGCAGGCCGCGGCGATTGGTGTGCCACCGCAACTGTCAATGAGGTGGCCGACTGCGTGGGGACCATGTTCACCCTGGCGAATGGTGCGCTGCTAAGTCTGGTTACTGTCGGCATGGCGGCGCTCTGGGACGATGAGATCGTCCGCGTCGATGCAATCGACGTCGATGCCGGCACCATCACGCTGGGTCGCGGGTGCGCGGATACCGTGCCGGCGGCGCACGCGACAGCGAGCCGTTTGTGGTTTTACCCGAGCGGGTTTGCCTACGATACGACCGAATTCTCAGGCGGCGAGACCATCGCTCTCAAGCTACTGAGCAATACGGGCAGCCAGCAATTGCCATTGACATCTGCCGAGGCGCTGTCGATCACCTTCGATCAACGTCAAGTGCGACCCTATGCGCCAGGCAATCTGTCCATCCAGGGCTTGGTTTATCCCGCCGAGGTCATCGGCAGCTTTGCGGTCGCCTGGTCGCATCGCGATCGCGGACTGCAGGCGGATCAATTGGTGGATACCGGTCAGAGTGACATCGGGCCGGAATCGGGTGTCACCTATACGTTGGCAATCTATCTCAATGGCGCCTTGGACAGCACGACGACGGGGATCACTGGCACGTCGAGCACGCCAACGGTCAGCGGCGATGGCATCGTGCGCGTGGATGTAACGGCGGTGCGCGACGGGCTAACCAGCTGGCAGGCGCTGACGGCGACTTTCGATTATGCCCTGGTCGCGACTGAAACCCGCATTACCGAAGCCGGCGAAACTCGAATCACCGAAGACGGCGCTACGCGCACCGTGGAGTAAACAGCATGACCAAGAAAATTTCAGAACTCACCGCCGGCACAACGCCCGATGGAACCGAATTGCTGGAGGCCGTGCAGGCTGGGGCAAGCGTCAGCCTGACCGCGCAGCAGATAGCCGATTTGGCGCCTGGCGCAGGTCTTGGCAGCACCGTCACGGCGCTATCCATCGCCTCCGGCGTCGTCAATGTTGATTGCTCGCTGGGCGACTATTTCACGCTCGCGCTGACGGCGAACGTTACAAGCCTGACCTTCTCCAACGTCCCCGCCAGTGGCAACGGGCGCACGTTGAGCATGACGATCACGCAGGATGCCACCGGTTCGCGAACCTTCGCGCTCCCGGCAGCATTCAAGGCGATCACCGGCAGCGATACCGCTATCCAGTCGGCAGCAAATGCAGTGACCAAGCTGGCCATCGAAACCGTCAATGCTGGCACGACCTGGGCTTATGTGATGAAGGCGCGGGCATGAGTACGCTTTCACAGTTTGCCGAGATGATGGCGCTGGGTTCGGCGCTTCCATCCAGCAAATGGTACGACTCGCTGTTCGCCTCGGGCGAACAGGGCATGGTGGTGGACTTCAACGATCTGAGCACCTTGTTCCAAGATACGGCGCATACCATCCCCGTGACTACAGTCGGCGACCCGATCAATTGCGCGCGATGCAAGCGCACCGGGGCTTACGGTGTCGTCAATTCCGGGTCCGCGACCCTCGCTTATGATGCGACGCATGCCAAGTTTTATGCGTCGGCAAACAGCACATTCAACATGGCATTCGCGGGAGCGGTTCCAACAACCTTCCTTGGCAATGCTTTGATCTCGATGGTGGCGGTCGCTTCCTATACGTCGACCTCGCAGACCATCGCTCCGTATATCGGCCCGGCCTACCCGACAAATCCGAGCAACGGGAACGGGATTGGTTTGATCCAGATTCTTGATAGCGTATACGCGATGGAATACCTGATGTTTGGATCAGGCAGAGGGATAAAAGTTACCCCTGCTAGTGGCCTCAAAGTGATGACGGGGACCAAGCGATTGTCCGGCAGCACCTATCTCATGACTGTCTACAATGGCACCGTCTCAGTAGCGGGCGATGCCACTGTATTGGCTGGCAACATTATTTCCTCGGGGCTGAATTTGGATCTTGGTCGCTCCGGTGGAACAGCTCAAAGCCTCTATTGCTTCGTCGCCATCGACCGCACGCTCACCTATGCCGAGATCACGGCCTATAACGTAGCCGGGCAAGCGCTGTGATCAGATGTCATTAAAATAACGGAACGGCGGCCTGTTGACGCAACTCGGCCCATTCCACGGCAACACGGAAACGCTTTGCCTTAGTCATTTCCCATGGGCAGACGACCATGGTGGCATGACGATTTCCGCCACCGACCAGCGCCTGATTGCCGAAGTCATCGACCGGGAGGGCGGTTACAGCAACCGCTCATCCGATCGCGGTGGCCCGACCAACTTCGGCATCACCCAGGCCACGCTTTCCGCGTGGCTGGGTCGACCGGCCAGCGTGGCTGATGTGCAGCAGCTCACGCGCGACACGGCCGTTGCGATCTATACGGCCAATTACCTGACCACACCCGGCATCGTGCTGATCACATCCGATGCGCTGCGCGATCTGGTGTTCGATTCCGGCATCCAGCACAGCGTGGAGCGAGCGGTGCAATGGCTTCAGGCGATCGCCGGCACCGTGCAGGATGGCCGCATCGGCCCCGTCACCGCCGCCAAGGTCAACGCCGGCAACGTGCACAGCATCTATCTGCGCTACCTCGCGCGACGCCTGCGTTTCTACGGCGAGATTATCACCGCCGATGCCAAACGCGGCACGGCCCCAACCAGCAGCCAGGCGCAGAACGCCGCCGGCTGGATGAACCGCATGGCCCCCTTCGTTGAGGCCGCCCCGTGAGCCGCCATGTCGATGACGCGAACTGACATGGATCAGCCGCCCATCAACTTCACCTGGTGGCAACTGGTGTTGTATCCGCTGTTCGCATGTGTCGGTGGCGCGCTTGGCCATGTGCTGCGCACACTGGATGCCGGCGGTCACATCTCGGTCTGGCGCACGCTGCTGGAATCGCTCGCCGCCGGCTTCGTCGGCATCATCGTCATGCTGATCTGCCAGCAAATGCACCTCTCGCCGCAATGGACGGGCGTATGCGTTGGCGTGTGCGGGTGGCTCGGCGCGACGGTGAGCATCCGCATGCTTGAACGCATCGTGCGTGCCCGACTCGGCGTAAAACCGGATAGCGGCGATGGCGCAACCTGACCGCCACTTCCATCACCATCAATTATGGGTCGGCTACGCGCTGATCGTTGCCGTGATCGTGCTGCTGGTGCTGGCGGTGAACAGCGCGATGCAGGCGAAGGCGCTGCGTCAGAAAACCACTGACCTCGACGGCCGCATCAGCTCGCTGACCACCGAGCACAAGCAAGCCCGAAAACTGCTGACCGCCCAGGCGCGCGAAAACCAGCGGCAGGACGATGCCATCGCCGAGCAGAAGCAACGCCTGCTGCGACAGGAAGCCGCGATCGCCAGGCTCGCACGCCTGCGCAAGCAGGACAGCACATCCCTGACCAGCCTGCATAACGAGTTGGCCGTCCGCCACACCACCGATGCGCGAATCAAGCAACGCCTGCAACAGCTGGAGGCGAACAACGCCGCCGCGCGCAACGTCATCAACGCCACGCCGCCGCCCATCGGCGACAAGGTGCAACAGCCATGAATCCACTCTACAAAATCGGCGCGATCGCCCTGGTCATCATCGCCCTGATGCTGGGCATTGCCGCCGCCATCCACCACTACGGCGACACCCGCTTCGAAGCCGGCCGCAACGACGTGCTGGCCAGCGATGCACGTGCCGCGGCGCAGCTGCAACAGCAGCACGATCAGTTCACCACGTTCAGCGCGCTGGCCACCACCACGCTAAACCAGAACCTCGGCACCCAGCTGCCGGCCATACAGGCCCACACCAATGACACCGTCGAAACGATCCGCACGGTCTATCGCGACCGCCCTGTTGCTGATCCCGCTTGCTCTCGCCCTGCCAGCGTGCAAACAAGCCTCGACGCGGCCATCGATCGCGCCAACGCCGCCGCCGGTGGTGAATTGCGACCGGACACCAGCCCCGGCGCCGCTGCCCCACGTGCCAAGCCTGAATAGCGCGGCCGATATCCCGCTCAACGATGAGTGGAAGGCCACCGTGATCGGCATCTACCAGGCTATGGTCACCGTTCGCGCTGGGGAGCATGCCTGCTGGGCTGCGTTGCGCAGCAAAGGCGTGATTCAATGAAAGCCAAGGTTGTAGTGGATAGCGACGGCAAATTCTACGGCATCCGCATCAACTGCCCGGGCTGCCTGTATTCGGACGGAAAGCCGAGCAAGCACATTATCCCGCTCAGCATCCTGCCCGCCGGGCAGATGGAGATGTCGCCGCACATTGGCTGGAAGGATCGTTGGACATTCAACGGTGATTTCGAAAAGCCGACGTTCTCCCCCAGTCTCAACACCTGGTACGGAGGAAGCGACGGCGTGCCACTGCATCGCTGCCATTCCTTCATCCGGGATGGCCGCATCGAGTTCCTCGGCGACTGCACACACGCGCTCGCTGGCCAGACGGTCGATCTGCCGGACATCGAGGCGGAATAAACAAGAAAGCCCGCATCAGCGGGCTTCATTGCAGAGTTGGCGGAGCGGACGGGACTCGAACCCGCGACCTCCGGCGTGACAGGCCAGCATTCTAACCAACTGAACTACCGCTCCGTTCTCTACTGCACATCTTCCAGCAACAACTCAACCGCAACCCTAACTGCCTCGTCTGATGTCGCTCGACTCAGAGTTAAGGTGGCGTCCCCACGGGGATTCGACCTTAACTCTGAGCCGGCGCGCAGCAGGGAATCGGCGCCGATTCGGTAATGGATATGGCATGCGAAGGTTTCGGGATCGAGGTCGATGCGCTCGATCATGTTGGCCAGCGCGGCTTTAAGGGTCGGGCGATCGCTGTCGGTCATGTCGCTGGCGATGCTGGCCAGCAGGGTGCGGACGTGCTTCTCGGTGATCTGATGCAGCACCACGCGCATCTGGTACGCGTTTTCCTGTGCCTGAAGGCTGGAAGCCAGCATGGCCCGCTTTTCTTCCAACTCGGTGATCTTGCGCATGACAGGTGCTGCGTCGATCATTTCGGCGGCGAGGTCGAGCATACGGCTGATCTTGCTGGCCAGCTCGGCCACTTCTGCACGGGTGGCATCGGTGGGGTCGTCAGAAAGGTCCGCTGCCAGCGTTTGTGCGGCTCGGGTGAGCGCCTGGGCGAAGTTGGTCGCCTGAAGATCCTGCATCACCTGATCAATGACGGCGCGCTCGATGGCCTCGCATGCAACGTAGGTCGACGGGCCTTTGCTCTCGCTGCGGTACTTTTCACCATAGCCCCACCACGGTGTATCGGCGGGCGTGCGCAGCAGGCCGGACAGCAGATAGCGCTCGCCACGGCTGCGGGTCTTGTGCGGGTTATAGGCCTCGATTCTGGCAAGGATGGCGTCGGCCTGTTCCTGGCTGATCAGCGCCGGGTGGGTGTCTTGCTGGATGACCCAATCCTTGCGCGGTCGGCGCTTCTGGCCGCCCACGTACTGGCCGTCTTTTAGTTCCGCGTGCACGTTCCACACCGTGTGGCCGGCGTAGGTGAGGGCGTTCCACTCCATGCCGATCAGCGAGGCGCCGGCAAGGGTTAGGCCTGCCTGACGGGCCGCGATGGTGCGCGGGGTTCCCTCCGCGCGGGCCGCGAGGAAGCGGCCGACCATGTCCGCCATGGCGGGGTCGGGCTCCAGCTTGCTCTTGGTCACGGGCTCGCCGTCGCGGATGGCGCCGGTGGAGTGTTTCACCAGTCGGTAGCCGGTCGGCGCACGGCCGCCGGCGCGGAAGCCGCTGCGCACGTTCTCGGCCATGCCGGCCAGGCCCTTGTCGCGGCTGGTTAGGCTGTGCCACTCGTCCATCGCCTGCAGGATGGACTTGAGCAGCATGGTGGTGATCGGGTCGGTGTCGGGCAGGCTGCGGTAGACTACGTCCACGCCGCGCTTGCGACATTCCATTTCCTCGAAGATGACAGCGATGTGCCGGCGACGGGCGATGCGGGCGGTGTCGATCACCAGCAGGGTGGACCAGCCGCGCTTGGCGTTGCGGATGGTCTGCAGCAGCTTCTGGAAGCCGGGCCGGTTCTCATCCTTGCCGCTTTCGACGGTGTCGCTGAACTCGGCGACGATGGTGTATCCCTTAGCCTGTGCCAGCTCTTGCAGCATGCGTCGCTGGGCGGCGGGCGACATGTCGCTGCGATCCTTGCTCGATCGTAGGTAGAGGGCGGCTGTCGTCATTCGCTGGACCTTCCTTGCTGGCCTGCAGGCGCTGCAGCAGCGGCATCAGGCCGTCCACCGCCAGCCCCACGTCGGGGCAATTGGCAGAGGTTACGACGATGGTGGGGTGCTTGGCCAATTCAGGCGGCCTCGGCGAGGTTGGTGACGACGTCGAGGTTGGCGCGGGCGAGCGCGCAGAGTGGGGGTGGGCTGACGCTGTTGCCGACCATGCGGACGCTGGCGCTGATGGACAGTTTGCGGCCGTCGGCGGTGGTGTCGATGATGTAGTCGGGCGGGAAGCCCTGGGCGCGGAACAGTTCCTCGCGGCGCAGCATGCGCAGGCCGATGTCCACGATCACGTACGGCGTGCCCTGCACCAGCACAGTCACCAATGCCAGGCAGTCGCGGGTGGTGATGGTGTCCACCGGTTCGCGCAGGTCCAGCGCCTGGCCGTTGCCGTAGTAATTGATCAGGAACGCGGCCACGCGCAGCGCGCCGGCTTCGTGTTCGGGCGACAGCGTGCACTCGACTACCGCGTGATGCTCGCCGCCGGCGCTGATGGTGTGCAGCGGGGCGGCCGCGTCGGCGGCGTTGCTGGTGCCGCGCAGCTTGGCCAGGTGTGTGGTGGCCAGCCGCTGCTGGCTGCCGGTGCCGCAGATGGTGGGCGCGGGTTTGCGCAGGTCGTGGCCGTCGCCGTTGTAATAGCCGCCGTTGGCTTGCTCGAGGAACGCGGTCATCACGCCCATGGCATGCGCGGCACCGGCAGGTCGCTTTGCGCCGGCGCCGGATGTGATGGTCGGCATGGGCTCGTCGACCGGGGCGCCCTTGCTGTCGCCGCGGAACTTGACCAGGTGCGCTGCGGCCACCGCATGTCCGCCGCTGGCCGTCACGGTTCCAAGCGTTTCAGTTACCGCTCGGCAGCCCGAGCCCCAACGCTGCGCCCGGCCAGGCTGGCCGTCGCCATGTGCCGCCTGCACGAGTGTCGGCGCAACGACGGCGTGCGTTCCACCCTTGGGCCACGCCGTTATGGTGCCTAGCGGTGCGCTGCTCCCTGCCACACCGTTGGCTGACGCGTTCGCACACTGCACAATGAACGGCTCGGCCGCGTCGATCACATAGCGCTTCACGCCCTTGGCGATGCGGCGCATCGTGGCGTCGGCCAGTGGCTTCTTGCGGGTGAAGATGGACGGGCATGGCACGGTGAAGTCGATGCAGTCGGCGGCGGTTACCAGCGGCAGCAGGCCGGGCGCGTTGCCGTGCGTGGGTGCGGGCCATACGATGGGGTCGCCGTCGCGGCGGGCGATCAGGAACAGCCGCTTGCGGCTGGTGCCGGCGCCGTAGTCGCTGGCGATCAGCTTGCGCCATTCGACCACGTAGCCCAGCACGCGCAGCGCGGCGACAAACTGCGCCCACGTGCGGCCGGCGTGGCGCTTGTCGGGCACCAATGCCTGATTCCACACGCTGACCTGTTCGCCGGGTGCAGCCACGCTGCCATCCAGCTTGATCACGCGGCCGGTGGTTTTGCAACGCTTGGCGATCAGCGGACCCCACGACAGGATCTGCTCGACGTTCTCCAGGCTGATGATTCGCGGCGCGTTGCCGGTGCGGGCCAGCGAGCCGGCCCACTTGAGCACCACCCAGCTCAGCGATCGCGTGGCGCGCGAGCGCGGCTGGCCGCCCTTGGCCTGGCTGAAGTGCGTGCAGTCGGGCGAGGCATGGAACCAGCCGACCGGGCGCAAGCCGACTTCGCGGCGTGGATCCGCGATCCAGATGTCTTCGCGCTTGTGGACGGTGAACGGGTGGTTCGCCGCATGCAGGCCCACGGCGAGTTCGTCGTGGTTATAGGCGAGGTCGGGGTCTCGGCCCAGCGCCTGCTTGAGCGCCTCACTGGCACCGCCGCCGCCAGCGAACAGGTCGACGACGATTTCGCCGGCACGCAGCGCCGACACCAGCGGCTTGATCGGGAAGTTGAAGCCGGATTGGCGGGAGCCGTCAGCCATGGGTAATGGCCTTGGTATCGCTGGTGCCGAAACCGCGAAGCATGGTGGCGATGCGGTCGGCGAAGTCGGGCGCGTGGATCTGCCGCGCCTTGGGCTTCGTGGCGATGAAACAGGTGGTGGCGCGTGGCTGCCACTGGCCGGCGTTGATCTGCTGTTGCAGGTCGAGCAGGCCGTCGATCCACTGGGATTCGAACTGCAGCTGGTTCTGGCTGGGCACCTTCTGGCGCCGGGCGCACTGCCAGGCGCGGTGGAGGTCGCGGAAGTTGACCTTGCCTTGGGTTGCACCCTGATACTCACCGGACGCCGGCGACGACACCGACCGCACCGCCCGCACCCGCCCGTTGTTGTTCTGGTGGTTGTAGTTGGCGTTGCCGTTGTTGAAGTTGACGTTCCACGCGTAGTCCGAGGGGGACGACGCTATCCCGCGCGCTTGCGACTCTTCCGCACGGCCCATGGTGGGTTGGCACGGTTTCGTCATGGCTTGACCCCGGCTGGGGTGGCGCGGGAACTCAGTATCTGGTCACGCTGGCCGGCGATTCGATGCGGGCCATTCTGGACATTGGGATGCAACTGGCGATGCCAGCCACCCGTCTGCCGGCCGAGGTCGG